>Ga0209067_10001239_pt1 | contig 15921 bp, 12 predicted proteins | sample ColStrG_CSR_2013_FD_187199 | JGI IMG/M metagenome (GOLD analysis project Ga0209067, IMG submission 187199) | Freshwater sediment microbial communities in response to fracking from Pennsylvania, USA - Cold Stream Run_MetaG_CSR_2013 (SPAdes)... | ecosystem: Environmental > Aquatic > Freshwater >...
TCAACTGTGGGGATTGAAAATTCTGCTTCTGGGATTCAAACTGCTGCAAAAGCCTTTGCGCTCGTTTCACCACGCCAACCGGCACACCGGCGATTTTTGCAACGTAGATTCCGTAGGATTTTTCTGTCGCGCCTGGAGTGAGTGTGTGCAGGAAATGAACCTCGCCATTTTGTTCCCGAACCTGCATGTGCGCATTGAGCAGCTGCGGAAACTTGACCGCCAGGTTTGTCAATTCATGATAGTGGGTCGCAAACAGAGTTAGAGCTCCGACCTTTTCCAAAAGGTGCTCCAGGATCGCTTGCGCCAGACTGAGGCCGTCGTGAGTGCTGGTCCCACGGCCAATCTCATCCAAAATCAAAAGGCTTCGTGGACTGGCTTTGCTCAACATTTCAGCCGTCTCGGTCATCTCGACCATGAAAGTTGAAAGCCCTCGTGCCAACTGATCACTGGCACCGATACGCGTGAAACAGTGTTCAAAGATTGGCAAGCGAGCGACTGTCGCCGGAACAAACATTCCTGTTTGGGCCATCAACGCGATCAACGCCACCTGACGCATCAGAGTTGACTTCCCCGCCATATTCGGGCCCGTGATCAAACAGCACTCACCTTTTTTCAGCTCAAGATTGTTAGGCACAAAGCGCTGCTGGGACTTTTGCAACATTTGCTCGACAACAGGATGCCGAGCGAGTTGCAAAGACAAACCACCATCGGTAAACTCCGGCCGAACGTGCTTTTTTTCAATCGCCAACCAGGCATTCGCGGTCGCAACGTCAAGCTCTGCAACTTGCGCTGCCAACGCCAAAATATCACCTTTGTGGGCGCCAATCTCCAAACGCAGCTGCTCAAAGAGCGCCAGCTCCAACTCCTGCCGACGCGTCTGCGCCGAGAGCACCTGGCGTTCGAGCTCGACCAACTCATCGGTGCAAAAGCGCTCCGCATTCGCCAGCGTCTGCTTGCGCTGGTACCGAGACGGAACTCGGTCTTTGTGAGTGTGAGTCACTTCGATGTAAAAACCGAACACATTGTTGTAGCGAATCTTCAAAGAACCTATACCTGTTGCAGTTTTTTCGCGTTCCTCCAAAGCCAGCACCAGGGACTGACTTTCGGTGGCAAGCTCGATCCACCGATCCAACTCTGCATTGCAGCCCTTTTGAATCACTCCCCCTTGGCGAAGCTGGGCCGGAGGTTCCGTGACGATGGTCGTTTCAATGCGCTGCTGAAGCAACCGCAATTTTTCTGCGTTTCGAACAGAGAGCTGTGCCACATTGAGGGCCTCAAAGCTGTATTGCAGGGAGTCCGCAAGCGCACGGAGATCAAGTGGCGAGCATGTATTCTGTGAGATCTTCCCCAGGCGTCGTTCGATATCATTCATGCGCGACAGCAAATCACGAATCTGTCGCGTGCGTGGCAAATCCGTGACCCAGCGGCTGACGTCACTCAAACGCTCTTCAATCTGCACGAGACTCGTCAAGGGAAAGTTCAAGCGCTGCCGCAACAGTCGCCCCCCTGCAGCGGTTTGCGTGCGCCGAACAGTCTCATACAAACAGGAGTCCAATCGACCCGACAGATCTTCGAATATTTCCAGATGCCGCAAGGTGGTGGCAGACAGATCCATCACCCCAGCGAGGACTCGTTCTTGGAAAGCCACATCCTTCGTCTGAGTTCCCTCAGTGGGATGCGCACTGGACCAGTAGCTCAACAGACGCTGAATGGCCTTGGGCTGCGGCCCATCTCCGTGGGCAAGTCGATGCTCACTGACTGAAAACGAAAACCCCTCAGGCGCCAAAGACAAACTCTCAGTCACCCATTCAGCGATGGGCAGCAAGGCCAAGAGCCGCAAAAGTTCTTTTTCGTGAACAAAGCGAAAATAAAAAGCTTCATCAGTCGTCGTGTCCCAACACGCCAAGGTGCTCTCATCCCAGGCCGCCAGATAGTGACTGCGGGAAGCTTCCAAGTTTTCCGAGTCGTAAACCATCCCCGGCGTCAGTATTCGAGTGACCGCTCGCTTGACCAAGCCCTTCGCCAGCTTTGGATCTTCGATTTGATCACAAATGGCGATTTTTTTTCGCGCAGCCAGCAGCTTGTTAATGGGTCCCGCAATGGAGTGATAAGGCACTCCACACATCGGAGTTTCATCCGCAGATTTTTTATTTCGCGAGGTCAAAGCGATTCCCAAAAGAGGCGCGGCCTGAACCGCATCCTCAAAAAACATTTCGAAAAAATCACCCATGCGGAACAGGAGGATTTTGTCTGGATGCAGACTTTTGATATCCCAATATTGACGCATCAATGGAGTTTCAGTCATGGCCTCGGTTTAACCAAAGCCCCTGACGGCTTGCAAGACTTTAGCGCGAAAGCCGTTGCAAAAGTTTGTCGTAAATCCCGTCAAAGCCGCCATTGCTCATCACAACGAGGACGTCACCCGACTTGGCGACTTGCCCCACGGATTCGACAATCTGGTTGACATCAGGATAGGCCGCAGCCTGGCGCCCTTGCCCTTGAATATCAACAGCCAGCTCTTCACTGGAGAAACGATCCTGCGAGTCTATTTTGGACTGATCAAAGGCTTGCATCAGCCATGTTTGCGAGGCCGTCTGGAAAGCCTTGGCATACTCTTTCTGGAAGATTTTGCGCCGACTGGTGGCGGAACGGGGCTCGAAAATCGCCAGCAGACGTCGGCCCCGGTAGCGTTCTGAAATTCCTTTGAGAGTCTCGCGAACAGCGGTGGGATGATGGGCGAAATCCTCAATCACAAGGACACCCTTGGGTTCACCTAAAATCTCCTGCCGCCGTTTCACACCCGCAAAGCTTTTCAATGCCTTGGCAACGCCCTCATGACTCCATCCCAAACGCTGTCCCAAGGCAATTGCTGCCGTGGCGTTGAGCACATTGTACTCCCCCGTCAGAGCCATCTGGAATTCGCCAACCAGTTGGCCTTTGTGTTGGACTCGAAACACCGTGCCTTGGGGCCCAGTTTCAACGATTTGCGCGCGGTAATCACCCTGGTTCAGGCCATAGCTCAGCGTGTGCTTCACCTTGGCCGAGCGGACGACCTCCTGGACATTCAGATCCTCGGCGTGGTAAACCAGTGTCCCATTTTCGGGGATGAGTTTCATCAGGCTGACGAATGCTCTTTTGACGGCCTGCAAGTCTGGATAAATATCCGCGTGATCAAACTCCACACTGGTCAAAATCACATGCCGGGGACGGTAATGCACAAATTTTGGAACCTTATCAAAATAGGCCGTATCATACTCATCGCCTTCGATGACGAAATAAGGTGGCTTGCCATTTTCGAAAGATTTGGAAAAATTCTTGGCAATTCCACCAATCAGAAATCCAGGTTGGAACCCCAAATCGGTTGCCACCCACGAGAGCAGCGAAGTCGTTGTGGTCTTTCCATGAGTACCCGCAATCACAATAGCTTCGCGATCTGCGATGATCAATTCTCCCATCGCTTTTGGCAGACTGGTGAAAGGAATTCCGAGCCGCACCAACTCTTGGGCTTCGGGATTGTTGGCGGAAATGACGTTTCCGACGATCACAAAGTCTGGCCGTGGACTGAGATTCTCGGCTTTGTAGGGCTTGGCGATGGAGATTCCCAAACTTTCAATTTGCGTCGACATCGGGGGATACGGAGTCATCTCACTGCCCGTGACGCGAAACCCGCGCGCCTGCAGCAGGCCCGCCAAGGACGCCATGGCGGTTCCACAAATCCCCATCAAATGGATGTGCGCACCTTTGGCTAAATCCTTCATTGTCATTTTGATCTCCTCATGAAATCCGTCGCAGACCTTCCACGATCCAATTGTGGATCTGCGGTCGCAGTTTTTTAAACTCAACAATTTCTCGACCAAAAGCGAGCCGGTTTGACAGTATCACGACAATCAGATCCTGAGCTGGATCATACCAAAAACTTGTTCCCGTAAAGCCCGTGTGTCCGATCGAATGCGGGGAAAAGTAATCGCCAGTGCTCGAATGCCCCGGCGTGGGCATCATATATCCCAGCGCCCAATCCCCGCGCTGCGGACTGAGTGATCGCGATGCAAAAAGCTGCGCTGTTTTCTGTTTGATGAGCGTACGAGAAATGCCTTGCAACTGCCCACGCACAAAAAGACCAAACCACCCCACATCGTCCACACTGCCAAACAAGCCGGCATGAGTGGAAACTCCCCCCAGCGCCCAACAGTTTTCGTCATGCACTTCCCCCTGCATCACGCGACCCCGCCAGGGGCACTTTTCCGTGGGCGCGTAAAAACGCACCGGCTGAGGCGGTTGATTTTCAGGGTGAAACTCAAGGGAAAGACGCGGGTAAAACTGCTCTTTGATTTCTTGCCACACTTGCAACAACGGACGCTCATAAAGCTTTTCAAGAATAAAAGCCATGACCATAAATCCAAGGTCCGAGTACACCGCCGGTGGATCCCCAGGGGCTATTTTTGATTTTTGCAACAGCTGCTGAAGTTTGAGCCAACGCTCGGCCATCGGGGCATTGACGTCGATTTCCTGATAAAGAGGCTGCCACCACTCCATCCCACTGGTGTGATTGAGAAGCTGAATCACCGTTGTGTGCTCGCTGGGAAACCAAGCCAGCAAGTTTTTCACTTTGGTTTCGATGTGCCAGCGGCCCTCGTTGAAGGCACGCATCATGGCCTGAGTCGTGAAAATAATTTTGGTCAGAGACGCAAGATCATAATAAGCAAAAGTGTCGCCGACACTGATGTCGCACAACTTGCGTCCATTTTGATAAGCCTGCACCATCACTCCAGGCGCAGCACCCGGCAACTGATCGTAGATTTGTTTGATCAAACGGCTTTCAAAAATCGACTGTTTCATGGAAGTTCAATTGTAGGCCTGAGGGAGGTTTGAATCGACAAAATTCCTCGCTGCAGGACTGCGGGCGTTTGCAAAGGGACGGGACGCAAATCCGCCCCGTGTCCCGACTCAATCCCCGACCAGACCGGGAGGTCCTGCTGAAGGGTCGCAAATCGTTGCAAAGCCTCGGGTACGCGACTGTGTCCTGCCTGCGCAGCTGTCGTGGGCTCTTCGCCACCGGTGAAATGACCAAACAGGACCCCTTTTGCACCACGAAAAAGTCCAGCTTGCACAAATTGCTCAAGCATCCGGTCCACACGGTAACCACGTTCGCCAATGTCTTCCAAGAACACAAAGCAGCCGCGAAATTTCGGACTCCAAGGCGTTCCAATGGAACTCTGCAAGGTGGTCAGGTTGCCTCCGCGCACAACGCCTGTCAGACCCAGTTTGGTTTTGTCGCAAGCCCTTGCCGCCGGATTCAAGGCTTGCAGCTGGTGCACAACCTCGACCTGTTCACCTCGCAGACAGCGCAGGGTCTCTTGCAGATGTTGGTCCGGCAAGTTGCCTTTCGCCACACGATCCAAGAGCGCAGCATGAAGCGTCGGCCAGCGCCACACCTGATTCAAGAACTGGTGCAACGAGGTGATATCACTGATGCCGATCAAAAGCTTTTGACGCTTCGGTTTTGACAATTTCGCGAGCTGCGGGAGCAAGCGATTGCTACCATAGCCGCCGCGCACACACCAGATGGCAGAGGAATCCTTGCTCAGCAGGGCCGACTTTAAGAAAGCCCACCTTGCGGCATCTGAATTGGAATGAAAATCCACAGGCGCCAAAAGCTCAGCCGGAATTCGCGGTTGGAAGCCGAACTGTCGCAAGGCCACTTCTGCTTTTTGCAACACTTCGGGCTCAACTCCATACCCAGGAGCAATCACATCAATCACATCACCGGGTTTCAAAGCGGGCCTCAACTGCGCACTCCCTCTTTGGCATTTTCATTGTAAAGAGGGGTCGGATAATTGCCATCGAAGCAGGCTGCACAAAAAGTTTTCTGGGGCGTCTCTTGTCCACCGACCGCAGCAAAAAGACCCGGCAAACTGAGGTAGGCCAAAGTGTCAGCCTCAATAAATTTTCGAATCTGCTCAACCGATTGGTGCGAAGCAATCAACTGCGATTTTTGTGGCGTGTCGACGCCGTAGAAACAGGGCCCTGTCGTCGGCGGAGAGGCAATTCGCATATGCACCTCTTTGGCCCCGGCTTGGCGAATCAATCGCACAATTTTTTGCGAGGTTGTTCCACGGACCAAAGAATCATCGACCACAATCACACGCTTGCCCGACAAAATTGCCGTCTGTGGATTGAGCTTGATCTTCACCCCAAAATTTCGCACGGACTGACTGGGTTGAATGAAGGTGCGACCCACATAGTGATTGCGAATAATTCCAAATTCAAAAGGAATACCACTTTCCGCCGCGTAACCGATTGCAGCCGGAACTCCACTGTCTGGAACTGGGATCACAACATCCGCAGGTACGCCACTTTCTCGCGAAAGCCAGCGACCAAACTGCTTTCTTGATTCATACACGCTTTGACCAAAGACAATTGAATCGGGTCTGGAAAAGTAGACATGTTCAAAAACACAACGGGCCAATTTCTGCGGTGCTGTCCACTTTTGGCTGTGCTCACCCTCATGGTCGACCCAAAAAATTTCACCAGGCTCAATTTCCCGAATGTACTGGGCACCAATGAGATCCAAGGCGCAAGTTTCACTGGCAATAACGGTTGCGGTCTCGCCAGAGGTTTCGTCCACTTTCCGCCCCAGAACCATGGGTCGAAAACCGTAGGGATCGCGTGCTGCGACCAGCTTGTCATGGGAAAGGAAAACGAAACTGTAGGCCCCTTCAAGACGGGGCAAAACTGTCTCGATCGCTTCACGAAAATCATTTGTTTGTGTGTGTGAGATCAGATGCAAAACACATTCGGTGTCATTGGTGCCTTGAAAAATAGCACCTTGTCTTTGCAACTGCGCTCGCAACTGGTCGGCGTTGACGAGATTCCCATTGTGGGCCAAAGCCACGGGTCCATTCAACAAGTTCGCGGTCATCGGCTGAACATTCGCCAATTGATTCGCTCCGTGCGTAGAGTAACGAGTGTGACCAATTGCCGCTCGTCCTTTCAAACGATTGAGCTCAGGCTCTCCGAAAACATCGGCAACCAGACCCAAACCTTTGTGTGCCAGGTGCTGCCCCTCTGAAAGCGACACAATTCCGGCGGCTTCCTGTCCTCGGTGTTGCAAGGCGTACAAACCCAAATAAGTCAGTCGAGCCGCTTCAGGACTGTTCCAAACACCAAAGATCGCACACTCTTCACGCCAAGCTTTCAATCGACCTCCTGAGCGAATTTTGATTTAACTTTTGCCAATCCTGCACCGAAATTTTGCATTTCTCGCGAACTTCAAACCAGTCCAGTTGCGTCTGCCCCAGGAGCTCGGGCTGCAATCCAAGAGCTTTGGCACGATCGCCAAACGGGACCGACTTCTCGACGACCCACACGCTTTGATACAGAACCTCTTGCAGCAGATCACTGACAGACAGAGGGGCCGTCAGCTTGCAACCCACACCCCCTTGAACCATCTTCACAAGTGACAGCAAGAGACCACCCTGGCTGACCATTTGGTTCGCGCGAACTCCTGACAATTGACTCAACAGGCGCAGTTGTTTCATCCACTGCACCCAGCTCATCACCTGTGAAGCGCCGAAATCACCACAGAAACCCATTTTCGGCGCGGACTGTGAGCTTGTGAAAACTGCGCTGTGACTCAGCCGCCAAACATCAAGACCAGGTGCCAAAAAAACATCTTCAGGCAACTCGCGAATGTCTTCACGCAATCCCACAACTCCGATGGCCGGTGTCGAAATAATATTCTGACCGAGTGTTTCGTTGTAGAAACTGACATTGCCACTCACCACGGGCGCCTGCAAAAGCAGAGAGGTTTCGACGATCGCATCGACACTGGCGACGAATTCATTCATAATCTCAATTTTTTCAGGATTGCCAAAATTCAAGCAGTCGGTCAGACCCTTTGGCACAAATCCTTTCAAACTCATTTGGAAGCTGGGGTACAAAACGGCATCCAGAGCTCCCAGCCTGGCATCAATTTCCATCAGCCACGGTCGACAGCCCACTGTTAAAGCCAAGCCCCGCGCACTGTCGGGAAGACGTAAGACTCCGACATCATGATCTGCTCCGCGAGCTGTCAACAGACCCACTCGTTGATCATACTGTTGATACAAAGGAGTCTTCGCCGCGTGCTGCGCCTGAGAGGATTTTTGCAACAGCCAATCTTTCAAACCCATTGGCTGTTGCAAAACTTTCATCAGCTCGGCATCCAAAAGATCGTCCGGATTCTCGAAGACTCGGGTTGATTTCCAGGGTTCAAAAGGTCGCGAATAACGAGGACAATTTTCCACCAACCAGTCGGGATCCAAATCCGCCATTTTCTCGCCATGAAAATAAATTTGCACACGACGTGCGGATTGAATTTCTCCCACAACCACGGCGTCCAGTCCCCAGCGCTGAAACAGGGATTGAACTTTGGGAACCTTGTGAGGCTCGACGACCATCAACATCCGTTCTTGCGACTCGGAAAGTAAAATCTCATCCGCTTGCATGGTCGAATCTCGCACCGGCACAAGATCCAAGTTCAGGCGCATTCCCACCTGACCTTTACTGGCCATTTCAAAACTGCTACTGGTCAACCCAGCTGCGCCCATATCCTGTATCGCGACTACCAGGTCCTGCTGCAAAACTTCCAAACAGGATTCAATCAGAAGCTTTTCAAAATAAGGATCGCCAATCTGCACATTGGGCTTCTTCGCGTCAGAGTTCGCATCAAAGGACTCACTGGCCATTGCGGCGCCGTGAACACCATCTTTTCCAGTCTTCGCACCGACATAGACGACCTGATTCCCAACACCTTTGGCCGCCGACAGAGCCACTTTTTCATTTTTGCGCAAAAGTCCGACTGACATTGCATTGACCAGAATATTCTTTTCAAAACGCGGATGAAAATTTGTCTGCCCCGTGATGGTCGGCACTCCGACTGAATTGCCATAGCCACCAATACCCCTGACCACGCCGTCAACAAGCAGTCCCATCCGACCCGAAAATTCATCACCGAAGCAAAGATAATCGGCACTGGCAATCGGGCGTGCGCCCATCGTGAAGATGTCTCGTAAAATTCCACCGACGCCCGTTGCGGCGCCCTGGTAGGGCTCAATAAAGCTGGGGTGATTGTGGGACTCCATTTTGAAGACAATTCGTTCACCTTGGCCCAAGTCAATCACGCCGGCGTTCTCGCCTTCGGCGTTGACCACACTGGCATCCAAAGTTTGCGCAAATTTACGCAGGTGAATCTTGGAACTTTTATAACTGCAGTGCTCACTCCAAAGCGCCGAGAAAACGGCCCACTCGACTGGATTGAGTTGCACATCATCCCATTCTTGATGCGCATTTTGAATTGGCGCAGGACGCTTCATCAGTTTGAGAATTTCTTGAAGCTCCGCAAACGAAATTCGATAGGTCTGTAATTTTTTGGCCAAAGCTGATGACATTTTCATCGAAGAAACCCCCGCCCGTCTTCGCTGCCCATCCAATCCCACAAAGCACGTTCCGGATGCGGCATCAGCCCTGCGACATTCCCAGTTTCATTCAAGACACCCGCAATATTGGCAAGCGAACCGTTCGGGTTGTCGGCGTAGCGAAACCACACCTGCCCCGAGTCCTCAATTTGTCGCAACAGATCCGGCGGTGAATAGAATCGCCCTTCGCCATGAGCAATCGGCAATTTCAGCTGGCCCCCCACTTTCCACTGGGAATGCTGACTGGCCCAAAATGATGATTTGTTTTCAGGAACAAGATCCACCCAGCCATCACGAAAACGCAGCGATGAGTTCTTCACCAAGGCTCCTGGCAGAAGACCCGCTTCGGTCAGAACCTGAAAGCCATTGCAAATGCCCAAGACAGGACCTCCACGCTTGGCAAAATCTCGGACGGAGTTCATCACGGGACTGCGAGCAGAAAGCGCTCCGGCGCGAAGATAGTCACCGTAACTGAAGCCTCCAGGCAAAACCAAGGCTTGGTAGTCTTGGATGTTGAAATGATCCAGATGCCAAAGAAAGTCGGCCTGATAACCCGCCACCTGGGCCAGCGACAGCACATCTCGATCACAGTTCGATCCTGGGAACCTGACCACGCCCAAACGGGCAGAGGCTGGAGTCACTTCATCACCTCACCGAGAGCAATCAACTCATAGGTTTCCAGCAGTGGATTGTGCAGAACAAATTTGGCAATTTTGTCGGCTTGCTGCTTGGAAACATCACTGGATCCATCAAGTGTGAGTTCAACGAAGCGACCGACCCGGCAACTCTGTGCGGCCAGATTGTTCAGACGCAAGGTCTGTTCGATCGCCCGCCCTTGGGTGTCTAAAATAACTTCGCGAGGCATGATTTTGACTCCCCACTTTTGCAACTTGTTTTCGCTCACAGGACTCCCCTTTATTGAAAATGCTGTCGCAACCGGCGCAGCACCTCTTGATAAGCTTCAGCGATTCCACCCAGATCACGACGAAAGCGATCTTTGTCCATTTTTTCATTGGTCTTCATGTCCCACAAACGACAGCAATCCGGAGTGATCTCATCACCCAAAAGAATCTGCCCTTGCTTGGTCTTGCCAAATTCGACTTTGAAATCCACCAGCTGCAGGTCAATTTTGGCGAAGATTTTTTGCAGTCCCGCATTGATGCGCAAAGCTTGCGTCTTCAGTTCGACCAAGTCTGAGGCTTGCGCAATCCCCAGCAGCAGAATTTGATCGTCACTGACGAAAGGATCATTCAATTCATCTTTTTTGAAATAAAACTCCACCAAAGGAGAGGGCAATTTTCGCCCCTCCTCAAGTCCCAGTTTTTTGGCCGTGGAACCTGCCAAAGTGTTGCGAACAACGACTTCCAGCGGAATGATTTCCAAAGCTTTCACCAGCATTTGGTTGTCACCCGTGTCGGCCACCCAGTGAGAGGGCACGCCAGTCTTGGCAAGTTCTCGAAAGAGTAAAGAGGTGATGTCTCGATTGATCGATCCCTTCGCTGCAAAGGAACCTTTTTTTTGCGCATTGAAGGCCGTCAGGCTGTCTTTGTATTCGACGAGAAACTCGTCGTTTTTGGCTGTCGCATAAACTTTTTTGGCTTTGCCTTCATAGAGCAGACCTTCTGCTTTCGCCACACGATCTCCTTTTGCTTGTTCAAAGCACTCGACGCATGATTGTCTTGATGTTCTTTTTATTTCTTTCACCCGCGAATATTTTCCGGACTTCAGTCGCCTTCAAAAGTCTTTTCAGCTCAGGATCTTGCAAAATTTTGGTTTCCAAATGGTCACCCTTGCCCAAACTGTGACACAGCCGCTGAACATGATAGTAGGCCATTTCGCGGTCCAGCCCCTTTTCAACCAGCGCCAACAAGACTTGTGAACTGAACAGTTGTCCTTGGGCTCGGTCCATATTGTCCTGCATCTGACGTTTGTGAACTTCAAGTCCATCCAAGAGAACGCCCATCCGGTGAGCCGCATAGTCTGCCAAGATAAAAGCATCCGGAAAAATAACTCGTTCAACCGAACTGTGACTGATGTCCCGCTCGTGCCAGAGAGCCACGTTTTCCAGTGAGGCTTGAGAATAAGTTCGCAAAAGTCTGGCAATTCCCGTGAGATTTTCAGCTGAAATTGGATTCTTTTTGTGTGGCATCGCAGAAGAACCTTTTTGACCTCGCGAAAAACCCTCGGTGACTTCACCCACTTCACTTCGCTGCAAATGTCGCAATTCAATTGAAAGGCGCTCAAGATGCGTCCCGAACAGCGCCAAGCTCATCAGCAGCTCGGCATGACGGTCCCGGGGCACAACTTGAGTTGCGACTGTTTCACAGGTCAACTTCAACTTGCGTGCCACTTTACTTTCAACTTCGGGGGGCTGGCCCGAATATGTTCCCACAGCTCCACTCATTTTACAGATGCGCATTTGCAGCAAGGCGCGTTCGATGCGATTTCTGTGTCGCCCAAGCTCGGCCACAAACGAAGCCATCTTTAGACCGAAGGTTGTGGGCTCAGCGGACATGCCATGCGTTCGTCCGGAGCACATCGTGTCGGCATGCTTACGCGCTAGATTCTTCAAGCTTTTGTCTAAAAAATTAAGTGTTTGCAGCAGCAAAGCACCCGCCTCACCCACTTGCAAACTGAAGGCCGTGTCAAGCACGTCCGAGCTCGTCATACCGTAATGCACATAGCGACCCCACTCGCCGACATTTTCAGCCACATTGCTGACGAAGGCGATCACATCGTGCTTGGTCTGCAGCTCCAATTCCGAAATACGCCGCAGACTGAATCGAGATTTCGTTGCAATCGCCTTTGCCGCGGGCCGGGGAATAATTCCCATCTCAGCTTGGGCTTGCGCCACCGCGACTTCGACTTCCAGCATTTTTGCGAATCGGTTTTCCAATTCCCAGAGAGCTCCCATTTCCGGCCGAGTGTAACGTTGAATCAAAACTGCCTCCCTGAGGTGTTAACGGCCCAGCTCTTTGCGACTGGCTTTTTTCTGCGCTTGCTCTTTTTCCTGCAAAGCCTGCCACCAAGCGATGATTTTACGAAAAATCTGCTGTTCAGTGACAAACTGAGAATTCCATCCCAGCGCTGGCCTTTGTTCGACGGAATCCAAAGACAAATTGCGAAATTCAGCTGGACGAAACTTGCGCCTCTGCTCGGCATTGAAAACGGGCTGCCGCGGAGGTCCCACCTCAGCTGCGGTAAACTCAGCGCCGATTGGCAAGTTCGCAAGCTCAACCGGAGTGTTCACCAGCCGCTTGCCCAAAAGAACCAGCAGCTCATCAGCTCGCTCGGTGAGATATCCGCGGTTGAAGCGTTGGCCATTGGGAAGCTTCATCCAAACATCGAAAAGATCCGCGGAACCCGTGTGAATCAAAAGCAAAAGATTCTCATGTGTCCAGGGAAGATCAGGATCTTCTAAGAGGACCAGGTGCTGAGGCAGATTGTCGCGTAAATCTCCGGCACCAATTCGCACGCGAAACCTTGTCCACAGCCACTCAGGCTCCAGGGCCCCAGTCGGATACAAAGTTTTGGCCACACCCGCGTTCAACATCTGCGTCTCTTCCGAGGTGAGACACCAGATCAACTGCTCGAAATCGATGACCTGCGCAACTTGGGAATCCTCGGCTTTGACTTCAAGACCCTTGAGATCTCGGCGATTGTGCAAAGACAGATCGACGACCTGCGCTTTGGGCCACACTTTGACGCCTTGACGGCGGCACCAATCCAAACTGCGCAAATGTCCAGCGCGGCTCGCTTGACGGGAGTGAAATGTGCCAAACCAGTCGGGGCGATAGGCCTCTGCCAGATCCATTTGCAAAGCTTGCGCATTGGGACGATAATCACTTGCTGTCAACTGCTCAGCCAGCTGGCCCAACCAGTTCTGCGCAAAACTTTGCATCGACACTTTACGCAAATCGCCAGCTGAGGGTCGGCCCTGCAAGACACTGATCAGCTCGGCGCCAATCCCGAGCTGCGACAAACGATGCTTTGTCACAGCACCACGAAATTCAACTGGACCTGACTTCAACCACAGGGTCCAACCCGCGGGTGTCGCCAGCGGAGGATCGTCCTCAATCAAGCGTTCCCACTGCGAAGACTCCACTCTGTCATTTTGAAAAATGCCAAAGGGCCCCTCAGCTTCTTCCAAAATCCACGAACCGATGGAGTCCGAGACATCCAAAAGTTGCACGACCAAGCCGGCTCTTTGCAGAGCCACGGCCAACCAGTGGCCACGCCCATAGCACGAAACAATTGCGACTCGAGTTTCAGTCACCTGACGACCGACCTTTCCACCAGATGGCGAATCAGTCTTTGCTCCAACTGGGCAATTTGCAAGCTGACATCAAGAGGAACCTCTGACGCGTCCCTCTCTGAAACAGGGACGGAACCGCGTTTGCCCCCAACCGGCAGCACTTTCTGCAAAAGCCTGGGCCCCGCATCCATCTCGGCAGTGACCCGGTGAATTGTCACGCCCATCTGGGCTCCTGAACGATAGCTTTCTTGTATCGCATGGGCGCCTGGAAACTGCGGCAGCAGACTGGGATGAACATTGAAGATTCGGCCCTCCCAATGCTGAACAAAATCAGCTGACAAAATGCGCATAAATCCCAGTAAGAATATTCGATTGATCCGACGTGCCAGCAAGGCTTGATGGAGCTGTTGCCAATCCCCCGACCGCTCAAAGACAAGCGTCGGGACGCCCGCCCACTGCGCACGACGCAATCCCAAGGCGGTGGCCCGCGACGAAACAACCAAACCCACCGACACATGCGACAGGCAATCCAAAACTGCACGAGCCGTTGAACCCCGACCTGACAGAAACAAAGCCCAATTCGGCGCCAGGTTTTGTGCGGCTGAATTTCTCATTGGATGTGTCCCAGGTCATACGCAAGATGCCCCGACTGTTGCACGATTTTGGTGGCTTGATCCCAGGCCGAAGCCGGTAAGATCAAGACAAAACCAATCCCACAGTTGAGCGTTCGGCGCATCTCGTCGTCGCCAGCACCGGTTCGTCTTTGCACTTCCAAAAAGATCTCCGGGAACTTCCACCACTGCGGCTTCCACTGCAAGTTGGCGGGCACAACACGAGGTATATTTTCAATTCCACCGCCAGTGATATGAGCTGCGGCATGAAGCTCACAGCTTTCTTGCAGTTTGCGCATGAGGCTCACATAAAGGGCGGTCGGCACCAGAAGTTGATCCGCCCACTTTTCTAGATCAGCGGCAAAAACCCGTCGCAAAAGGCTGTAGCCATTGGAATGAAAACCCGAACTGGAAATCCCCATCACGCGATCCCCAGCGGCAACCCTGTGCTCCCCAAGACGTTCAGGTTCATCTACAATTCCAACTGCAAAACCAGCGCAATCGAAATCCTCACCTTGGTACACGCCCGGCATTTCAGCAGTTTCGCCACCCACCAAGGCGCAATCTGAGGCTGTGCACGCCTCACGCAGGCCGATCAAAAACTCCTGGGCCTTGCGAAGGTCCAATTTCCCAGTCGCATAGTAATCGAGAAACAACAGCGGCCTGCCACCACTGCAGATCAGGTCATTGACACACATGGCGACGCAGTCTTGAGCCACCTCGCGGTAGCGCTGAAACTGAACGGCCAGTTTGACTTTGGTCCCCACTCCGTCGGTGCAGGTGACCAAACAGGGCTGGCGCATATTTGGAAATCCGATGCGAAACAAGGAGGCAAATCCGCCAATCCCACTGAGGACTCGATCAGCGTGAGGTGTCGGCGCGGATTCCGCACTGGATTGAAGCCAGTCGACCAAAGCATCGCCGGCCGCCACATCGACCCCGGCCTCAGCATAGACTTTTTCAACAGTCGACTTCGGTGCAACGGCCACATCCGGTTTTTTGACAGTCATCACAACCTCAATTTTCCGCACCGATGGCAAAACAATGTGAGGCTCGATCCTAACTTAAGTCGAGTGTTGAAGTCCAATACCGACTGCGTTTTTTCCGTGATCTGAAATCAATCTGACATTATGCTTCCATGAGGACCTCCTCGTGTTTTCTTGAGATGTGGAGTTTGCAAATGCGCTGGCGCGACGAACAACAGATCGGCCCTCCGTTGACTCTCTGCTGGAGACGGTCACGAGCCTTTCTTGGGTTCTGTGGATTTTTACTTGGACTCGCACTCCTCGCCCCGCAAATCACCACAGCGGCAAGCCTCCTGCCCAAAAAAGATGCTTGGCCCAGCTTCGAGGTCGCCCAAGTTGACGAGGAGTCCTACGACCCCTTTTCTGATTACAGTGAATTTGACGAAGACTCCGAGGAAGAGGCCGACGTCTATTTTTTCAAACATGGTCGCTTGATGACAATTGGTCTGGTCGGCGGCTACAAGGGTTTCACGGACAATCTCGCCAGCATTTACAATTCCGGCGGGACCTATGGGATTTATCTCGCCTATTTTTTCGATTTGCGATTTGCATTGCAGCTGGGTTTTGGCACCGGC
>Ga0209067_10001243_pt1 | contig 15878 bp, 17 predicted proteins | sample ColStrG_CSR_2013_FD_187199 | JGI IMG/M metagenome (GOLD analysis project Ga0209067, IMG submission 187199) | Freshwater sediment microbial communities in response to fracking from Pennsylvania, USA - Cold Stream Run_MetaG_CSR_2013 (SPAdes)... | ecosystem: Environmental > Aquatic > Freshwater >...
CTGCGGTAGGTCGAGGCGGATGGACCGGGCCGAGGGGCCGCGGCCGATCATCACGTCCAAGCGCCGGTCCTCCATCGCGGGGTAGAGAACCTCTTCGACGGCCCGAGACAGGCGATGAATCTCGTCGATGAAAAGAACATCCCCCTCGTGAAGATCGGTGAGGAGGGCCACCAGGTCGCCGGGGCGAGCGAGCACCGGGCCCGACGTGACGCGCAGTCCCGCACCCATTTCTCGGGCCACGATGCTCGCCAGCGACGTCTTGCCCAAACCCGGTGGACCGGCGAACAGGAGGTGATCGGTACATTGACCACGTGTCTTCGCTGATCCCAGCACAATTTCCAGATGACCCACCAGGTCGCGTTGGCCAACAAAATCCGACAACGACACCGGCCGCAAGGTGGCGTCCACGTGCAATTCGCCCTCGCCGGCATCGGCAACCACCAGACGCTCCGCCTCACGGGCGTTCACGTCGACCTCGCGGCGGGTCACGAGCGGCGCACCAATTGCAGCGCGAAGCGCAGGGCGGCGGCGTCGTCGTCGGGTAGAGCAACTCCCTCGAGGGCGTCTCGAATCTCGGCCGCCGCGTAACCGAGCGAGCGCAACGCCTCTTCAATGTCGCCCGCGGAGCCGGTGGAGGAGGTCGTGGGGGAACTCGCCACCTCCACCAATTTGCCCTTGAGCTCCAACACGATACGACTCGCGGTCTTCGCACCGATGCCCGGAATCTGCGACACCCGTTTCACATCTCCGCTTTCTATGGCGCCGCGTAGTTCGTCGACCGACATGGTGCGTAACGCCGCCAACGCCGTGGAAGGTCCGACGCCCGGCGTCACGAGCAAGGTGCGAAAGAATGCGCGGTCGTCCGCCGAGGCGAAGCCGTAGAGGACGATTGCGTCCGCGCGCACTTGCGTGTGGACGAACAGCTCGCACATCGTCCCAGTTCGCACGGTCTGCGGCGACGCGACCGTCACCTCGTAGCCGACTCCTTGGACGTCAATCACCGCCACACCGCTGAGCTCGACGCTCACCACCCGACCGGCCAGCCACCCAATCACGTCGCCGCCACCATGCGCCGTTCCACGCGTTCGGTCATGAAGTAGGTGATGGCCAGGCCCAGTGCGTCCGCCGCGTCCGGGGGACGGGGAATATCACTCAGACCGCACAATTGGGCGACCATCGCCTGGACCTGAGATTTCGGCGCGGCCCCGTAGCCGGTGACCGCCATTTTGACCTGTTGCGCGGTGAATTGGCGCACCACGAGGCCTCGTGAACCCGCGAGTCCCACGGCGATGCCACTGGCCTGGGCGACCGGAATGGCGGTCAGCGCGTTGCGCTGAAAGAACACGCGCTCCACCACGACGGCGTCGGGTCGCGTGTCGGACAACAACGCCGCGACGTCGTCATGGATCTGCGCGAGTCGCCGCTCCACCTCGAGGGTGACATCCGTCTCGAGTACTCCGGCGCGTACGGCACGAAACGACTCGACCCCGTGAAAGGAGCCCTCCACCAACCCGAAACCGCAGCGGGTCAGACCGGGATCGATGCCGAGTACGAACATACGTTCGATTGTAATGCTCCCCACGCTCACCGCGTGGTTTTAGCCCTCGAAATTGGCCAGCACGTCGTCGGAGATGTCGAAATTCGCGAAGACGTTCTGCACGTCGTCATGGTCGTCGATGGCGTCCATCAACCGCAAGACCTTCTTCGCTTCCCCCTCGTCCTCGACGGGGATCAGGTTTTGAGGGATCAACGTGAGTTCAACGCCCACCACGCTGAGGCCAAAGCCCTCGAGCGCGTCACGCACCGCGGCGACCTGCGTCGGATCGGTGGTGACGACGAAGTTGTCGCCCTGGGCCGCGAAGTTCTCTCCCCCGGCCTCGAGGACCCATTCCAGGAGTTCATCCTCGTTGAGCGGCCCCTTGACTTCGATGCTGCCCTTGCGGTCAAACTGCCAAGACACGGCCCCCGGCTCGGCGATATTGCCGCCATTCTTCGAGAGCAGGTGCTTGATCTCGGCGCTCGTGCGATTGCGGTTATCCGTCAGGGTCTCGATGATGATCGCGACGCCACCGGGGGCGTAGCCTTCGTAGGAAATCGCCTCGTAACGCACACCCTCGAGCTCACCGGTACCGCGCTTGATGGCGCGCTCGATCGTGTCGATTGGTACCGACGCCTCGCGCGCCTTTTGGAACATCGTGCGCAGGCTGGCGTTGGCGGCCGGGTCGCCGCCACCCTCGCGAGCCGCCACTTCCACCTGGCGGATCAATTTAGCGAATACTTTGGCGCGGGCCGAGTCCTTGGCACCCTTGCGGTGCTTCGTCGTCGCCCACTTCGAATGGCCGGACATGTTTCCTCCTACCCCAATCAGGGCGTAGTTATCGTAACGCTTCGCTGAGCGCGTCGAGGAACAGTCCGTGCACCAGGACGTCATTGGTCAACTCGGGATGGAACGAACACCCCCACGCCGCCCCTTGTCGTACCAGCACTGGATGCTCACCATCGCCGTGGTCGTGGGTCGCGATGACCGTCACGGTGTCAGCCCACCGCACAATCCGTGGCGCACGGATGAAGACACCCGGCACCACGGCACCGCCCTCGAGCGCGATCGGCGTTTCGAAACTGGCGATCTGGCGCCCGTAGCCATTGCGCCGGACCGTGACGTCGAGCGCCGCGAAACTCCACTGGTCGGCGCGACCGTCGAGCACGTCACGCGATAGCAAGATCAGGCCGGCACACGTCCCGAAGACCGGGATGCCCTCGTCGATCAGCGCGCCGAGTGGTTCGCGCACCCCCGACGTGGTCAACAGGCGGCTAATCGTCGTCGATTCACCCCCGGGAATGATGAGACCATCGAGACCGTTGAGCTCGCCGGGTCGGCGCACCGTGCGAGCGGTGACGCCGAGGTTCTCCAGCGTACGGACGTGTTCGCGCACGTCCCCCTGGAGAGCCAATACCCCAACCGTGCGCATTACCAACCGCGCTCGGCGAGACGTTGCTCCAAGGTTGCCGTCTCGGCGCCGCGCATGGCGGCACCCAGACCGGTCGACACCTTCGCGACGATGCTCGCGTCGTCGAAGTGCGTGGTGGCCTCGACGATGGCCTTGGCCATGCGTTCGGGGTCCTCACTCTTGAATATGCCCGAGCCCACGAACACGGCCTGCGCCCCCAACTGCAGCACCAACGCCGCGTCCGCGGGCGTCGAAATACCACCGGCGCAGAAGAGGGGTACGGGCAACTGTCCCGTCGCGGCCACTTCCTGCACCAGCGCCAGGGGGGCTTGGAGGTCCTTGGCCAGGGCGAAGAGCTCCGCCGAGTCGGCGCTCGCCAGTCGGCGCATCTGCGTGGAGATGGTGCGAAGGTGGCGCACGGCCTCGACCACGTTCCCGGTGCCGGCCTCCCCCTTCGAGCGGATGAGGCACGCACCCTCAGCGATCCGGCGCAGGGCCTCGCCAAGATTGGTCGCTCCGCACACGAAGGGGACGGTGAACTGCCACTTGTCGATGTGGTTCTCCTCGTCGGCGGGCGTGAGCACCTCGGATTCGTCGATGTAGTCCACGTCGAGGGACTGCAGAATCTGCGCCTCCGCGAAGTGGCCGATGCGGGCCTTCGCCATCACCGGGATGGTCACGGTGGCCTGAATCTCCTGGATCATCTGAGGATCGCTCATTCGCGCCACGCCGCCGTCACGACGGATGTCCGACGGGACGCGTTCGAGCGCCATCACGGCCACGGCCCCGGCGTCCTCGGCGATCTTGGCCTGTTCGGGATTGACGACGTCCATGATGACGCCGCCACGCAACATGTCAGCGAGACCGCGCTTGACGAGTGCGGAACCAACGGTGGAGGGAGTAAGGGCTGAACTCATCCCTCCAGACTAATTGACCGCGCTGGTTACCATTCCTCGAGGGCCAACGCCCGCAACTCGACGTCGTCGAGGTCGCTCAAGTCAGGCGTCCCTCGGTCACTGTAGACGTCGAACCAGATGAAACGCCATTGGTCGTACGACGCGGACGCGAAGAACGAGTTGGGGGGCACGACCTGACGGCTGCATTTGCGCAGGGCCCCGGCCAGGCCCAGGGGGTAACGGATCACGGCCGCCGCGACCTCGTCGCATCTATATGTCAGACCAGCACCGGCCAGTTCTCGTCGAACCCCGACCGGGGCATTGAGCGTGGCCGCCGCACTCTCGCGCCCCAGGACGCCCAATCGCTGGCGCGCGAGACAGTGGGCCACGACGCCCTCGAGTTCGATCAGCTCAAAATCGCGCATCAGGGCGCTGGTCACGAACAACGAGTACCCCGCGCCGTTGGGCGCCAGTGCGGCGTTATAGCCCTCGTCGGCGACGATGAAGGCACTCACCCCATCGACGCCGAACGTGGCCGTCAGTCGGTCCAGGACAGTCACCAGACGTTGCCGATCCTTCGAGGACCCACCGGGGCTGAACGCCGCCAGGATCTCGGCGCCCAGGGTCTCCCCGCGTCGTTCGCCCCGGGTGAGGGACCGCCGTAGGTCGTAGACCTGCGCGGCGATCATCGCGACACCCGCCACCGCGAAGAGCGGTGACACGACGGTGGCGGCCAGCAGCGCGACGACGATGACTCCGACCAGGACAAGTTGCGGACGCTTCCGACGCAGGGCGAAGCGCCGAACGGCTTCGCGATGTCCATCGCGTTCGTTCGCCGAGGGGGCGTAGGGGTTCTGCCACGTCGGGTCGAGCACCGCTTCGACGTGGCGCGGGCCGCGGGCCCGCGACGACGACGGGCGTCGCGAGCGGTTTCTTTGTTGAGTGGCCATGTACTCAGGCTACCCGAGGGCCAGGAAATGACGACGAGCGTCGTCGTACATGGTCAGGTACTCGTCCACCAACCGACTCATCGACCAGTGCTGCGCGTGGTCGCGGGCCCGACGCAGGATCTCGGGGTCACGTCGACGCAGCGCCTCGACTACCGCGCGTTCAAGGTCGAGGGCGTCGTGGGGCGTGAACCAGACGGCGTGCACCCCGGCCGCGTCGCGGTACCCCGCGATGTCGCTCGCCACGACCCGAGTCTCACTCGCCATGGCCTCCAGGAGAACGAGTCCGAAGGACTCCCCGTGGGTCGCCGGGGCGACGACGACGTCCGCGCGGCGCAACCAGCGACGCTTCTCCTCGTCGCTCACCGCTCCCACGAACTCAATGAGGCGATCGCCCTGGGCCGCGTGTTCGAGCGTGGGGCGTGCGGGTCCATCGCCCACGACGACGAGCCGCCAGGGAACCGTCTCAGTCGCATTGTGATGGAGCACCGCCGCCACGGCGGTCGCGACACCTTTACGGGCCTCCAGTCGACCCACGACGACCAGCGTCGTGGTCGTGGCCACTTCGCGAGGGAATTCGACGAATCGCTCCATCTCAAAACCGTTGAAGAGAACGTCACAGTCTCGACCGCACGACGCTCGCGCCGTCGTGGCCGCCTGCGTCGATACGGCAGCCACGCGATCGAGGTCGCGGGCCCAGCGACGTAGGAGCGGTGCGGCCAGGCGAACCGCGGGCCCTTCACCGCTGCGGTGGAACGTCGCGACCGCCGGGTAGTGGTGGTGTCGCCGGATGACGTAACCCACGCGCGGGGCGAAGGGTTCGTGAAAATGCACCACGTCGGGACCGAAATCCGCCACCGCCCGCGCGGCCGCCCGCGCGGCCCGGCCCGACAAGGTCAGCGGCGCACGCGAACCATTAGCCGGGAGGCGCACCATGGTGCCGAAGCGAGCGAACGTGGCGGGTGATTCGTACGCAACGTGGTCGCGCGAGTCGGGCGCGACCACTTGAACGACGAGTCCGCGTCGACTCAGTTCACGACTCATGGCGAGCACTTGCTCTTGAACGCCCCCGAACACGCTCAGCGCGTAGGGCGAGACCAGCGTCACGCGCGACAACGGTCTCAGGACGCTCACGCCACCTCGAAACGGTCCTCGAGGACGTGCCACTGCTCGGGCGCGCGGCGAATCAGGTCCGCCAACTCGTCGGCCAGGGATTGGGTCACCCGCGTGACGTCGTCGCGCAGCCGGCCGAGTCGTTCGGCCGCAATGGGAGGGGTCACCACGGCGTAGTGGTCGCGGCCCGGGCCGGCATAGCAGGCCGCCGCCACCAACGTCGCGCCCGTGCGCAGAGCGAGGGTGGCGGGACCTCCGGGTAGGGTCACCCGGCGCGAGAAGAAGTCGACCTCGACGCCACCTCCTTGAATATCGCGATCGCACAAGAGTCCGACCACGCCGCCGTCGCCGAGAACGCGTAGCAGTTTCGAACTGGCTTGAGCGTTGAGTCCCTCCACACGAATACCAATCGCCTCGCGCTTGGCCTTGAACCACTCGAAGAGCTCCGGCGGATCGAGTTCCTCGGCGACCGCCGTCATGGGCATCCCTAGCGATGCCAGGTACGAGCCCCCCCACTCCCACGAGCCCACGTGCGGCAGGCCGATGACGACGCCTCGTCCGAGGGCCAGGGCCTCTTCCAAGTGTTCCGCACCCTCGGCGATGCGAAATCGTGACGAGATCGTGCGGCCACTCAGCGCGGGCAATTTCGCGCCCTCGGCGTAATACTGCGCGTAGTTCTCGAATCCCCGCTGGACGTAGCGCTCCAAGAGAACGGGGTCAACCTCGTGGCCCCCGTCGCTCAATACCCGGGTGAGATTGCGCGCTAAACGATCGTGCGCGGCTGAACGACGACCTAGCCGTCGACCGACCCAGCGCGCCACGTTCACGTCCAGGCGTTCGGGCAATACCTCCAACAGACCTCCGGCGGTCTTGAACAAGGCGACGCGCGCGCCGGGTCGCATTGATTTAGTGCCGCGAGGATCGGCTGAGACGACGGGGTCGGCGAGGGTGGGCGCGCGAACGCCGTTCGATGACGGTGCGTGGCGCCGGGCGCGCCGCGATCTGCCACACCCGCCTGAACCGACCCAGCGCGGTCGCCGTCGTCAAACACAGCATCACCCAGAGCACGGGGACGAAGATGGCCGGTGACAATAGCGCCACGCCCAGCAACACCAGCCGTTCGGCGCGTTCCATCAGCCCACCCTTGGCGTCGAGCCCCAAACTCTCGGCCTTGGATCGCTGATAGGAAATCATGAAGAAGGTCGTCACCAGAGCAAAGGGCAACAGCACCAGGTCACCTGGGTGGTGACGTTCGAGGTAGAACGCCACGCCACCGAGCAAAACGGCGTCCGAGACGCGGTCGACGACTGAATCGAAGAAGCTTCCCCGCTGGCTGGCCCGTTTCGAGGCTTTGGCGACCGCGCCGTCGAGCAGGTCGTGCAGGCCCGTCACGATGAGCAACCCGATGGCCAGAACGAAATGACCCTCGGCGATGCCCCACGCGGTCGCGCAGGCGAACACCAGGCCCGACGCCGTGAGCACGTCCGCGGAGAAGCCCACGCGCACCAGCGCTCGACCGACCGGGGCGGTGAGTGCGTCTGCAGTTTGGCGGAATTTGCCGTCGAACATCGGTCTCCCCGTCGTCGTACGAAGTCTACTGAGGGTCTCCGGCGGATGACGAGTCAACGAAGTGCGCCACCACTTTGGTCCAGGTCGACGCCAGCGATTCGGGCAACACGCGAGTGTCGGCGATGGTACTCATGAAGTTGGTGTCGCCGTTCCAGCGCGGCAACGCGTGGCCGTGGAGGTGTTTGGGGATCCCCGCACCCGCGGCCTGACCCAGGTTCATCCCGACGTTCATCCCGTCACTCGCGTAGGCCGCCTCGAGTGCGCCCACGGTACGACGCAGTGTCCAGCAGAAACTGAGGTACTCCTCGTCGCTGAGGTCGCCCAAAGTCGCCACGTGTCGCCGAGGCAGGACCAAGAGATGGCCCGAACCGTAGGGAAAGGCGTTCAGCGTCACGAAACTCCACTCGTCACGCCACAACACGCCGGATTCGAGTGACGGTGCGGATTCGCTCAGCACACAGAAGACGCACGAACCATCGTCGCTCGCGTTGGCGCGAGCGTCCGAACCCGACACGTAGGCCTCACGCCACGACGCGGCGAAACGCTCAAGTGGCACGAGCGAGTTCCGGCGATCCGTGGTCGGCGATCTCGACGGCCAGGCGGCGGCGGAACTCGTCGAGACCCACGCCGCGCTCGGGGTCGTTCGCCCCGCGAGCGTTCACGCCCACGCTGCGGGCCGACACGTCGTCATCACCGACCACCAAGATATAGGGCACCTTGTCCATCTTGGCCCGGCGAATCCGCGCTCCCAGGGGTTCCTGCGCGGGATCGACGCTGACGCGGACACCGTCCGCGCGTAACGCGGTCGCGACCTCGTAGGCGTAGTCGTCGTGGTCATCACGCACTCCCAGCACGACGACCTGCTCGGGGCTCATCCACGTGGGCATGTTGCCGGCGTAGTGCTCGATGAGGATCGCCATGAAGCGTTCGACCGAGCCGAAGAGGGCCCGGTGGATCATGATCGGCTGGTGTCGCGCGTTATCGGGAGCGATGTAACTGGCCTCGAAGCGTTGGGGCGTCTGGAAATCCAACTGGATGGTCGACAACTGGTGCGTGCGTCCGATGGCGTCGCGGGCCTGCACCGAGATCTTGGGGCCGTAGAAGGCGCCCCCGCCCTCGTCCAGCACGAGCTCGAGGCCCGCGCCACGCGCCACCTCGGCCAGCGTGGCTTCGGCCTCGCTCCATTCCTCGTCACTCCCGACAGCCTTGCCCTCGGGACGCGTCGACAACTCCAAGTAGAAGTCGTTCAATCCGAAATCCCGCAGCAGACCGAGGACGAAGTTCAACAGATTGCTCAGCTCCGCACCCATCTGCTCGCGCGTGCAAAAGATATGTGCGTCGTCTTGGGTCATGCCGCGCACGCGCGTAAGACCGTGGACGGCGCCGGACTTTTCGTAGCGGTACACCGAGCCGAATTCGAACATGCGTAGCGGCAACTCGCGATACGACCGCTGCCGCGCCTTGAAGATCAGGACGTGAAAGGGGCAGTTCATGGGCTTGAGGTAATACTGCTGTCCGTCGTCGAGCTCCATGGGCGGATACATTCCCTCGGCGAACCACTCCAGGTGGCCCGAGGTCTCGAAGAGGATGGACTTGGTGATGTGGGGGGTATTGACGAACTCGTACCCACCGGCGACGTGACGCGCGCGCGAGTACTCCTCCATCACTCGACGCATCGTGCCGCCCTTGGGGTGGAACACCGCCAGTCCCGGTCCCAGCTCGGACGGGAACGAGAACAGGTCCATCTCTTGGCCGAGACGGCGATGATCGCGCTTCTCCGCCTCGTCGAGCTGAGTGAGGTGGGCACTCAGCGCTTCCTTCGACTCCCACGCCGTGCCGTAAATGCGCTGGAGCTGGGGACGCTTTTCGTCACCCCGCCAGTAGGCCCCCGCGACGCGCATCAATTTGAAATGTCCCAGACGCTTGGTCGATGGCACGTGGGGGCCTCGACACAAGTCCTGAAAGGCGGGGGTGTTGGAGTAGGTCGAGACGACCGAACCGCCGACTTCGGTCGCGTCCTCGGGGGCTCCCCCGTCGCGCACGCCCGAAATGATCTCGACCTTGAAGGGCTGGTCCCGGAAGAGCGCCAGTCCGTCTTCGATGGAGTACTCCGATCGCACGAAGGGCTGGTCCTCGGCCACGATGGCCCGCATCTCCTCCTCGATCCGCGCCAAGTCGTCGTCGGAGAAACGTGCGCCGCCGGGCAGGGCGAAGTCGTAGTAGAAACCGTCGCGAATCGCCGGGCCGATGGCGTAGTGCGCTCCCGGCCACAGGCGCAGCACGGCTTGGGCCAACACGTGCGCCGTGGAGTGCCGTAGTACTTCGCGCCCCTTATCGCTGGCCGGGGTGATAATCGCCACCCGATCGCCGTCGCGCAGGGTCCTACCGAGGTCGGTCAGCTCGCCATTGACCTCGGCGGCCAAGGCGTCCTTCGCCAGTCGCGCACCGATGGCTAGCGCAAGATCGAGGGAACTCGCCCCCTCGTCCACCGTGCGGGTACTGCCGTCTGGGAGTTGAACTTCGATCACCGACATGACGCCTTTCCTCGCCTACAGCGTAATGCCGAGCAGCGCAGCGGCCGGGGCGACCGTCGCGCCGGCGTGCGCCGCGGCGTCCACCGCGGCCAACGCCGCGGGGCAATTCAGGTCGTCGTCCAACGCGGCGCGCACATCGTCGAGCACCGAGCTGGCCCGTCCCCCCAGCGTGGAGCGCCACGTGGCCAATCGCGACTGCGCGCTCGAGAGCAACTCCTCTCGCCACTCCCAATCCTCGCGGTAGTGCTGGTCAAGCATCGCGAGGCGCACCGCCGCGGGTTCACTGCGTTGGGCCAACTCGCTGACGAACACCAAGTTGCCAAGGGACTTGGACATCTTGGTGCCCTCGAGGCCCACCAGTCCGACGTGGAGCCAGTGACGAACGAAGGGGCGACCGCTGACCGACTCACTCTGGGCCGCCTCACACTCGTGGTGGGGAAAGGCCAGGTCCCGGCCGCCGCCGTGGACGTCGAGGGTCTCGCCGAGCTCGCGGCGAGCGAGGGCCGAGCACTCAATGTGCCAGCCCGGCCGGCCCGCTCCCCAGCGAGACTCCCACGAGGGCTCATCCTCCAACGACGGCTGCCAGAGCACGAAATCCAATGGATCGCGCTTGCGCGGGTCGGAGGGGTTACCGCCATGTTCGGCGGCCAAGGCCACCATCGCGTCTCGGCCCTCGTGGCTGACCTGACCGAAGCGCGAAAACGTCGAGGCTTCGAAGTACACCCAGCCCTCGACCTCGTAGGCGTGTCCGTGATCGACCAGGTCGCCAATCATGGTCAGGATTTCGGGAATGGCGCCGGTCGCCCGGGGCTCGCTGAAGACGGGCAGCAGGTTGATGACCTGCATGTCGCGCTCGAACTTGGCCATCTCTCGTGCGGCCAGATCCAGGTAGTTCACCCCGAGTTGGCGGGCCTTGCGCAGGATGTCGTCGTCGACATCGGTCACGTTGCGCACGCAGCGCGTCTCGAAGCCCTCGTCGCGCAGTCGTCGCTGGAGCACGTCGAAGGTCAAGTAGACGAATGCGTGACCCAGGTGCGCCGCGTCGTAGGGCGTGATACCGCAGCTGTATAGCGAGACAACCGGCCCTGGTTGCATGGCGAAGACGCCCTGACGTGCAGTGTCGTAGAGGCGCATCAGCGGTTCAGTCCCGCCAATTTCACGTAGCTGTGCGCCTTGTGGCGGATGTTGATCGAGATGCACACCGCCGTGAAGGCCTCGACCGCACTGGCTAAGGACATCGAACCGGCCACCACGGCGTGCAGGCCCACCATGGCGTCGACCATCTCGGCCACCTCGTCGCGCGAGGCGGCGTCATCGCCGAAGATGACGACGTCAGCGTCGAGTCCACTGTCGAGATCGACCATTTCTGAGGCGGGCAAGTGGTGGAACGCCCCGACGACCCGTGCCTCGGGCGCGGCGAAGGCAATCTGCGCGGCCATCGACCCACGGGGCGGATACAGCGCCACCAATTCGCGACCCTCGCGGGCGAGCGCGTTGACCATGGATATCACGATCTTGCCGGACAACTGCTGCTTCAGAGCGCCGACCGTGGCCACCGCGGAGTCCCACGGCGTGGCGACGACCACCACGTCACATCCGGCGGCCTCCTCATTGGCGGCTCCGGTAATCGTCCCCGCCCCGCGCGCCGCGAGCGTGGCGGCTACGTCCGATGCGCGCTGGGCGTCGCGCGATCCCACCACCACGTCGTAACCGGCACTGGCGAGGCGTACGGCCACCCCTTGACCGGCGGGGCCGGTTCCTCCCACGATTCCTACGGTGCTCACGACGGACCCCTTCGATTGTTGAACTTCAGTACGCTAACAAGATGCCAATACTGACCAATCACCGTATCTTGATTACCGGCGTCTTGACCGACGATTCACTCGCCTTTGGTATTGCGCAGCGGGCGCTCGAGGAGGGCGCGCAGGTGGTGCTCACCGGCGCGGGGCGCGGACTGTCGCTCACCAAGCGCACGGCGCGCAAATTGGCCGACGTCGGCGACGTGGGTGACGTGGTCGAACTCGACGTGACCGATCCGGCGCAGATCTCCGCCGCCGTCACCGAGGTCGAGGCACGACTCGGTCGGCTCGATGGCCTCGTGCACGCCATCGGCTACGCCCCCCAGAGCTGCCTGGGCTCGGGAATGTTCGTCGCTCCCTTCGACGACGTGGCCACGGCCCTGCAGATCTCCACCTACTCGCTGGCTGCGCTGGTGGGCGCTTTTCGTCCCCTCCTGGCGCGCAGCGAAGCCCTCGGTGGGGCGTCGGTCGTCGCCCTCGATTTCGACGGCACGCGCGCCTACCCGATGTACGACTGGATGGGGGTCATGAAGGCGGGCTTGGAGTCGCTCGGCCGCTACCTCGCGCGCGAGGTGGGCCCGGAGCGCATTCGCGTCAACATGTTGGCCGCGGGACCGATCCGCACGATGGCCGCCAAATCCATCCCCGGCTTCGAGATCTTCGAAGACACCTGGGCCGAGCGCGCCCCGCTGGGCTGGGACGTACACGATTCCTCCGCCGTCGCCGACACCGCCGTGGCGATGCTCTCACCGCTCCTGCGCGCGACGAGCGCCTCAGTCATCCACGTCGACGGCGGCGCCCACTCGATGGGTTGAGGCCTGCGGGGCGAACTGCGTCTCGTAGAGCGTGCGATAGAGCCCGCCGTGCTCCAACAATTCCTGGTGCGTTCCGCGCTGGACGATGCGACCCTCGTTGATGACCAGAATCTGGTCAGCGTTGCGGATCGTGGAGAGTCGGTGCGCGATCACCAAGGACGTGCGCGACGCCATGGTCTCGTCCAACGCCCGTTGCACCGCCGCCTCGCTCTCGTTGTCGAGGTGCGCGGTGGCCTCGTCGAGCACCACCAGGCGCGGCGCCTTGAGCAACAGTCTGGCCAGCGCGACGCGCTGCTTCTCGCCGCCACTCAATCGATATCCGCGCTCGCCCACCACCGTGTCGAGCCCCAACGGCAAACTCTCCACCAGCGCGGCGATCTGCGCCGCGGCGAGCGCGTCGTGGATTTCGGCCTCGGTGGCGTCGGGTCGGGCGAACAACAAGTTCGCCCGGATCGTGTCGTGGAAGAGGTGCGGGTCCTGGGTCACCACGCCGACCGTGGCGCTGAGTGACGCCGTCGTCGCCTCGCGCAGGTCCAGACCGTTGATACGAACCGACCCCTCGCTCACGTCGTAGAGCCGCGAGACCAACATCGACATCGTGGTCTTACCGGCTCCCGAGGGTCCGACCAGGGCGGTCATCGTCCCGGGTGCGACCACGAAGGAGACGTCGTGCAACACCGAAGTGCGCTCCACGCGCTCGAGGGTCGCCACCGCCTCGAGCGAAGCGAGCGACACCTCGTCAGCCCCGGGGTAGGCGAACGAGACGTGATCGAACTCCAGGGTCGCCGGTCCCGACGGCACCGCTCGAGCGTCGGGTGATTCGCTGATCATCGGCTCGAGGTCGAGGACCTCGAAGAGCCGTTCGAAGGACACCATGGCCGACATGTAGTCGATGTGCAGGTTCGACAACTGCGTCAGGGGTCCGTACAGTCGAGTGAGGTACGCGGTCAGGGCGACGACCGTGCCGATCTTGAGCGCTCCGTGCAACACGGCGAGGCCACCGAAACCGTACGCGAAGGCGGTCGCCAACGACGCCGTGAGCGAGAGGGCGACGAAGAAGAAGCGTTGATAGGTCGCTTGGCGGATACCGATGTCGCGCACCTGGCTCGCCCGAGACTCGAAGTACGTGAGTTCGTCACGCGGACGCCCGAAGAGCTTGACCACCATGGCGCCGGCGACATTGAAGCGCTCGCTCATCACCATGTTCATCTCCGCATTGAGTTCCATACCGCGTTGAAAGAGCGTGCCCAGACGACGGCCCACCCGCCGCGCCGGGAGTAAGAACACGGGGAGGAGGATCAACGCCACCAACGTGATCTGCCAACTCAGGAAGAACATCACGCCCAGGATGATGGTCAGGAGCAGCGCGTTACCGACCACGTTGGAGAACAAGTCGGTGAAGGCCTGCTGCGCCCCGATGACGTCGTTGTTCAGCCGACTGATCAGCGCGCCCGTCTGAGTCCGTGAGAAGAAGGCCACCGGCATCTCTTGAATGTGCGCGTAGACCCGCGCGCGGAGATCGAAGATCAGGCTCTCGCCAATCACCGCCGAGGCGCGCCGCTCGAAGAGCGACAAGCCGGCGTCGAGGATCGCCAGAAGCGCGGTCAACAGCGCGAGACCGATGACCACGTTCTGACGGTGCTGCGCGATGCCGGTGTCGATGATGGCGCGCAGCACCAGGGGCGACAGCGACGACACCACCGCGTCGAGCACCACTGCGCACAAGAAGATCACGATGAGGGGTCGGTAGGCCTTCGCGAAGGTCAGCATGCGCGGCAGAGTGCCCTTCTTGATCTGGTGTTCGAGAATGTCGCGGTTGCGCCGCATCGAGGCCATTCCCGCTCGCCCGCCGCGACCCATCGCACCCGCGTGCATGCTCATAGTGACTCCTTCGTCCCCAGCAGTGTAGGAAGCGCACCGACGCGCCGCGCCGGGGTCTACGACGCCAGCGCCGAAGTAACCACGAGAACACCCAACGCGCACATGACGGAGCCACCGATGGAGCGCAGCACGACGAGGCGCTCGGGCGATCCCGATAGCCATTGACGCGCGGTCCCGGCGATCACCCCCCACGTACCGTCACTGCAGAAGGCCATGGCGCTAAAGAGGATCCCGAAGATGACGAGCTGACCGGTGATGTGACCCCTCGCCCGGTTGACGAAGTGGGGGAACACCGCAGCGAAAAAGATCAACGATTTGGGATTCAGCACCCCGACGACGAATCCCTGACGCACGATCCGTAGCGCTCGCGGGCGGTCGTCCTCTCGCTGGGTCATTGCCGCGGCGTGCTCGCGTCGGTGGCGCAGGGCGTCCACGCCCAGGTACAGCAGGTAAAGACCACCGGCGAGTTGCAGGACCACCGAAAAGGTCTTGGAGTGCGACAGGAGCGGACCCAGCCCCAGGGCGACCACCATCGACAAGAGCAGCGTGCCGAGAGAATTGCCCAGCACCGACAGCACCGCCACCGCGCGCCCCCACGCCACGCCGCGCGCCAGCGTGAACAACACGCTCGGCCCGGGCACCATGATGATCAGAATCGAGGCCACGAAGAATTGCACGAGGTGCGCGTGATCAATCATGGCTCCCCCGCTGCACCAGGTACTGCACCATCCGCAGGCTCGCCCCGATACTAAAACCGATGGTCAGCGCGAAGAAGGCGGTGCCCACTCCCACCACGCCCCCCATCGCCCAGCCCGCGATCAGCACCACCACCTCGATGCTGAGTCGCACGTACACCACACTGATGCGCAAGTGACGATGCAGACTGGTCATCACCCCATCACGAGGACCCGGACCCAATCCGGTGGTCAAATACAACGCGCTCCCGATACCAATGGCCACCACGCCACCGACCATCAGCAGTGCGCGCGCCCAGGCGCTGGCCGGGGTGGCGACGTGCGCCGCCGTCGCGTCCAAGGAGTAGGCGATGATCACCAGGTTGGCCAGCGTCCCGAAGCCTGGTCGTTCGCGCAGTGGCCACCACGCCACCATGACGACGGCCGAGATCAGGGCCGTCGCCCACCCCAGCGAGAGACCCGTGTGTCGGGCCACCCCCTGCGCGAACACCGTCCACGGCGTGGCCCCCCAGTGCGACGCGACGAGGAGACCCTCGCCCAAGCCGAAGAGGCTCAATCCCCCGACCAGTGGCGCCACCATCACGGGTCGCAATGACCAGGTCGTCGTTGCTCGCCAGGGCGTGTCGGGGATGCGGTGACTGACTGCTGGCACCAAACAAGGCTACCGGGCAGCCCTAGGGC
>Ga0209067_10001244_pt1 | contig 15871 bp, 15 predicted proteins | sample ColStrG_CSR_2013_FD_187199 | JGI IMG/M metagenome (GOLD analysis project Ga0209067, IMG submission 187199) | Freshwater sediment microbial communities in response to fracking from Pennsylvania, USA - Cold Stream Run_MetaG_CSR_2013 (SPAdes)... | ecosystem: Environmental > Aquatic > Freshwater >...
GAGAGTTGGAAACTCTCTCATCGTTGATCACAATATCACAGTCCAATCCACGTCCAATCCGACACGGAAAATGTGAAATTCGATAGGACTCAATTCCCAATCGACCGGGAAATTTCAGCAGAATCACAATTGACCTCGTGTCAGTTTGTCAAAATACAAATGAAAAATCTGACTGATATTTTCTTTCGTGAAACCCAAAAAGGTCAGATCCACAACCAGTCCAGACTTGGAGGAATCCAACGACGTCAGTACGACTCGTGTGTCTTGAAGCTTGGGAAAATGAACATAGGCTCGAGCGCAATATGAAATTTTAAACGTCGCGCCCGTCGTATTGACAACGACATCGTAAATGCACTTTCCATCTGTCACAAGTTTCTCACGACTGGTGTGCATCCAACCAAATCCACCCGCAAAAGCCGGCCAAATGGTGGACTGACGGCCCAGCTGTTCAAAAAACTGCCACGAGTTGAGTTTGCGATTTTCAACCGCATCGGTGCCCACAGAAAAGGATCCGATGGAAGTCGACTCATCGATGTAGGATGAATGCGGAAGGCTGCAACTTTCCTCGGCCACTTCGAATTCAACGGGTGAATCAGGATCACCCCGACTCGCACTGGACCAACATTTCAGGTAGGAAGGCACCTGGGGAATACGCCAGGCGTGAAACTCTTTGGTGTCCTGACTTGCATGTAAAATTTCTTTTGTCAGGACGTTCTGCAAATCAAGAAGCTGGGTCTGCATGGATTCCCAGAATGTTTTGGGCGCTTCTTTTTGCATTCGATGGATCGCAAAAAGACTTTGCGCATAACGAGCCGGAACCGAGAAAGACAGATTGCTGGAATTGACGTTTTTCGAAACATTCACTCCCACAACTTCACCCGCCGCATTGACGGTCGGACCACCGCTCATGCCGGCATTGATGGGTGCCGAAAGATGAATGATCTGATAAGGACCATATTCGAGCTCGTTGTTGTAGGTCCCGGCCACGATCGCCATATTGAGATCCTCTGGTTGTCCGATCGAAAAAATAGACTGCCCCTGCTGGAGTTTCCGCAGGGAAAACTTCACTGCTGTTGAAAATCGATGCTTCACTCGGATCAGGGCCAAATCGTTGACAATATCGAGTGCCAAAATCTGCGCCGGCAGGGATTCATTCTCGAGCATCACATAGATATGATTTTTTTCGGGCTCCACGATGGAGCTCGCCACGACATGATAATTCGTCATCAAAAGACCAGAGGTGTCGACGACGAATCCGGTGCCATAAGAGGCTTGCGGAGACTCTGCCGACGGCGATGTCTTGACTTTGAAAACCATCGGGCGAATTTTGGCAAAAACGGCTTGTCCGGCAAGACCTTGCGCCCTCACCTGATGCGACAAGCCCAAAACCCCTAGCACAAGCCAAACAATCCAATTCATCGTGGACTCCTGGAGAAGAACTTTAACACAGCCCGGGCCAGGCGGAAGCGACAACTCAAACTCAGAGCCAGGTCTCGGCGCAGTGTTTAAAGATTCAACAGTGAACTCCTGCCAGGACCACTCCACTCTGAGCCACCTTGGCGCACTTTTCGCTCTGTTGGTGCCGGTTGACACCGGTCAAAAGGAGACTGCGATTGAAGGGACGACCGCACACAAGACTGGCACTTCTTTCGATCCTTCTGCTCTGCGCGGCGGGCCGAGCACAAACTCCGCCCGACCCGAACGGAACGGTGTCGATTTTACTCGCAAGCCCGGCCCCACTCAGCTTGAGCTCGCAAGAAGAGTCTGCCACGCCAAAATTAGCTCCCACCAGCGCTGAACAACTGGATGTGGTCTACAATCCTGAGGAACTCCCCGTCGAACCGCGGGACCTGGCTGACGCAAGTGTTGAATTGGCAGGCTTCAACGCGAAGTCAATAGCGGATGAGGCGTTGCAGATTCAAGACAACAACAAATATTATGTTCCAATCGGACCTTCCAAGCCCGAACTCTTGATGATCCTTCGATCTCTGAAGTCGGATGAAATTCCGCTTTTCTTGGCTAAAAAACAACGCTTCCTGGAGACCCGTATGAGTGGATGGATGCAGTGGCTCCATCTGCCGAGAAAGCTGCACAACACTCTTTTGAGTGCGATGAACGATCAAATCTACGAATCCGCGCATGTCTTCGCGCAAGCCAATAAATATGGCGTCCAGGTTCGATTGACTGTCGCTTTTGGCCTCGGCTTGGGGAACCGCTATGCTGCCAAATTTCGCGCGACGAGACTGGGAAAAGTACTTCCCAATCTTGAAGGCTTTGCCGTTGTCACCAGTCTTGGTTTTCAAATCTCCAAAAAGACAACCGCCGAACACGAAACCTGGGAATTGAACTTTTTCGGCGCACACGCCAATCAGGCGTCGATTGGGCCCTTTGGATTGGCACTGATCAGCGGTGGGATCGTGGCCGGACCCGTAGTTGAGTTTGAAGCCTCGGATCATCAACCGCGAATGCAAGAGTATGATCTGAACCATCCAGGCCCGATCAATGTGCAAAGATCAAAATCTCGCCTGTCGATGATCTTTGCCACTCCAGTTACGGATCTTTCGCTCCCACCTTTTTTGGGGGGATTGTTTTTCTATCAACTCAAAGAGCACGTTTTAACCGCGGTCCGCCTGCGCTGGCGCAAGCCGGTCACTGGATCTGTTGAAGGGCTCTGCCGATCAAGCCTCAGCCGTTGATCGAGCGAAAACTTGCCTTGCTGAAGAGGCTGTGATTTCGTCAGTTCTCAGGAGGGCTCTTGCAAATACGACATATTCTTGTGGCACAAAAATTTGAAGCCGAAGATGTCCAAAGACTGTTGCGGCAAGGAACTGATTTTGCAAGCCTTGCGCGCCGGTGGAGCCAGTGCCCCTCATCAAAGGCTGGAGGAGATTTGGGCACTTTGGAGGGCCGCCACTGGGAAACTGAATTTCGTCAAGCTGCTGAACTCTTGCAACCGGGTCAGGTGTCGGGCATTGTCCGAACACCTTTCGGCTATCATCTTATCAAAAGGGACACCTGATGTGTGACTGTGGACTCAATTCTTCATTTGCATTGTGCTGTGGCCGCTACTTGGATTCAGAGACACCGGCTCCAACTCCTGAAGCTTTGATGCGATCTCGCTACTCCGCTTTTTGCCGGAAAAACGGTCAGTACCTCGAAAACACTCAAGATCCTCAGACCCGCTCGCCACTGGACACCAAAGCCAACAATGAGTGGGCTCGAGGTGTTGAATTTATAAATCTCGAAGTGCGCAGAAGTTCAGAGGAAGGGACCAAAGGAGTCGTTGAGTTCGTCGCGACTTTTCGTGATCTTGCCACATGCCAAATTCACACTCACCATGAAATCAGCCGGTTTCGCAAGCAGGCCGGACGCTGGTACTTTCGCGATGGGAAAATTCAACAACCGGCTCAACAACCACCGGTCACGAATTCGTCTTCTGCCAAAGATAAGTGAACTTCAAGGCCCAGTCCCGTGCCGCGACTTGGGCATTTCCACCCAAGTGTCCACCGCTGCTCTCTTCATAAAAAAAGCAGTCCTTGCCTAAACTTTGCAGTTTGGCCGTCATCTTTCGCGCATGTCCCGGATGAACGCGATCATCCGTTCGAGCCGTCATAAAAAAGAAGGGTGGGTAACCCATCTGCGGATTGATGTTGTGATAAGGGGAATACTTCAGAATGGCTGCACGGATCTCGGGAGTCGCAGGGTTGCGTGGATCGCCGAACTCATCAACCCAAGAACCTCCGGGTGGTAAATCGGCAAAACGAAGCATGTCCAAAAGCGGCACGACGCAAAGAACAGCGCTGAACAACTCGGGCCTTTGCATGGCAACGGCTCCAACCAGGAGTCCGCCATTGCTTCTCCCGTAGATCGCCAGTCGGTGTGGTTTTGTAAATCCTTTGTCAATCAAATCTTCTGCGACAGCAATGAAGTCATCGTAACTTCGCTGCTTGTTCTCACGTCTTGCACTGAAATGCCAATTCGGACCAAACTCACTGCCCCCCCGAATGTTTGCGACCACAAAGGTCCCCCCATGCTCCAACCAAAGCTTTCCAATATGCGCATTGAAACTGGGAGTCTTCGCAAGACCAAAACCTCCATAACCGTGCAGAAGAGTGGGGCCTCGACCAATACTTTTCCTCTCAGACACAATAAAATAGGGGATCGATGTCCCATCCAGGCTCTCGACCCATTCTTGCTTGACGACGAAATCACCTTCCAAAAACAACGGCAGTGTGGCCACTTCTTGCAAGTGTCCTTGGCGACACAGCCACAGACTGGGAGACTTGACAAAGGACTCCAGTCGCAACAGCAACTGGTGGCGAAACAGATCCTCAAAAATCTCAGTGATTTGAAGGTCCGAAGGAAGACTCAAAGACTCTTCCTTCCACCCTTCCGAGGTTTGACACAAGCTCAGCAACCGACTGGAAATATTTTCACGAAAGACAATCAAAAGTCGGTCGTCGTCGCGATGAAAGCTCACTCCAACTGAACCCCCTGAAGGAGCCCAGACGACTTCAAACTGGGGCGCATTGGATTCTTTGGGCTGCAAGGCTTCCGACACCGACACCCGCAGAACGGAGCCACCAATAAAACCTCGGCTGTCTTGTTGAATTTGGAATACAATTTGTTCTCCAAAAATAGCAATCCGACCCGTATTTTTGGGCAACTGCAGTGTTTGCAATCCTCGAGAAATCGAAAAGAGAAAGTAGAGTCTTTCATCCCACTCCAAACTTTGGATCAGAATCAACTCCCCGTCTGGCAGACCTGCAACGGCAAAGGGTGCACAGCCGAGCTCCTTGGGCTGACCTCGCAAGACCTCAGTTCTTGGTCCACCCCGGCGCTCCCACAGCGAAAGGACCATCGGGTATCCCAACTCGTTTTGATCAAAGGTGTTCACTCCCCCGACGACAATTCGATCTTGATCCAACCACGCACAGGTTGATTTCGACAAAGGGATCTCAAAACCATCAGCAACGAAATCTTTTTTTTCCAAATCAAATTCACGCACCCAATGGCTGTCACGACCTCGCCAAGACAGATGCATGAGGACTGTTTTCCCATTTGGCGAAACGAGGGTTTGTCGCAAGTTCCATTCGTCGCCAACCTCAGCAGCAAACTGGTCGAGATCGAAAAGATCTTCCCACGCCAGTGTTGAGCCACTGAAGGCTTCGATGGCACACCGTCGCCACAAACCCAACGGCTGGTCTGCAGACTGAACAACATCATAAACAAAGCCTTTGGCAAAATCACAACAAGGAAGCCTTGCATCACTGGAACTCAGCTTCAGAGATTGGGTGTAAAAATTCTGATAGAGAGTGGAAGCCTGAAACTCCCGAAGTGTTCTTTGATTCTGCCCCTCAACCCAGGCCCGAGATTCGGCACTTTCCAAATTTTCAAGCCACTGGTATTTCATAAACACATCATAGGAGCATCGACTTCCAAAGCGAATCCGCCTTTGATTGCGGCGGATTCGCATCAGATCGCTAACACAGACCTTTGCAAAAGATCAATAGCTATCCAGATCAGTGACCTTGCAAATTGTAGTACAAAGCGTCCGTTGCGACTGCGTTGCAACGAGCACCTTTTTTGTCAGTGGCTTTGGTTGTGATGTATCCGTTGTCACCCCAAGAATCGCTCCACGAATTGCGGATGATCCAGCGACCCACACCGGGAGGCAAATTGCCCTTTGCATCAAAAACACAATTGCCACTTTGATCAACTGCAGTTTCGCAGTCATACCCTTCGAGTGAAACCATGTGATTGATATCGGTTGCAACTTCATCACTGCATCCGTTGTAAACTCCGCCGCTGTAATTTTGCCAAGCATCATCAACTGCGACATCGATCGAAACAGGCTGATGCAAAACTCCCACGACATAAGCCAGATCTTTAAACGAAGGCAGAGGAGCTTTGGGGTTTGCTCCCAAATCAGTCCCTAAAATTTTGTAAGACACTGTCGATGCGACAGTCTTTTCCATCTGACAGTTTCCTGCTGTCCCTTGGTACTCACCATCACTTCCATAGGCTGGTGCGCCTTTGGGATGTACAAAGTACTCTGCTGCCGTGAAATCTCCGCCGTCACAACCTTGCGAAGTTTTCGCACAGTTCAAGAGGTAGTTGAACGACAGCCGACCGGGATCTTTTCCGGCCGTGATCCACGAACCGCGCAACACAGAGGTGAGAGAAAAATCCCAGCAACTTCCGCATTGTCCTTGGTCTTCAACGGGGCCCGCTTTGCCTCGCAGGCTGTACTTTTTAGGCACCGGAGTTGACGCGTCCAAGAAGGATTCCCGAGGAGCTGTTCGCAAAAACTGCTCCGTCGCAGGTGTCCGAACAAGGCCCTTCGCAAATTTCGTTGCATAGGTCTTGGATGTATAGGTCGCGTTTTCAACCTCGATTGCATGAGCTCCGACTGCTGAACACAGCAGAACAGTTGACAGCCAAATCTGAGATTTGGTGGTTTGACGTAGCATAGGCCTCCTTGCCTGTTGAAAATTCAGCATCGTGCTGAATTGAATCCCCTCAAGGCTATCGCAGTGGTCAAAATCGGTCAAAACAACATGCAATTTAGTCGATTAAATGAACTACTGTCTTGCATAAGCAGAAGTGAGGCTGCTGACCGAAGTCCAGTTTCGCGGATTTCATGCACCGACTCGACCACGGCCGAAGTCCACATCACAGTGGGGGTCAAAGTGGCGGTGAAAACGTTGCAGTTGAAAAATGTCCGCTTGGTTTCAGTTGGAATCCTTTTTTTCGCAGCGCTCGCAAACGCCGCAGAATCCGACTGGAACGCGTTCTCCGATTTTGACAACTCTGTTTCCTCGAAGGAAAAGCCCAGAGCCTCGCGTGCGAAAACCAAAGAGCAACCAGATCAGTTCAGCCTGATCGTGCCTTCTGGCGTTGTCCATGGCTGGCAACCTGATGTTGGCGCTGCTGCGGCGATGCCGCGAAAGATTTCAGAAAATGGCGATGCCGTTTGGACCCCAGGAATTGGTTTTCAATACACCTCACCGCACGGACTCCTCCTGCTGGGAGCCTTTGTGAAGGACTGCTACAACAACCCAGCCGGAACACTTCAGGTGGGTCAAAGCTATGAGCTTTCGCGCGATTCCTCATGGGCTTGGTCGGTCGGCGTTTATGCCCGCCAGACGCCTCTTGATTGCAGCAAGCCCGGAGTCTACAGTGGCTGCCGCTTGCAGGACGTCTTGAGCACGAGCTTCGTGAACAACATCAACGGGCAATTCGTGGATATTATCCCGTTGCCGTTTTTGCACTGGACACAGACTGTCTATCAAAGCCGGGACCTGCAGCTGAATTTCAAGCTGATCGCCAATGGTCTTTTAAATGAGTTTGGATTTGAATTGCCATTTTGAAAAAAAATCTATTTTGGAGCAAAAAACGACTCAAGAGTCAATACTCCATTCTCGTGTTTTTTTAAACAATGTCGCATTTCACCAAGCTTTTTTTACGGAATTGTTTGCTAAAAAAGAGCTTCAATTGGATCTTGTGGCATGACCCCACCGGAGGCCCAAATCGAATGATGTCTTATCAGATTGTCCAAGCTGGAATGGGGATCGCAGTTTCAGATTGGCTTCTGGCAAATACAGTCGGGCAGCTCGGACAATTGGGCGTGGTCTCAGGAACTGCCCTGGACACGGTTCTGATTCGACGGCTCCAGCTTGGCGATCCCACCGAGCACATTCGCAAAGCACTCGCTGAGTTTCCCTATCCGGCGATGGCCGAACGAATCCTGAAAAAATATTTCATCCCCAGTGGCAAGGCCGCGCAGACTGCATTTGCGCGCAGTCCAATGCTGAGTTTAAAAATGACCACCGAACAGCTCGAGCTTTTAACAGTGGCCAATTTCGTCGAAGTTTATTTGGCCAAGCTCGGCCACATGCAAAAAATTGGCATCAACTTTTTAGAGAAAATCCAGACTCCAATCCTCCCCAGCCTTTATGGAGCCATGCTCGCTGGTGTGGACGTTGTGCTGATGGGTGCCGGGATTCCCAAAGAAGTCCCCTTTGTTTTAGACCGACTTGCACAGGGTGAAGACGCCGATTACCGATTTCACGTAGCTGGCGCGACCGAGGGAGATGATTTTCGTCTGCAGTTTTCGCCCAGTTCTTTTGTGGGAAAAACCGCTCCCAAACTCAAACGTCCTGATTTTTTGGCGATTATCTCATCCAATACTTTAGGCACGATGTTGGCAAAAAAGATTGCTCATCCTGTGGATGGCTTTGTCGTTGAAGCTCCAACGGCAGGTGGTCACAATGCTCCGCCTCGGGGAAAAATGACACTCAATCCGAGGGGCGAACCGATCTATGGTGAGCGCGATCGGGTGAATTTTGCTGAACTTGCCAAATTGGGCCTGCCTTTTTGGTTGGCAGGATCCAGTGGCAGTCCAGAGGGCCTCCACGCGGCTCTCAAGGCCGGGGCCAATGGAATTCAGGTTGGAACCGCCTTTGCTCTGTGTCGTGAATCAGGACTTGATCCTGCGCTTCGCCACAAGCTCTTGGCGCAAGGACTTCAGGGTCGAGCCGATGTTTACACCGACCCCGTGGCCTCACCCACTGGCTTTCCCTTTAAAGTCGCCAATCTCAAAGGCTCCAACTCAGAACCCGAAACTTACCAGCAAAGGAACCGAGTGTGCGATTTGGGTTATTTGCGTGAGGCCTATAAAAAAGTTGACGGGCTAGTCGGTTATCGGTGCGCCAGTGAGCCCGTCGCACAATTTATGGCCAAGGGTGGCGACGCGGCTGATTCTGAAGGTCGCAAATGTCTTTGCAACGCTTTGATGGCCAATATCAAAATGGGACAGCTGCAAAAAGACGGTGAAGTCGAGAAACCGATCCTCACGATCGGCGACGACGTCAACCAGGTCCAGCGCTTTGTGAAGCCCGGCCAGCAGGACTTCTCGGCTGCCGATGTGATCGAGATCATTTTGAAAGACCAACCGGCCCCAACCCGACAATCTGAAATCAAGCCAGGGCTGTTTCAATGTGAGACGAACCTTCTCAACAAACAAAATAATCGAGCCTAAGCCTCTGTATTCTCAGCAGTATGAAAATCCCTTAACTCGGGCTTCATACTCCTTTTAAGTTGAGGTCCTACACTTTGCAATGTGAGGACCGAGATCCAAAACAAAAACGAAAAAGGAGAACTTGTGAAAACGCTCATACTGACAATCGCACTGCTCACTGGCACCTACGCTCTGGCACAAAATGGCGACACCGCCACCGACAACCAAAAGATTCAGAACGACCAGCAAAAACTGAAAGAGGATCGCCAAGAACGCAACCAGGATCAAAAAAAGGTCAATGAAGAGAAGAAAGAACTTCAGACCGATCGAGCGGTCCGCAATCAAGATCAAAAAGCTGTGAACCAGGACCGCAAAGAACTGAACAAAGACGAAAAAAGTGGTGCTGGCAAAGAGCAAATCCAGGCGGACAAACAAAAACTTCAAGACGACCGCCAAACCCGCAACCAGGCTCAGAAAAACGTCAATCAGGAGCGCAAGGAATTGAACAAAGATCGCCAAGCGCGCAATCGCGAACAGGGAGAAGTGAACAACGATAAGAAAGAGTTGCGCGAAGACAAGAACGATAAGAAAAGTGACAGCAAAAAAAGTCACAAACCTGGGAAGAAGCACTAATTTCAATGGCAGGGGAGACGGAAAGTCTCCCCCGTTCCCCGACAGTTGACGAACCTCTGAAAATGAACAACCCTAGCTTCTATGAAAATCAAATCGATTCTCGATCTTCGCCCAACACAATTCGTCCTTGGCATGAAGGAAATTGAGTTTAAGGTGGGAAAAATTCGCGCCCTGCAGCCCACCGAACTGAAGGCTTACTGCATGAACCACACAATCCCCGTCGTTCTGGGACCGCGCAAACAAGTTTACATGATTGATCACCATCATTTTGCCCGCGCTTGTTGGGAAACTGACACCCAGTGCTTTCGGCTGAAGGTCGTCAAAGATTTGCAGTCACTCAAAGAAAATGCTTTTTGGAACTTTATGATTCAAAAGGACTGGGTCTATTTGCATGACCAATTTGGCTATGGCCCCCACTTTGTGGCCAACCTTCCGGTCGACATTCGGTGCTTGGCCGATGATCCCTACCGCAGCCTGGCTTGGGCCGTGCGTGAAGCCGGCGCAATTCGGAAAATAGATATTCCATTTTCCGAATTCAAATGGGCTGCATTTTTTCGCCGCAATCTTGACATGCCTTTGCATGCCAAGTCTGATTTTAAACTGGCGATTCGCGAAGCCATTCGGCTGGCCAAAAGCAAAGACGCCAAGAGTATCCCTGGCGCACTTTAGAAGGTCTTGGCGTCGATCACGAAGCGATATTTCACCTGTCCTTTGACCGTGCGGTCATAGGCGGTGTTGATTTGATCTGCATTGATCAATTCGATATCAGAAAAAACTTTTTTCTTGGCACAGAAGTCCAACATCTCTTGAGTTTCTTTGATGCCACCAATCAGTGACCCCACCAACTGCTTGCGCCCACCAATCAGTGCAAAGGCCTGAATTTCATTGGGCTCAGGAGCAACTCCAACCAGAACCATCGTTCCACCAATTCCCAAAGTGGCCATGACTGGCGAAAAGTCATGCTTTGCCGCTACTGTATTGATGACCAGATCCAGCTGTCCGGCTTTCTTGGCCATGGCAGCAGCGTCGGTCGAAAGGACAAACTCACTAGCACCCAAGCGTTTGGCATCCACTCTTTTGTTTTCAGAGGTGCTGAACACTGTCACCTTTGCACCCATGGCTTTGGCAAGTTTGATTGCCATATGGCCCAGGCCACCAAGGCCCACAACGCCGACTTTTGAGCCCTTTTTGACACCAAAACGGCGAAGCGGAGAGTAGGTTGTGATCCCCGCGCAAAGCAAAGGAGCGACGCGCTCAAGTGGCAATCCTTTTTTCACCTTCAGAACATATTTGTCTTTGACCACGATGTGACTTGAATACCCACCTTGCGTTCGAGTTTTGCCATCCAACTCGGTGCTGTTGTAGGTGAAGACACAGTGGTCGACACAAAACTGCTCTTCATTTGCTTTGCAGGGAGCGCACTTTCCGCAAGAATCAACGAAGCAACCCACCCCAACTGTTTCACCAACTTTGAAGCGTTTGACTTTTTTTCCCACTGCCGTCACATGGCCGACAATTTCATGTCCGGGCACACAAGGGTAAGCAGCGGGTCCCCACTCACTTCGAGCCGTGTGGATATCGGAGTGACAGATCCCCGAGTAGGCGATGTGAATCACGACGTCACTGGGACCCGGTTCACGTCGTTGAATCGTCAAGGGACCAAGAGGCGAAGTTGCGGAAGTTGCGGCGTAGGCTTTTGTTTCAATCATGGGTCGAAGCGTAGACCTTGCAAATTGTGACCGTCAAGCAGACTTCTGGACTTCTCCCTCGCGTTGAGTCGTGCCAGCCTTCAGATATGAGTTCTTCTCATCCGTGTCTGACCTGCGGTGCCTGCTGCGCTTTTTTTCGGGTGGCCTTCTACTGGCGTGAGGCCGAGACGCAAGAACATGCGCAGGCCGTCCCCGCGCAACTTTGGCACGAGCTGACTCCATGGCTTCGCGGCATGAACGGCACTGAAAAAAAACACAATCCCAAGTGCACCTCACTTCAAGGTCGCATCGGTGAACTTGTCGGTTGTCAAATTTACGCAAACCGCCCAAGCCCTTGCCGTGAATTTCAGGCTTCATTTGAAAATGGACAGATCAATACTCGCTGTGACCAGGCCCGCGCCAAACACGGCTTGCCAAAACTGACGGGATTGGACTGGTTGAAATTTCGCAGCCCACTCAAGGACGACAGAACTTCAGAGTCACAGGTTGAGCTGGCAACTGATCAATTCGATAGTGATCGCTGAAGGTAAAGTTCAGATTTGATCAGGAAAAGAATCAGATTCAGACAGCACAGCAAGAAGGACGGCACAAATGCCATCCTCTTGCTCAAAGATGCTGCTCAAGGCAGCCGACGACAGGAAACTAAAATCGATAGCCAATCGTTCCATTGATTGAATTCGCCTCTTCCAAGATCGAGGTCGAACTTGCCGCGACGAAATCGTAGTTGGGCTCATATGAAGCGCCGATCGTCCAATGTCCCAACAGCACATCAACCCCTGCACGCCCGGTGAAGCCCGCACCCGTCAGACCCGAAACACTTGTCGCGCCTGCGAAGACCCCAGAAGTGCTACCCAGTTGATAACTGTTCAGAGTCCAATAGTAGCCACCGGCAAAAATTCGGAAACTTTGTCCCAAGTAGAGATCCAACAAGAGTGGCACAGAAGTCACGTTGGTGGTCAGAGTGTAAGCCCCGCCGGATTTGGTGAAGTTCAATGGATTTGAAAGATCTTCGACACCGACGCGAACACCAAAGTGCGGACTCAGAAAATGATTGTAAAACAGACCCACACCAAAACCAGTCGTTGCAGTGCTTGTGTAGCCACTCGGTATTTCAGTGCTGGACACTTGCACCTGTCGACCCGAGCCCTGAAACTCCCACGCCGCCTGAGCTACCACTGACAAACTCGCCAAAAGACCAACCAGAATTATTCGCATAGAACCTCCCATAATTGAAGAGACCGTGAACACCTTTATCATCAGGATTGAAGCAAGTTTCCGTCAAGACTAGTTGCTCCATTCTCAGTCTGGCAGCAAAAACTAGACCGTTGTCGTTGGTGAAGTTTTCAGGCAGTGTTGATGAAATGACACACTCTTCCTATCCTCACCTCTTGACGCCCCTCGACCTTGGTTTCCTTCAGCTGCGCAACCGAGTGCTCATGGGCTCCATGCACACCGGCCTGGAGGAGGAAAAGCACGGATCCCAAAAGCTCGCCGCCTTTTACTCCGAGCGCGCTCGCGGTGGAGTCGGACTCATCGTGACTGGCGGAGTTTCTCCGAACTGGAGCGGTCGGCTGACACCTTTCGCAAATGACCTTATCTGGCCCTGGCAAATTGCGAAACACCGCCTGGTCACCGATGCTGTCCACCAGGAAGGTGGCCGCATCGCCATGCAGATCCTCCACGCCGGGCGGTACTCCTATCATCCTTGGTCAGTGGCTCCTTCCAAGCTCAAATCCGCCATCACACCCTTTCGCCCGCGCGCCCTTTCGGATTGGGGGGTCCGCAAAACGATTTCGGACTTTGTTCGCTGTGCAAAGCTGGCACAAAAGGCAGGCTATGATGGCGTTGAAATCATGGGTTCTGAGGGCTACTTGATCAATCAATTTTTAGTCACTCGCACCAACCGACGCACAGACTCGTGGGGATCGACCTCTGCCAACAGGATGCGCTTTCCAATTGAAATCGTGCGCCAAACCCGAGCCGCTGTTGGCGATAAATTCATTATTATTTACAGACTGTCGATGCTGGATCTGGTTGAAAATGGCAGCACCAAAGATGAGGTTCTTGAACTCGCAAAAGCGATTCAACAAGCCGGCGCCACAATCCTCAACACCGGCATCGGCTGGCATGAGTCCCGAGTGCCCACCATCGCAACAAGGGTTCCCCGCGGAGCCTTCACGTGGATTTCTCGCGAGATCCGCCAGCATGTGCAAATCCCCGTGATCACCACGAATCGGATCAACTCTCCTGAAAATGCAGAGAAGATCCTTGCTGCGGGAGATGCCGATATGGTCTCAATGGCGCGACCTCTACTGGCCGATCCAGAGTTTGTGACCAAAGCCATGTCCCAGCAGTCCCATCTCATCAACACCTGCATTGCCTGCAATCAAGCTTGTTTGGATCACGTCTTCGCTCAAAAAAGAGCCTCGTGCCTGGTCAACCCGCGCGCCTGCGCTGAGACCGAAATGAATCCTCAAAAGCTGCAGAAAATGAAAAAGATTGCGGTTGTTGGAGCAGGTCCTGCCGGATTGTCGTTTGCTCTTGCGGCATCGGAACGCGGACACCAAGTGGTGCTTTTTGAGAAAAGTTCAGCAATTGGCGGGCAACTCAACTTGGCGCAAAAAATACCCGGAAAGGAAGAATTTTCCGAAACCATTCGTTACTTTCGCGAGCGACTGAAAACAACTACGGTCGATCTCCGCTTGAACACACCAGCCTCTCCGGCACTTTTGAATCAGTATGATTGCGTTGTCCTTGCGACCGGCGTGAAACCTCGCCCCGCTGGACTGACGGGCGAAGATGACCCCCGCTGCCTGACCTATCTGCAGGTCCTGCGCGATGAAGTCCCCCTGGGCGCACGCGTGGCGATCCTGGGCGCGGGAGGCATCGGGTTTGACGTTGCTGAATTCTTAGCCGAAGAGAAGCCCTCTTTGACGCTCAGGCTTGCGGACTGGCTTTCGGCTTGGGGTGTGGATCGAAATTACCAACACCCAGGGGCTTTGCTCGCAAAAAGCCCCTCACAGAAAAGCAAAAGAGAGATTTTTTTACTGCAACGAAAAGCGCAAAAAATGGGCGCCCGGCTTGGCAAAACCACGGGATGGATTCATCGTGAGAGCTTGAAAAAAAGTGGAGTGCAGATGCTCACTGGGGTTCAATATGACCGTTTTGATCAAGAAGGTCTGCACATCACTCAAGGCGACAAAAGTCGAATACTGAAAGTCGATCAGGTGGTGATCTGTGCGGGACAAGTTCCTCTGCGAGAATTGGAACCGGCACTCACTGTGCCGGTTTTTCGAATTGGCGGAGCCGAAGAGGCTGGTGAACTGGATGCTAAGCGCGCGATCTGGCAGGGAACCGACCTCGGGATGCGGGTTTAGGCGCGCCCCATTTGGGACGACGACCATACCCACCACCGCGTGGAGCTCCGCCAGCAGTTCCGGGTCGAGAGTCCTTTTCAGTTCCAGGTAAAAACTGACGCGCAATCAAGCGCCACAAATGGGCCTCATCACGGCTAACCAAAGAAATCGCATTTCCTTTTCGTCCCGCACGCCCTGTTCGACCAATCCGGTGAACATAATCTTCCGGAACCTGTGGCAAATCAAAGTTGATCACGAGATTGACGTGGTCAATATCAAGACCACGAGCGGCCACGTCGGTGGCCACCAAAACGCGAATCTTTTCATCCCGAAAGCTCTCAAGCGCGCGTTTGCGCTGACCTTGGGTCAAGCCACCATGAATCGGAGTTGCAACAACTCCGGCATTGGCCAACATGTCGGCTACTTTTTCTGTTTTGATTTGTGTTTTAACAAAAAGCAGAGCCGTTCCAGGGTGCTTCGTCAAAAGATCCAAAACAGTTTCCGCTTTGCGAGCCTGATCAACTTCCATTTTGGTTTGCGTGATATCAGCGTTGACGGCGTTGGCGTTGCCCACTTGCAATTGAGCTGGGTTCTTTAAATACTGCTGTGCCAAGGAACGCACATCTCGAGACAGAGTCGCTGTGAACAGCATGGTCTGCGGTTTTGTTTTCAAAAATGTCAGAATTTCGTTCAACTGAGGCTTAAATCCCACATCCAGCATTCGATCTGCTTCGTCCAGAACCAAATGAGTCACTTTGTCCAGGCTGATTGTTCCCTGCCCCAGATGATCAATCAATCGCCCCGGAGTCGCCACGACCAAACGTGGATTCAAATTCAGCAAACGGAACTGGTGAACATAAGAGACTCCACCAATCAAAAGGGTCGGAATTCCCAAATCGAGTTTTTTTGCGAGGGGCTTCATCACTTCTTCGATCTGCAAACCCAATTCGCGAGTCGGAACTAGAATCAGAGCGGAGCCATTGGGCTCACGCAAAAGATGCTCAATGACAGGAACCAGAAAAGCGAGAGTTTTGCCGGTTCCTGTTTGCGCACAGCCCAGAATATCTTGATTGGCCAGGGCCAAGGGAATCGCTTTTTCTTGAATCGGTGTGGGCACCATAAATTTCATCGACTGCAAAGCACCCAGGAGA
>Ga0209067_10001245_pt1 | contig 15864 bp, 13 predicted proteins | sample ColStrG_CSR_2013_FD_187199 | JGI IMG/M metagenome (GOLD analysis project Ga0209067, IMG submission 187199) | Freshwater sediment microbial communities in response to fracking from Pennsylvania, USA - Cold Stream Run_MetaG_CSR_2013 (SPAdes)... | ecosystem: Environmental > Aquatic > Freshwater >...
GCCGTGCGGGCATTGGCGCCGGATGCCGTGATCGTCAGGCCGCCGGTGGTTTATGGTCCCAACGACACGGACGTATTCCAGTTGTTGAAGTGGATCTCCCAGGGCTTCGTGCTCCAGATCGGCGGCGGCGAGCGGTGGTTCAGCGCCATTTACGTCAAGGATCTGGTGGAAGGGCTGATCGTAGCCGCGGGTAGCGCCGTTGCGAGCGGACACGCCTACTTTCTGGCGCACGCCAAACCGGCCTCCTGGAGCCAGTTCCGAGCGTCAGCGGCGCGCATCATGAACCGGACTCCGCGGGTGGTGACGGTGCCGGCCGCCCTCGCTCACGCGGCCGGCTGGGGTGCGGAAATCTGGTCGCGAATCACCTGCAATCCTGGCATAGTGTCGCGCGGAAAAGTTGCCGAGGCGCGGTGCAAGTTCTGGACTTGCGACGTGCGCCGCGCCGCCGCCGACCTCGGCTTTATTGCGCCTACCTCGCTCGAAGACGGCTTGGCCGAAACCCTGGCCTGGTACAAGGAGGCTGGGTGGCTGACATACTGAGGACTGTGCGTGAGGGTGTTCCTGGCGGGGGGCCTCGCATGACCGGCACCCGCTTCTGGGCCGTGGACAAGGTCATCCTGGCATATTTCGCGGCCTCGGTGGCATTGGTCCTTGGCTGGTGGAGCCAACTTCCGGACGCGCCGGCTTTGTTGGCTGCGAATCTGTTGGGCGGCGCCCTGATAGTCTACGAGGTGAGGTTTCCCAACCGGACCACGTGGGCCTTTCGGCACTGGTACCCGCTGCCCTACGTCGCGTCCTGTTACAAGGAAATGGCGCTTTTCATCCGGGCGGTGCGAAGCACGGATTCCGACCAGTGGCTGGCCAATCTGGATTTCGAGATCTGGCGCGCCAACCCGACGGTCTGGCTGGAGCGGGTACACACTCCAGTTTTCACCGAATTCCTGCAGGTCATCTACACTCTGTTCGTTCCCGCCGTGCTGTTCATTGCCTACCTGCTCTGGAAAAAGGGCCGTTTCGCGGAGTTCCAATATTATGCATTTTTAATTGCACTCGGCTTCCTGGCTTCCTACGTGGGGTACTTGTTCGTTCCAGCACGGGGCCCGCGTTTTTTGTTGAAACATTTGCAGCACATACCGTTACAGGGAATGTGGCTGTTTCAGGCTATGCAAAACACCCTGGACCGCCTGGAGTCCGCCCATTATGATTGCTTTCCGAGCGGCCATACGGAACTGACCATGTTGGCCTGCTGGGGCAGCCGCATGGTTTCGAAGAGGCTGTTCCGGGTCTATTTAGCCTACACTCCGTGCATCATTTTTGCTACAGTTTATCTTCGATACCACTATACGGTTGACTTGATGGCGGGAGCCGTTCTGGCGATCGTTCTGATACTGGCGGCCCCCGTGTTGTTCAGAAAGCTTTCGCAAGGGGTAACGATTGGACGCAATTGAAATCGTCGCGGTAGAAAACAAGAAGGCGCTGAACGAGTTCGTCGAACTCCCGTTTTCGATTTATCGCGACGACCACCATTGGGTTGCTCCCTTGCGGATCGCGGTCAAAGAGCTGATGGACCGCCACAAGCATCCGTTCTACGCCAATGCCGATGCGGAGTTCTTCCTGGCACGCCAGGGCGGTCGCGTGGTAGGCCGCATCGCCGCCATCATCGACCGGAACCACAACCAGTTCCACCAGGAGAAGGCCGGCTTCTTCGGCTTCTATGAAAGCGTGAACGATGTGGCTGTAGCCCGGGCGCTGCTGGAGCGGGCGCGCCAGTGGGTGTTCGAACGCGGCGCGGAGTTTCTGCGCGGCCCCGTGAATCCCTCCACCAACTACGAGTGCGGCATGTTGATTGAGGGCTTCGATTTGGACCCCATGGTGATGATGACCTACAATCCCAAGTACTATCCCGTACTCATGGACCAGGTGGGATTACGGAAGGCCAAAGACCTGCTGGCCTATTTGAGCAACGCCAATACCATCGACATGAAGAAGATCGGCCGCGTCGCCGACAAGGTGTTGGCGACCAACGGAGTCCGGGTTCGTCCCATCAACATGAAGGACTTCGCCGCCGACGTGGACAAGGTGTGGAACGTGTACCGAGCGGCGTGGTCCCGCAACTGGGGCTTCATCCCAATGACCCACGAAGAGTTTGTCCAGATGGGCAAAGAGATGAAGATGATTCTCAAGCCCGAACTGGTGCTGATTGGTGAAGTGGGAGACCGCGTGGTCGGTTTTGCCCTAGCCCTTCCCGACGTCAACCACGCGTTGAAGCCGGCACGGGGAAGCCTGTTCCCCACAGGGCTGCTCAAAATCCTGTATTATCAACGTTTGATCAGAAATGTACGGGTCCTTGCTCTGGGGGTAGTGGAGGAGTACCGAGCCTCCGGCCTGGCGGCGGGTTTTTACGCGACACTCGTGCGCAGCGCCAGAAAGTTGGGCTTCGGTGACTGTGAGATGTCCTGGATACTTGAAGACAATGTGCTCATGAATCGCTCTCTTGAGGTGATGGGAGCGAAAAGGTACAAAACCTACCGAATTTATGATTGGAATTGAGGACCATGCGCGTATCGACTAGCGATAGCACCGGCAAGAAAAAGGGCAGCGGTTCGAACGACATTTTCGAGAAATGCCGCAATTTCACTCGTCCGGGCGATTTGCAATCCGCCGGGCTGTACATGTATTTCGAGGTTTTCGGAGACCGCGATGGCTGTGGCGCCGGCGAGGTCCGTATGGGGCGCCGCAAGGTGCTCATGTTCGGGTCCAACGACTACCTGGATCTCATTACCCACCCCAAGGTCAAGGAGTCCGCGGTCGAGGCACTGAAAAAATACGGCAGCGGTTGCAGCGGCTCGCGTCTGCTCAATGGCACCTTGGATCTGCACGTCAAACTGGAGGCCGAACTAGCCGCGTTCGTACATAAAGAATCCGCCATCATTTTCGGCACCGGCTTCCAGGCAAACTACGCCACGCTTTCGGCTCTCACCGAAAAGGGCGACGTGATGATTTGCGACCACAACCTGCACGCCAGCCTGGTGGAAGGCGCGCTGCGATCGCCCGCCCGAACTATGCGGTTCCGCCACAACGACATGGACCACTTCGAGCGCTGCCTGGAAAATTGCCCGCCCGAAGACAAGATCTTCATCGTTTCCGAAGGCGTCTTCAGCATGGAGGGCGATATCGCCGACCTGCGCGGCATCCTCAGCCTGGCCAAACCATATGGCGCGCGCACCTACGTCGATGAAGCGCACGGCATTGGCGTTCTGGGGCCCACTGGCGCGGGCGCAGCCGAGCATCTGGGCGTCCTGGACGACGTCGATATCGTGATGGGCACGTTCAGCAAGTCGCTGGCTTCGGTTGGCGGATTTATTGCCGCCGAGCGCGCCGTGGTGGATTACCTGAAGCATACCGCCCGGCCGTTCGTTTTCTCCGCCAGCCTGCCAGCGGCCTCCACGGCCGCCGTGGGTGCGGCGCTGCAGATCATGAAGAAGGAACCGGAACGGCGTCTACATCTGCTGCGCATCGCCCAACTGTTGCGCGACGAATTGCGCGCGCGGGGTTATTCCGTCCTGCCCGGCGAAACCGCCATCGTCCCGGTGGTGATCCAGGAGGAGATGGACCTCTGCCGGCTCTGCAAGGCGCTGCTCGAAGAAGGGATCTACATCAACCCGGTATTGCGCCCGGCGGCCGCCCAAAACCTGCTCCGCATCTCGTGTACCGCGGCCCACACGGAAGCCCACGTGGAGCGCCTGGTGAACACCCTGGACCGGGTGGCCACCAGGCTAGGGATCGAGCGGTAAGGCACAGGCTCCGCTCACCGGTCGCATCCAGCGAAGGTTCACTTGCTCCTTCAGGGCAACGGTCGCGCCCATCTCCGCGAAAAGTACACCCGCAGCCTGTTACAACCTGATGCATTTCAACCGGAGGTAAACTGATATTAGTATGCCGGATCGTCGTTTCGTTCTCTGGACTCTCGCCGCGCTGGCCTTGGCCGCACCCATCCTGGAAGCGGCCGTCATTCCGCGTACGCCGGACGATTTGGCCATTACCCTGGCCAGCGGCAAACAGGTGACTCTGAGCCAGTACAAAGGCAAAGTGGTGGCGGTTATTTTCATTCTGACCACCTGCCCTCACTGCGTGGCCGCCGTTCAATGCCTGATCCAGGAGCAGAACGAGTTCGGGCCTCGGGGCTTTCAGGCGCTCGCGTCGGCGATTGAGGACCCGGCGCAGACTGGCGTGCCGGACTTCATCCGTAGATTCCACCCGCCATTTCCGGTAGGCTACAGCGGACTGAAGCCGTCCATGGACTTCCTGCAACACCCACCTAAGGTGACGCCGCACGCGCCGCTAATCGCCTTCATCGATAGGAACGGGATTCTCCAGGCGCAGTACGAGGGACTGGAGCCATTCTTCGTTGAGGATCGGATGGCCAAAAACCTTCATGACCAAATCGCGTCGCTGATGGGCGGAGCTGGGCCGGCGCCGAAGGGAAAGAACGTCCCGAAGGCGGCGGTCCGGCCCAAGAAATCGAACTGACGGACATGGGTGCGGCGGCGCTCCTCGCGCACCTTAGGGCCTCAGGCGAATGCCGCGGACGTCTAGGAATCCGCGTGAAACGATAGTTTGCTCCGGCATCGGGTGCGAATCTAGTTATCGCTTCGTAGACGTAACGTTAATTAGATTATATGAGTCGTTGCCGCCTCGTATCTGCCTCTTACGCAGGAAGAGGCTGAATGCAACGAGCATAGTGCCAACTAGCACGATGCTGGCCGGTTCCGGCGAATTGTTAAGCGTCACATTGTCCAGATACAACGTGCCAGAGCCCCAATTGACCGGCAAACCCGCCGTGGAAACGACTTCCACCGTATCGACGTTCGTCCAGTTTTCGGTGAAAGTAGTAAAGGTGTTGCCGTGTACGTCCAATATAGCTGAATCAACCAGGCTACCACCAAGGAACCCCTCAAGAGTGAAGTCTAGGTCTGCGGTTGGGGCCGCGCCGCGGAGATCGAAGCTGTTGAATGTGAATGGCGTAGTCGTGCCGCCCACTGTGTAGTGGAAATAAAGTACGGCGCCATTGAGAGGGTTGGCCAAATTGTAAACGTTAGCGACTTGTTGGCCGTTGTTGAGCGATTGGGTCCAACCAAAGAGCGCGAGCTCGTCAGTTGCATTGGGAGTGGTATTTTGCTGATAGTCGCCGGGCACGCCGCTGCCGTTGCCTAACCTGGTGATAGTCGGCGTGGCAGTGTTTGTTTCTTGATAAATTCCGGCAGCGCTATAGCCCGTAGCCGTGGCTCCAAATATACTCTGGAATGTTGTCAAAGAGCTGACATAATACTCATCGTTGAAGGTAAACGTATACACTGTGCTCGCCTGCGCCGGTGCCGCAGCGCCGAGTATCGTCAGCATCGCAATAGGCAGAACAAAAGCCTTCTTCGTCATATGGTTCGATTTCCTTTTCTTGGAAAAACACTCCCGCCACCGGGAGCCGGCGTGGTCGTTGATCGTTCAGGGACCCTTGGCGCTGATCTCTAGTGAACTCGAATAGGCAGAGGCGTTACAACAAGGCCCACGTCGTAGTGCGCGCGGCCTAGATTCCGTTTCAACCTCGTGTGACGGCCGCCGCTTTTTTGGAACGCCTAAGTCTCGAACAGGAGACGCACCTGCCTCAGTGCTTGGCAATTCAATGCCCAACCGCCCTTGTTCTACTTGTCAATCACTTAACGGCGAATACGTGCTCCGGCAACACCACAAACAGGTGAACGGTGGGCTATTTGACTCAGGTAAACCCAGTATCTTGTGGCGGGACCGACTCACCAACGCAGGGCTGCGCGGCATAACAAAGCAAAATGAGGTGTAGTGGCCCACCAAGTGGCGCGCCGGTAATCGATACTGTGGGATTGTCCGGCCAATTCAAGACCTTGGACGGATCCGCCGCTTACCAGGTTCAGGCCCCCTGAAATAAACTTAACCGCATGCGAACGACCCGGCGAGCGTCACTCCACCGGCCCGAGCGTTCCGAAAACCTCCGGGAAGTGAACGGTAGACCGGTGAGTCGGTTGCCATACGATCGCCGCAGCGATCGTGTTTCATAGGCAAGGACCGAACGGGCCCCCGTTATCCGATGCGTGGACGGTCACGCCTTGGATGCCGCTGCCCAGGTCGCTTCCCGACCAACTCACTCTAAAGCTGGGACACGAGGACGATCCAAGCAGGCCCGAGACATGGCTGACAGGTCTCGCGATGTCGATTGTGTCAGTCCAGATGAGGGTACTCATGGGAGCGTTGCCGTCAAGAACGACCGCCGCCACCTCAGCAATCTCCTCCCAACGGGACACCAGTCATTGGATGAAGAGTCGATTTTATTGGCGGCACATTGCCGTACAGTTCATCCGAGCCATTGGTCGAAGGTCGAACGGATGAGGGATTCGGTCAAATAGAACCCCGACTGCCGCAGTTGCGCCACTACTGCCGTTCTGCCGCCAGGCCGGGCTGGCGAAGTCAGTTCCGGTAACTCGGAGTCGTAGCGACTTGGCCTCCTTGCGGGCAGCCTCGTCGTCCACAAGAATCAGTATGGCGTTCATCTCGCGAGAGCGAGGACAAGCGCGGCGCGCTCACCGGCGTCGAGTCTGGCATCGATCCCCAGCAGGGACTCCGGTCTCGGATCGCGTATCCTCAGCCATATAGGATGAACACAACCAGGTAGCGTAGCGGGCTGCTATCCGCTAAAAAGATCATCGATCCTCGACGCAAACCTAACTCTGCCAAAGCAGCCAGATCAGCGGCCCGCTACGGTACCCTTCGGCGGAAAGGCCTTCCAGGGCGACGCGGTCCAGCGGCCCGCTGGCTGCCGCCATCGCGCGCGCGATCTCTTCCGGCAATTCGAAGGTAACTTGCATGCGGACTCCTGCCTCTATTCTGCCATTCCCAACGGCGGAGATGGCCGGTGGATGGCGGGCGCATATCGGCAAGCCGCAAACGGTGCAGGCCCTCATCCGAAGGTCGCAGCCGCGCGAACACAGCCTGCAGGCGGATTGCCAATCCGCCGCAGGTTTTCAACCCGCCCCACAGACAAACAGCAGTACAAGGCCTATGCTGCCGCTGGCCGAAGCGTTTAAGCCCGCGGTGAACGTCAGTCCACCAGCCTGAGCGTTCCGAAGACTTCCGGGACGTGATAGGTGGACCGGTGAGTCGGCTGCCAGACGATCGCCTTGTGATTGGGCCGCGCTCCTTGAGATCGGAAAAAATTGACCCTGAGCGTATTGCCGGCCGCGGCGGGGTGCGGATCCAAGGCGGCATAGGGAATCCGCATGAAGCCGTACCAGGTCTTCGTGGCCGGGTCGATGCGGGCGGCGGCCTGGAATCCGGAGTTCCACGTCCAGCCGCCTTCGTGATGCGGCGCGTCCAGATCGATATCGAGATCGACCCATTCGCCTTGCGGTGAGATCTCGAATTCCTTGTATCGCCGGATGTTCTTGAAGTCCGAGCCGATGAAGACCTCCGCCACATCCCACTTCCACAGCTCATTGGTCTCGATTTCTGTCTTTGGTTCGGGCTTCAGATTGAGCTGCTCGTACGGGCAAATGAAGAGGAAATACAGGTCCCGGCCCGTCCACCGCGACCGGATCTCGGTGCGGTATCCCGGCACAGGATTTCCCGCGGTGTCGCCTTCGGCGAGAATCGGCGGGACCCCGCGCCAAAAACCCGAGTTCGGGTCCGTGTCCGCGGAAGCATCGCGTGGTGCTCGTTTACTCTCGATCTGGTCGGACCCGAAGGCCAGGCCAATCGTCAATGCCAGAAGGCATGCCGTGCCGGCAAATCGTTTCATGCGGTTGCTCCTCATCTATGCGGAGAGGCCAATCAGGCGAGCGGCGTTCTCCCCATACACTTTCCGAAGGACCTGTTCGCTCAGTCCCAAGCCGTAGATCCGCCAGCGGCCCTGCGGTGGAACCGGGGCCGGGGCGTAATCGAAATACTCATCCTCGGTTTCGAGAAAACGGTAGTAGATTTCGTAAAGGGCATCGCCGAAGGTCTGCTGTGGCGTGCTGGCGCCGGCGCTGGCGTCGGTACCGAACACGATGCGGTCCTGGTACCGGTCGAAGAACTTGCGCGCCATCCGCGGCTGGCGGCCTAACTCGCCAATGCGTGCCGCGATGTCTACGAACATATTCGGATGGCTGTCCAGGCATTCCGAAACGTACGGAAGATTCTCCGAATTTGCCACGTGCAGGCAGACGAACTGCGTGCGCGGGTGGCGACGCATCACCGTGCGGCGCGCCTCCTGCAACTCGCGATCGCTTGGAAAATCCTTTCCATGGAAGGACCAATTCGGGTGAGCGTGCAACTCCTCCCAGCGCTCGTTGAAGCGGTCGATCGGCAGGAAGAAGGCTTCCGGATCGGAGGTGTGGATCGCCACCGGCATCTTCCGGGATCCGACGGCCTCCCACATGGGGTCGAAACGCGGATCGTCGAGAGGAACCAGCTTCTGGCTTCCTTGTTCGCGCAAAAAGAGCCCCAGGTTTTTCAGCACCTTCAGCCCTTTCGCGCCGGCCTTGAAGGCGTCCTCAATCTGGTCCGCCTGGAATTTGGAATACCCGGCATCGGAGGCCCTGGTCCATGCCGGTTCGGTGAAGACGACAAAACGGCCGGGGTGCGCCGTTTGCAGTTTGCCGATCGCCTCGCGCAGCCCGTCTCCGTAGCCTCCCGTCACGTTCACCATAGTCCGAATATTCTTGCGGTCCATGACGGCAAGACAATTCGCCGGATCCATGCTGAAGCGGATCGCGGTCGGATTTCCGCCGCCCCCGGCGCTGGTGATATGCGTGTGAAAGTCGATCACTGGAAAACGGGAGCGCGGAACGTGCGTCTCAGGCACGTGGAGCATGCTTTTGGGCTCATACCGCTCCACCGCCAGTCCGGCGTCCTGGGCCGGGCTCCCGGCTTTCGTTGCCTGTGCTCCTTGAGGCGCCGCTTGAGCCACCGCGGCCCGTCGGCCCGCTGCGAAAGTACCGGCGCTGAGCGCCATCCACTGCCTGCGATTCACTTTGGTTCCGCTCCTGTCATGGGAATCTTTTGATAGTGCACATCGATGATCGGGTACTTGGCCTCAACGATCTCGGACTTGGGGATCTTGTAAATGGACTTGGGGCGATAGTCTTTGAGCCGAACTTTGTCAGGTGTCTCTGCGGCCGTGTCCGGCGGGGCCGCCCCCGGCGCCGGTGAGGTTTGTGCCGATCCCCGGCGGAAGAAAAATCCCACGCCGGGAAGCGCCATAACTTGCCTGCGGTTCATGGTTATCGCTCCTTATGGAGGTGTAACCCAACTTTACGACGCCATCCACTGTTTGGCAACCCAACACAGGCTGTACTAGTGATTGTCAGATTCGTTGCAGGCTGCGACGAATCCTTGTGAGGCAGGTTGCCAACCTGGTTGCCAACCTGCGGCGGATTGCCAATCAGATTGCCAATCCGCCTGCCGCACGTGGAAACGCGGCTGCGGCGAGAGCGGACCACTACGGCCGGGTGCCGGCTCCGGCAACCGAACCAACGGAGACGACATCGGCTCGCACGGCGGAGCCCTCCCGGACCTCTGGCGCCAAACTTGCCCGCCATCCCTCCAGGACATTGAGCGGTACCGAGCGGAATTTGAGAATGGCGCGGATCCACGTCCAAGGGTCGCGCGTCAGCGATACCTTTTTCCCTTCGCTGAAGGTGCGCGAGCGGTAGTTGACGGGGATCTCGATAGGACGATAGCCTTTGCGCACGATTTTGATCAACAACTCAAAGTCAAAGTCGAACCGGTTTGCCTCGAAGGTCACACCCGCCACGCAGTCCCGGCGGAACACCTTGTACATGGTGAACGGATCGTCCATTTTCAGCCCGAGGGCTGAGTTCACCATGAACTTGAACAGCCAGTGTCCGAAGTTCAACAGCATCGCCGTGAGCGGCTTCCCCTTAAACTGGCGGACCTTCCAGGTTCGTCCGCCATGCCGCGAACCCAGGATGAACGCTCTTTTCCCGGATGTCAGCGGCTCGATCAGGACGTCATAATCTTCGATGTCGTATTCCTGGTCGCCGTCCTGAATGAGGATGTAATCTCCGGTCGCGTGAGCCAGCCCTGCCCGCACGGCGTGACCCTTGCCGCGCGGCCCGTCTTCCAGCACGACCTTCACATCGGGATGCGCCTGGAACCCCAGTACGATGTCGCGCGTTCCGTCGGTGGAGTTGCTCTCGACGATGACGACCTCCTTGTCGAGTCCCTCCAACTGCTTCTCCAGGACGCTCCGCAGCACCGGTTCCAGGGTGGCCGCCTCGTTGTATGCGGGCACGATGATTGAAAGCTTGCGCCGGGCTGTCCTGGGCAACTTGACGGCGACGCTGACGATCCCGCTCGCCACCACCTCGAAGGGCGCTTTGCGCAGAGTTGCCGGCACCAGACGAGACATGCGGTCGAGGGCAAACGACACCCCGGGAACCCGGTATTTCTGAAAATGACCGGCAATGTAGTCCAGGCTCAGACACTTAAGGCCAGGAAGAGCGGCAATCGGCTCCAGGCCGGTCTGGAACAAGAGGCTGTGCAGCGTCTCCTGCGTGAAGTAATGAAGGTGCTCGGTCTTGAACTCCATCCATTTATTTCGCATGAGCCGCGCCGACCAGGAATCCAGGCTGGGAGTCGCCACTATCGCGATGCCGCCGGGCCGGAGCACTTCGTAGACTTGGTTCAGAAACGCGCGTGGGTCCTTGACGTGCTCGACCAAATCGGCCATGACGCAGACGTCGTAATAGTTCTTTTCGGTGATGCGATCGATATCTCCGCACACGATGCGGCCGCCGCTTCCGAGCTTCTCGCGAGCCCGGGCGCACGCGTGTTCGGAATACTCCACGCCGGTCGCATCGTAACCGAGTTCGGCGGCGGCCGCCAGGAGATCGCCGGCCCCGCACCCGATTTCCAGCAACCGGCCTCCATGCCGGCCCAGACAGCGCTCCACCAGGTTCAGATACAGCCGGGCGGTGGCCTGTTTCAGTTGCGTAAAATGGCCGCGCTCCTCGTCGCTGCCGTCCAGGAGCCAGTAGTTGGCGTCGTAGATCCGGCTCAATTCCTCGTCGCTGGGTTGGGGGTGCAGCATCATATGCCCGCAGTCGCGGCACTCCACCAATCGCGACTGCTGGATTGAGAAGGCGTAGTACATCTTCTTGCCCGAACAGATTGGACAAGTTGCGGCCGCGGTTGTCATAGGTCGGTGAACACAGAACAGCGAGCGGCGCGCCCAGTGCGCCCTACCATCAAACTAGGCTGCTGGACAGGGAGATGCAACGTTATCGTTGGTCTACGCTCCCGCCCTTCCCCACGGGTTGCTCCAGCGTTAACGGCGGAGGAGACTACCGCGGAACTCGCGACACGCAAATCGAGAAGTCGAGAACCGCGGAGTAGACTGCGGCGGCCACCACGACGGTTCCGAACGGAATCTGCATGCCCTTGGCGAATCCCTGGACCGCCTGCCACATGGCGGCCAACAGGCACCAGGAGAGCAGCACAAATTCGGGCCCGAAGTCCACCGTGTAGCGCCTGACCACAAAACCGAGGAGCGCCAGCAGGATCAGGATGCCGAGCGCCGAAAGGTAGACGCAGTAGATTGTGAAACGCGTGGAGCCCAGCTTGAGATGGTCTCTGACGCGCCCAAACAGGAGGACGCAGGGCGTCAGGAGCCCGAGAAAGGAAACCGGGGACCCACACAACAGACCCGTTGCCAATTCTGACGAAGGCGGCTGGACCGGAGAAAAGACGAGAACCGAAAGGCTCGGCAGGAGATTGCTAAGGCTGTGGCCGAAATGCTCTTCGAGGTCGGTCCTGTGGTCAAGCAATTGATACCGAACCCCAAATTCGAAGGGATTCTGAAACCTGGCGTAGTTGTACGCCGCCAGGAGGATTCCGCATAGAACAACCGGGCCCACGAATGCAAGCACGCGCGTTTTGTGCGCACGGATTCGAAACGCCACCAGGGCCGCCATGAGAATGGCGAGCAGAGCAAAGTTGGGCCGGCAGCCGGCCGCCAGTCCAAAGCAGAGCCCCGCTCCCAGCAGTGACTCTGTTCGGGGCGCATCCCGTCCCAGAGCGTGTGCGGTGAGCAGAAAACCCGCCATCGCGAAACAGTAGCCGGCACCGATGGCTACCTCGTAAAACGAGGGGCGGGTCAACAGAAAGGAAACCGCCGGCACGGTCCCCAGGGACAGCACGGCGGCTGACCCGAGCCACTGCGGGCAATCCCATTTCTCGCGTTTCGCCAGCAGAAAGAACAATAGACACGAACAGGCGAAGCCGCCCGTACAGAACAGTGCCACGGCGCCGCGCGTGGGGAGATGCGATCCCGTCAGAACCTTGTAGGGCAGAAACAAAACGATTGCCGGCGCAGCGCCAAAATACAGGTAATATTTTCCGTTGTACAAGGACGCGTCGTGCAAGCGCAATTGCGCGTTGGCGGCCGGATCGTAGGGGTCCGGCAACGCTAGCAATTCAGCGGAAGGCCGCACCAGGAGACTGGTTTGGCCAGCCAGGAAAGCGTCCGTGAGCAGCGGGTAATACTCCGATGTCTGACCGTGCCAGTTCCGTGCGGGGCCGCTCACCCACGCAGTGGCGAAGTGGATGGAGGTGACCGCCACGAACACGAGGCCCGGCAGTCGGCCGCGAGCAGCACGCTCAAAATGCATGGTCTGTGGCCGGCTCCGGGTTGTGCCGGTAGAGCCGCCACCCCGGGGATTCTCCGATCAGGTGAAAGTGCGCCGAAAGGTACGGTCCGTAAATACGTGGAATGCTGAAGATGAGCCCCTTGTCACTGGGCACGACTGGCGCCATAACCAGGCTGGCTTGCCCGAACAGGCGCTCCGGGGCAGGGTGGCGCGCTTCGCTGAAGTTGCCGCGATAGTGCAAGGTGGTGGCGCCGCCGGGGGCTGGCCGCATACCCAGAGCATACGAAAACGGGTTGGAGAAATCGAGCGACATGACAGTGTCGTCCGGGCGGCGATGCCGTTTGACCAACGACAAGCCATCGTTGACCAGTTCAACGTAGCTCTTCTCAAAGGTGCGGAAACCGGCCAGCACGCCGGCGTTGAAGGAAGCGTGGGGAGTCGCCTCCCATGATCGCTTCTGCGAGGCGCCGAAGCCCAGGCCCATCGCCTCGTAGTTCAGGCTGCCCGCCACAATCAGGCTGCCCCACACCAGCAGCACCGCGTGCCGGACCGTTTTCGAATTCCCGGCTACGGGCTGGGAGCCGATCTGCTTGAGCACTAGGATGGCCATTATGGCGCTCAGCGGCAGGCCGAGAAACTGGAAGTTGGTGGAGAGGAGAAATATCCCCGCCAGGCAAACGGCTACCCCGGCGATTCGGACGCCGCGGCCGGCGGCCTTGGCGCCGGTGGAGGAGAGAAAGCCGGCCGCCGTGAAAATGAATGCCAGAAAAAAGGCCACACTCAAATAGAGGTTGTCCACGATGAACCAGGTCATCCTGGGGGTTTTCGAGCCGGCCACCATCCGCAAATCGTTCCACATTGGCAAAAGGTCGAAACCCAGGTAGGCCCAGAAGGCCAGAAAAACGGGCAGGAATCCGCAGGCCATACCCACCCAGCGTTCTTTGACTTGGGTGCGGCAAGGAATCAGCATCGAGGCCAGAGCGAGTCCGCCGACGAAGTAGCTGATCTTGAGGAACAGCAAGAGAGCCAGGACTACGCCGGTCGACATACCTCCCCAGAGTTCCGTGCGGCGCCGGGCGGATACGCTCGAGGCCGCGGATTCCACCAGCAGCAGGGCGACGAGCGCGTAACCGTACCGGTTGTAAGCCATGCAGGACGTGTTGGGCGGCGGTTCTCCGACGGAACTCGGATTGATGGCAAGCAGAACCACCGTGAGGCACATCAGGATCGTGGGCAAATGACCTAACCGGCGGCGGCTTAGCCGGTAGGTCCACACACCCAGCAAGAAGCCGCAGAGCGCCTGGGAGTATCCGAATCCCTCGGCGCCGCCGTGGGAAATCAGGAGACCGAACGCGGTCACCAGGTAGATCAGCGGTCCAAGCGGCGTATAGAAATCGGCGTGCGGCTTCTGCCCCTGAAGGATGCGCCAGGCCCCGTCCAGTGCGCCAAAAGCGTCGTGGGAATAGACCTGGATTCCGGAAAGGCCGGTGTAGGCACGCACCAGGCAGAGGGAAACGATGACGATGAGAAGTCCGCCGACTACCGCCGGGCGGTCGAGCAGGGGTGCGCTCCACGAGGCTATGAAGCGCGCCAGCTTGGGATGAGACCTGGATGAAGCCGGCCCCTGCGGAGCGTCTTGGCCCGCGGGCTGGCAAGGGGCAGTCATCACTCCGAGGATAGTATGCAGCCAGGGGCGGAGGTCAACTCATCAAGCGTAAGCAGTGCGATTAGCCCAAGGTTAACGGCGCTATTCTGAATGCTGATGAGCAACCCACTCTTCTACCTTCACGATCAGCTCCAACAGTGGCGCGCGGAAGGCACTTACCAGCGCCTGCGCATCCTGGAATCGGAATGCGCCGCCGAGTCGCGCTTCGACGGCAAGCCGGTGATCAACCTGGCGTCCAACAACTACCTGGGGCTGACGACCCATCCCAAACTGCGCGAGGCGGCCGTCGAGGCGGTCAAACAGTACGGTGCCGGGTCCGGAGCCGTGCGGACCATCTCCGGAACCATGAGTATCCACATTCGACTCGAGGAGCGCATCGCGGCGTTCAAGAACGTGGAGGCGTGCGTGGTGTTTCAGTCGGGTTTCGCGGCCAATGCGGGCACGGTTTCGGCCATCCTCACGCCGGAGGACCACATCGTCTCGGACGAGTTGAACCACGCCAGCATCATCGACGGTTGCCGCCTCTCCCGGGCCAAGATTCACGTTTTCCCGCACAAGGATGTGGCCGCGGCGGAAGCGCTCCTGTCTGAATTGGATAACCTGCCTGGTCGCAAGCTTTTGATCAGCGATGGCGTCTTCTCGATGGATGGCGATATCGGGCCGCTGCCCGGGCTGGTAGAGGCTGCCGAACGGCACGGCGCCATCATGATGGTGGATGACGCCCACGCCTCCGGCGTACTCGGCCGCGCCGGGCGCGGAACCATCGACCACTTCGGCCTGCACGGACGGGTCGACGTACAGGTCGGTACCCTGTCTAAAGCCATTGGCGTGCTGGGCGGTTACGTGTGCGGCAGCCGCGACCTGATCGAGTTCCTCTATCACCGGGCGCGCCCATTCCTGTTTTCCACGTCCCACCCTCCAGCCGTGGCAGCCGCCTGCCTGGCGGCCTTCGATGTGCTGGAGCAGGAACCGGAACGCATCGAACAGCTTTGGGGTAACACCAAATACTTCAAGCAAGGTTTGAATGATGCCGGCTTCCAGACCGGAGTCAGCGAGACGCCGATCACCCCAGTGATCGTGGGCGAGGCCGCGCTGGCCCATCAACTCTCCCGCGAGTTGTTCGAAGAAGGCGTGCTGGCCACCGGGATCGGTTTTCCAACCGTGGCCAAGGGCAAGGCGCGGGTACGGACGATCGTTTCGGCGACGCACACCCGGGATGAGTTGGACCGGGCGCTGGAAGCCTTCCGCAAGGTGGGGAAGAAGCTGGGGATCGTGTAACCGTTGGGGGGAACGCAGTCCGAGCCGGCTGACCTCAAACTTGCGGGCAAGGCCGCAAGCAGAGGCACGGGAGGAGAACGCGCAACATAGAAAGCGCTGAGTGGGGGGCGAGGCCACTCCCCGCGCTACCATACTCCTATGCTCCGCTGGCTGGTCGTCGGCATCGGCGACATCACCACCAAACGCGTTCTTCCCGCCATCCTCTCCGAACCGCGGAGTCAACTCGCCGGAATCGTCACGCGCGAT
>Ga0209067_10001246_pt1 | contig 15863 bp, 15 predicted proteins | sample ColStrG_CSR_2013_FD_187199 | JGI IMG/M metagenome (GOLD analysis project Ga0209067, IMG submission 187199) | Freshwater sediment microbial communities in response to fracking from Pennsylvania, USA - Cold Stream Run_MetaG_CSR_2013 (SPAdes)... | ecosystem: Environmental > Aquatic > Freshwater >...
GTGGAGCCGTATGTGCGACGAAGTTGGCCCAAGCTCATGGTCTCCTGGCAGCGGCTCCTCGGTGGACGCTTCCGCGATCCACTAGTCGGGCGCGACATGCTCTTGGGAGTTCTTGCTGGATCTACGATTGCTGCCGTTCTTGTGGGAACCAATGCGTTCTTGGTCATACCGCGGATCGGCCTGTCGCAATCATTTCGCGTGGGTCTGTACTTCGGGCGGGGGCTTTGGCCGTCTATCGGCTTCACCGCCGCTCAGCCCGCGTCCGATTGCATTGCAGCACTCATCTTTCTCGCGATTCTGTCGATGATGGCCGGGATTTTCCGGCGGCGATGGTTGGGATTAGCAGCAACGGGACTCATCATAGGGCTGCAGATTTCGCCGGGCAGCGCACTGGATTTTGTCCTCACTGTCGTGTACGTGGGTGTCCTCTTGGTGGTGATCGCCAGAGTTGGTTTAATTGCCACAGTCTGTTTCTATATTGCCTGGCACACACTATCCTTATCCCCGCCTCTAGTCCTTAACCAGTGGTATGCGGGCCGAGCGGTCGTCGCTCTGCTGCTTCCGCTCGCTCTGCTCTTCTATGGCTTTTACATCTCGCTCGGAGGCCAGCCGATTTTCGGTCGCGCATTAAAGGACGGTTAGAGGGGATAAAGACGCTTGCTGAATTTCCACTTGACGCCGCTAGCGGCGTTTCCGTAACATCAGTAAGACAAGTTCGCCCTTCACGGGGCGGACCTGAATTTCATGCAGAGTGGCTGAGGGACGAGCCCTGAGACGCCACGGCAACCGATCCGAGATCATATATCCCGGATGCTTGGTGCCAACTCTCTCCTGGAAACAGGGAACATGGGATTCGGCTGAGAGCGTAGCTCCATCCGATAGCCTCTTTTCCTTTTCCTGGAAAATGAGGCCTTTATTTTTTGAGGCCAAATTTTCCGGCTCGTCTTCAGCTATTCGCTAGTAACGAGAGAAAGCGAGTAGCGACATGTCTCATTACGAACTGCGGTGCCGCGAGTGCGGACGGACCTGGGGAAATCAACCCCGCAATATTTGCGACGATTGTTTCTCTCCTTTGGAAGTTGCCTACGACTACGACGCGATTCGACCGTCGATCAGCCGTGAGCGAATTTCCCAGCGTCCGCCGAACATGTGGCGCTACTCGGAACTGCTGCCGCTGCCGCAGGGATTTGAACCGCGGCTGCCTGTCGGCTTCACGCCGCTGCTGCAGGCGCCGCAGCTTGCCGCGCGCCTAGGGGCGCAGCCGCAGAATCTCTTCCTCAAGAATGACGCGGTCTGCCTGCCGACGTTGAGCTTCAAGGATCGCGTGGTCGCGGTTGCTTTGTCGCAAGCGCGCGAGTTCGGCTTCGACACCGTCTCGTGCTCGTCGACTGGCAACCTGGCCAACGCTGTCGCCGCCCACGCCGCTCGTCTAGGCCTTAAGGCGTGGATCTTCATCCCTGCCGATTTGGAGCCCGCAAAGATTCTCGGCACCAATGTCTTTGGGGCGAAGGTCGTCCGCGTCGCTGGCAGCTATGACCAGGTCAACCGCCTCTGCTCACAAATCGGCGAAGAGCACCCGTGGGGATTCGTCAATGTGAACCTGCGTCCCTACTACTCGGAGGGATCGAAGACCTTCGGCTTCGAGATTGCCGAACAGCTCGGATGGCGTCTACCCGATAACCTGGTCTGCCCCATGGCCGGGGGTTCGCTCATCATCAAGATCAAGAAGGCCTTTGACGAACTCGTGAAGCTCGGTCTGGTGGAGGCGAAAGAAGTGAAGTTCTTCGGGGCGCAGGCGACTGGATGTTCTCCGATTTCGACCGCGGTGAAAACTGGTAGCGCCGAGATCGAGCCGCAGAAGCCCAATACGATTGCCCGCTCACTTGCCATCGGCAATCCGGCCGACGGGCATTACGCCATCAAGACCATCAAGAACAGCGGCGGATGGAGCGAAGACGTCAGCGATCCGGAACTGATCGACTCGATCAGGCTGCTGGCGGAAACCGAAGGCGTCTTCACCGAAACCGCCGGAGGCGTGACGGTCGGCTCGGCGGCGAAGTTATATCGCCAGGACCGCATTTTGCCGGAAGAAACGACCGTCCTCTGCATTACCGGTAACGGATTGAAGACCACTGACGCGCTGGCGGGCGTGTACCGCGTCGAGCGTCCGATCGCACCGAAGCTGACGGAGTTTGAGGCGTACGTGCAGCAGCAAACCATCGACGTGGCGGACATCCCCGAGGTGATTGCTGCCGCGAACGCAGCGGCCGGCGTCGGCGCTTAAGCTTCGAAAGCGAGGCATCCCGCCCTTCAGGACATCTGAAGGGTGGGAACTTCGACATCCCTTCCTGCAAGTTCCAGAAAGAACCTTTCTCATGGCCGCGGGCGAGTGTATAATCTAACTAACTGGTTAATTAGTATATGGCGCGCCTTTTTCATCACCGTCATGCCCTGCATCGCCGCATGGGCTCTCGCGGCCAGCCCGAGGAGAGCCGCGCCGCGATCCTGCAGGCGGCCGCGCAGGAGTTCGCCGAGCACGGCATTGCCGGCGCCCGCACCGACGCCATAGCCCGCGAAGCTCGCGTTAACAAAGCCCTTCTTTATTACTACTTCAAGGACAAGGAGACCCTCTACAGCGCCGTACTCGATGAAGCGTTTTCGGGTCTGAAAAACACCGTCTTCGCGGTGCTCGACAGCGACCGGGCCCCGCGCGAAAAGATGCTCGCATACGTGGGCGCATATTTCGACTTCATCGCCGCCAACCAGCTTTATCCGCGCCTGATGCAGCGCGAGATGATGCGCGCACGCGAAGGGCAATCACAGCACATCGACAAAATCATCAGCAACTACATCCGGCCGATTTTCGGGCGCGTGGGCGAACTCATACAGAAGGGGATTAGCGAAGGCGAGTTTCGCACCGTCAATCCGGCGCACTTCGTGCCTTCGATGGTCGCCATGATCGTCTTCTATTTCAGCAGTGCGCCGATGATGCAGAAAATCGTCGGCTTCAATCCGCTCGCACCCGAGCGTATCGCCGAGCGCCGAGCCGCGGTGCTGGATTTTATTTCCGCGGCGTTGTTCGTCCCGAAACGCAATCTCACGCAAGGAGCACGCTCATGAGTGCGCGCAACCGCTTCTTCATTCTTCTGGGCATCATCTTTGTCATAGCTGCCAGCTATTACTATTTCTCCGCCGACCATTCCCGCGATCTGGTGTTGATCGGTACGGTCGACGCCAACCAAGTCATCGTGAGCGCACAGGTCGAAGGCCGCATTCAGAAGTTGCTGGTGGACGAGGGCACTCCAGTTAAGGCGGGAGACTTGATCGCCGTGCTCGATCCTTCCGAGTTGCAGGCGCAGGAGGCAGGGGCTGCGGCCAATATCGCCAGCATGCAACATAAGGTGGCGGAGATGCGGCAGACGGAGAAGTCAACCTCGGGTTCCACTTCGAGCGACGTTGCTAACGCTCAGGCGAAGCTCGCCTCAGCAAAGGCTCAGTTGCTGCAGGCGCAAGCCGCCTTGGATCGCACGGCGAGCGACAGCCGTCGCACGGTGGAACTGGCCAAGGCGGGGGTGGCCTCAGATCAGGAGCGCGTGCAGGCAGAAACAAATCTGCAAGCCGCTCAGGCCACGGTTCAGGCGCAGAAGGACCTGGTCACGGCGGCGCAAGCGGACCTCAATGCCGCCATCGCGCGCACCAATCAGGGGAATGCGGCCAAGAGCACCGTAGCCGCCACCGAGGCTGACTTGAAGAACGCGATTGCGCAAAAGAATCAGGCTGCAGTGCGCCTGGGATATACGAACGTTTATGCGCCAGTCACGGGAACCGTTTCCGTGCGGGCGGCACGTCAGGGCGAAGTGGTGAATATTGGTGCGCCCATCGTCACAATCGTGGATCTGAGTGACACCTGGGCACGGGCCGCGATCCCGGAGACTTATGCCGATCACATCGGATACGGCGACGTGCTGCGGGTCCGTTTGCCGGGAGGGACTATCACCAGCGGCAAAGTGTTCTTCAAAGGTGTAGAGGGCGATTACGCCACGCAGCGCGACGTGAGCCGTCGTAAGCGCGACATCAAAACTGTTGTCCTCAAAGTCCGTCTGGATAATCCCAAAGGCGCATTTGTCCCCGGCATGACCGCGGAAGTTCTGGTTTCGCCGGAACAGGTGAAGGGCGATGGCACCCAGAGCGCAACGGCGGAGAAACAATGATGGCTGACATTCCGCAAAACGAGGAAACCGCTTCGGCCACAACCGCGACCACGCTGGAGAAGCCCATCTTCGATCCCAATGCTCCGTCGGCGATCGAAGTCGAGCATATCGTCAAGAAGTATGGCGAGTTCACAGCGGTCGACGACGTTTCCTTCAGCGTGAAAGAAGGCGAAATCTTCGGACTGCTCGGTCCGAACGGGGCAGGGAAGTCCACGCTGATTCGCATGATGACCACGCTGATCCCAATCACATCGGGACAGGCGCGCATCGCGGGACACGACGTGGCGAAGGAACCGAACGCAGCGCGACGGATGATCGGGGTGATTCCGCAGGCGCTGACCAGCGACCTTGACCTCACAGTTTCCGAAAACATGAATATCTACGCCAAGCTCTACGACGTGCCGGCGAAAGAACGAAAGAAGTCGATTGATGAACTCTTGCAACTGGTCGACTTGACCAAGTGGCGCGACGCGCAGACCAAAACGCTTTCCGGCGGCATGCGGAGGCGGCTCGAGATCGCGCGCGGGCTGGTGCATCATCCCAAAATGTTCTTTCTCGACGAGCCGACCACTGGTCTCGACCCGGTTTCGCGCGTCTCGGTGTGGGAGATGCTGGGCAACATCAAAGCCCACCGGCAACTGACGATTCTGATCACGACCCATTACATGGACGAAGCCGACCGGCTATGTGATCGCATCGCCATTGTCGATCACGGCAAACTGGTCGCGCTGGACGCTCCATCGACTTTGAAGGCCAGCGTGCCGGGATCGAATGTGATCGAGGCGCAGTTCGAAAATCCGCCCAGCGATTGGGAACAGCGGCTGCACACTCTCGACGACGTCACCTCGGTACAGCATGAGGGGGCGGGCATGTATCGAGTGCTCACCGGAAATGGCTCGCGTACGACGACGCAGTTAGTGGAGATGGCGGTTGCGGCCGGGGTGCAGGTGAAGTCGCTGTCGGTGCAGAACACGACGCTCGACGACGTATTTGTGCACTACACCGGGCGGCAACTGCGGGATGAGTTGCAGAAGGCATATGCCTTCGTGATGCCGCAACGGCCGGGTTTGCAGCCGTAGCGCGGAAAAAGCCGACCACAGAGGACACAGAGGGGCACAGAGACAAACCGGTAGCTAAGTTGGAGACTTATGAATCGAATGATGGCGATTGTCGAGCGGGAAATGCGGAAGTTTTTCCGCTCGCCTGCGCTGATGCTGGCCTCGATGATTTTCCCGCTGGTGCAGTTGATTATCCTCGGCAACGCCTTCGGTGGAAAAATTCACGACGCCAAGATCGCCCTCGTCGACCAGGACGGCGGCCCGCAGGCTCTGCGAATTCGCCAGGCATTCGACGCGGTCCAGGCAAACATTCGTACCTTCTCAACGATTCCGTACGACGACGAAAAGAAGGCCGTGGCGGATGTGCGTGACGGCAGGCTGCAGGGAGCGGTGATCATCCCACCGCAGTTTTCGCGCCGTGTCTATGAAGAGAATCATCCCCGTGTCGCGCTCGTGGTCGATAACAGCGACAATTTCATGAGTTCTGCGGTCGAGGCCGAACTCACCGATCTCACCAACGCGCTGAACCAGCCCACGGTCTCGCCGCGCATTTTGCAGCAAACCGCACTCGATATCGTCGAGCTCTACCCCTATATCGAATACATGAAGTATCTGCTGCCCGGCTCGCTGGTGCTGGCCATGTTTGTGTCGGTCATGATCGGCGGGGGCATGCTTTACATCGACGATAAGGCGCGTGGCGTGCATGAAGGCTACTTGGTTACGCCGATCACAAAGCTGGAACTCGTTCTCGGCCTGAACTTGGCGGGCGCAATCAAGGCGTTCATGACCGGCGTGATCATCGTGGCGATCGGGTCGCTGATGGCAGGCGTTGGGACGATCTTCAACCCGGCAACCATCCTCGGGCTTCTGATCATGATCGTGCTGACTTCGCTGGCCCTCAACACCTTTATGTTCCTGTTGATGGTGCGCATTGAGGATCCGCTGGTGCCGCGCGCCATGTTCGGCATTCTCAACACGCTGCTGTTTTTCCCCAGTGGTTCGGTGTATCCAATTCAGGCCTTTCCGCCTTGGCTGCGCGCGATTGCGAAGTGCGATCCCTTCACTTATGCGGTGGACGGTTTCAAATGCCTGCTGCTGAAAGAGACGAGTTTGTCAGCGGTCTGGGGCGACATGCTGTTTCTGGCCATTTTCGCCGCCGTCACGCTGGGCATCGCCATTCCGCTGTTCAAGCGGACTCTGTAGGGAATTGAGTAATTGGGGAATTGGTAATTGAGCAATTGAAAAGCCCTGCGGGACTGGGGTCGAAACATTACACAATTACCAAATTTCTCAATTCCTCTTCCGTCGCGAACTTTTACCTTCCACCCCGTGTCCGTTATGCTAGAAGCGTATGACTTTGCTCGACGCTAAGCAGTACGACGCCGGAAAAGAACGGCGGCGCAACCAGCGCAGAATTATGGCGGTCGTGGCCATCCTCATCCTCGCCGCGCTGGCATGGTGGTTTCGTTACTGGCCGGAAGAACACATCGTCGGCAATTTCTTCGCCGATCTGCAGAAGCAGGATTACAAGTCCGCCTACGGAATCTGGATGCACGATCCCAACTGGCAGCAGCATCCACAGGAGCATCCGAAATATCCCTTCAACGAGTTTTACCGTGATTGGGGGCCGGGCGGCGAGTGGGGACTGATCAAGACCGAGAAAGTATACGGCTCCAGCACTTGTCCCGGCGGCGGCAGCGGGATCGTGGTGGATGTAGTGGTGAACGATCGCGCGGAGCACGCGCAGGTGTGGGTCGAGAAAGCGGACAAGACGCTCAGCTTCCCGCCCTGCGAACTGATTTTCCGCTGAGCCCGGAGAAAAATCGGCCCCTAGGAGCCTTGGTCACCAAGTTCGGATTGCAGCCCGGTTGAGCGATAGAGTGGTTACGCTGGGCTGAGTTTGTTCGAGGAATCTAGTGCGATTCGCTCTAGCGTCTTCGTCAGTGTTGCTTCGTCGCCGACGGTCAGACAGGTCTTGGCGCGGTCGATTTGTCGCATCAGTCCCCAGAGTACTTTTCCCGGTCCGACTTCGATGAAGGTCTGCACGCCGTGGGCGATCAGCAGCCGCACACACTGCTCCCACTTTACTGAGCCGGTAACTTGGCGCACCAGTGTGTCGCGGGCGCGCAGGTTTTCGGTGACCAGTTCCGCGTCCACGTTGCAGGCGACGGGATAGACGGGCGGGTTGAGAGTGACGCCATCGAGGTCGACTTTGAGGCGATCCTGGGCGGGCTTCATCAGCGAACAGTGGAAAGGTGCGCTCACGGGCAGCATCTTGGCTTTTTTGGCGCCGCGTTCATCGGCCAGTTTCGCGGCCCGCTCTACCGCGGCCGTGTTGCCGGAAATCACGATCTGCTCGGGTGAGTTGATGTTGGCCGGTTCGCAGACTTCACCCTGCGCAGCGTCGTTGCAGACGGTGGTGACAGCGGCGAGATCCATGCCGAGAATGGCGGCCATCGCACCCACGCCCACGGGCACAGCTTCCTGCATGTACTTGCCGCGATTGCGAACGGTGCGCACGGCGTCGGCAAAGCTCAGCGTCCCGGACGCAACGTAGGCAGAGTATTCCCCCAAGCTGTGGCCAGCTACGAAGGACGGCCTGGGGAGTTGGGTTTCGAGCACTCGAAGCGCGGCAATCGAAGCGGTGAGAATCGCCGGCTGCGTGATCTCGGTCAACCGAAGCCGATCCTCTGGCCCTTCGAAGCACAAGTGCGAGAGCTTGTAGCCGAGGGCTTCGTCGGCTTCCTCAAAAGTCCGGCGGGCGACTTCATGGTTCTCGGCCAACTCCTTGCTCATACCAACGGCCTGCGATCCCTGGCCCGGGAAAAGCAGAGCGATGCTGTTGCCGGATTCATTCATGATGGATTAGCTGTCCTGAGTAACTGCTTCGACCGGGGCGGGTCGCAGCGCGGCCAGACCTTGCTCAATGGAATCGTTGATCCCGCGTCTGGAAAACTCGGCCGCTACACGAATCGCATTCTTCATCGCATTGGCGTTGGACGAACCATGCGTGATGATGCAGATTCCCTTCACTCCCAGCAGCGGCGCGCCACCGTATTCAGTGTGATCGAGGCGCTTCTTGAAGTCGGCGAAGGCGCTGCGCGAGAGTAGAGCACCAACCTGCCGCGTGATCGTCGCTTTGAGGGATTCCTTCAACGCCGTGCGCACGAGATTGGCGACGCCTTCGGAGATCTTCAAGGCGACATTGCCGACGAAGCCATCCGCCACAATGACATCCACGTGACCGTTGTAGAGATCGCGCCCCTCGACGTTGCCCACAAAATTTAATGGAAGCTGCTTGAGCAGTTGGAAGGCCTCGCGAGTAAGCTCATTGCCCTTGGTTTCTTCTTCGCCGATGGAGAGCAATCCGACGCGAGGTCCAGGCGTGCCGGGTCTTTTCCCGAACATCGACCGGAAATAGACGTCACCCATCACCGCGAATTGTTCCAGATTCTGCGCGGTGCAGTCGACGTTGGCGCCGACATCAAGCAACATCGCGGCCGTTCCGGGTGCAGTAGGGAAGACCGCAGCCAGTGCCGGGCGATCAACCCCAGGCACCGCGCCCAGCACGATCTTCGCGGTGGCCATGGCGGCGCCAGTGTTTCCTGCGGTGACAAATCCATTGGCCTGCCCCTCGCGCACCATGCGCAGGCCCACGCGCATCGAGTTATCGCGCTTGGCGCGAATCGCCTCGACCTTGTCGTCCATGGTGATGTATTCGCTGGCGTGGACGATTTCGATAGGGAGCTGCGAAGCCGAAAGGTGACGGTCGAGCTCAGGCTTGACGATCTCTTCGGGCCCGACCAGCAGCACGCGCACGCCGTATTGGCGTGCTGCCTGGATGGCGCCCTCGATTTCCGGCTTGGGGGCGCGATCCGAACCCATCGCATCCAGCGCGATCACGCTAGGCATGGTGTTTAGAGGTTAGCTGGCTTCTTCAACGTCGAGAACTTCGCGTCCCTTATAGTACCCGCACTTGGGGCAGGCGCGATGGGGCATCTTTTTTTCGTGACAGTTGGGGCACTCAGACAGGCTGTGGCCTTTGAGTGCGTCGTGAGCGCGCCGGGTTGAGGTGCGCTTCTGGGAGTGTCGTCGCTTCGGATTAGGCATGTTCTAGATTTCCTTCGTGAAAAAACTGCAGTTTCTAATGTTCCAGCCGGCTGCGCACTTCCTTCAACGCCGCCCACCGTGGATCTTCCACTGGAACCGAGCAGGAACATTGTTCCAAGTTCAGATTCTTGCCGCAATGCGGGCACAAGCCCTTGCAGTCCTCGCGGCAAGTAACTTTCAAGGGCAGAGCCAGTAAAACCTGCTCCCGCAATACATCCTCGAGTAGAATTCCCTCGCCCTGATAGTAGCCAATCTCAGCTTCTGCTACGGTGACGGAAAGCTCGTCGCGCCCAGCATCAGCTCCCAAAGGCCGATAGAGCAAGTCAAACTCGCGGTCGACCATCTGCGGCACCGGATCCAGGCATCGGGCGCACTGCAACTCCAACTCTGTCGACAAACGGCCTCGCAGCCGCAGGTCTTTGATAACTTCGTGCTTGCCGTGATGCTCCTCGACCACCTCAGCGCGCCCGGTCGTCTCCAGGGCACTGCACTGCCGAATTCCCTCGGCCAAGTCGATCACGCCAGGCTGAAACCGCTCCGCAAAATCCAGAGGACGCAATTCCAGTTCACTGATGTTGAGGAGCATGGGAAACCTCCGCGCCGAGTCCGGCCCCAAGGCTCGCGGAAGCACGCCAGCAGGCGTAAGTACCGCAAGGAGCAAGACTTAGAATAAAGGCCGAGGGCTTTCCCTGTCAAGAAAGCCGCTGCGCTGGCTCCCTAGGGATGTGCTAGGATATCCCTAGGAGATCCCTATGGCAACGCTCTACGTGGAGAATGTACCAGAGCCTATCTATAAGGCGCTACGGGCTCGTGCCCGCAAACATCGCAAGTCAATTGCTGCGGAAGTGATCGAACTTCTTGAGCAGAATATTCCAACCGCTGAGGAACTGCGCGAACGCCGCGAGTTTGCCCGCCGGATGAAGGAACTCTCCTCCCGAGAAACACTTTCGCCCGGACCATTTCCGTCAGCCGAAGAGATGATCCGTGAGGACCGGGAGCGGTGACCGCATTTGTCTTGGACGCGAGTGTTGCGGCCAAGTGGATGCTTCCAGCCAAAGGAGAACTCCTCCGGCCTCAGGCCTTCCGTTTACTGGACGCTTACGGAGCGGGCGAGGTCGATTTGCTGGTGCCCGACATCTTTTGGGCGGAATGCGGCAACATCGTATGGAAAGCGGTCTGGCAGCAGCGTCTTCCCCGCGCTGAAGCAGAGCTGGCGCTTGTGTCCATGCTACGCCGACGTATACCGACTGTTCCCTCCACGCAGCTTCTGGAAGATGCCTGCGCCATTGCGTTTGACTATGGGCGCAGCGTTTACGACAGCCTTTACGTCGCTCTTGCAATGCAATCGAAGAAGCATCTGATCACTGCCGACGAGCGCTTGGCCAACGCCCTGGCCGCGCGCTTCCCGGTGAAGTGGCTTGGAGCCATGTAAGCCCGGCGGCCCTCACTCCTCCAGGCGCAACAGTTCAAAATTGCGCATCGCCGAATCCTCGAAAATCAGCTTCCGGTCGAGACTGATCGTGCTACGCGCCAAATGCCGTGGGATATACCATGCCACGATCGCAACCGGCAACAGCCTCAGCATTTGCCTCGGTTCCGAGAGCGCCCATGATTCGAAGTCCGGTGTGGAGACTGCGTAAATCAAGAAACCGAAACAGAAGGAGATCAGAATCACGATCGAATGCTGCTTGAACACGGGTAGCGTGCAGGTAAACGGGAGCTTGCGAAATCGAATCAAGAGGAGATCGGTCAGCAGCGTGGCCCACGTCACCACCAGCAGAGTGTGGAGGGATGCGACCAGTATCCCGGCCACAGAAAGATAAACCGGAAACGTGATCGCCAGCAGCCAAGGCAGAACCAGGACAAAGATCACCTTTCTCGCGAGAGGTTCGCATTCCTGCCGGTCTCGATCCAGCATGAGTTGAAAAATCCAGTTGGCGCGCAACTCTACCGGGAGTTCGAACACGACACGCAGGCCAATGATGATCAAGAATGTGAGGATGTACGGAATCGAGAGCGCCTCCGGTGTCAGCATTGCCGTGCGGAACGACTTCGCACCCGTGAAAGCATTCATGAGTGCCTGGGACGCCAGCACCAGGCCAAGGCCGCCCGTCGCGGTCAAGACCAGGCGGTGAGTTTCGCTGCGGAGCAGGGTCTTCCCCACGAAGCGAAAACACGCCCGTTGGAATGGGGTTCGCAGGATCAATGGCCCCAAGGCCGCGGCCCAGGGCCACTTCCGAGGGTTGCGAGCAACGCCCGTCCCGTCCGCCATCTCCGCGATGCGCACAAACTGGCGCCGGTAGCCTAGCGCGTACAGGCAAAACGAAAACACAATGAGGAAAGCTACGCCGGGAAGGGCCAGACCAGAAAGTTGCATCAGCACCGGACCAGCGCGGCCGCGTAAAGATTGGCACAGACCGACGAACCAGCACGAAGGCAGCAGAAACGTCCAGAGAGGCGCCGGCCCTTGCGCCCGTCGCAACATGCCCGGGACTGCGAAACTGGTGCAGAGCAGGGCCACCAGGTAAATGACGACCACGCCGCGAACGTAGGACGAGACGCGCCGGAAGGCCCGCGGCGGCAGGATCGCCATCAGCAGTCCTAAGATCGAGAACACCGCAAAGAAAGCGAAAACGCTGGCCAGCACGACCCCGATAGCATGTACCGCCGCAAACTCTAGGAAAAACACAAAGTGGCTTTGCGACGCCGAAACTACCATCGGAAACAAAATGCACGAGGCAGCATTAACGTCAAACGCGAGCAGGCCTACGAGGAACAACACGGCGACAAGATTGGCAAAGAAAATCGTCCGCGTGGAGATGGGCAGGTGAACGAGGTTCATGTAGTCGCGGCGGTCGGGAAAGATTGCGTCCCAGCGCCAGATGGCGACAGCACCGGTCACCGTCATCGATAGAACGATGAAGAAGTACTCGTCAGGAAAGGCGATCAGCAGCGTGTCGACATTGTGTTCACCGCGCAGCCATTGCAGCAGGCTGCCGTACTTGTTAAACAGAAGAATCGATACAAAGGCGCCGGGCGATGCCAGCAGAGTCAGCACAAGTCCGATGCCAAGGTCGAGACCTTCGGTGTCAGAATCTCCGCCCCCGCGAAAAATGCGGGCTACGAAGAGTTGCACCAGCCTCCAGAACGGCTGCCGGCGATAATAATCCCACCAGTGCTGGATCGGTTCTGGCGATAACAGGCTCACGCGGCCCTCATGACATCAACGATGTCGCTCGCCACGCGAACAGTGTCAACGTCGTCGACCAGATGCAGAAAAGTGTTTTCGAGAGACTCGCCCAGAATTTGGCCGATATTCTCCACGGAATCCTGCGCAATCACTACGCCCTGGCGCAGAATCAGAATGTCGGAGCAGACTTTTTCGACGACCTCCAGCACGTGTGAGCAATAGAAGACGAGTTTGCCAGCTCGGCCCAGGGCCTGCACCAAGTTCTTGAAGATTAGTGCGGACGTGACATCGAGGCCGGACAGTGGCTCATCGAAGATGAAGATCTCGGGGTTGTGCATGATGGCGGCAATCAGCAGAATTCGCTGGCGCATTCCCTTCGAATAGGTGCCGATACTGGCGTGCCGGTGCGGATGCATGGAAAATAGTTCGAGCAGTGTTTCGACCTTGCATTCGATGTCGCGGTCCGTCATCCCGCGAAGAGTGCCGACCATTTCCAGGTATTCCCAGCCGGTCAAATAGGGATAGAGATGCGCTTCCTCCGGCACGTAGCCAAGGCGCTTCCGGTAGGCGTGAAGATCGTCCTGAATGTTGCGGCCTTCGAACTGCACCACGCCCCGTGTGGGCTCCAGCAATCCTGTGAGCATCTTTACGGTTGTGCTCTTGCCGGAACCATTCGGACCGAGACAGCCAAGAACCATTCCTGGACGTAGCGAGAACGACAGGTCTTGGACTGCAGGAATCGACGCGTAGCGCTTGCTAAGTTGCACGGCTTCCAGCATGGACTGCCTCGCGTGGCGAAGAACCGGCCCGGTGAAATAAGTAGAAGAGAACCCGAAGGCTTAGACACCGCAGCGGCAAAAGATGCTCCCGAGATCGTGAAACGGCCTGTTGCTTAGGCCGTCAGGGCATCCGCAGGCCCAGCGCCTTCACGACCGGCTCATCCAGCGTGGCCTTGCCGTCTTTCTTCGTCGCAACGCCGAAGCTGTCCGAATAATCCCACATGGCCCATCCGATGTTGTGGTGCTCCAGCGAAGCGCGCACATCTTTGATCCACGCCATGCGGTCTTGTGGCTCGACGCCGTTACGGTATGCACCGAACTCATTGCAGATCAGCGGCACGCCATTGCGCTTCGCCCACTCGGCCGCCTGATTGATCTCGGAATCGATGCGAGAAGCGTCCCAGTGGTCTTCGCCGTAGCGAATCACATAGAGACGATCGAGCGGCTCAGGAACCGCACCGGCCACCTGGGCCGCGTTCTCGGGCGATGACGGGTAGTGCAGGCCTTTGATCCACGTCCAGTAATAAGATCCCCAACCTGCGCCTTGATGCGTGAAGATATGCGGCTCGTAGAAATGAAAAACGTAAATCACGTCGGGATCGCGGAGCGGCTCAAGGAAGATGAGATCGTCATTGTCGTCCCACTTGGCACCGGCTGCGATGATTGTGTTCGCGGGCGCCGCCTGCCGAATCGCGGTTGCCAGCTTCGCTTCGACTCCATACCAGCGATACGCGTCGTGCATCTCCGGCTCATTCAGAATTTCGAAGAACACGCGTTCGGAATCCCATGACGGAGATGAGTAATGCTGCGCAACCATGCGCCAGAAGTCCGCGAAGCGCTCGACAAAGTCGTCTTCCTTGGCGAGGCGCGCCTTGAAATCGCCCTCGGGATGCATATCAATCTCAACTGCCAGCCCGGCGTCTAGAATCATCCTCACTGCGGCGTCGAGGTATCCGAAATAGTCGGCGGCTCCGCCTTGCTTGCGAGCCGCGTCCATCATCGGTTGCGGATTCACGCTCAGGCGCACGTGATCAAAACCCGCCGACTTGATCAGGGCAATGTCGGAGGCGGTCGTCCAACTCTGAAAGTGCTCCTTGGTGTATCCCTTGGGATCCCAGACCTGCGCGAACCACGCGCTCAGATTAATGCCGCGGCGAAGATGCGCCAGACGTGCAGCCGGAACAGCGGATGTGTGAATAGAAGGCGGCCCTGACAGCGCTGCCTGGGACCAACCGAGCGATGCGATTGCCAGAAATAGTAAGACGCAGACACGTTTCCGCATGATGAAGGCTGCTCCTCCCTATCGATGTCTAGCTGAGTATCGGCAACGCCCGGATGCGCTTCTTGGTAGCTGCGTAAATTGCGTTGCACAGCGCGGGCGCGAGTGGCGGCACCGACGGTTCGCCAATCCCCGAAGGCGCCTCCTGGCTTGGCACTGCATACACTTCAACCGCCGGCGTCTCTTCCATGCGCAGTGGAGCATAGTCGTCGAAATTCCCCTGCACCACGCGCCCTTTCTCGACGGTGATCTTAGCCCGCAGCGCGTTCGACAGCGCGTAGACGATTCCGCCCTGAATCTGTTGCTCCAGAATGCCCGGATTCACCACCTGCCCGCAGTCGACCGCTGCTACGACGCGATGCACGCGCGGCTGATCGTTGTCTATGCTGATCTCGACCACCTCGGCCATGTAAGAAGCGAAGCAACCAAAGCATGCAATGCCGCGATAGCGTCCTGGAGCGAGGGGCTTCTCCCAGCTTGCCTTGTCCGCGGCAAATTGCAGCACTCCACGCATGCGGGCGGTGTGCCACGTCGTCGTGAAGTACGGCAGATCTTGATCCTTGGCGAGAAGATGCAGACGGTATTGCAGCGGATCTTTTCCCGAAGCGACGGCAAGTTCATCGATAAAGCTCTCCAGTGCGAACGCCGCTTGCAGCGCGTAGACCGAACGCATCCAGCCGAGAGGCACTGGAGTCTCGGCCATCACATACTCCACCGAGTAGTTTGGAATTCCATACACTGGCCCGGCTTCGTCAGGCAAATCGGGATCAACATTGTTCGGCGCCGGCTGCCCCTTCTGCCCGCTGATCGAAGGAGAGATGATGCGGTGGGTGAGCGCCGTGGGATATCCTGAACCATCCACCGCGGCCGTGAGCTGATGCAGACTCGCCGGACGGTACGTGGAGGAGCGCATGTCATCTTCCCTCGTCCAGATTACTTTCACGGGAGCATTGATCGCCTTCGATACCAGCGCGGCTTCCACGGCGTAGTCGTGCTCCAGCCTGCGGCCAAATCCGCCGCCCATCAGCGTGACGTTCACCTTCACCTGGTCCGGATCGAGGCCGACCGCCTTCGCCACCGAGTCGCGGCAATCCTGCGGAACCTGCGTCGGCGCCCACAGTTCGCAGGTGGTGCCCAGAAAATGTGCGGTACAGTTTCCCGGCTCCATCGGAGCGTGAGCCATGAAGGGCAACTCGTACTCGGCAGTAATTTTCCGGCCCGTCGTCTTCCCTGGAT
>Ga0209067_10001248_pt1 | contig 15842 bp, 13 predicted proteins | sample ColStrG_CSR_2013_FD_187199 | JGI IMG/M metagenome (GOLD analysis project Ga0209067, IMG submission 187199) | Freshwater sediment microbial communities in response to fracking from Pennsylvania, USA - Cold Stream Run_MetaG_CSR_2013 (SPAdes)... | ecosystem: Environmental > Aquatic > Freshwater >...
TGTATTACAATAGTGTCCCTAACGCAATGACACGTGTTAGTAGTTTGTCTGACTAAGCAATGAAATGGGTGCTTAGCTCAGTTGGTAGAGCGGCGCCCTTACAAGGCGTAGGTCGGGAGTTCGAGCCTCTCAGCACCCACCAGATAAACTTGCAGCACAGATTGAGAAGTTGGAGTGGTAGTTCAGTTGGTTAGAATACCGGCCTGTCACGCCGGGGGTCGCGGGTTCGAGTCCCGTCCACTCCGCCAAATTTAAAATGCCCGCGCAAGCGGGCATTTTTCATTTTCGGAGTGGAGAAAGCCGCCTGCGCGGCTTTCGGCGGGACTCGAAGCGATTTGCCTCAGGCAAATCGTCGGCCTGCATGTTTAACGACGGCAAGTTTGAATTGCTTTGTGTATTTACTCATGAAAACACCCCAAAAGTTCGGACCGGTGTCCAACTTTTGAGGTGCAGTTACAGGTGACTGGTTTTTTTATTTTTAAAACTCAATAAAATTTTGGATTTCTGATTTTTTTAAATACCCATACGATCAGTGATTTCCTTGTAAATCCCATAATGAATTGCGGAATCTGATGTTGGTCTGGTCAGTGAAATACTTTGACCAAGAGCCTTACATTCTACGTGGTAATTTTGAGCAATGGCACCACCACCATGAGTAAATACCTCAGCAACTCCAATACTTTGAATGTCTTTAAAAGCAAGTTGTCTTTTTTCTTCAAAAATCAAACCTTGCTTAGTAACCACAATTAGAAACTTTTTCCTAAAAATCCAGAGTACATATTTTATGTAGGCATAACCCAAACCAATTGCAAGCAAAGCTCCGAAAAATTCGTGACCGGTGCCAAGCATACCAAAAACAATAATCCCAATTGGAATTGGGAGAAGAACAGTGGAGAATATACACAAAATTGCTGTTCCTGGTCCTTTAATACGCGAACCCGTCCACTTGATTTCAAGGTTGCCTTCTGGAGTGGTTACGGTCTGATACTTCTTTTTGAATGTACTTTCCACGTGTTCCCTTTCGGTTTGTAATGTTGATGTTTCAGCTATTAACGTAAAGTATTATAAATTGGTTGACCTGTTAGATATTGGTAAAATTCACACCAAATTATGGCAAAAAACTGATAAAAACCAATTTCGTTTAGCAGTGGCAACAGAATTGGTAGCAGTTTTTTTGTTTCCGTTTATCAATAATTCTGCTAAGTCATTGATTTTATTGGTTGAAAAAGTGGATGGGTGAGTTTTTTTCACTGCCCAGTCCACTCCGCCAAATTTAAAATGCGCGCGCAAGCGGGCATTTTTCATTTTCGGAGTGGAGATGACCGCCTGCTAATTCGTACGTGTGTCATCCGGGCAGATTTTGTTTTGCAAGGGCAGCGGCAACATGATCACCAAATGCACGAACCTTGGACGAATGTTTACGTGCCGCAGGACTGATCAAATGTATCGGTATCGGTTCAACCAACCAGTCCTGCATCAGTTCGACCACTTCCCCGCTGAGCAACAGGTCTGAAATCAGCCAGTCCGGTATGTAGCAGATTCCCAGACCGTCCTTGACGCAAGAGCGCAGCACCTCTGAATTATTTGTCTGCAGAGGACCCCGTACCCGCACACTCACCATGGATCCATCAGTCGTGCTGAATTCCCATTGATTACGCATCCGTAACTCCGTGTAGACCAGGCAGGGATGGTTCAGCAGGTCTTGCGGTATCCGTGGTGTGTCCCGTTCTGGCCCGAGTTGCTCAAGGTAGCTGCGTCCAGCCACGAGCATGCGTCGTGAAGTGCCAATCCGTCGAGCCACCAGCGAACTGTCAGCCAGGCTGCCGATTCGCACCGCCACGTCAATTCCATGCTCGACCAGGTCCACAAAGCCGTCATCCAGCTTCAAGTCGATAACAACATCCGGATTGACGCGCATGAACGACCGAACATGCGGCAATAAAACGCGCAGGCCAAATCCGATAGAGGTTGCTACACGCAGCGGTCCGGACAGGGTGCGCTCCCCCTGTCGCAGATGGGATTCGGCCTCACCGATTTCACCAACAAGTCGGCGCACCTCTTCGAAGTAGCGCAAGCCATCGTCGGTCGTCGTTACCGCCCGGGTAGTTCGGATCAGCAACCGTACGCCCAGATGTTTCTCCAGACCGGCGACCTGCTTGCTTACCGCACTCTGGGTTGTGGACTGTTCGCGTGCCACCGCCGAGAAGCTGCCTGTTTCCACCACCCTGACAAAGGTCTGCATTGCCGATAATCGGTCCATTTTTGCTCCATTAATTCCGCATTGGAATGAATGATAGTCCAATTATCTGTCTAGTGCTTGATCGGGAATAGCACCATACTTCAACCCATCAACAACCCAAAGGAGTAAAAAATGAATCCATCCACTGTTCTGATTACTGGCGCTTTAACCGGCATAGGTCGCGCCACCGCTTTTGCTTTCGCTGCTGAAGGTTATAACGTTGTTGTTTCCGGACGTCGGCTTGAAGCTGGTCAGCAATTGGCCACTGACTTGCGCGCTAAAGGTGTCGCTGCTGAATTTTTCCTGACCGATGTCACAGACGAAGCCCAGGTTGAAACACTCGTCGCCAATACCGTCAAACGTTTTGGACGTCTAGATGTCGCCGTCAATAACGCCGGTGTAGAAGGTGAACTCGGCCCAATTACCGGACAGACCATCGCCAACTATCGTGCGACGTTTGATACCAATGTGTTGGGCGTATTGCTGAGCCTGAAGCATGAATTGTCTGTCATGCAGGTTCAGGGCAGTGGCGCGATCGTGAATCTGTCCAGCATCGCCGGTCAGGTTGGCATGGCCGGTGCGTCGGTTTATGTCGCCAGCAAACATGCGGTGGAAGGCTTAACAAAAACGGCAGCTCTGGAAGTCGCTGCAGCGGGCATTCGTGTTAATGCGGTTGCACCCGGCCCGGTTGAAACAGCCATGCTGGATCGCTTCACAGGCGGTAACGCAGACGCCAAGGCAGGCATGTTTGCGATGATGCCCGCCAAACGCGGTGCAGCACCGGAAGAAATTGCGCAGACCATCGTTTTCCTGGCTTCTGACCGGGCGCGCTATTTAACCGGCCAGAGTATTGCAGTCGATGGCGGCTATACCGCTCAATAATGAATGTAACCAAAAAAGGATGAACATGAAAACCATTACCGTACCCACGTATGAACAGTCGTCAACGGCCAACCGGGCATTGATGGACAATCTCAAAAAAGCACTGACCTTTGTACCGAATCTGTACGCGACGTTTACTTATTCAGAAACCGCTCTCGGGACTTACCTGACGCTGCAGAATGCCAAAAGCTCGCTCTCGGCGAAAGCACGCGAAGTCATCAACCTCGCCGTCAGCGAAGTCAACGCCTGCCGTTACTGCCTTGCCGCGCATACCATGGTTGGCAAGATGGTTGGTTTCACCGACGCACAGGTAATTGAAATTCGTGCGGGTACTGCGGCTTTTGATCCGCGTCTCGATGCACTGGCCCGTCTGGTTCGGAATGTAGTTATGACGCGCGGTCACACTGATAAGACCGTGCTACAAGGCTTTTTTGATGCGGGCTGGAACGAAGGCAATCTGGTTGATGTGATGATGGTTATCGGTGACAAGATTATCAGCAATTATCTGCACAGCACCACAGAAATTCCGGTCGATTTTCCTGCAGCACCAGCACTGTAATGTGTTAACGCCAGGTCAGACCGGCCTGGCGTGACTTATCCGTTATTAATGGCAATGGTCAATGGGTGCTGCCTGTACCGGCGACCTTCGATTTTGATTCTTCGGGCAAGATGGTTTTCAGGCACGTCGAAGCTGATGATCGTTTGCGCGCTTTGGCAGCGGTCCTGGGGCGGACTTTTGATGTCTCGTCGCGATTGGTCTGCATGGTTGACGCTACGCCGCTGATTCTCGCGCCGAGACGCGGGATCATGAAATCAATAAAGGTGCGCACCTATAGAGGCAGCAGGCGATTGCTGGCGTAGACCAGGCTGATGGGGGGGCGCGCAGATTCAAAATTTACCAACAGTACCGTCAGTCTGCCTTCCCGAACAACCTGTTCAGCCTGATAGCACGTGGTTTGCGCCAGACCAAGCCCGACAATGGCCGCGGCGATGGCTGATTCGGCGCTGTTGGTGGTCAGGCGCGCATGTATCGGGTAAGGCCGGACGACGCCATCTTTGTTAAATTTCCACGATTCGCGTGGACCCAGCGCTGACCAGATGATGCAATCGTGTCCGGTCAGTTGATCAGGGTGGGTTGGCACGCTGCGTTTTTCCAGGTATGCCGGACTGGCCGTAACTACCATGCGAATAAATCCCAACGGCCGGGCAATCATGCCGCTGTCAGCCATTTCTGTGATGCGCAGTGCGACATCGACGTGTTCGTCCACCATATCCACGACCCGGTCCGCCAACTTCAAACGCAGATTAATCGCGGGATAGGCAGCGAGAAATTCCAACGCGACTGCCTGCAGGTGCAGTTTGCCAAAACCCATCGGGGCGGTCACGGTCAGATCTCCTTTGGGTGAGCGGTATTCGCTGGTGATCGTCTCTTCTGCATCTTTCAAATCTTCCAGAAGGCGCTGACAGGCTGCATAGTAATCTTTGCTGGCCTCGGTCAATACCACCTGCCGGGTTGAACGATGAAACAGCCGAATCCCTACATGTGCTTCCAGTTCGGTGACATGCCGGCTGACATTGGCCAGAGGAAGTCCTATCGCGCAGGTTCAATTGAGCGGACGTGCGCTGCCATGCTTGATGTATCTGGACTGGAGCGCGTCATACTCAGGGGGGGGGCCACAACACTGTTCATAGTCGCGAAACCGCATTTAAAAAGGCTTACACCATCTTGACCCTCGCCCCGATCTTCGGCGCATCCACAAGGGGCGCGTTGACCGAGTACGTCAACAAAACGCTCACCGGACCGGCACTGGCGTCAGTATCGAATGTGTTGCCGCTGGCCGGTGGCGTGGCGATGAAATCTGGTGATGAATTTATTTGGCGCTATCGGCGTCGGCGGTGCACCTGGGGGCGCTTTGGATGAGGCCTGCGCGCAGGCCAGGGTTGACAGAATTCAGAGTCAGCTAAATGCCATGAAACAGTAAAAATAACAGTATTAAAAACAGCGGTAATAAAAAATGGACTGCTGTTCTGACCTGTTACAGGGCGTCAGAATGCAGTCCGGTTTCAAATCTGGTTGTTACGCCGCCTTGGCTTCTTTTGTTTCGCCACCCAGGGCCAGCACCAGATCAGACAACAGTTGATTCAGTTCGCCACACATCAGCGCAAAATCGCCATCCAGTTTTTCATCTTCCTGTCCCGATTCCGATTTTTCAGTCAACACATCCAGCGCCTGCACGCGCTTTAAAGTCAGGTTTTCGGTCAGCACAAAGGAAACCTTGTCTGACCAGGTCAGGGCGAGCTTGGTGCACTGTTTGCCAGAGGCGATGTGACTGGCAATTTCTTTGGGGTCCAGTGTGTGTCGCACATAGCGCACGGTGGCTTTCGATTCTGCCTTGGAACGTAATTCGGTATCCTGATCAATGGTAAATCCACCTGGCGCTTCATTGCCGGCCAGCCAGTCCGTCATGGCAGCGAGTGGCGATAAATTTACGCGCAGCATTTCAAGCGGAATCTGTTCATTACACTTCAACAGCAATTTCAATACTTCGTCTGCGCGAGTCGGATTGGAAGCGTCGATCACCAGCCAGCCATGTTCCGGATCGATCCAGACGGCCGTGGAGCGCTGAATGCTGAAGGCGCGCGGCATCAGTTCTTCAGTGACCTGTTCCTTGATTTCTTTCATCAGTTTGCGACCAGGTTTAAAACCCTGCTGCTCTTCAATTTCAGCGGCGCGTGCTTTGGTGACCTGATTGATTACGCTGCCCGGCAACAGTTTCCGTTCAGTGGTCAGTTGCAATAACAACTGACGATTGACGCTGTGAACCAGCCCGCCATTGGCGCGTGGCGCAACCCAGCCCTGACTCTGCATTTCAGAGTTGCTGCAGGTTTGAAACGCCTGGGTTGCGAGTTGCGTATTAAATTGATCGAGGTCGAATTTCCACGGAGCGGGAAGACGATAGACTTGCAGATTCTTGAACCACATAAGTTAGCCGATTAAAAAGTCGCCTATTCTACACGTCAAATTGATAAATAACTGTTGCAATCAAACAGGTGACTACACAGTATAATGCTGGCTACTTTTGTCATGGACTCATCATGCTGGCTCAACAAAAACAACACATCATCGCCCTTATTAATAAGGCAATCGCACCATTGCTGGACAGTGCCGAATCAACGCTGACCAGCGCTCCAGTCGTCACGCTGGAACGTCCACGCGACGCAGCCCATGGCGATATCGCTTGTAATATTGCCATGCAAATTGCCAAGGCTCTGAAAAAAAATCCGCGCGAACTTGCGCAGGCTATCGTTGCCGATTTGAATGCGCACGCTGATGAGGTATTGGCCAGCGCTGAAATTGCCGGTCCCGGATTTATCAATATCCGTATCAAGGATGCAGCGAAACAGGTGGTCGTCCGCGAGATTCTGCAACAAGGCCCGGAATTTGGCAAAAGCCGACGCGGCGCCGGTGCGCCGGTGGTCGTAGAGTTTGTATCGGCCAATCCGACCGGTCCTCTGCATGTCGGACATGGACGTCAGGCTGCGTTGGGTGATGCGATCTCTGCACTGATGACAGCGCAGGGCTTTGCGGTCACACGTGAGTTTTACTACAACGATGCCGGTGTTCAGATCAGCAATCTCGCGCTGTCAGTGCAGGCGCGTGCGCGCGGTATGGCGCCGGGTCAGCCCGGCTGGCCGGAATCTGCCTACAACGGTGAATATATTCAGGAAATCGCCAACGATTTTCTGGCCAAGAAAACGGTGGTATCGAGCGACGGTGATGCGGCACCAATTTCTGTCACTGCCAGTGGCGACGTCGACGATATCGATTCGATCCGTGATTTCAGCGTCTGCTATTTGCGTCGCGAACAGGATATTGACCTGCAGGCCTTTGGCGTGCGCTTTGATCACTATTTTCTGGAATCCTCGCTGTACAAAGACGGAAAAGTGGCTGAGGCGGTCAGCGCCCTGCAGCATTCCGGAAAAACCTACGAACAGGATGGCGCACTGTGGTTGCGCAGCACCGATTATGGTGATGACAAAGACCGGGTAATGAAAAAATCCGACGGCACCTTTACTTATTTCGTGCCGGACGTGGCGTATCACCTCAATAAATGGCAGCGCGGTTTTAAACAGGCCGTCAACATCATGGGCAGCGATCATCACGGTACGACAGCCCGCGTCAGGGCCGGACTGCAGGCCATTAACATGGGTATTCCTGCCGGTTATCCTGACTATGTGCTGCACAAAATGGTCACCGTCATGAAGGATGGTGCGGAAGTGAAATTATCCAAGCGCGCCGGTTCGTATGTCACGCTGCGGGATCTGATTGAATGGTCTGGAAATGGCGATATTGCCGCCGGCCGAGATGCGGTGCGCTTTTTCCTGATTTCGCGCAAGGCTGACACGGAATTTGTCTTTGATGTGAATGTCGCGTTAGAACGTTCTGATGAAAATCCGGTGTATTACGTCCAGTATGCCCATGCTCGTATCTGCTCAGTTCTGGACAAGGTAGGAACTGAACTGGTGGACGCCGTGCAGAGCAGTGTCGAACAGCTTGACCTGTCATTATTGACTGCACCGCGTGAGGCCAGTCTGCTGGCTAAACTGGCCGAATATCCGGAAAGCCTGGAGCGCGCCTTGGATGAGCTCGGCCCGCATCAGGTCGCTTTTTATCTGCGCGAACTGGCAGGTGAAATGCACAGCTATTACAATGCCGAACGGGTTTTGGTCGACGATGCTGCATTGAAGATGGCGCGGGTGGCATTACTGCTTGCAACCAGACAGGTTTTACAAAATGGTTTGGCATTGATAGGCGTAAGTGCGCCGCTCAAAATGTAGATTAAATGTAGTGAACTACCTGTAACAGTTGATTCTGGAGGGATATGAAAAGTAATGTAAAGGGCAATGTGACCAAAGCGAAGCGCGGCCAGCACGGCGGTACTGTTTTGGGCATCGTGATCGGACTGGTAATCGGCCTGACAATTGCCGTGGTCGTAGCCATGATGATCACGAAAACGTCGACACCATTTACGAACAAGCTGGGCATTACCAAGGCTGATGGGCCCGCCATGCAGTTGACGGATCCGAATAAACCTTTGTATGGCAGCTCGGCCAAGGAAATCATGGCCAATGCCAACAGACCTGCTGAAACGTCAGTTGACAACGTTATTCCGGGTAGCCAGCCAGTCGTGCATCAGGTGCCCGACGCAGTCAAGTCTGAAGTCAAGGCCGACAGCAAGGTTGTTAAGACAGTAGATACAGCACCGGTGAAATCCGAGGCAGAGGAAAAATCTCCCAGCTATTATTTGCAGGTTGGCGCGTTTCGTGATGCAGGCGATGCAGAAGGTGCCCGCGCAAAACTGGCACTGATCGGCGTGGAAGCGCATGTGTCAAATACAGAAAACGATAATTTATATCGCGTGCGTATTGGTCCGTTTGATCAGCTCGATAATATGAATCGCATGCGCAGCAAGTTGACTGAAAACAGTATCGATGTGGCAGTTATTAAAACCCCTAAGTAAAGGTTGATGAGAAATGCATTTAATTAAAAAATCACTGGCAGCACTGAGTTTTGGTTTGATTTCTGTTGCTGCGCTGGCCAGTATCACCAGTCCGGAAGTCGGCAAGGAATACCAGATTCTTGCGCAGCCGCAGCAAACAGATTCGCCGGGAAAAATCGAAGTAACCGAGTTCTTTTTTTACAGCTGCCCGCACTGTAATGTGCTCGATCCCTTTATTACTGAATGGGTGAAAAAGCAGGGTACTGCGATTTCGTTTAAACGCGTGCCGGTTGATTTTGGTCAGGGGCAGCAACCTTTGCAACGGATGTATTTCACGTTGGAAGCAATGGGTAAGCTGGAAGAATTGCATGCCCGTATATTTCATGCAATTCATGCGGAACGACAGTTTGCGTTTTTGCGTACCGATCAGGACTTGCTGAATTTTGCAGTGAAGAATGGCGTGGACAAAGACAAGTATCTAGAGATTTCCAAATCGTTTGCGATTGAATCAAAAATGCGCCGGGCGCAATCTATGCAGGCTGCGTATAAAATTGACGGCGTCCCAACCTTGTTTGTGGACGGCCATTACATGACTTCACCCAGTGTGGTAATGAATGCCAGTCCGGGTATGTCTGAAGTCGACGGCGCCAAAAACGCATTGCTGGTGCTGGATGCACTGGTACTGAAAGCACAGAAAGATCACGGCGCGAAAAAGTAAGTGGTACCGCGCAAAAAAAATCCGCCAGCCGGCGGATTTTTTTTTGCGCACGCAGTGCAGCTCATCGTTGTGCGGCAATCAGCTGTTCCAGTTTTACCGTATCGGCGCAGAATAATCGAATGCCTTCAGCCAGTTTTTCAGATGCCATCGCATCATTGTTCACTAACAGTCGGAAGTTCGACTGATGCAATTGCAGCTCCTGCAGGTCGCTGGCGATTGCGGATTCCGGAGTCAGTCGGGTTGGGACCGAAGCGTCAGATTCACTCAGTTTTTGCAGCAGCTCCGGACTGATCGTGAGCAAATCACAACCTGCCAGTTCCAGAATCTGGCCGGTATTTCTGAAGCTCGCTCCCATAATTTCAGTTTTAAATCCAAACTTGCGGTAGTAGTTATAAATCTGTTTGACCGAGAGCACGCCGGGATCATTTTCCGCACTGTATTCCTGACCCGTATTCTTCTTGTACCAGTCATAGATGCGGCCGACAAACGGTGAGATCAGTTGCACGCCGGCTTTTGCACAGGCTGCCGCCTGTTCCAGTGAAAACAGCAGCGTCATATTGCAATGTATGCCGTCTTTCTCCAGTATTGCTGCAGCCTGTATTCCTTCCCAGGTTGACGCAATTTTGATCAAGACCCTTTCGCGTGGAATCCCGGCTGCTTCATACATGGCAATCAGATGTCGGCCTTTGGCAATCGTTGCTGCGGTGTCAAATGACAGGTGGGCATCGGTCTCGGTAGAAACGCGACCTGGAATGATGGACAGGATCTGCAGCCCGAACGCAACCAGGACATGGTCAATGATTTCGCTGGCACTGGCTTGCGGATGATCATGCAGTGCTTTCTTCAGTAGTGGCAGGTACTCGGGTTTTTGAACTGCTTTTAAGATTAACGACGGATTGGTCGTGGCGTCCTGGGGGGAAAATACTTTCATCGTCTGAAAATCGCCGGTGTCGGCGACGACGGTCGTCACTTTTTTGAGTTGTTCTAATTGATTCATGATGCACCTGGTAGAGTTAGGGGGAAATCAGACAGGTGGCTATGGTGCCACGATAATATGCTTCGCGCCAGCCAGCGGCGCCATTTCACCAATCACACAGGCAGAATGGAAACCGGACTGCTGAAACAATGCCAACACCGCCGGCACTGCTTCCGGGCGTACCGATACCAACAGGCCACCTGAAGTCTGCGGGTCGCAGAGCAATTGCTGTTGCGTATTGCTGATGCCGTCCTGCAGAGCTACATCATGGCCATAGGCGTTCCAGTTGCGACCCGAGGCTCCGGTAACGCAACCCTGTTCGGCCAGGTTCTCAACCTGATCAAGCAGCGGTATAGAGGCCATCGACAGCTGCGCAGTCAATTGGGACGCGCGGGCAACTTCGAGCAGATGTCCAAGCAAACCAAATCCTGTGACATCAGTGACTGCGCCAATGCCGGACATATCTGCCAGCGCGGCGCCTGGTTTATTGAGCTGGGTCGTCGTCCTGATCATGCAGGCATAACCGTCCTGATCCAGGACACCCTTCTTCAATGCAGCTGACAGTATGCCTACACCCAGGCTTTTTCCCAAAATGAGCTTGTCACCTGCCCGGGCGTCTCCGTTGCGTCTGACTTTGGAGGGATGTACCAGACCCAGTACCACGAGACCATATATCGGTTCTACTGAGTCAATGGTGTGTCCGCCCGCAATCGGAATGCCAGCTTCTGCGCACATGGATTCCCCACCTTTCAGCACCTGCGCGATCACGTCCAGCGGCAACTGGTTAATCGGCATGCCCACTAAAGCCAGCGCCATGATGGGTGTGCCGCCCATGGCGTAAATATCGGAAATGGCATTGGTCGCGGCGATCCTGCCGAAATCGAACGGATCATCGACGATAGGCATAAAGAAATCAGTAGTCGCAATAAGTGCCTGTTCGTCATTCAGTTTATACACGGCAGCGTCATCGGAATGCTCAATGCCAACCATCAGCTGCTCAGGTAACGGGAAGTTGTTGGTGTTTTTTAAGATTTCAGCCAGCACACCGGGGGCGATTTTGCAGCCGCAGCCACCACCATGAGAAAAAGAAGTTAATTTGATTGGAGTAGTCATCTGGATGGTCATCGAAGTTGGAGTCGCTATTTTAGTCACATTACCTGTGCGTGGCATCAATAATCCTGCAGGCAGCACCAAGCCAATGCAGTGTGGAAGGTTTCGCTGAAGGGAATAAAAAAAGCGACCTTTTTAACAGTCGCTTTTTCATTCTGTTTCAGCGATGGCTGAATATCAGTTGTCACCAAATGAGCGACGTCCTTCAGAGGAACGATTGCCCTTGTATCCGCCGCCTTCTTTGTTAATGCCGCCATCTCTGGACGGTGTGCTCGGCTTGCTGAACGTACGCTGGGCCGGTTTGTTGGCGCCGGCATAGCCCGTTCCAGAACCGCTGCGACTGTTTGAACGACCATCGCCTGGTTTCCAACCGCCAGGTTTGGCAGAGGAACGCGGCGAAGCGCTGCGCTTGGCTTCAAAGCCGACCACGACTTCAACCGGAATCAACTGTTTCGTGAAACGTTCGATACGTTTGACATTCATGCTTTCAGCATGATTGACCAGCGAGATCGCTACGCCATTGCGGCCGGCACGACCAGTACGGCCAATGCGGTGCACATAATCTTCCGGGAATTTCGGCAGATCGTAATTGAATACGTGCGTAATCGCCGGTACATCAATACCGCGAGCCGCAACGTCAGTCGCTACCAGTACGCGTACCTGACCACGGCGCAAGCCATCCAGCGTGCGATTGCGTGCACCCTGATGCATGTCGCCATGCAGCGCAGCAGCAGCAAAGCCGGCGATATTCAAACGGTCGGCGATCGTATCTGCATCCCGTTTGGTCGCAGTAAAAATCACGGCCTGATCGAGCGTTTCGTCGCGCAATAAGTGATCCAACAAACGATTTTTGTGTGACATGTCATCAACGAAGTGCACGCGCTGGGTAATGTTTTCATGTTTTGCTGTGGAGCCGGCGATCTGGATAATCATCGGATTATTCGTAATGCGACGCGCCATGTTGCCAACTACGCCATCCAGTGTTGCTGAAAACAGCATGGTCTGACGGGTTGCCGGTGTTGCTGCGACGATTTTTTCGATGTCTTCAATAAAGCCCATGTCCAGCATGCGATCTGCTTCGTCCAGAACCAGGATTTCCAGTTCAGAAAAATCGATCTTGCCCGAATCCATGTGATCGATCAGACGACCAGGCGTTGCAACTAAAATCTCAGGATTTTTTGAGAGCAGTTGCATTTGTTTTGGATAAGGCATGCCGCCCAGAATTGAGACTGCACGAATACGGCGCATGTAGATACCGTATTTGTCGGTGGCGCTGGTGACCTGCAATGCCAGCTCGCGTGTTGGTGTCAGTACCAGCATTTTTGGTTTTGCTGCCTGGAAGCGGGGACGATCACCGCGGGAACGGGCGGACTGTCGTTCCTGGTTGGGCGTTTTTGCGTCGGTTGCGATTTGCTCAATGCTGGCAAATTTATGCAGTGCCGGCAGCATAAAAGCGGCCGTTTTACCTGAACCGGTTTTCGATGAAACCAGCAGATCGCGACCAGCCATCGCAGCCGGTACAGCTTGTTGTTGCACTGGAGTAGGCGATGTGTAGCCTGCTTCAGTCAGTGCTTTTAAAAGGGATGCGTGCAAGCCAATAATTTCAAATGTCATTCTTTTTTCTCTCGTTAGTGTCGTACTAAAAACTCATGCAACACACAAAGGTGTGCTGCGCAGCAACGCCAACCAAACGAAACAGTTAAAGGCAAACATGATCCTCACGCGTTAAAAAGCGCACGTAATTCGGACGCAAATAGTCAAAAATGAAAATTCGCAGAAATCTTTAACAATGAAATTTCGGCACAAAAAGCTTTGCGCCGGGACGATGTCTGATGGAGCGACATTCAAGGCGGGGGGCTTTTCACTGCGATATCCAAACTGCCGGATAGTGCGCAAGGGTTCGCGATGCTACTTCAAAGTTGCCGCTGCGGGTGTTTTGCAGCGCACAACGAAATATACAGTAATTTTGCTTTCCGTGCATCAATTATTTGCAAGTCTCCTCAATAAATCGTTGAATTCATTGAGTTTGTTTATTTTTTTGAATCACAAATAGCCACTTCTTCAGTGTCAGCATCACGTATTACAGCGATGCTGACAGCTGTGTTGACTGGTTATTCTGCATTGACGGCGACGTGCGAGAATCCGCCGTCGACGTAAATGATTTCGCCGGTAATCCCGGCTGACAATGGTGACAGCAGGAATGCAGCGGTATTGCCCACATCCTGAATGGTGATATTACGGCGCAGCGGCGCCATTTGCGCCGCGATACCTAATAGCTTGCTAAAATCTTTGATGCCCGCAGCTGCCAGGGTTTTAATTGGACCGGCAGAAATACCGTTGACCCGAACGCCGTCTTTGCCCATGGCTTCAGCCAGATAGCGCACGCTGGCTTCCAGTGATGCTTTGGCCAGTCCCATCGTGTTGTAGTTAGGGATGGCGCGCATGGCACCGAGATAGGTCAGGGTAATCAGGGCAGCATCCGCGCTTAACATGGGTTGTGCCGCTTTGGCCAGCGCCGGGAAACTGTAGGCAGAAATATCATGCGCAATCCGGAAGGACTCTCGAGACAGACCTTCCAGAAAATTGCCGGCGATCGCTTCGCGTGGCGCAAAGCCGATTGCATGCACCAGACCATCCAGTTTGTCCCAGGACTTGCCCAGATCGGCAAACACTGCATTGATCTGTTCATCATTGCCTACATCACAGTCAAATATGAGCTTGCTGTCAAATTCGGTGGCAAATTCGGTTGTGCGCTCTTTGAATCGCTCGCCGACATAAGTGAATGCCAGTTCAGCGCCTTCACGCCGGCAAGCCTGGGCGATACCGTAGGCGATGGAGCGATTGGATAACAAACCGGTGATGAGAATTTTTTTGCCTTGCAAGAATGCCATAAGTGACTCCGAATGCCTGGATTTACCGTCGACTCTGAAATCAGAGATGGTAAGTGCGGCAACGTTAAGGGTTATACAGTGAGGGGGTGATTTCCGATTACCGCGCAGATTGTAGGGCTTTGCGGTGGCTTCGGCAACCATTCTGTTTATCCAGGGTAAGTCCCGTTCTCAATGAGTTGGAGCCAGTCTGGTTTGCCCCGGAGGCCATTCGCCACCATGATTCAGCGGGCGTCCTTCTGATGAAAAATTGAGCAAGTTTCTTGTTGAGTTCGCTGGAAGTTCTGCCTATATTGAAAATCACGCAGGGATATCTCATGCAGCCTGAGCCCGCAAACTGAAAGCAGTCTTCGATACCCAGTCCGGCACCCGGTAGGTACGTCGGCAGGTCACTTTCTGAACATAGCAACTGAACATGTTGAAATAGATATTCATAGGACAATTTTTGCCGAATAGAATCAGCTCGGATTGTTAAATCCGGATCGGGAGCATCGGTTTTCGGACATCGCTTTATTCCCTATTACTGAATGGATCAGATGGAATTTCTCGAAAAAATAATTCAAATTATTCAAAAAAATTTTCCATGGTCAATAAATCAAGTTGTTATTTGTGCGAGACTGAAAATTATTGCGTTGCATCAAAAAAAAGGCCCGCATTTAATTGAATAAAATGAATTTAAAATTGTTCGCCAACTAATCTTATATGAATGATGGTGGCATGGATGGGGAAGTGAAGCGGAATCTAGTATTTTGTAGTGGGTTCTATTTTGCTGCAATGCGGTAAATTGAGTGCGTGGGAAGTTGCCTTAGTTTAAGTAAAAATCAGAAAAAAACCGATGAGGGCATACCTCGGTCTACTTGACATGGTGCGCTTCAAAATGGTTCTATGCGTCTGAATTATTTCGTGGCAGACATTTTTGGTAAAAAATTGCGGTTGTGAAATACAATCAACCGCATTGTTCATCATCTTGATGATTCATCTTGCGCAATGAAACCTGCGCTCTGTTTTAACCAAAGTAAATAAAATTCCTAAAAGAATATTTTTTGAACTGGATTATGGTTAGAATGCAAGGTTTCAGCGTTAAAAAATAAAATTGGAAAAAGCAGTTATAAGTGCTGTCAATCAGGGAATCGACTGACGGTAAATATCAAGCAGTATTGGAGGGAATGTATGGATTTTTCAGAGCAAGGGCAGGACTCCGGCAGTAAGGTTACCGGGATCACTGTTGTAGTATTGGTTCATGCGATACTTATCTACGCGCTATTAACAGGCTTGGGTAAGAAGATTATTTCAGTAATCAAAGAAATGCCGATCGAAACCAAGGTCATCGAAGAGGTGAAGCCACCACCACCACCGCCGGATGCACCACCGCCGCCACCGAAACTGGCTGCACCACCACCACCATTTATTCCACCGCCTGAAGTGCAGGTTGCTCAGCAGCCGACACCGAATGCGATTACGGCGGTATCGAACGTTCAGCCGCCGCATCAGGATCTGCACGCCGCACCTCCTGCTGCCAAGCCGGTAG
>Ga0209067_10001249_pt1 | contig 15834 bp, 12 predicted proteins | sample ColStrG_CSR_2013_FD_187199 | JGI IMG/M metagenome (GOLD analysis project Ga0209067, IMG submission 187199) | Freshwater sediment microbial communities in response to fracking from Pennsylvania, USA - Cold Stream Run_MetaG_CSR_2013 (SPAdes)... | ecosystem: Environmental > Aquatic > Freshwater >...
GGGTATACAGTTCGCAGGATAAAGACATTGACAATCACTCACAGAACCAATGCAATCCCATCGTTGTCGACGGCGTACTGTACGGCACATCGCCGAGTCTGAAATTAATGGCACTGGATGCTGCCACCGGGGAAATAAAATGGCGCTTTGATCCGGCGAGCGTAGACACGGCTTCACGAAAAAACAAGTATGCATTCTTTAAAGTAAACCGCGGCGTGGTCTACTGGCAGGATGCAACCGGCGAAGACCGCCGGATATTGTACAGCGCAGGGTCCAGAATTTATGCTATCCACGCCGCTGACGGCAAGCCGGTAAACGGATTCGGAAAGGGTGGCTACCTTGATCTGACTGAAAATCTTGAACGCGACCCGGCCACCTACAATTCGTTCATCGCCGCCACCTCGCCCGGTATTATTTACAAAGATCTGTTCATCACCGGGCATCGCGTGGCAGAGTCGGCCGATGCTGCCCCCGGCACCATTCGCGCGTACGATGTACGAACGGGCAATTTGAAATGGCGCTTTCACACAATACCACACCCGGGCGAAAAAGGCTACGAATCGTGGGCTGACCCCGACGCCTGGAAAAAATTTGGCGGCGCGAACAATTGGGCCGGTATGTCGCTCGACGAAAAAAGGGGTATCGTGTACATCCCCACGGGGTCCATCGGGGGCGATTTTTATGGCGGTATCCGCCAGGGCGCAAACCTGTTTGGAAATTCCCTGCTGGCGCTGGACGCCGCCACCGGCAAGTACTTGTGGCATTATCAGGTGGTGCACCACGACCTGTGGGACCGCGACCTGCCGGCCAATCCCAACCTGGTCACCCTCCGCATCGGCGGCCAGGCGGTCGATGCGGTAGCACAAATCACCAAGCATGGCTACATCTTTGTTTTTGATCGTCAAACAGGGAAGCCACTTTTCCCCATTGACGAAAAATCGGTACCCGCATCAGACCTTCCCGGCGAAGTGGCCTGGCCAACGCAGCCGGTACCTTCTCTGCCCGAGCCGTTTGCCCGTCAAAAATTCGACGCTGGCGACGTAACGCGCGATGCTGCCACACATGATGAGATGTTGAAAAAATTTAATCAAGTTAAATACGGCACCATGTTTACCCCGCCCAGCAAAGACGGTGTCTGGATTTTCCCGGGATTTGACGGTGGCGGTGAGTGGGGTGGCGCAGCGGTGGATGTAGCTTCGGGAATCATGTACATCAACTGCTCTGAACTACCGTGGTCGCTAACGATGGTGGATATTCCCAAAAACGGCGATGACCGCACCCCAAAAGGGATCGGAAAAAACCTGTACAACAAAAACTGCGCATCGTGCCACGGCCCGGACCTGCGCGGAAACGGCACCTCCTTTCCTTCCTTGTTGGGATTGACTAAGAAATACAACGCCAATCAAATCTGGAACATCGTTGCGAACGGCAAAAATATGATGCCGGCGTTCCGGCAAATCGGCGGTCCCGACAAGGATGCTCTATTGGCCTTTCTTCAGGATCTCCCTGAAAAAGAGCCCGTGACCGCAGCGGCAAGCCAACGGCCTGGACCGGTCAATGATTCGCAAAAATCGCAGTCTTCAATCCTCGACCAGGTACCTTATCGTATGACCGGGTACAATCGCTTTTTGGATGCGAATGGTTATCCGGGCATTACCCCGCCGTGGGGCACCTTGAACGCCGTTGATTTAAATAGCGGAAAATTGCTTTGGAAGGTGCCGCTGGGCGAATACCCGGAGTTAAAAGCAAAAGGCATTCCGGCCACGGGAACAGAAAATTATGGCGGACCACTCGTCACCAAAAGTGGATTGATTTTCATTGCAGCCACGAAAGACGAGAAGATTCGCGCCTTTGACGCGGCCGCGGGCAAAGTACTTTGGGAACACAGCCTGCCAGCGGCTGGATACGCGACACCTTCGACCTACTCCGTCGACGGACAGCAATTTGTAGTGATTGCCTGCGGTGGCGGCAAGATTGGCAGCAAGTCGGGCGACAGTTATGTAGCGTTTGCCCTTAACGCACACCAGAAGGATTAACTTCCAGCTTGAATCCCACTCCATGATAGTTGACGATTTCTACGCGGGGATCTTCCTTCAGGTATTTGCGCAGCTTCGAGATAAACACATCCATACTTCGGCCCATAAAATAGTCGTCGTCGCCCCATACTGTTTTTAGGATTTCGTCGCGGCGAAGCACGCGGGCAGTGTTGAGACATAAAAGCCGCATCACTTCCGCTTCTTTTTGGGTCAGCGTTTTTTCACCGGACGGGTGGATGAGTTTGAAATTTTTCCAATCGAATAAGAAGTCGCCCAGAGCAAAGGTATCATGCAGTTCGGCGGTCCCGTTGGCACGGCGCAGAAACACCTCCATTCGTGCCAGCAGTTCGTCCATGCTGAACGGCTTCACGATGTAGTCGTCGCCACCGGCCCGAAAGCCCTCCAGCTTGTCTTCCAGCATGGCCTTGGCGGTGACAAACAGGATCGGCACCTTGCTGTTTCTCTTTCTGACATCGTAAGCCAGCGTGAGCCCGTCTTTCCGGGGCATCATCACATCGAAAATGCAAAGGTCAAATTCCCCCTGCGCAAAAGTTGCTTCGCCTGCCACACCGTCGATGCACAGGGTGACGTCATATCCTTTGTGTACCAGGTTGTCCTTCATCACGAAGCCCAGTGTAGGGTCGTCTTCCACCAACAAAATTCTTGCTTTCATGCGTTTGGCAATCTGATTTGAAAGATACTTCCTTCATTGATCCGGCTGCGCACGGAAATTTTCCCCCGGTGGGCTTCCACAATTATCTTGACATAGTTTAAGCCCAACCCAAATCCCTTCACATCGTGCAAATTTCCGGTCGGAATCCGATAAAACTGATGAAATATCTTCTTCTGATCCTCCCGCCGGATGCCGATGCCGTTGTCGTGTACTTCTACGAAAATCTGGTTGCCGACGTTTCCGGTGACGATAAGGATTTCCGGCGTTCGCTTGTTGTAACTGGCGGCGTTGTCAATCAGATTAAACAATACATTCGTCAGGTGCAGGTGGTCTGCCAGTACCGTGCTCTTTATTGCCTCCAGTTGCAGCGACACCGTAGCTTGCTTTTCCTTCAGCGCCAGTGAGCGGTTGCCCAGCGTCTCGCGAATCACGTCGTGCATATCAAGACGCTCCAGCTTCAAGCTCACTTCGCTCTTTTGCAATTTGGCCATTTGCAACACACGCTCCACTTGTTGTTTCAGTCGGTTACTTTCTGTCTGAATGATGGTGGCATAGTTCAGCAACCGCGCGGGGCTTTCCACAATAGACGGATCTTTAAGCACGCCCGATGACAAGGCAATGGTCGCAAGCGGGGTCTTAAACTCATGCGTCATGTTGCTGATGAAATCCTTTTGAATTTCCGAAAGTCGCTTCTGTTTGAAAATCACAAACAGCGTGTACACAAAAAAACAAATCACCAGCACCATCACCACCGACGAGAATACCCAAATTCCCATCTGGTTGATCAAATTGGCTTCGATGCGTGAAAACTGCACCCCAAAGTAATATCCGTCATTTTTCCAAGTGGGCAGTTCGGCTGCTACGGCACCAGTCGGGTGGTAGGCCATCAGGTTGGCGCCTTTCACACATTTTTCTTCGCAATCATAAATACCCAGTTCGTAATCGGCGGTGATATGTCGCTTTTCAAACTCGGACGCGATCAAAAATCCCAGCACACTTGCATTGACGGGTCCATCGATCAGCACGACAAAATAGTTGGTTGAGACTTGCTGCACGGGAGAATTGGCCGGCAACGGCGAATGGTTCATCTCAAACAGCCGATCTGCCACCCCTTGCAGCGCCGATTGTACGTCGCGGTTAAACTGGTTTTCCTTCAGGTCGAAAGCCTTGCGCACCCAATACAGTTGGGTGACAGTAATTCCGGCAATGCTGATGGCAGCAAGAACAATGATCGTGCGGAGGGTATTTCGGCTCACCAATCAAAGGTAATCGGTATTCATCGTGTGTGGCAGGCTTTTAACAAAGCATTAACACCAATTAGGCGTCTGTTAACAGCCTATTCAGTTTTTATGCGCGAAGTTTGTACAGTTCAAATGAACGCTTTAAGTTTAACCCAAAATTCAACCAGAAAATGAAAAAACTCATGTTTATCGCCGCCCTGGCAATCATTGCTCAGGTAGGTTTCGCTCAAACAACCACCGTTGCCAAGTCTGACCTTGGCGCGTTCGAATGGATTGCTTCTACCCACGACTTCGGAAAGATCAAGCAAGGCACGCCTGTCACCTACGAGTTCAAGTTTACAAACAAAGGCAAAGCTCCGTTGGTAATTGCCAACGCCCAGCCATCATGCGGATGTACAACCCCTAGCTGGACGCGCGATCCGGTGATGCCCGGCGGTGAAGGCCATGTCAAAGCCACCTACAATGCAGCCGCCGTCGGCGCATTTGACAAAACTATCAACGTGACCGCCAACATAGAGGGTGGCATTGTCACGTTGCATATCAAGGGCGAAGTAGAAGCGCCGGTGGTAAAACCTAACTAGGCATTAACCAAAAAGCATAAAAAAAGGTCGGGATTTCCCGGCCTTTTTTATTTGATCACCTTCTCGGAGGTTATAATTCGCGCACCCAGATATTGCGGTAGCTGACTGGGTTGCCATGGTTTTGCAGGCGGAGGGCCGCCTTCGTATGGGGTTGATAAACGGGCTGACCACGGTACTCGGTCGGGCCATTGATTTGCGTATGATTTTGAACGAGCACGCCGTTGTGCAGCACGGTGATGTAGGCGGGCACCAGCACGCGTCCGTAGTCGCTGAAGTGCGGCGCGTTGAAAATAATGTCATAGGTTTGCCAATCGCCCGGTTTCAGACACGCATTGACCAGCGGTATCGACTGCTTATAAATTGACGCGGCCTGGCCGTTGGAATAAGTCACACTCTCATAGCTGTCCAATACTTGAAGCTCGTAGCGGTCTTGCAAGAAAATGCCACTGTTGCCGCGTCCCTGACCTTCGCCCACGACTTCTGCAGGTGTGCGCCACTCAATGTGCAACTGCACGTCGCCAAAAGTCTGTTTCGTTTTGATATCGCCGGCGCCTTTGGCCACCGTGACGGCGCCATCTTTCACCTCCCACTTCGCTTCACCTCCATTGCCATCGGTCCACTTCGACAAGTCCTTGCCGTCGAATAATACCAACGCGTCGGAGGGGGCATCGCCGGGCTTGGGTGCGGGCGTTATCTTTTTCGGTTTCAAATCCCACACCTCTGTCACTTTGGGATCCAACGATTCGCGGGGCGTATTTTGTGCAAACGTGGCACTGGAAATCAGTAGCATTAAAAATGCCTTAAGACTTTTCATAAGGTTTCGGTTTTTATGTGAAGATACAAATTATTCGCCATAGCGATCCAGGATGTCCTGGCTGATCACCCGGTAGATTTCAGCGAGCGCGGCGTCTTCCTGCAGGAAAGCAAGATGTTTTTCCAGTGTCTCCAAATCACCCCGTCGGGCCGGTCCGGTCTGGGCCACACCCGGGCTGAGTTGCAGGCTTTTTTCGATCATTTCGACAATCAGCGGCCTCAACCATTGATAATCCAGCCCATGCTCTTCCATGATGGTCTTCGACAACTGCAGCATGTGATTGGTGAAATTGGAGGCAAACACCGCAGCCACGTGCAGTGCCTTGCGCCCTTCCGAATCAATTTTTCGCACCTGCCGACTCAAGGCGTGGGCCAGCCCCGTCAACAGTACTTCGGTTTGGGAATCACTGCCTTCAACAAAAATGGGAACCTGGCGGAAGTCCACCTTTTTTGATTTGGTGAACGTCTGCAGCGGATAAAAGACGCCGACATGGGATGTGGCGGCGTATTGGAGTTCGGTCAGCGGAACACTGCCGGACGTATGAACCAGCACGGCGTTTTCGGGCAAAACGATTTCGCGGGCAATGTCGCCAATGGCGCCGTCCGGCGCAGCCACAAAAAAAAGCGAAGAAGGGCTGGTGGAGAAGTCAAGTGAAGATTTTACTTCGGCCTGATAGAGGCGCCCGGTAAGGGCGGCCGCATGTCGGGCATCACGGCTGTAGACTTCTTTCACAACAAAGCCGGCATTGTCGAAGGCAGGCGCTAAGTGCCAGGCCAGATTACCCGAGCCGATAAAAGAAACGTTGCCGGGCACTGCAGGTGCGATTAGGCGACCACGTGAAAAAGCTCAGCGATCTTACTCAGCGTAAAGTCAATCTCATCTTTCGTATTGTACTTGCTGAACGAAAACCGAACGGCGCCTCGTTTGGAGGCGGGATACAATGCCCCCAGCACATGCGAGCCCGTCGCGGCACCACTCGAGCAGGCGCTGCCACCAGACGCCGACACGCCGTGGAGATCAAGGTTAAAGAGCATCATTTCATTCTCTTCCGATTCGGGAAAAGACACATTCAATACCGTGTAGAGGCTGCGCTGCAGATTGGCAGAGTCGCCGTGAAACTGGATGCCCGGCACCGCAGTCCGGAGCTTTTCGATCATGTACTTCTTGAGTTCAACGATGTGGGCTTCATGCGCCTCCATTTCGCGATAGCAAATTTCCAATGCTTTGGCCAGGCCGATAATGCCGTACACATTTTCTGTACCACCGCGCATGTTCCGCTCCTGCGCACCGCCATGCACCAGTGGCTTGATCTTCCGGTCCTTATTCAGAAACATGAATCCAACTCCTTTGGGGCCGTGAAACTTGTGCGCCGCTGCCGTGAGGCCATGTACTTTCAGGCTTTTGAGATCGTGTCGGTAGTGGCCCATCGTTTGCACCGTGTCAGAATGAAAATAAGCCTGATGCTGCTGACAAAGATCTCCTACGCGCTGCAGGTCCAGCAAATTGCCAATTTCGTTGTTCGCGTGCATGAGCGAAACCAGGGCGCCCGGAAATTCTTTCAATAGCTTTTCCAGATCGGCAAGGTCCACGTGGCCATTGTCATCCAGCTGCACGTGGTGCAACACAATGTCACCGTTCTTTTGCAGAGTCTCCAGGGTGTGGGTCACCGCGTGGTGCTCGATCGGCGAAGAAATGGCGTGTTGAATGCCGTAGGTTTGAATGGCGCCGTGAATGATGGCGTTATCTGCTTCGGTACCGCCTGACGTAAAGATGATTTCGCCAGGGGTGCAGTTCAGCAATTCAGCCACGCGCTTCCGGGCCGACTCGATCGCCGCCCGCACCTTTCTGCCATGCGCATGGGTGGACGACGGATTGCCGAAATCCTCCAGCAAAAACGGCTTCATGGCTTCAAACACTTCGGGGTCAAGCGGCGTGGTGGCGGCGTTGTCCAGATAAACTCTCATGTCATTCGAATTAGTGAGCACAAAATCGTTGCACCAGGGTGCAACGGGGACTCAAAATTAACGATTTGCCTTCAACGAACAAGGGATCAGCGGCTTGCGATGAGGGCCCGGATATCGTCCACGATCCTGCTGGCAAGGGCATTGGCCTTCTTTTGACTTTGTGATTCGGCATAGATGCGGATGATGGGTTCGGTATTACTCTTTCGCAGGTGAATCCACTCCCGTTCCTTTTCAAAATCAATTTTCACGCCATCTGTGGTATTGATTTCTTGATCCGCATACTTTGCTTTCATTTTTTCCAATACCTCGTCGACAGGTACGTCGGGTGTCAGCTCAATTTTATTTTTCGAAATGAAGTAGGGCGGATATGATTCCCGAAGCTCGGAAGCCTTCTTTCCGCTGGTGGCCAGGTGAGATAGAAACAAAGCAATGCCCATGAGCGCATCACGCCCGTAATGGAGCTCGGGAAAAATCACACCACCATTGCCTTCGCCGCCAATCACGGCGTTGACCGCCTTCATCTGGTTCACCACGTTTACCTCACCCACGGCAGCAGCCGAATACCGGCCACCGGCCCGCTCAGTCACATCGCGGAGTGCCCGCGTGGACGACAGGTTCGACACGGTATTTCCACGCTTTCTGCTTAGTATGTAATCGGCAACCGCCACCAGCGTGTATTCTTCACCAAACGGTTTGCCATCTTCTTGCACGAGCGCGAGGCGGTCTACGTCGGGATCGACCACAATTCCGAGATGATATTTCCCACGCTTCACTTCGCGGCAAATCGCTTTGATGTTTTCGGGCAGGGGCTCAGGATTGTGGGCAAATTTCCCCGTCGGTTCGCAATACAATTTCTTCACCGACTTCACACCCAATGCTTTCAACAACTGCGGCACCGCTATCCCACCGCTGGAATTCACCGCATCCACGACGATCTTGAATTTTGCATTTTTGATAGCCTTCAGGTTCACCCATTTGTTGCGGCAAATCAGGTCAATGTGTTTCTGGATATAGTGGCCGGCCAGCACATAACTTCCCAGCGCATCGACGGACGCGAAGTCAAAACTTTCCGCGTCCGCCAGGGCCAGCACGGCCGCGCCATCGGCGGCGGAAATAAATTCTCCTTTGTCGTTCAATAATTTCAGTGCGTTCCAGTGTTTCGGGTTGTGACTGGCGGTGAGGATAATGCCTCCACCGGCGCGCTCTAGTGGCACCGCTATCTCCACCGTCGGCGTGGTGGACAGCCCCAGGTCGACCACATGGAGACCAAGGCCCTGCAACGTATTGCTCACGAGGTTGCTCACCAGCGCGCCAGAGATGCGCGCATCGCGACCGACGACAATTTTTTTCCCGCCGCGCGATTTGACCCACGTGCCAAAAGCAGCGGCAAATTTTACCACATCTACGGGCGTCAATGCATCGCCGGGGCGGCCGCCAATAGTACCCCGAATTCCTGAAATTGATTTGATTAAGGTCACAAGCGTAATTTTTGCCCAAAGGTAGAGATTAACGTCTTACGAAGGCATCAACGCTTCCAATAGTTTGCTGGGCGCGTCGCGGGTATTCGTGAAGGTTGTAAATTGCCACATGAAAAAACCGCTGTCCGCACCCGACGTCAACCGCGAAGCCAAGCTGCAGGCTTTTGATCGACTGCTCACGATCATGGATGAATTGCGCGAGAATTGTCCCTGGGATAAAAAGCAAACCCTTGAAAGCCTTCGGCACCTGACCATCGAAGAAACTTATGAACTATCGGACGCGATACTCGAGGGCGATCTCAACGAAGTAAAAAAAGAACTGGGCGACCTGATGCTGCACAATATCTTTTATGCCCGCATCGCATCCGAAAAAAAAGCTTTTGACATCGCCGATGTGCTTCACGCCATTGCAAACAAACTCATCGAGCGGCATCCGCATGTCTACAGCGATACGGTGGCCGAAGACGAAAAGACAGTGAAAGAAAATTGGGAGAAAATAAAACTGCGAACCGGCAACAAATCGGTGCTGGCCGGTGTGCCCAAATCGCTGCCCGCATTGGTGAAGGCCATCCGCATTCAGGACAAGGCCCGGGGCGTCGGCTTTGATTGGGAACGAAAAGAACAAGTGTGGGAAAAGGTAGAAGAAGAAATGCGCGAATTCAAAGCTGAGTTCAATGTCGCTTCGGCGGAGCCGATCAATAAAGAGCGGGCCACCGCGGAGTTTGGCGACCTTCTTTTTTCGCTTGTAAACTACTCCCGGTTTTTGGAAATCGATGCCGAAGAAGCCTTGGAACGCACCAACAAAAAATTTATCAAACGTTTCCAGTATCTGGAAACCGCTTCGGCGGAAGACGGAAAAAAGATGGGCGAGATGACCCTGGCAGAAATGGATCAGTATTGGGAAAAAGCCAAATCACTGTAGTCCATGAATCTCACACACCTGCACCAAATCCGCCAAACGGCCATCGATCAAGACTGGAAAGCGATGGAGTCCTTTTTCAATTCGTCCGTTCAGTTGCGACACAGTGGCATTCGCATCGACCTCAGCGACGTAACGCGGCCGTTGGTGATCATTGATCCCGTGGAAGAATACCACAAGGGCGGCGTCGGCACAGAGGCGGTAAATGGCGCCGTCATTGCCATGGTGGTTGATTTGGCGATCGGACTGCTGGGTCTGCCGCACTACATCGACGGCATGACCGCCACCAGCAACCTCAGCATTCAATATCTCAAGCCATTGCTGGCCACAAAAGTGATTGCCAGCGCCGTTCAAACCGAAGTTGTGAACAAGCGGATTTCGGTGTCGTTCGGGTGATGAATGAGCGCGAAGAAGTGTGCGCCTATGCCACGGGCGCTTTGGCCAAGGGGATCGGGGTGTGAGCTAAGTCAATTATCCCAATCAAAGTACTCATCTTTCTGCAACTCGGCTTCCTTTTTCTTCTTGACACCCCGGTTTTGAAAAGCCTCTTTTAATTCCTTTACTTCCTTTTTCAAATCACTGACGATCTTTCTTTTCGTGGCCTCTTTGTCCAGCTTCACCTCGTAACGGTCGGTGGTGCCGGTGATTTTTAAAAATATCTTTGACTGGCCTCCAACTTCCTCCACGGCGCCAAATGCTTCATCCGGGTCTATTTTCTTCTTATTGCGCAATGGCGCGATCACCCGATAGTCGATGTGCTGATCAAATGTGTGGGTACCGCTCAGTGTGATGTGTGTGGCGTTGGTCAGTACTTCCATCTGCGGAATGAAGATGGTTTTGTTTTCAATGTGAATGTCATTTTTCAAGTCAGCAAAGCGCAACTGACTGAGCGCCTCGTCATCGAGGTAGCGATTCAACTTTTGCAAAGGCTCAAAGTTGTTCAACTCGCCATTTTTGATGAGCGCACTGATATTGGCAGTCAAGGTTTCGGGATACAACTGCAGCTTTTCATTGAGCGACATCTCCAAACCGACATCGGCAGTGACCTGTCCTTTCAGGTTCGAGGCCTGAATGAAATCTTGATAAAAATTTTCGAACACGAAAAATACGCTGTCGAGCTGAACACCGGTCACATTAAATGCAGCCGAAACGTCGATGGCCTTGGGATTTTTTGCATCCACCACGCCGCTGGCGTTCAGGGTGCCGCCCATCGACTTAAAGGTCAGGTGTCGGGACACCGCTACCTGGTTTTTTACCAATAAGTCACCCTTGAGGTGGCGAGCGTTGAAGCGTTTGTATTTCATCTCTTCCACGTCGCCCATGAAATTCAAGTGCAGGTTCGGCGAAAGTGCAAAGCCAAAATTGTCGGAGCCGGTTTGCCCCAGCCCAAATGCTACCAACTCATCCAGGTCGAGGAATTTTGATTTTAGATCTGCCTCGATGCCAATGGGTTGGTTTTCAAACAAGGCAAAGGTGATGACGTTCTTCAAAAAGCCATTGAACAAAAAATCACTGTTGTTAAGTCGTCCGCCCACGTTGCTCATGGCCAAGTCGTTCTTGTTAAATTGCAGGGTTCCATTCCAGTCGGTGAAATGAAGATTTTGCCGACCGGTGACAAACGCAATGTTTTTGAGTTGCAGGGTTCCTTCGCCATGTACCCGTTGGGCGGTAGCGCGGGCTTTCAGCAGCGAAATGCGTCCGTCAAACCGGACATCTGCGTCTATTTCGCCGGCTAATTCCCGCACACTTTTTACGGCATAAAAATTCTGAAGCCACACTGCTTCTACGCCACCCTTGAACGTTAGCGACACAAAGGGATCGTCGAATCCCTGCATGGAAAAATCAGCCGCAAAGGGTTTGCCGTTAAGATCGCCTGAAATATTTTTCAGAAACAAAGCACCCTGCGAAAAATCAGTCATAGACGGACTGGCAAATGACCCTTCCAGGTTGGCCTTCTCAATTTTCGACTTGTACATCGGATGTGAAAAGGCCGCATTTTTGCACCCGAAGGAAATAGACAGAAATGGGCTCTTGATTTTACTCACCTCGCCTTTCACCGAAGCGGAGAAATAAACTTCGCCGGTACTTTTATAATCCCGAAGCGGCCGCGCCACCTTTTCCGGCAACAGCGATAAGAGTGTCTGAATGTCGGTGTTTTTGCCAGTCAACGTAAAATTGACTGTTGACTTATTTTTGAACTCATTTATTCCCATTAAGGTAAATGCCGCACGCCCCAGCAGCATGCCACATTGCCCGACGTTGACGGTCTTCTTCTCATCGTCGTACACCACTTTCGCGTCCAGAAGAAGTGTCTTATTGTTCAGCAACGAAAGTGATCCGATTCCGATTTTACCGATGGTTACGTCGCCGTCTGCTTCAATGTTGTACACCGCATTTTGCAAATGAATGGAGGCCGTCAGTTCTTTGCTTTCGAAAACGTGATGCTGAATGGCCTGCAAATCCTGATACGACACACGGGTGTTGATCAACCGTACACGACGCAAGTCAAAGACCACCTGACCACCGCCGCCAACCGACTCTTTCAAAATCGTAAAATTATTTTTTCCTTCTGCGTCAATCTTAAGATGGGTATCGCTGTCGCGAATTTGCAGACCACGGATGGCGTACCGTCCCTGCCAAGCCTCCACGGCGTTGAGGGAAAACGACACTGACTTGGCCGTGAGCAGCGGATAGAGCCCGGGCTGGCTATCCTCTACATATACATCTTGGAAGGTGATTGCCAAATTGGGGAAATCCTCCCACGCCGAAACGTCGATGCGGCCAATCTGAACGGGCGTGCCCAGGCTTTTATTTGCTTCCCGTATGAATTGCTGAATGATTTGATCCTTGAAAAGATAGACCGATGCGGCAAACGCGACCACGACCGCAAGCACGGCCAGGATGAAATAAAGAAATATCTTTTTGGCAGCCTTCAAAGGTTAAAAAATGGTAGGGCAAAGATATTGAGAATGTTTGACGGGCAAAGGTTTTGCCTCGCATCCTCATCAGTGGCCCGCGCAATTGGCGAAACGTCGGTTAGGCTACCTCAAACGCCTCCGCAGATGACCGCTTCAGATAATCTTCGTAGTCGAAAGGAACATCGCCACCATCCAGCAAACAACCTTCGGGAACGGTGGGAAAGATTTCTTCATAATTCTTCACCAGATTCATAAATACCCGGCGATAGACGTGGGTTCGGTTGATGCGCTCCGGATGATCGATACCCGAGGCCGCCAGCAGCTCTACAAAACTCTCCACGGTGTTCTTGTGGAAATTGGCAACCCGCACTTTTTTGTCTTCCACCACGAGTCCCGCCATCAGCGCGGGATCTTGTGTGGCAACGCCCGTCGGGCAAGTGTTCTTGTTACATTCCAATGCCTGAATGCAGCCCAGCGCCATCATCATCGCCCGCGCACAGTTGCACGTATCGGCGCCCAATGCCATGGCGCGCACAATGTGAAACCCAGTCAGGATTTTGCCCGACGCAATGAGCTTGATTTTATTGCGAATGCCGAAGCCAATCAATGCGTTGTCTGCAAAAGCCAGCGCGTCGAGCAGCGGCATGCCAACAAAATTGGAAAACTCCGGCGGCGCGGCACCCGTGCCACCTTCTCCACCGTCGATGGTGATAAAGTCGGGATAGCTATTAAGCTTCACCATGGCTTTGCAGATGGACATGAATTCGCTGAGGCGCCCAATGCACAGCTTGAAGCCCACGGGCTTGCCACCAGACAGGGTGCGCAGTTTGTCGACAAAATTGATCAGTTCGATGGGGGTGGAAAATGCACTGTGGTAGGGCGGTGAAAATACGGTCGTGCCCGGCGGCACTAGGCGGATCGCTGCAATCTCCGGCGTGTTTTTCGCCGCTGGCAGGATGCCACCATGGCCCGGCTTGGCCCCCTGCGAAAGTTTTATTTCGATCATTTTCACGTTGGGCTTCGTAGCGTTTTGTTGAAAAGCCGTTTCGGAAAATTTGCCGTCTGGTGTGCGTGCGCCGAAGTAGCCGGTACCAATTTGCCAAATAATGTCGCCGCCATTCTTTAAATGATAAGGGCTGAGACCGCCCTCACCGGTATTGTGGGCAAACCCGCCGATCTTGGCGCCGGCATTCAGGGCTTCGATGGCATTTTGACTCAACGACCCAAAGCTCATGGCAGATACATTGAGTACACTCATGTCGTAGGGTTGCGTGCACTTTTCGCCGCCAAAGCGCACCCGTGGATTGTGGTCCATGCTGTGAAAATCCTTCGGCGCAATGGAGTGGGTCATCCACTCGTACCCTTCGGCATACACATTGAGTTGGGTACCAAAAGGAATAGTATCAATTTGCTTTTTGGCGCGCTGGTAAATTACCGATCGCTCGTTGCGGTTGATGGGTGCTCCGTCTGTATCGCTCTCCACAAAATATTGCTGAATCTTTGGGCGCAGGTCTTCAAACACATAACGAAGGCGACCAAACAATGGATAATTTCGTTTGATGGATTGTCGGGTCTGCACCATATCGTAGATGCCCATGTACACCAGCGGCAACACCAGGATAAAAAGAAACGCCGCGTCAATCCAGACATAGGTCCAGTATCCGAGGGCAGCCATGACCAGCACCGAAACCAAAATAAAAAGCTGACGGTTATTCATAAGCGTGGGTTTGAACTTTTCAAGTTAAACAACGAAATGCAATTTGGCAAAGGGTGTGCAATACGGCTCCAACCTGAAAAAGAACCCTTATGAAGCCGCAATTTTCTGAACCGCGTCAATAAAACGATCCAGGTCACGCGTGGTGGTATACACGTGCGGCGTCACGCGCACAGCGTTCACATTTTCCCACTTGATGGATACCGTGTGGATTTGGTAGTCGTTCATCAGTTTTGTGGAAATGTCGCCCACGTCCAGGCCGTCGACGCTGAAAGTACCCAGGGCACACGAGTACGCCGGATCGAGCGATATGTGCAGCTTCACCCGCGGGTTTTTGGTCAACGCATTGCACCAATACGATTTGAGGTAGTGCAGGCGCTCCTGCTTCCGGCGTGCGCCGATGGCGAGATGGAAATCGATGGCTTGGCCGATGGCCTGCTCGGGGGCAAACGAACGCGTGCCCAACGCTTCAAATTTTCGGATGTCGCCGCTCTTTGGTTTGTCGATGGCGAAGAGTGGCCAAGTCTTTTCGATGTGCTCTTTACGAACATACATCATCCCGGTGCCAAACGGTGCGCAGAGCCATTTGTGCAGGCTGGTGCCAAAGTAATCGCAGTTGAAATCAGAAATCTTATAATCCAGGTGCGCAAATGAATGGGCCGCATCGACGATGGAAACAATTCCGCGCTTGCGGGCCTCGGCGCAAAGTTTTGCCGCTGGCAAGATTTGACCTGTCCACGTCATCAAATGAGTGATGTGCCAGATTTTTGTTTTCGGTGTTGTTGCATTGATGTATGCCTTGAGCACCACGTCATCGTTGTCGACGGGCAGTTCCAGGTTGATCCAATTGATCTTCACACCTTCGCGCATCTCACGCTGTTTCCAGGCATTGATCATATTTGGATAATCTTGTTTGGTCATGACAATCTCGTCGCCCTTTTGCATGTCGATCCCCCAAGTGAAGGTTCCCAACGCCTCGGTGGTATTGCGGTTGACGGCGACCTCATCGGCAGACGCGCCCGCCAGGCTTGCCAATTTTCGACGCAGTGCCTCACGACCCTTGTCCAGGATCTGCCACATGTAGTATGAAGGTGCTTCGTTGCTCAGGTGATAATACCGGTCCACCGCGTCCTGCACGACCTTTGGCTGCGGACTTACGCCGCCATTGTTAAGGTTCAGTATCGTTGGCGACACCGTGTAGGCCTGCGCCATGCGCGCCCAGAGGTCTTCGTCATCGGCGGCCTCCAGGGGAGACAGGCTATTCAGTGAAACCAAAGCGTCGGCAACATCGTCGGCCATGGCCTGACTGATCAGTGGGGTGAGTGAAACGGCGCCCGCCAGACCAAACGATTTTTGAAAAAATGACCTGCGTGATGTCATAACCCGGGATTTAATATTTTGTTGAATGCCTGTGGAAGTACGGATAAAATCTGCCAAAAAGCAAATCGGCCGGGCATTTCACGATGCGGCCGGGTCCGCAGTCACCACCTCAAGAC
>Ga0209067_10001250_pt1 | contig 15834 bp, 12 predicted proteins | sample ColStrG_CSR_2013_FD_187199 | JGI IMG/M metagenome (GOLD analysis project Ga0209067, IMG submission 187199) | Freshwater sediment microbial communities in response to fracking from Pennsylvania, USA - Cold Stream Run_MetaG_CSR_2013 (SPAdes)... | ecosystem: Environmental > Aquatic > Freshwater >...
GTTCCAAACCCCGGAAACATGCGGTTAGGCATGTTCGCAAGGGCCACCTTCCGCGGCCAAACCAGGGAGATGCACACCATTGTCCCCGCGACCGCCGTACTGCACATGCACGATCGCGATTTTGTCTTCGTTCCCGCGGCGGGGAACAAGTTCCGGCGCCTCGAAGTAGTGGGCGGAGATCTCCTGCAGGACAACACGAGCCTTCAAGAAATCAAGTCCGGTCTCAAGCCAGGTGATCGAATGGTAACCAATGCGCTGGTCCTGGACCACGTGCTGGGCCAGTAGGGCTGCTTGAAGCCGCCAGTTTACTTGGGAAACACATAATGATTCGCGCTCTCGTAGACTTTGCACTTAACAACAAGTTTGTGGTGATGGCCATTGCCGTTTTGTTGGCCGGTTGGGGAGCTATCTCGTTCCACAACCTTCCGGTGGAGGCATATCCCGATATTGCCGACAACTATGTGACGGTGATTACCCAATGGCCCGGACGTTCCGCCGAGGAGGTGGAACAACAGGTAACGATCCCAATCGAAATTCAAATGGCCGGAATGCCGCACATGACTTATCTGCGCTCCGAGTCTATCTTCGGACTCTCGTTCGTAATTATGATCTTCGACGACAGCTCCGTCAACGATTGGAACCGCCAGAAGGTGCTGGAAAGGCTCACACAGGTCAATCTTCCTTCGGGACAAAACCTGCAGCCTCAGATCGGCACGGACTGGAGCACCACGGGCCAGATCTATTGGTACACGATAAGAAGCACAAATCCCCGGTACGACCTGATGGAGCTAAGATCTCTTGAAGATTGGGTACTCCTCAAGCAGTTCAAATCCGTTCCCAATGTGGTGGACGTTTCCGATTTCGGCGGTACGGTGCGCGAATACCAAGTGCGGGTCGACCCAAACAAGTTGGTGTCCTACGGATTAAGCATCGGCCAGGTGGAGCAGCAGCTTTCCAACAACAATATCAACGCCGGGGGCAGCTTCGTCGAAGTCGGCATGCAGCAGATGAACGTTCGCGCGCTGGGGCTTTTCAACACAGCGCGCGATATCGAGCAGACCGTCCTAAAGGCGCAAAGCGGCACTGCTCTTCGGGTTAAAGACATCGCGGAGGTAAGCCAAGGTCCCAAAATCCGGTTGGGTCACATGGCCAGAGCCAACCACATGGAGGACGGGCGCATCATCGACGAACCCGATGTCATCCAGGGCGCGGTCTTGCTGCGCAAAGGCGCCGAGGAGCAACCCACGCTGGATGCCATTCATGCGAAAGTCGACGAACTCAACAACGGCCTTCTTCCTCCTGGCGTGAAGGTCGTCCCCATGCTGGACCGCAGCGATCTCCTTCATTACACCTTGAACACGGTGATGCATAACCTGGCGGAAGGCATGATTCTGGTCAGCGTCATCCTTTTCCTGTTTCTGCTCAATGCCCGTGCCGCTATCATTGTCGCGCTAACCATTCCGTTCTCTCTGCTCTTTGCATCGATCTGGCTGGATTTGAGCCACATTCCGGCTAATCTTCTCTCGCTGGGCGCGCTCGATTTCGGAATGGTAGTGGATGGAGCGGTAGTCATGGTGGAAAATATTGTCCGGCATCTGAGCCGCAGGCCAAACGCGGGCGCTGGACCTCCGAAGACCACCGCGGAGATTATCCGTGAGGCGTGCCATGAAGTGCAACGGCCGGTCTTTTACGCCATCGCGATCATTATCACCGCTTACATGCCGATCTTCACGCTGCAACGCGTGGAGGGCCGGCTGTTCCGGCCTATGGCTTGGACGGTGGTTTTCGCCCTTCTGGGCGCCATGACGTTTTCGATTCTCATCGCCCCCGTGCTGGCAGCCGCATTCTTCCCCAAGGGCGTTCGGGAACGGCGCAACATGGTGATGGATTACCTGACTGAGCAGTATCGCCGGCGGCTGCGATCGGCCGTCCAACATCGCTGGGCTGTCGCTTGTGTTGGTCTGGCAGCCCTGGCTGGAACCATTTATTTGGGTTTTGGCGGCGTCATTGGAGCGGAATTCTTGCCGCACCTGGATGAAGGCGCTATCTGGGCGCGCGGCACTCTGGCGAATAGCACCAGTCTTTCGGAGGCTGAAAAATTCGCAACCAACGAGCGCTATGTTTTCGCGTCCTTCCCGGAAGTGAGCAAAGTCGTCTCGCAGGTCGGCCGGCCCGATGACGGCACAGACACTGGAGGATTCGGCAACACCGAGTATTTCGTCGACTTGAAACCGCACAACCAATGGCGCCCGGTCTTTCACAAAAACAAAGAGGAACTGATCGCCTCCATGAACCGCGCAGTGGGGAAATATCCGGGAGCGATCTGGAATTTTTCGCAGCCTATCGAAGACAACGTCGGAGAGACGCTGACTGGCACCAAGGGTGCGCTGGCGCTCAAGATTTTCGGCGATGACTTGAAAATACTCGAGAAAAAGGGCGAAGAAGTCACGACTGTCATGACGGGCATCGCGGGCATGCGTGACGTCAAGTTATTACGTGATTTCGGCCAGCCGAATCTCGACTTAACCATCGACCGCCGTCAAGCCGCTCGGTTTGGTATAAATGTGGCAGACATACAAGACGCCGTCCAGACGGCAGTTGGGGGTAACGCCGTAAGTCAAGTGCTGATCGGCGAGCAACGGTACGACGTTGTAGTGCGTTATCAGGTACCCTATCGCAATACCGCGCAGGCCATCGCCAGAGTTCGTTTGCTTTCCCCGACTGGTGAGCGAGTGTCCCTGGCCCAATTGACTAATGTAGAAGTCAAGGACGGCGCCTACGACATCTACCGGGAAGGCAACAGTCGCTATGTGGCGGTAACGTTCAGCGTAAGAGGCAGGGATCTGGGAACCACGGTAGGAGAGGCGATCAAGCGGATAGCCGAAAAGGTGAAACTGCCGCCGGGCTATCACATCGGTTGGTCGGGCGAGTACGAGAGCGAGAAGCGGGCTGAAGCGCGCCTGGCAATCATCGTGCCGCTAACGATCCTCGTTATCTTCATCATTCTTTACACGATGTTCCGCTCTTTCAAATGGTCGATGCTTATTCTGCTGAACGTCGGCTTGGCTCGGGTAGGTGGCTTTCTGGCTTTAGTGTTGACCGGAACCTATCTCAGCGTGTCGTCAGGCGTCGGCATGCTGGCGCTCTTTGGTGTATCGGTACAAACCGGCGTCATTATGCTCGAATACATTAACCAGCTTCGGGCCAGAGGCCACTCGATCCGCGATTCTGCCGTGGAAGGCGCGGTCCTGAGGCTTCGTCCCATTATGATGACCATGCTCGTGGCTACTCTTGGCCTCCTGCCGGCGGCGCTCTCACACGATATCGGATCTGATTCCCAGCGGCCTTTCGCGATTGTCATCGTGGGCGGTCTCATTTCCGATTTGCTGCTAAGCATTGTTCTGTTGCCTACGCTTTATGTCTGGATCGCGCGGGATGGCGATACTCTTCCCGCCCCGGAGACGACCGAAATTTAAGCACATCACGCAACCAAATTCGAAGCCATATTTCCGAGTTTCCAATGCAGAATCATACCTGGAGGATTGAAGAATGCTTCGCCTGAACGGGTGGGCGCTCGCCGGATTCATTGTAATCGCGGGCGCCGCTGCTGCGCAGACCCCCCTGAGCTGGGACCAGATTCGCGAGCGCTTCCGAGCCAATAATCCGACGCTGAAAGCCGCCCGTCTGAGTATCGATGAGTCCCAGGCTCAGGAGGTCACCGCCTATCTCCGTCCCAACCCGGAGGTCGGTTTGCTGACTGATGGGACGCAGCTCGTTCCGCAACAAGGAGTCTGGCGGCCGTTTCAAGGCACAGTGCTTGAGACGACTTTTAGCTACCTCCACGAGCGGCAACATAAGCGTGAGCTTCGGCGTGACACCGCCAAGGAGTCGACCGTGATCGCGCAATCGCAGTACTCCGATCAGGAGCGAAATTTGATCTTCAACCTGCGCAGCGCGTTTGTACAAACGTTGCAGGCGAAGGCCGTGCTTCAGAACGCAAAAGAGAACCTGGATTACTGGGACCACGAACTCGGCGTAAATCGCACCCGTTTCCAGGCGGGTGGTCTGGCTCGAGCGGACCTGATCCGCCTGGAGCTGCAGCGCGTTCAATTCGAATCCGACTTCGAAACCGCGATGGTGAATCTTCGTACCGCCAAGATCCAACTTGTGATGTTACTAAACGAACATACGCCGATCGAACAGTTCGACGTCGCTGGACCGTTCGAATTCACCGACGAGTTAAGGCCGTTGGAGGAATTCCGGAGGGTCGCGTTGGAAGGGCGGCCGGATCTAAAGGCCGCTGTGCAGAATATCGAACTGGCAAAACTCAACCACCAACTCGCCATTTCAAACGGCTCTACGGATCCGACGTGGGGGGTGTGGTACTCCAAGAACCCATCGTTCAACAACCCCTTAGATCAACACACGATCGGCGTCAGTGTGGTTATCCCCTTACGCATCTTCGACCGGAATCAGGGTGAGAAGGCGCGGACTCAGGTGGACATCGGCCGGAACCAGCGATTGCGAGACGCCAACGAGGCGCAGGTCTTCAACGATGTCGATTCCGCATATTGGACACTGGTGCAGAACTTGAATCTTCTTAAGCCCTATAAGACCAAATACCTGCCATTAGCGACCGACGTTCGCGATACGGTTTCGTATTCGTACCAGAACGGCGCCGCTTCGCTATTAGACCTTCTGGATGCCGAGAAGTCATATCGCGATACCCGCCTGGCATACGTCAATCTGGTGGGTGCGTACTTGACTGCCGCCGCCCAAATGAATATGGCCGCAGGCCGGGAGATCGTGCAATGAACCGATTACGTCCCGGTTATGAGGAGGGCCTGAAGGAATTCTAAATGACTACAGACAGAGTGGCGTTCGTCTTAATCTTCGGTTTGATTGCTCCGGGACTGCCGGCCCGCGGCGATGAATACGTGAAACCGCAGCCGGAAGCGACCCGCACCGAGCGCGTGGCGTTTTCGCCTGGAGGCGTGATTCGGCTGAACGGCGCCTATGGCGATCTATTTGTGGAAGGGTGGGACCGGCCGGAGGTCGAGATTACCGTTACGAAGTCCATGCGTTACCGACACGATCCGACCCAACCCCAGCGCGCGGCGCAGCACATGGAATCGGTCCGAGTCGTCACCGAGCGTCGCTCCACCACGGAATTAGTGATCTCTACCGTCGTCCCTACCCGCGATAACCCGTTTGCCGGTGGCCGGGATTTCCGACCGGCGTCACTGATTCTGCCGCGGAAGGACAGAGGCGGCGTGACCCTGGAGTATCACCTCCTTGTGCCTCGCAAGTCGCGACTGGTGATTCATCAGGGTGTCGGCGACGTGTTGGTACGCGACGTTACCGACGATATCGAGGCAGCCTGCCGTATCGGCGATATCGTCCTGTGGCTTTCGGGCACTAGAACCTACTCGATCGATGCGAGAAGCAGAGCCGGAACGGTTTCTTCCGATTTTTCGGGCGCCACACACAGCCACTTTCTGTTCGGTCAGACGTTCAGAAACCTGAACCCCGCGCCGTCGCAGAGGCTCCATCTGCGCGTGGGTTTCGGAGGCATCACAATTAAGCCGATTCTCCCTGAGTCTGAAACGCCGCCGTCTGCGGTGACCGCCGGGCAGGACCAGCGTGAGGTCACCTGGCGGTGAGGATTTTGGGAGCGATTCTCAACGCGGCTGTAATTCTTGTTCTAGGCATTGCGATGGGTCCGCTGCGCGCTCAGGAAGTGGCGGCGGACGTAGGGCTGGGAGGCGCCCATGACAGCTCAAGCAGCGCCCAAATCGAGACTTTTGGCGATGGAAACCTACACAAAACGCCCAGCCTGGGAGGCTTGTTCGGTCACCTTGGCGCCAGTGTTTTTGTGACTAAGCAGGCCGGCGTTGGCGCAGAAATATCGTGGAAGACGTCGCAAGGCGATTACGCCGGTATTCCATACCGTCCGATACTCTATAGTTTTGATGCCATTTTTCGGCTGGCCAGGTTAACTACGAAGCGGCTGGCGCCTGAGCTCCGCGCGGGCATCGGAGGCGCCCGCTTGCGCTACGTCCCGGTTGACGACCAATCCTGCGCTCAAGTCAGGGGCTGCCCGGCTTCCACTCATTTTCAGGAGCATATGGCCGTCGGGGCGCGGTGGTATTTAACCGATCATCTCTTCCTACGCCCGGCTTTCGACCTCCACCATGTGCATAACCTTTTCGAGTTCGGAAGCGACTGGGTACCGCGATATTCCATTGCGATTGGGTACAGCGTCGGAAGAGAACAATGACATGCCGCCCCGTTGCTGCCAGTTGTTCGGCGCCTTCCTTACATGGACGCTGCGCTGTCGTACCAGAGTAATCTTATGACCCGAGCTGAGGTTCGCGCACGTATTGAGGAGATCGGAATTATCCCGGCGGTAAGGCTGTACTCCGCTGAAGACGCCGTCTTTGCCGCGGAAGCGGTCTGCGAGGGCGCCATCCCCATTGTCGAAGTGACCATGACCGTCCCGGGTGCAATCGAAGTCATTCGCCACCTGACGCATCAGAATCCCGGACTTCTCGTGGGTGCCGGCACTTTGTTTCATGTGGAAACGGCACGCCGCTGCCTGGATGCCGGGGCCACTTTCCTGACCACGCCGGGACTGGATCTCGAGATCGTCAACTTTGCGTTGGGGCGCGGGGTGGTGGTGTTGCCGGGCGCCTTGACGCCCACCGAAGTCATGGCCGCCTGGAAGGCTGGTTCCGATTTCGTGAAGGTCTTTCCATGTGCGGCGAACGGCGGCCCTAGCTATATCCGGGCTCTCAAAGCGCCGTTCTCAGAAGTCCCCATGATTGCTTCCGGTGGTGTGAATCAAACCAACGCCATCGATTTCATTCGTGCAGGTGCTGTGGCGCTGGGCATAGGGCGAGACTTGATTCACCAGGATGCGATCAAACGCCGCGAACGGGGCTGGATCACCGAACTGGCGCGGCGGTACACGAAGATGGTGAGCGAGGCGCGCAGTATTCAAAAGGAGTTCGGAGTATGACGGGGCGCCCACTACTAAGGCGGCCTTCAGTACCGCCTCTGGTTTCACACCTTCAAGGCCATCTTCCAACCGGCCAAGGTCCGCACCGAACGTCTAGTCCCATTGATGAGTTTGAGCGGCTTGGTCGTCGCCAGGGTAACCGATGGGCGGGAAACCGGTTCCCGCGGCTGCCGCCAGCGGCCGGCGTTCTGTCGCGCTGGTCAAGCTAGCCTGCCAGCCGGCGCTGATATCGAGGGGAGCAGGAATCTCTTGGAGATATCCGAGCGTCGAAGCACAATCCACCCACTCAGCCAGGAGTTGTTCGATTCGCTGGCGGGTCAGATTATATCTCCGGGCGAGTTGGGCGCAAGTCCAGCTCCGTACAAAGTAAAGTTGCACCAGGCGCCACTGAATGTCGGTACGCGATCGGCTGAAACAAGGGGTCTGCGCCGGGAAACTTACTTTGTTTGCTTGAATTGCGGTACGCAGCGCGCTGATTCTTATCTGAGCTATGTTCATCGTGCGCTCTCTTGGTTGTGCAGTTGCGGCTTCGGGCTTGTTTCCGCGTACGTGTGAGATGCTTCGGAGTATGACGGGTCCCGGAACCGGTACCCAAGCCATGGTTCCGTCAGAATGTATTCTGGATGCGCGGGGTTGGTTTCGATCTTCTTGCGCAGGAGCCTGACATAAGTCCGCAGATACTCCAACTCAGCGCCATACTCCGGTCCCCAGATCGTTCGCAGGAGCCGGGAATGCTCGATGGGAGTTCCTTGGTTCTGCATCAATATAGCCAGAAGATCGAACTCGGTTGGGGACAAGTGAATCTCGTTTCCCGCCTTTTTGAGAGTGCGGTGTTTGATATCCAACTCCAGGTCGCCCGCGCGAAAGATTGCCGTGGTGGGGGGCTGATCGGAGCCCGTCCGGCGAAGCAGCGCGCGCAACCGGGCCAGGAGTTCGCGGAGCAGAAAGGGCTTCGTGACGTAGTCGTCGGCGCCCGCTTCCAGCGCTTGAACCTTTTCGTCTACATGATCCGTGATCGTGACCATGATGACCCCGGCTTGTGGCGCCAGGGTCCGGATACGCCGGCAGGCTTCGATGCCGCCCATTCCGGCCATGTGCATGTCGAGCAACACCAGGTCAATGGGTTGCTGCCGGAGTATCTCCAGGGCCGCCTCACCATCGTGGGCCTCTTCCACCACATAACCGCTGGCGGTTAGCGAGGCCCGCAGCGCGCGGCGCATCGCCGCCTCATCGTCTACCACTAAGACTCTAACTGGCCCTGAGGGCATGTAACGCCTCCGTCTTCAGGATCGGCAGGCCCACGCAGAACGTCGTGGTATTGCTGGTGCGCCCGTCGTCGTCCAAATACAGAAGGCCACCATGGGCCAGTAGGATTTTCCGGGCTACGTATAGCCCCAATCCTGTTCCTGGCGCCATGCGGCACGCTACGCCGCGGTAGAATCGCTCGAAGATCCGCTCGTGCTCGCCCGGCGCGATGCAACTTCCGTGGTTGCTCACTCGGATCGAGGCGGTTTCCTCGTCTGTTTCAAGATGTACGGTTACAGGGCCGCCGTCGGCGGCATATTTAAAGGCGTTGTCCAGCAATTGGACCAGGGCTAGGGCAAGCAACTCCCGGTCGGAAGCCACCTGCGCCGGTGTTTCCGGCATAACCAGCGAGACCGATTGGCCTTCGGCCCTGTATTGATCCACCATGTGGGCAAGCAAGGCAGTCATGTCGGTCGGTTCGAGTCTGGGCTGAACCTCGTTTCGATCCAGGCGAGCGATGTGCAGCAATCGAGTCGTTAGCCGACCCAATCGAAGCGCCTCGGTTTCGATCATTCCCGTCAGTTCCAGTTGGTCGGGCGTGAGCGGTCCGGCCTCCCGGATGCCGCCTGCCGCAGTCAGAATTGCCGTCAGCGGCGTGTTGAACTGATGAGCGAACGCGTCCACTATCGCCGTCCGGAGAACTTCCGCCTGGGTCGCAGCGGCCGCGGCACTCGCGGTTTGAAACGAACGGGCTCTTTCGATCATGGCTGCGGCCAGCATCGAGAGGTGTCCCGACACCGAATCGGACCCGGCCAACCCCTCGAAACCCACTGCGCCCAAGGTTTTGCCAGCCGCGCAGATCAGGCGGATCGAGATTCCCGATTCGGGGTGTTCCCGATCATGCCCAAGTAACGCGGCATCTTTGGTCTTCTCCGCCAAGCCGTGGATGGACTCACCGCAGACGTCCGTCTGCCCCGTAGATGCGTTGACTAAGCAGACAGCCCTTATATCGAAGACTTCACGGAAGATGCGCAAGGAGTCTTGCGACGACGCAGCCTCCGGTTCGAGGGACATCAACCGCCAAGCGGTGTCATAGAGCCGGGCCAAGTCCCGTCGTTTCAAGTCCGCCGTTTGAGCCTCCAGCCGGGCCTTGGATGCGAGGCGCGTGATGATCAGACTCGTGGCCAAATATACCACCAGTGCGACGGCGTCATGAGGGTCGTCGATGTCCCAGTGGAGAACGGGCGGAACGAAGAAGTAATCCAGACATCCGACCGCAACCAGCGAAGTGATAGCTGTCGAGACAAATCCCCCAGCCAAAGACTGCAGAACCACTACTAAGAGGAAGAGCAATGCCGGTATGGTCAGGTCGTTAAGGTGAAGAGGATAGCAGACAAACGTCACCACTCCAATAGCAACTGCACCGAGCGCAACGTGGAGACCGGCGTTCCGAACTGGAACGGTATGCCACATCTTGACTGATTAACAATACGGGGCGCGGCATGAAAAAGGCATGAAGAATCTATTGGAAAATCGTAAACGACCAAGCCTTTGCGAAATCCTAAGGGAATACTTATGTATTTTTTACGGGTTGTCGTGTAGCTTCAAAATAGGTCGTGCAGGCTCCAACTATGACTTCTCTTCATCCCGGCGATCAACTGGACCACTTTCGCATTGACTCTGTGGTTGCCGTTAGCGGTATGGCCTCCATATTTCGGGCAACCGATCTGAGGACGATGCTAACGGTCGCGATCAAAGTCCCACACCCTGAGATGGAGTGCGATCCGGTCTTCTTCGACCGCTTTCAACGGGAGGCCCAAGTTGGCCGGGAAATGTCCCATCCCGGTGTGATGAAGGTGTTTCCGAACGATTCCCAGAGCCGGATCTACATGGTCATGGAGTGGGTAGAAGGACGCCTGCTTCGCGAGGTACTCACAGTCGAGGGGAAACTGCAGCGCGAACGTGCGATCCGCATCGTCACGGCCATTTGCAACGCTCTCGACTACATACACAGCCGCGGTGTGGCGCATCGGGACCTAAAGCCCGAAAACGTTATGCTGGACGCCCAGGATCGCGTCAAGCTGATCGATTTTGGAATCGCGGCTCGAACCGGAGCGCGCAGGCTTACCTTTGGCAAGTTCTCGCAGCTCATGGGAACTCCCGAATATATCTCGCCGGAGCAGGTCAACGGCAAACGCGGGGACGGACGTAGCGATATTTTTGCGCTCGGAGTCGTGCTCTACGAAATGCTGACCGGAAAAACGCCCTTCCGGGGCGAGACTCCCCTGGCGGTCATGAACAGCCGCCTCCAGAACAATCCCATTCCGCCGCGCGAAGTGGACCCCACCATCTCGCCCGAACTGCAGGAGACCATCTTTCGGTCACTCGAACGCGATCCGGCACATCGCTATGCCAAGGCCAGCGAGCTCGCGCGGGACTTGGAGCATCCGGAACAAGTGGGGATGACACGGCGCGAGGCCGTCCGGACCTCAGATTGGCGCCACGAACCAATGCCCCGCAAAGTCGCCTTCTATTCCGCTCTGGCCGCCATACCCGCTGTCATTTTTAGCTTGCTGTTTTACGTGGCGCGGAATTCGTGAGCCGGTTGGCCCCGGCGTCAATTCGAATAGTAGCCCTTTCGAGCGTAAGCGCGCAGTTGCGGAACGGTTACTTTAACCTGGATTGAGCGCCACTTGCCCGCGTCCGGCTTGTTGGCTGGACGATACCCAACTACGTACTGGTCCCGGATTGCCTGGCCAATCTTGGTTGTGGCCGGCTGGATACCCTCCTCGTTCACGACAGTGAAATTCAGACCGCCGCTTTGGTCCGCCAAATCGGTCAGGAGAGCCAGTCCACGGGATACTTCCGCCAGTTCAATCGGCTTCTTACCGGGCGATCGGACCGCGATGCCGATCGTATGGATCTGAACATCCTGCTCCTGAACCGTCCGCAACAACTCGGTTTTCGAGTACCGGCTGTTGTTATCCATGCCATCGGAAACGATGAAGAGTGCCTTTCGGCCATTGCGGGCCGCATGCATCCGATTGAGGGCTAGATAGACCGTATCGATCAGAGCCGTGCTGCCCTCAGCGCGGGGGTCGATCAAGCGGTTCTGAAGACTTCCGGCATCGTCCGTAAAGCCTAACAGGCTTTCCGGGCGAGAGGACACCGCCATGAGAAACGTTTCGTCCTCCGGATTGAACCCCTTAAGAAATGCGCGAATCGCCGAGGTTGCAGCGGACAGCTTCTGACGCATGCTGCCGCTGAGGTCGAGAATCACACCAACAGAGCAGGGGACCTCCTCCTTGCTGAAGGACAGAATCGGCTGAGGCACCTTATCTTCCAGAATGGTGAACTGATCGGCCGCCAAACCTGTGACTGAGGCGCCTTTGCGGTCCGTAACTACAGCGGAAACCAGGACTAAGTCGACGTCGGCTCGAATGGTCTTGGCAGGCGGAATCGAGGGCTTGCGCTGCGCAAGCAGGTTTGTGACGATGAGGAACGAGAGCAGGCCAAATAACCAACGGCGCACAGACATAAGCGAATGTCCCCAGGAATTCGACCATTCCAGTGTGCCTGTGAAGACATGAAAAAGGCATAAAAAGAAAGTGAGGAAGCTATAAGGGCGGTGCGCCGATCGAGTTGGTTGGGTCGAGGGGACTTCAGTCGGCAAAATACCCGCGGCGCGCGTAGACCCGCATGTGCGGCAGACTAACCTTCACTTCTAACCTGCGCCACTTGCCGGAATTCGCATTCCCACTCTTGCGGTAGCCAACCAGGTATTGGTTACGTATCGCCTCGCTGATCCTGTTGGCCGCCGGAACCATATCATCCGTCTGAGCCTGTGTAAAACTCAAACCGCCGGTGTGCTCGGCCAAGTCCTTGAGGAGCGCAAGGCCGTTCTGTTCTTCCGCTCGTTCTACTGGCTTGCGTCCGCCGGAATCCGCCGCGACTCCGATGGTATGGATCTGCACATCCGCTTCCTGGGCCCTTCGCAGCAACTCTGCCGCCGAGTAGCGGCTTTGGTTATCCACACCGTCGGAAACGATCAGGAGCGCTCTTCGGCCATTGCGCGCCGAGCGCATCTGGTCCAGGCCCAGGTAGATCGTATCGATCAACGCCGTGTTGCCCTCCGCTTGTGCCCCGGTCAGACGCTTCTCGATGGCTTCTAAATCCGCGGTAAGGCTCAGCAGGTTCATAGGTCGCGTTCCGACGGCCAACAGAAAGCTCTCATCCCCGGGATTGGCTGTCTTGAGAAACGACCGCACGGCCTCAATCGCGGCCGGCAGCCGGTCGCGCATGCTGGCGCTCAGATCGAGCACCACGCCGACCGAGCACGGGGCCTCTTCAGTGGAGAAAGCCACGATCGGTTGGGGCACCTTGTCTTCGAGGACCATGAATTGGTCCTGTGCCAGCCCATTCACCGTGGCGCCTTTGCGATCGGTCACGATCGCCGAGATCAACACCAGATCCACGTCCGCACGAATTACCGCAGCCTGAAGTTTCGCCGTACCTCGCGCTCCCACTGCCGGGAGAATGAGCGGCTGCGACCAAAGCTGCAGGGCGGCGAACAACGGGGTCGCCGCCACCACCCAAAGGTTGATGGTCACCGGATACTGCCATCTACCTCATACCACTATTGCAGTGCGTGTGCAAATAGAGGCAGGTAGGTCTCCGGGTCTGCCCAGCTTTTTTGAGGATGGGCAGGCCCGGAGGCCTACCCTACGCCTTTAAAACATATTCCAGAGGAACTGGTTATAAATCTCGTGGTGGTACTGCACTTCGGGCGCCTTTACGAACGTCCCCAGCAGCTTCGGGCACCGGTCCGCCGAGGCCTGCTTCAGGTCGGCGTACCGCCCCTTGACGTCCTCTCCCAGCAGCTTCGAGGTCCACTCGTTGGCCCTGAAGTGCGCCAAGGCATCGTAGATATTGTCGGGCAGATACCGCTCCGCGCTCCGCAGGTTTTTGATCTTCGCGATGTCGCCGTCCAACCCCGTCTTGAACACCGTCAGCAATACCAGGTAGGGGTTCGCATCCGGCCCGACCGACCGCACTTCCACGCGCATGCTGCGCTCGTTGCCGATCGGGATCCGGACCATCGATCCGCGGTCCACCGCCGACGCCTTGCACTGGTTCGGCGCTTCAAAGTGCGGATCCAGCCGGCGGTAGGCATTCACGCTCGCGTTAAACAACAGGCACGTGTCCATGCCGTGCGTTAGAATGCGGTCCACAAATTGCCAGCCGAATTTGCTCAGTTTCTCTTCGCCCTTCGGATCCCAGAACTGGTTCTTCCCGCCTTTACTCACCGATACGTTGGTGTGCATCCCGCTGCCGTTCACTCCCACCACCGGCTTGGGCAGGAAACTCGCCGTCATTCCCATGTTCGTGGCCAACTGCCGGCAGATCAGCTTGTACAACTGGATCTGGTCCGCCGCCGCCACCACTTCCGAGTAGCAGTAGTTGATCTCAAACTGCGACGGCGCAACCTCCGGATGGTCTTTCTCGTTCTGGAACCCCATCGCCCGCTGTACTTCCGCCGACCGGTCGATGAACACCCGAAGCGGGTCCCCGGGCAGCGAGTGATAGTAGCCGCCGGTGTTGACGTAATCGAACTTCCCCGTCTCGTGGTAGTGCCGCTCGGCGTCCACTCCCTTGAAGATGAAGCCTTCAATTTCGTTGGCTGCGTTCAGGGTGTAGCCCTTGGTGGCGTACAGGTCATTGGCGTATCCCTTCAACACTCCGCGGATATCGGCTCGGTACGGCGAGCCGTCCTTGTCGATCACTTCGCCGAACACCATGACCTTGCCCGCTCCGAAGATGTCCGACGGTCCCCAGTAAAACGCGCTCCAGTCCATGTACAGCCGCAGGTCGCTTTCGCGCTGCGCCGTGAAGCCGCGGATCGACGATCCGTCAAAGGTCAGGTTGTCCCAACTCTTGATCAGGAACTTCTTGTCGTAGTCCAGCATGTGAAGGCGGCCTTCCAGGTCGCTGAACAGCACCGTCACAGCCTTGATTCGCTTTTCGTCGGTCAGGTACTTGATGCGCTCTTCCTGGATCTGCTCCTTGGGCAAGCGCTGCTGGCGCTGCTCCTTGGCATGCAGGTTTAGTTCTTCTAATTCGCTGTAGGGAAGGTGTAAAAAATCTGTGAGCTCGTTGGACATTCGTCTCCTTAAGAACCGAATTCCTAATTGTCGGAGACTCGTGTCCTGCTGGCAATAGTTTCGCGGGATATAGCTAATAGATTGTCTTTATGGATTCCCTTCAAGAAATTGATGGGGTCGCGGGGCCGCGGCAGATGGCGCTGAAGCGCGCCGTCTGCCGCCGTACTGAACTACGCGCTGGTTATTGTTTGATGACTATCACCGAGTCCGTCGCCGTATTGCTGGCTGAATCGGAGACCGTCAAGGTGAAGGTGTAAGTGCCCGGGCCGCCAACCAGTTCAACGGTGGATGTCCCAGTGTTATTGCTGCCCACGATCACCGCCGGAAGCGAACCGGCGCTGACGCCCCACTGGTATGTCAGAGGTCCGCCGTCGAAACTCGTGGACGTGGTGCCATCCAACTGGACTTGAAGCGCCTTCGTGGTCAAGGTCTTCGGATTCGCCACGGCCCTGGTGGCGCCGGCCACGGTTCCCATCGTTGGGTCCAGAATGAGAGACCGCGCCGCCGATGCCTGAAAATTGAACATGCCGTTCAATGTGCCGGCGATCGCGTCGGTGGAGTTATCGCCGATCCGTCCCAAACTCCAGTTGTCTTCGATGAAGCGCAGAATGGACGATTGGTCGGTGACGGTGTGGTCCACGTAGTTGACCTTGGCATACGGAGAAATCACCAGCAGGGGCAGGCGCGGGCCGTACCCGCAACGGCCCTGGTATACCGCGCCCGTGGCCGCCCCGCAGGCGCCCGGTCCGGTGAGATTGTCGTCGGAAGTGGCGGACTGGCTGACGATCGGCCCCATCACGTGGTCATACCAACCGTCCGAATCGTCGTACGCAATGATGATCGCCGTGGAGTTCCAGAATGGCGATCGCATGATGGAGTTGATCGTATTCACCAGGAAGGTCTGTTCGTCTAACGGACTGGAGTACCCGGCGTGGCCATCCTGATAGGCGGGAGCTTTCAGGTAGCTGACCGCCGGAAAATTGCCGGCGGCGAACGCGGCCCAGAAGTCGCTGATGTCGTATTGGTGATTGGCCTGATCGGTGCTGCCTATGTTCTGCACCGACGTGGGCGGCAGGTGGTGCGGGTTCGCCGTCTGCTTGTAATATTCGAATCCCTGGTGGTGAGGGAGGTAGTCGCCGGCTGTAGTTACAGCGTCGTCACCGGCCAGGCCCACATGGTGAGCGCCGCAAACCGCGGTGCCGCTCGCCGTGGTCGACGTGGGCTTAAATCCGCCTTGGAAAAAGCCCCAGGTGACGCTCTTAGCATTGAGGAGATCGCCAACGTTCTTGCCGCTCATCGTAATATAGGTTCTTGGCGGCGCCAAAGTGCAATCGTCCAACGATGGATCGGGACGGGGATCGCCGATCACCGACCCGCCCGAGCCGACGTTGCTGCTGGCGCTGCCGG
>Ga0209067_10001252_pt1 | contig 15830 bp, 17 predicted proteins | sample ColStrG_CSR_2013_FD_187199 | JGI IMG/M metagenome (GOLD analysis project Ga0209067, IMG submission 187199) | Freshwater sediment microbial communities in response to fracking from Pennsylvania, USA - Cold Stream Run_MetaG_CSR_2013 (SPAdes)... | ecosystem: Environmental > Aquatic > Freshwater >...
TCACTGCTCGTTGGGTCAAAATGCTCTGTGATCGATGATCCGAAAGCGTACATCTTGTCGACCTTATGCGAACGGCACAAGTCAATGAAGTCATGATATCTTTCTCTTATTAGCGTCATCAAGTCCATATTCAAAGGTACTTATTTTGTCGTCATTTAGTTTAGCCCGCGCTTCCTGACGGCCTTTCGAATCAGTCTCCATATGTCGTAGCGTTGTGGCGACATTTCTCTGATTCGTGCGGTCCTTATTCCGATCGTAGCGAGTCTACCGGATTAACCAGCGCCGCTTTGGCCGATCGGAAGCCCACCGTGAAAAATGCAATGCAGCAAGTAGTGACGAAGCCAGCCAGAAAAATCGATGGCCCCAGCTCAATTTTATACGCAAACTGTTCCAACACCTTGTGCATGACAAATCCGGCCACCGGCGCGGCCAGCAAAAAGCCAACAAGAATTAATTTCACGAACTCTTTCGAAAACAACATCAGGATATTTTGCACCGACGCACCCAGGACTTTTCGTACGCCAATCTCCTTTGTCTTCTGATTGGCCATGTAGGTAACCAGACCAAACAACCCAAGACAACCAATAAAAATTGCCATGGAAGAGAAGATGACCAGCAGGATCGAAATTCGTCGCTCGCCGCGATATAAATTCTTTACTTGCTCGTCCAAAAACTCATACTTAAAAATATATTCCGGATAAGCTGCCTCCCATTTTTTCTTCACCTGCGCCAGGGTCGTTTGCATGTCGACCGGGCGAAGTTTGACGGACAGATTTTGAAAACTCCCGAGGTTGGTGTACAGCACCACCGGCTCGATCGGTTCGCTCAGCGAGCGGGTGTTAAAATCCTTCACCACACCCTTGATGGTAAAACGCCGATCCCACAACATCATTTCCTTGCCCACCATGGCTTCGTTTGTAGAAAACCCCGCGACGCGGGCTAGTTTTTCGTTAACCAATAATCCCGAAATGGTATCCAGGTCCGACAGCGGTGCGCCGGCCACCAACTTGATGTGGTACAAATCAAGGTAATCGCCATCCACCGGTTTTAGTTCGGTGTCCATTCGGTCGGCGTTGCCGACAATACTAAATGGTGTATTGACCACGCTCTTGTGCGAAGGTGGCGACAGGCTGAGGCTAGCCTGCTCCACGCCGGCCAATCCGGCAATTTCGCTCTTCAACGCCCGCATTTTGCCTGACTTGTTTCCAGATGCTTCTTCCGCGACCGGGATTGGTATCGTAACGATTGCCTCTTTCTGAAACCCGATGTCCTGCGTTTGAATGTATCGGAGCTGCTGCGTAATGACCAGGGTGGCGATGATAAAAAACTGCGAGATGAAAACCTGAAGCACCACCAGGCCTCTCCGCAGGTTGTAGCCGGAAGAAGGCGCCGCACCGGTTTGATTCTTCAAGGCGAGGGCCGGTTGACTCGCGGAAACAACCAAGGCGGGATACAAACCTGAAAGAATGGTGACCACCGCCGTGACAACCAACAGAAAACCAGCCAACGTCCAACCCGACGTGAGTTGAAGTGTCAGATTCAGGTCTAAGGCAGGATTTAAAAAGGCCAGGAGAATTTGGACGGCCGCTAAAGACGCCAGCACCGCCAAGACCGTGATCACAAACGATTCGCCTATCAGCTTGAAAATTAACTGACGGCGTGTGCTTCCCAATATTTTACGGATGCCCACTTCCTTCGTGCGTTTCACCGCGGCGGCGGTCGTCAAATTAATAAAGTTGATGCAGCAGGTAATCAGCAGCAGCACCGCGATGATGCCAAACGCGGTCATGGCCTCTTTGGGCATTTTGGTATTGTAGTTACCAAAACGCATGTCGCTGTGGACGGTGCGCAGCGGCTGAATCACAAAAGAATTGTGATCCGGATTTTTGTCCCCTTCGCCATAAAATTTCTCTGCAAAACTTGAAAGCCGCGACGCGACGTTTTCGATGGACGCATTTTTCTTCAAAAGAAAATAGCAGTTATCCGTATCCGAGTTGTCGCCCCAACCTCTTTCATCCAATGCCTTTTGAATCGTGACCGATGAAAGAATGAGATCGAAGGGAAGATCTGTATTGGACGGATAATCCTCCATCACCGCAGCAATCCGATATTCGATGTTGTCATATTGGACGAGCGCATCGATTGCCTCTCCCGTTTGAAAATACTTGAGAGCCCATTTTCGTGAGATCATCGCCTGATTCGGTTGGTCCAGGCATTTCGCGCCGGCGCCTTGCACGATCGCGCGATCAAAAATTTCAAAAAAAGACGACTGCGTGTAGGCAACACCCTTGGGTTCCTCGTATTTCTTCACCTCTCCATTTCTGGCCGTCACGCCGATCAGGTTTCCGCGCCGATACGAAGTGAATGCCACCGCTTCCGCTTCGGGGAAGTCACTCCTGAACGCGCCGGGCAGCACCGCCGGAATTCCCTGGGTAAATTTTTCTCCGTTGTTTCCTTTCGACTTTGAAACGATGCGGTAAATTCTGTCCCGTTTTACATGGTAGGTGTCATAGCTCAATCCGTCTATGATAAAAAGAAAAAGCACCAAGCTGCCGGTGATGCCCAGCGTCAGGCCGGCAATATTGATCAATGTAGTTGATTTCTCGCGGCTGAGACTGCGGAAGACTGTCAAGAGGCTGGTTCTTATCATGGCGCAAAAGTTTGAGTAGCACTGACTTTTACAAAGATAATGCCACCTCGCCCATCACGTCATACGCGTTTCTTTGACGGCTGTCTTGTGCGAATTTGCAAATTACTGTTCGTTACCGGACTTATCCGGTCTGCGACAAAACGCAGCTTTCAATTTCCCTGTCCGGCATCTCCGATGAAAAACAACCCATCGCCACTTTTCTTCCTGCATTCGATAACATTTTCCATCGTTTGTCGTCTTTGGGGAAAAATACCATGAAACGAGCCTTGTTACTTCTTCTCCTATTGCCCACGGCTATGATTGGCCAGAAGATCAATGACGCCGTCTGGATTACAGAAAAGCATGACGGCTATCAACTACATTACACGCCGTCCGATCTTCAAAATAAGAACACGTATGGCATGCTGCTGGATCAGGGCATGCTGACGGTGAAGACATTTTTCCACAGCACCTATCCTCAGCTGTTCAATGTCTATGTACACCCGCGACGCCACTCGCTCGATAGTGCGTGGCAAAAGGATTGGAACATGCCAGACTTCAAATCGGAATGCTGGATGGTCGCCAGCGGCATCGCAACCAAACTCGATATGATTTCACCAAAACAATGGGACCGCGAGGCGTGCGAACACGTGTACGGCGAGACCACGAAAACCCAACAACTCATCACACACGAACTCGTGCACGTCTACCATGGTCAGCGGAATGTCAGCCCCGACTTCAGCGACACCGAAGGCATCGACTGGTTTGTGGAAGGTCTGGCTACCTATGCCTCCGGCCAATGTGACTCCATCCGGCTGGCAGAAGTTAAAATAGCCCTGGCCGATGACAAAATTCCAAAAACACTGGATCAGTTTTGGACGGGGAAATTAAAATACGGCCTGTCCGGGTCTATGGTCATGTTTATCGACAAAAAATATGGACGGTCGAAGCTGTCTGGACTAGTGCCCTTTCGCAAAAAGTCTGAGCTACTGAACGCCTTGCAAACCACCGAATCGGAACTGCTTCAGGGCTGGCAAAAATTCGTTCTCAACGTCTGACCTGGTCTACCAGTTTCAGTCAAATGTCCAGAATGGCCTTGAGACCATTTGAGCTACCGGCTGGCTTGCGCGAATTAGGAGTCAATGCCGGCCGTCGGAGTTATCAACTTGCATGGCTCAATTGCAAATTTCGTCGGTTGTCTTATGGCGTTCATTTAACCCAGTAACCAGTCTTTACCAGCTCGCTGTCCGCGATGCCCAGCAACATCTTCATAGCAAGACACTGTTCTTTCAACTCACGGTCCGTAAAGTTATTCGACCGATCGATGGCCTCCACTTCAACAAAGCAGCTGCCATCCGGCAATTGATCCAGGTGAATTTTTACGTGATTCAATAGATAAATTTTACGGTCTTTCCGAACGACACCTATTTGCCGATGGCTGCGCTCGAGCGAGTAGATCTGCTCTTTGGTCGGGTTGACGTCGTATTGATACACACGGGTCTTCTCTACGCCGTCGACCACCACGCGCTCATAATGCGTGATTAAATTCTCAATCGTGCCCTGACGGCGTTTCAACTTTCCATAAGGCGTTTCAAAATAATAATCGGTCTGCGCATCGAGGCCGATATACGTGGCCTGCAGGCGGGCCAGCCGCTCCTCCATGGCGTCGAGGTCCGTTAATTTCGCCTTGATGGTAAAATCTTTGTAATTCATCTTCAAACCGATCTCATGTCGTGCCAAAACCTTCCCTCAGTCCAATTCTCAGCGGTCTGCATAAATTCAAAACATCACGACTGCTAAATATCCAAGATGGCCATAAGGCCATTTGAGCTTACCGGTGCGGACGTATGCTGGTGCGTCACTTTCCATCCATCCTCCCGTTTTGCAAATCCCAACGTCATGCGGTTCTTCATGCCGCGCACCACGGCGCCATCCGGCGCAATGGCCTGGTACTTCACCAACGCACTGGCAAACCCGACGACGCCGGCGTGGTGAATGTCGATCATCTCAAACTCCACCCGGACCTTTTCGTCGCCCAGGCCGCCAAACCAGTCGCGGATGGAGGCCGCCCACGCTGACCCATCCCGTTGATAGCCTTCGTCCCACATGTCGAATATGACTGCTTGCGGATCATACAGGGCGATCATTGCGGCCGCATCCTTATACCAGGCCGCTTGTTGATAGCGGGTAAAAAAATCTTTTATTTCCATTCCGAATGATTAGTAAACTACGTCACCACAACGGCTCTTGCAAAAATCAACGCTTCTGCCTATCATCGTTGCTTTAGTAAGGTGCAAAATAACATTTTCAAATCATGAAGAAAATCATTTTCGCGGCGATGCTCGGTGGGAGTCAGTTTTGCCTTGCGCAGCTGCCCAACACGCTGACCCCGGCCGATAAAGTATTCGGGCTTTCGCAGTTCTGGCAGGAAGTCAACTACAACTTTGTTTACCTCAACAAGGTCAACCGCAAAAAATGGGACAGTCTCTATCGCCAAATGATTTCCGACGTACAGGCTACACCTAACGACTACGCCTACTACCGAATGCTGCAACGGTTTTGCGCCTTTCTGAAGGACGGACATACCAATATTTACATGCCGCAGAAAAAGGAGTTTGAAACCATGACGTCCATGTTTGGCGACTATCGACTCTTTTTGGAGAACATCGACAACAAAGCCATCGTCGTCCGAACCAACCGGAGTAAGATGAATGAAATTCCAGTCGGAAGCGAGGTGATCGAAGTGAATGGCCTGACCACAGAAAATTATCTCCAACAGATGGTCATGCCCTACATCGCGTCGTCGACAAGTTATGTGCTGCGCGATTGGGCGACCCGTCAGTTGCTTACCGGGCTGCCCGGCGACCGATACCAGATCAAAATCAAAACCTCGACCGGGCAAATTACTTCAATCGATTTGACGCATGCCATCACGGAGGAAAAGGAAGTAAACCCGCCCTTTGAAACCGACCGGAAGCTGTTGGACTTTAAATGGCTGGAAAATCAAATTGCCTACGTAAGTTTGAATTCATTCGATCAACCCAAAATCGACAGTCTCTTTGTCGCGCTATTGCCAGAATTGTACAAGGCCAAGGCGCTGATTGTGGATTTGCGTTTTAATGGCGGCGGCAACACGACGGTGGGGACGGCCATCCTGGAATACCTGATCAAAGGAAAAAAGATCTACGGCCCGGTGAGCAGCAGCCGGATGCACATTGCCGCACACAAGGCGTGGGGCAAGTTTACCAAGCCGTCGGATACCCTCCACAATGAGTGGAGTAAAAAATCGCTACTGATGTTTCAGGACAATTACTTCTACACGTTTGAGCACGGGCCGGAGAAAATCGGGTTGAAAGCAAAACGCCTCATCGTGCCAACTGCGCTGCTGATTGGACACAACACCGCCTCGGCGGCGGAAGATTTCTTGATTTATGCCGACGGTCAGCCGCACATGACCAAGTTTGGCGAAAATACTTTTGGAAGCACGGGCCAACCATATTTATTTACACTGCCGGGCGGAGCCTTGGCCAGGGTTTGCACAAAGAAAGACACGTATCCCGACGGGCGCGAGTTCGTCGGTTATGGCGTGAAGCCCGACATCGAAGTGAAGCGCACACTCGAGGATTTCATCCAACAGAAAGATCCAGTACTCGAAGCTGCTGTGATTTATTTGAACCGGAAAATAAAATAATCCGGTTGTGTAGGCAGGACGCCAAAACAAATGAATGCGCGTTAACGTATAAAAACAAAAAACATTTGCCGCCGAGATCACTCGATCTTGTTTATCATCCTACTATCCCAATCAAAAATGAAAAAGGTTATTTTCTTTCTTGTCACCGTGCTTGCCCTGTCCGCTTGCACCAAAGAATCCATCTCACCGACTCAGGGCCAGTTGAACGCCACCCGATTAAAGAACGCAATTGGCAACACCAACATCACCTCACTGTTCGTTCAGGAAAGCAACGTCGTTGTGTTCAATGCCAACGTCAACACCTAAAGCATCACCTCCGACGGGTTTCTGGTGGCGAACAACCAGTCATTTAACCTCGACAAAATAGTGTCATTCCAGTACGCCGTGGGGAATTTGTGGCTGCAGTATTGAAATTTGTTTTCACAGGATCCCGTGGTTTAATACAAATGCCGCCAACTCTGTGATGCTGTGCACCTTCAGTTTCTTAAAGATATTCTTCCGGTGCGTCTTCACCGTGTCTTCCGAAATGAACATGGCGTCGGCAATTTCCGCACTGCTTTTACCTTCAATCAGAATGCGAATGATCTGCAGCTCCCGCTCGCTCAATCGATATTCTTTACGTTCCTCGCCGCGCTTGAAGTCCGACACCCAGTCAAAATACGATTTGCCGGCACTTACGCGCTCGATGGCGGCAATTAAATCAAGGGTTCCCCGACTTTTTAGCAGGCATCCGTCGGCCCCGATTTTTAATAGTTGGTTCACAAAAGTCTTTTCGGGATACATCGTTAAGATAATGACCCGAACGGCAGGGAAATTTTGTTTGATCCATGCCGTGCATTGGAGTCCGTTCATAATTGGCATGCTGATGTCGACAATGGCCACGTCGGGCACGTCCTGCTGAATAAGGTCAATCAGTTGCTGTCCGTCATGAGCCGTGCCGGAAACGATCCATTTTGCTTTCGACTTCAATATCTCCTTGAGGCCGTCCACCACGATGGGGTGATCGTCCGCAATGTAAATTTTAAGTGCCTTGTCAATGGCCATGCGGGAACGGCATTTCAATAATGAAAGTACTTCCCTTCGGCGACGACTGAATTTTCAATTCACCATGTAGACGGCTTACCCGCGACCGGATATTCTGCAGCCCCATGGAATTCGTGGCGCGCTCCACCTCGAAGCCAACGCCATTGTCTTCATGAATGATCGTGATCTCGCCATTTACCTGCGTAATTTCAAAACGAACTTGCGTCGCTTGGGCGTGCTTCAGCGTATTGGTTAGCAGTTCCTGCACGATGCGGTAAATATTCAACAACATTTCCGAATCTTCTGGCGGTCGGTGTATGTCAATTACTGACGTTACGTTTATCTTGCCGGAGTTGGTGACCGCCTCGCAAAGCTGCCGGATTGAAGCCTCCAAACCAAAATTTCTCAACGTGCTGGAGTCCAGACTATGAGCTATTTTCCGCACTTCCCCCGTAAGCGTTTCAATGAGGCCATTGATCTCGCGGTTGAGTCGGTCGACATCTGATTCTGACTTTCTTACCACCAGGTCGCTATAGATTTTAAGGGTAGCCAGCAGACTGCCGAGGTTGTCATGTACATCGGCGGCAATTTTCTTTCGCTCTGCTTCCTGGCCTTGAATCAACGCATAGGCGGACTGCAACTCCTGCCGCTGCAGCAGCTTTTCAATGTCGCGATAGGCACGTTCTTTGGCGATCAACTTCTTTTGAAACAGCAGCGCAAACAAGATGATGGCCACCAGCATGACCAGCATGGACGAAGTGCCCAGCACCAACGTCACCACTTCATTTACTTGCGCTTCGCCAACCATAACCCGTAACTAACCATTACATTTTTACTAATATTTGAAAAACTCTGAATGACCCAGGCATTGCTAAAAAAACCAGCCGATTGACGGCTTAGTATTTCAGACCCTAAAATATAAGTAAATAACGACCCGGAGAAATAGACCAGCAGGCCCGTGTCTATTATAAACAACGGAGACTGCTCTAATTGCGTTGACTCGAGATCCTGATAGATTTTGTAAAGATACCGCAGGCCAAAACCGAGAAGGAAAATAACGTTCAGGCTCCAGGCCGTCGAATTAAACTGATAAATATTTTCATTCAACAACGAGTTGAGCAAATTGACAATGATCAGGGCTGCAAGAATGTACGCATTCGGGACACGATTGAAGATGATGCGGTTGTAGAAAACATACAGCATGACCACTTCGACCACCGCCAACAGATGGAAGAGAATCATGTTGTTCATCACGAACATGGCCGTGATCATCGACAAAAGTTTAATCGGCGCAGAAATAAAAAAAAACCACCCCAACAAATGATAGGGTGGCTTTTTGAGTAGGTAAAACGAAAGAAAAAAAGGAATGAGCTCCGACGTCTCAGAAATATTGGATAGCAAAATATTGAACGCTTTAAAACTCATTGCCTCGGTTAGAACCTATAAATAAAAAGTATTTTTACGAGCCGCACACATTGGGGCAAGGGCCGGACCCCGTCAGGATCAATGCCCGATTTGCCTTCACGGGTTTTGCAGGAGCCTCTGCTCCATGGTGAATTTTCTCCGGGTAATCGTGCCCGTTTTTTGTTACCGGTACGACCACCAAATCACGCATGGAACCCTGGCGTTCTTTTCCGGCCCGAACCGACTTGGCATGGTACACGCGAATTCCGGCAATGTGCTTTTTGGTATCTTTCTCTTTTTCATTGTGTTTATCAATGTTGGCGATCAGCTTTTTGACTTTCGCCAGACCGAATACGTGACCGAAAACATGGTCTACGTGGTGGGGGCCCGGTTGCGGTGCACCTGTGTCTTTCAGGTACGCATCTACGTTTGCCTTGGCTTCCTGCGCATTCACGAAGGTGCCCGTGTTAGAAATGTTTTGTGCCATAAACAGTTAAATTTAAGATTAAAGCGCCTACTCTTTTTAAGGTTTTCGGCATTTCCCTTTTTGTCACAAGTGCTTTCGCAGCCCGTTGGAATTTAGTAGTGATGGCCAGCATGCTTGGTTGGTCATCGGCAGGAACTTGATCTTATTCTGTTGTCTGCAATGCCTCATAGCATTTACCTTTTAGTTATCGATTTGCGGAAAAGCAGATCCTTCATTTCACAGGGGTTGTGTCAGTAGTGAGTAAGATGTAGTGAGTGCTATAATTTAAAAGCAAAGCCAATAGAGATATTAAGCGAGTTGACTTGCTGGTTGGTATCTTGGGTTTGCCCTCCGACAGACGCTGAAAACTTGGGGTTTGCAGTGAGGTAATCCACTCCGAATACAAACTTCGTATTCTCCGCTACTTTAAATTTTAAATTTATTCCGACCAGTGCTGCAAAGGCACCGGCCGTACTGGACGGGAAGTTACCAGAAGCACCTCCACCAGAAGCTGATAGGCTTGGTGTGCTGGCAGACATGTAACCTGCCATAATCCGTGGTTCAAGCGACGAAGCATCATTTAGTTTTACTTTTAACACCGGGCCCAATAATACACTGATCACGGACCATTTGGTGGCGGCAATATTAACACCCGGAGGAAGTCCTTGCGACAAACTGGAGTTGTCTACTGCGTAAGATTGAAATCTAAATTCGCCTGCCATTAAAAGTTTGCTGCTGGCATTCTTATGATGTTGATACAATAAGCCAGCGCCAAAACCTGTTTTTGCATCTCCACCCGAGGCACTAGCGAAGTCACCGCTGGGTATGCTGCCTCCTAAGGTTACACCGAGTTCGCCTTGCGCAAAACCAAACGACACGCAGAGCAAATAAATAACGAGAGTAAGAAGTTTATTCATAAGATTTGAGTTTGATGGTTTGTAAAAGTGACTCATTGAGTTATTTATTTTTAACCAGCATCCGGCCCCCGAGGCGGGAGACTCTGGTGTGAAGAAGAGAGCGGTCCATCCTTTCGCTTGCCGATTTTTTGAATAAGTTCTGATCCATGCAAAATTTAGTTTTCCTTTTTCATCTCAACCTTGCCTGCCTTGTGTGTCATTGGTCGGGAACCGAACGACAACAAAAAGCGACCAGCAGCAACTTAGAGGGTTTTCTCCTTTTAAGTCTATTTTAATTTATCTTCAACTTTCAATTCCTTTCTGAAGGCCTCATAAATTTTTAAAATATTTTCCTCGGCCTTTTTTGGAAAATTATAAGTAAATACAAAGGGCGTTTTTCGATCATTTTGTATTATTCGGATTTGCTGGTAAAGTTGTAACCACTCATCGTAGTGCCTGATGAGATCAGCCACATCCGGCAATAATTCAGTAGGTATAAGGAAACTCTTCTTTAGAAAAAGATCTCTTACAGTTTCGTTACAATCTTTTAAGATATCTTCGCGATAGGCACTGTTAGGCTGATACGCAAGAAGCGTCATTGCGCTTCTTTTAAGGTGCATCATCACTGGACCGAGCAATTCCTCTACAGCTCTTTGCTTAAAGTTGAATTGGGCATTAAAAAATACATCTCTCCTCTTAAATTCTTCTTGTATACTGTTCTTAATTTTCTCATCGCGCTTAGTAATAAAGTAACCCAGAACGAGAGAAACCAACAAGCCGTTGGCCACTAGATTGGCAACTGCTTCTAATAAAATCTTTGTTTCTTCTTTCATAACTGTATGTTTTTCTTCATTGCCCTCAATTAATGTCGAGTCTGTTTTCGTTATTGCTGTCTTGCCCGACCACAATCTGAAATCCAGGTAACACAACTTATGAACATTCCTCAATTTTTGCCACAGGGTGGTTGATCACCGATAGCGATTTACCAAAACCTGAAACAGCTTCGGCATTTTGTTTAACCCATATGTGCCTTTCAGTAACCAGGATGAACCGAACGCCAGCAGTGCCGTGGTTTCAAAAAAGACGGTGTTGTAGGTGTAAATTATAGGGGGCAGTTTATTGCCGTGCGGATCAAACACGGTAATTGCCCCGATCATGCCGATACTGATCAGGATGATGATGCCACACCTTTTATAAAAGCGGTTTCGTTTTAACTTTTTTTCAACAAAGAGCCCTTTCGCCTGGCCGCTGTCATCGTTTTGAAAAATGATGAAGCAGAAAAAAGCAAAACACAAGAACAACAACGCAGCCGAACCATAGTGCACCTTGTTGACCCACGGTTGCCACAAGGTTACAGAAATATACCCACTTCCTGCCGGAAGAAAACCACTGGCATTAGTGGGGAAGGCCGCCACCCCCAAAGCAAAAGCACCGGCCAGGTTAGAGATGAGCCGATCGTACTTGTGCGGCCCGGGGTAGCAAAACAAAAAGCCGCTGAGCAAACACAGCACGCCCACAAACACAACGTGCATGATGCTGTAATAATAGTGGCTGATGGTACCTTGCAGGCCTTGGGCGCGGCTGTTCAAAAGCCAGTTGAGGACCAGGCAACCCAGTGACAGCAAAAAAGGAAGGCTGATGCCCAGCAAGCCGATGAGCCTGCGCAAAAGCAAATACGAAACCACCAATGGATTATTAGGTGGGGTTGGATTTGGAGCAGTGTGTTCCATGGGTTAATTTTTTTTAGTAACAAACTTCAAACTGCCGGGAACCAATCGATAACCGTTCCACTGCAACTGGGCGCACTAGGGCAGCAGATAAATTCTTCTTCTAATAATTCATATTTGAAAGTTTTATAGTCACCAACGGAAGTAATACTATCGCAATGAATGCATCGTTTTTTATCCGTGAGTTTTGGCACGTCTTCAAACGGGTAATTATCGATAAGATATTTCTGTTTGTATTTAATGATTACCTCTTCCATGTTCTTTGAATTTATTTAGCATTTTCCGGACTTTTAAATTTCTTTTTGCAGCAATACCTAGGGTGACCCAATGACAACGAAAAGCGAGCAACAACAACCTAGGGTTTTATCACCAACCATCACCTATGCCTTTCCTTATCATCCATGTTGGTCGGTGACAACACCCGACCAAAGGCAGGAGATGCAACCAACAGCAACTTCGGTGTAATCGCTAACCAACTTGATTCAACCAATCTCGAATATACATCCCGATCCTTTCAATGTCGTGATTGACTAATTCACCGCTATGCATTATAACATTTCTTGAACGTTCAAGAGTTTTAATAATCTGATCGGCCCATTCAACAGAATGAATATGTGGCTCAAAAAATGGCCAATTTTCTGGTAATCGAATAATCGTTAGAAGATCACCAAATTCGGTGTAGTTAATAATGCTGTCTCCACGAGGAGTGTGCCATCTAATTTTATTCTCCTCTCCACGTCTACTTTCAGCTTTAGTTCGTACTTTCTCTGAAACGCATTCAGCCCACCAGTTATTCCCTTTATTTTCCAACAATTTTTTTGCAATAAATTTTCGAACGGTATTTTCGAACGCGCAAATAGCGGTATAAACAACTGCCATTTTTCGAGCCTGTAGTATCAAATCTTCATCTAATTCATCAATGCCTAGTGTTTCATGCAGCTTTTTAAAATCCTCATTTCCAAATTTTGTTTTTTTGATTCTGGATGTTTTGTCTAACGCTTCTTCTGTAAGAATACCTTTAAAAACAAATGAATATAAGCTGTCTGCGCTCATAATAGATGCTCTTTTAAGCTTTTAAAAATCGCATCATAAACGGTTATGTCTCTGGTCTCCGGCAAATGAATTTGAATATTATAGTGCATCTCAGTTGTTATTTTTTTGTTGACCAACTCATGAGTCATTTTTTGCGAATCTTTCTTGTGTTCAGATTCTTCGTGAGAAGCTTTATCCTCTTTCAAAACAGTGATGTCTTTAGTTTGCATTTTTGTGAAGTCAGCATATTTACATATACTGCTGAATGTATTGGCCATCCAATTAAGGACAGCGTCTGATTTGGATCCTTGAGTCAGCGTCTTCAGTTTGTTTTTTACTTCACTCGTTGACATCTCATTTGCCTTAACATTTACAGCAAATAAATCGGAGTAGGACTCTTTAATTGCCTCTGCTAGTACCTGCTTCGATTGAGTTTGATCAAGAAACTTAAAGTATCTTTCCTGAGGAATGCTCGCTTGATCTATAAACTTTAGGGCTTTTAGAATCCCTATGAAAAGTCGATCATTTGTACTCTTAAATTCAAGTTGTTCCAAGAATTTCGTTGTAAATTTCTGAGGAGCCTGAGCACTAAGAAGTGAATTAAAGAAAGTATCAACATTCTTTGTTGCTACTAGATACTGTTCTGGTAAAGCCATATTTGTTATTTTTTAAGTTACCTATTTCCTCTTCGTTTGTTACTCATCAGCACCAGAGCCCCCGAAGCGTGAGACAGTGGTGAGAAATTGGGATGACAACACCGACGAAAGGCAAAGTGAGAAAAAATGCTAATCCTTTGTGTGATCTATCACAAGAATTATCTTATCCTTCTTCAACTTTTCCCATTCCTTTTTTGTAATCTGTGGATTCAATTCCATTAACTCTGGAATCCGCATTTGAAATTGAGCTGCGATCCCAGCTAGGCTTTCACCCTTCTTAACAGCGTACGCTTTAGTTTTTTCTTTGGCATCCTGGCTTAAAACTTTAGAGACCATCGAGTTGCTATCAGCATTATTAACTCGCTTATCTTTGACTTTATTAACTGCGCCAGATAGATTTGTTGAATCCTTAATTGTAGGCTTTGAATTTTTGTTCTTTTCATTATCGGTTTTTTTAACGGAGATTAAACTATCAGAGCCACTACGCTTTCCATTATTTTCTGTAACTGTTTTTTTAGACTGCCCTTTTGTATCATCTATAGAAATTGTTGGTTTACGTTTTTCCTGTTTTTGCTTCTTATTTTGAGGAGGCATATCACTTTGATTCATTTCTTGTTTTTGATGCGTGATGACATTATTTTTTGGCCAAACATTTTCAGTGGCTTCATTCCTATCTTTAGCACTCCCTTTCATATTATCACTTGCGTCTTTCGAAAAGGCTAAATATTGATTCCTAAAGTTCTTTAACTTCGCAATTTCGCTTCGAACCTCCTCACGGGTTGTATTTGAAATGCCTTTTATAGAATTTGCGTCTCTAAGTTCGTCTTCATAGTAAGCACTATAACCAGGATTATATTCAGCACTTGCTCTATACTTTTTAGATTTATCTAATAAGTCTTGTATTTCATGTTCCCTATTGAATGAGTTTTTATTGGTGTCTATGATTACTGTATCCTCATTGCGCTGTTTTAAGGAATCTAATGTTCTTGGTCCATATGTGATGGCAATTAGTATTGCGCCATTTGCTAAAAGGACTAATACTAGTTTGTTAAGTAATTTCATATCCATGCTTGTTCCCTTTTGTTTTGATGGCTGTTAATTATTGTGCTGCTGAAGATGAAGCTAATTCCGCTTCCAATCCAGGATAAGGAAGGATAAGGTTGTACAATGTGCAAAATACCCATCACGGTGAGCGAGAGGCCCCAAGTGAGAGCATTCTTAACTGATTTTCGTTTATTTTCATCGAACCAATCTTCAAAAATTGCTTTAAGTGATGCCTTTTTTTCTTCAATTTTGTCACCTGTTTTGCTATCATTACCTGATAAACCTTCCGGTCTCTGAGAAATAAATTCTCGATGATCTTTAGTCTTATTACCTATCTCCTCAGGCATGTCGTTAATCACAAATAGCCTTATTCTTTCAAATAACTTAGAAATTGGCTCCCATGGATGGCCCTTAATATAAGTCTCAATTTGTAATGTAATGTGATCAATTCTTTTAGGTTTAAGCTGATCCATAAACTTGTTGAACACTTCTATGTTTTCACCTTGAACTCGATTGAAATATGCATTATGCACGTTAAATAATGTTGACTTGTGTTTATCCAATTTATTCTTATGAATTTCATGTTCAACTTTCACTGACAAGTCATATTCGCCGGAGGACATAATTAATTTCGAAATAATTGGAGCGATCTCAAGTATTAGAAATAGCATTAAAATTGAATAGAATGCAGGCCAAATATTATTTTGGTTTTTCAATTCGTGGAGAACCGCTATCTTCGAAATGATTCCGTTATTGTAGGCAAACGAATTGTGTACATCGCTTTCTGAAATTAGATTTATTCTTTCATTTGCCCTAAGCTGTAATAAGGAATCAATCTTGTGTATTTTTTTTTCATACCTGTCATCGCTTGTTCGAAGTTGAGTGGTTGGATAATTATCGGTAGACCATACAACCTTTGAAATTAAAGCTTGCGCTATTGTTGAATCCTTTTTCGAAAAAAAACCAATATGATCAAGTGCCGACCGCTCGTTTTCATGTTTTAGTTGACTAGTCTCCCTGTAATAATTAAATATAAACGAATGAGCAGAGTCCTTTTGATTTTCTAATTTTTCACGTTTCCTTGCTAACAAATCAATTTCCTTTTCTAATTTTTCGGTAGCATTCTGTTTATATTCCTTCGAGTATTCATCCATTTTAGCTCTAATTAATTTATCAAAAATCCACACTTCAAGGGGTTGAGAAATTATGACCGAAATAAAAACCGCAAGAATGAGTCTCGGTATTGATGATCCGAATTGGAC
>Ga0209067_10001253_pt1 | contig 15829 bp, 5 predicted proteins | sample ColStrG_CSR_2013_FD_187199 | JGI IMG/M metagenome (GOLD analysis project Ga0209067, IMG submission 187199) | Freshwater sediment microbial communities in response to fracking from Pennsylvania, USA - Cold Stream Run_MetaG_CSR_2013 (SPAdes)... | ecosystem: Environmental > Aquatic > Freshwater >...
GCGAAGGGTCTCCTCGCCGGCGACGCCTGTCCAATTCACAAGCGCCGTGAATGTATAATTCTTTTCATACAAATATTCGGCGGCCCACGCGGAAAGCTTGATGATGGCCGGTCCGCTTAACCCCCAGTGGGTAATGAGCAGCGGGCCGGTTTCAGAGAATTTCGTGCCGGCTATTTTTATTTCCGCTTGCCCCACCGACACCCCCATCAAATCGGTAAACTTCTTACTTGAATCGTTAAAAGTAAACAGGGATGGAATGGGGTTGATGATGGGTAGGGGCCTGAGCCAATTATAACTCTGTGAATTTTGGTAGCCGCCACAGGCAATTAAAACTTTGCGGGCCGTGATTGTCTGGGTGTTTAATTCAAGGGAAAAATCATTTTCACCCGGGGTTATTTTTTTTACTTCAGCCTGCCGCTGGATTGTGATTTGATGTCGCTGGGCCTGGAGCAAAAAACAGTCGATGATCGTTTGCGAGCTGTTACTCACCGGAAACATCCGGCCATCGGGTTCTTTTTTTAGTGTCACCCCTTTTGATTCAAACCATTGGACAATATCCTTCGCTTGAAATTTTCTGAACAGTGATTTTAATTCTTTGCTGCCACGGGGATAATGCTTTGAAAGGGGCGTGGGCTCGAAACAGTGGTGTGTCACATTACAGCGACCCCCGCCCGAGATGCCGACTTTTGAAAGGAGCTTGGTGGTTTTTTCAAGGATGACGATGGAAAGCCCAGGGTTCATCTCGGCTGCCGTGATAGCGCCGAAGAAACCGGCTGCGCCGCCACCAATCACCGCTAAATCAAAAGACGAATTTTCTAGTGCTTCTTTCATTGAAATTCTTCGCAAAGGTATTCGATGTTCATCACTTCCCATGGGTAGGTGCCTCTGTTTTGCCAACCGTATCAAAATCCTTAAATTTAAAGGATCAATTTTTTAAACTTTTCCAACTAACACAACCCACATTCAACCATGAAAATATTTTGGCTGGCAATTTTGGTCTTTGTGTCCGGCTCTCTCGGTGCACAAAAGTTACTGAACTATCATGACTACCAGGAATTGGCAAAGTACAACCTCTCTTACCTGGATAAGACCGGGGCACTTAAAACGCAGCGTGTAAAATTCAAACAGTATAACCTTGAACTCTACGATGAGAAAGGAGCAAGTGAATTTACCATTACCTGGCCGCAGGTTCCCCAGCTGGTGCGGAGACTAGAAACGGGTGATCACAAAGACCTTTATGGGGGAATGTACAAGAGTTTGAAGGACCTGAGCAACGGTCTGATAAAACAAGGAGGTGAATACCACCCCATCCCCACGGAGATGGCGGAAGTTTCGGTGGCCATTGACCCTGGGCATTTTGCCAAGAATTTTGCCGAAGGCATTCGGGAAGAAAAATATGTAAAAATGCGCGGAGCCGATCTGGGCTTAGCCAAAGACATCAGCTTTTATGAAGCGAACCTGGCTGATATTACCGCGGCCATCGTTAAACTCGAGCTTGAAAAATTAGGCGCCAGGGCTTTTCTTACCAAACCCATGGGAGGAAATTCACTGGGTAAATCCTTTCATGACTGGTATGTGAAAGATTATAAGGGAGATTTGGATTGGTATTATCACGAGGGCGATGTCACCAAAGCCGATTATGAAATGTATCTCAAGTCAGACTCTAACGCCATCTTCAATACCTTTTATCGATTTGTAGAATTTCGAAAGAGGATTGACTTAATTAACAATACCAATCCCACCATGACAGTTATCATTCATTACAATGCGGCAGAAGGAGGAAAGCGGGATGCTGATGGTTTTTTAAAACCGGTGCAGCAGAATTATTCCATGGCCTTCGTTCCAGGAGCCTTTAATAGTTATGAACTTAAACGGTATTCTGAAAAACTGGACTTCCTGCGGCTGTTGATGAGTCCTGATCTGAATAAGTCGATGCGATTGGCTCATTTGATACTCGACCAGGAAAACCTCATCGGTATCCCGCCGGTTCAAAATGATCAACATGTGCTAGACGAACGGTATTGCTCCCGCACCGATTATGATGGGGTTTATTGTCGCAATCTGGCGATGACCCGTACGGTGCGCGGTCCGCTGGTGTATCTGGAAGCGCTGTTACAAGACAATGAGAAGGAGGCGGTTGAATTATCCAAACAGGACTTTGTGCTGGATCATCCAACGTATGGAAAGATGATGGTGCCCAAAAGATGTTATGAGATTGCCATGTGTGTGGTCAAAGGAATCACTGCCTGGCTTGAAGAGAATAAAAGCTATTCTTCTGCGGCCACGGCCGATAGTGACCAGAACAAAAAATAGATTGAATCGTTATCTACCCGGTGTACGTTGCTGTTGCAATCTATGAATGAGTAAGAAAAATTTTGAGCGTTCTCCCAAAACGCCGCGGCAGGAACCAACCCATGACGCTGCCCCGGCGGCGCTGCGATTTTTATTTATTGTAAGTCTGTGGCTGATCACGGGTGCGGTGATTGTCTTTTTATTTATTCTGCCCCAGCGGCTGAACGGGGCCCTGGATACACTTCACCAGGTGAAAGGAAGTATTACCTCTTTATTTCGCTTCTGTGATGATTGGAACTTTTTGCTGCTGACAACCATATTTTCTTTTTCGGTGATTATCTATACCCTCAATGACCGGGTACTGCAGAAATATTTACCCAATGGGCAAAGGGGATTTTACTCTGAAGGGGCGATTTGGACTTTTAGAAATCTGGCGAACCTGGTTGTATTTTTTTTTGAAGTGGGTCTTTTTTGTCTCATTCTAACTCATTCGGTTACCACTCCATCGATCTACTCTTCGCTAGATGAGCTGCCGAAAACCAAATACCATATCTTGCTTCTGGGGACGTCAAAATTCATCGATCCGCTCGGCAAGAGGCAGTCGGAGAACTTATATTATAAAGCGCGCATTGCATCGGTGGTAGAGCTTTATAAGGCCGGCAGGGTGAAGTCGATATTGATTTCAGGGGATCGTCATGGTGAATATAACGAGCCCGAGGACATGAAAAAGGATTTGGTTAAGGCCGGCATTAAAGCGAAACTGATCACGGAAGACTTTGATGGGTTCAGAACTTTTGATAGTATCATCCGCATGCGGCAGCAATTGCAAGGCAATGAAACCATCCTTATCGTTTCACAATATTTCCATTTGGAGAGGGCCATCTATTTGGCGCGGCAAAAAGGAATGGAGGCAGAGGGTTATGCAGCGAAAGGGTCGATGACCCTTTCCATGATACAACGGGAGTTTCTGGCCAAGCCAAGGATAATCCTGGATATTTATTTGTTAAATACCCAGGTGAGCGGTGTGGCCGCACACCCGAGACGAAAAGTTTCTTTTACCAAGGCCGGTGATCTATTTATATTATTTGTGGTGGCAGGCTCCATTGTTGGGGCTGGCAGAATGACTAGAAATTTGCTTGAGTTTTGAACATATCGAAATTAGGATTTTTAAAATGAAACTACCCCAAAAGTATAACGTGTAATGGATTCGGTAAAACATCTGTTTCGTCAAATCTCGGGAGGTGATTATTTCTTGATTTTCTTGTTGGGCGCTGGCGTTTACTTCTTATCGGCCAGTATGGAAAATCGTCAGCGCTTTCAGCTTACCGCCTTTATTGTATTTCTGGTTTTCTGCATTCGATTGATCATCGGAGTTTCATTCGTCAGCTTGATTGTTGGTCTAATCAATTCAATTCATTTCATTTATATCTGGGCACCACTATCGCTTTCCATTTTCATCACCAGCATGCTTTATGAACGCGGAAAGCTGAAAGTAATCATCGCGAGATCCATCATTGCGTCCATTTGCATTTGCGCATCACTGTATTTTATTTTCCGCTAGATCAACTTGAAATTCATCGAGTGGCTCATTAGCGCTTGATGAACTTAAGTTAGCGGCGTCCAGGGACGACGGAGGGAAGGCGATCCTATCGTAGTGAATTACACGATAGGGTCCCGCATCATGTTATCGCACGATCACCATCTTTACTGTTCGAGCATTGTTACCCTGGATGATCGTGAGGATGTAAACTCCGCTGGCAAGATTGGGGTCATGGGCAAAAATGTATTTTTCATTTCCTTGCGCCAGTGACCAGCTGTCATCATATAACGGGTCGCCCATGCTGCTCACCAGTTTCACGACAACGGGGGTTGTTTGGTCCTGGCTACGCACTTGAATCTTGGCGTCTTTCCAGCTAGTCGGGTTAGGGTACGCATCGACCACAAATGCGGGCCCTTCGAAATTCGCCATGATCGTTTCTGAATAGGTGTACACGCCATCGAAGTCTACTGACCTGAGTCGATAATAATTTTTTCCTGGCATCGGGCTCCGATCAAGGTAGCTGTAGTTGCTAGCATAATTTGTCGTGCCGGCGGCGTGAAGGGTGGCGATGGTCGAAAATAGCTCGCCGCCATCACCACGCTGAAGCTGAAAATAGTCTGCATTTATTTCACTTAAGGTCTGCCAGGTGATGGCGATGTCCGAGGGCTGAGCAGCAGCTCGAAAGTTAACCAGCTCGATGGGCAATGGATTCGTGCCCGTAAGGGAACCGAAAGTAAAAGGCCCAAATTTAGTTACGCTCGTCGTCGTTGAAATTGAACCTGCCAACGGTGAAGATAGGCTGCAGCTACCCGTGGTGGAGACAGAGTTATTGTTGTTTTCCCAGAGTGTTCCATTGTAGCGCGCTATTCGCAGGTCCGCCGTACTACAGTCGGCGATCTGACTGAACTGCGAGTCCTGCCAATAAAGGGTCACGGTGGCATTGCCAGCACCGACAGTTTGATTTAAAGTCCAATATTCGGCGCCGCTGACATATTTAAGAGCGGGCAGTGGTGAAGCAGCTACGGCGAAGTTTCCAGTAAGGGGGGAGCTAAAGTACTTGGCCGTGTAGGTGGTGGAAGCGGAGGGAACACCAATGCCAATCGGCGCATATTTGGTGGCGGTGCCGGTAGGGAAAACAAAGGCTGTCGTCCCCGCTTTTTGGATAGGCCCGTTCACATAGCTGGCCGCGCTGGCGCCAGTCGCAGAGGATCCCGCCAAAAAGAGCAGCGTTGTATTTTGAGTGACGATGCCACTGGTAAAGGTGAAGTTATTGGAGACCTGCTGGGTGCCACCCGTCATCGTCAGCCCTAAAGATGAATTAATGGCAATATTGTAAAATGTCTCTGTCGCGCTGCTACTGACCGTCCCCGCGTTCCCGCAGCCAACGAAGTTTACGGTACTGGTGTTCTGGGTGAAGGTTCCGTTATTGGTAAAATTGCGAAAAACAAAAAGCTTATTATTGGTGCCAATAGTAAAATTCGCCGACGGATTAATCGTCAGATCGTAAACGTCTGCACTTGTCGTGAGGGTGATTGCATTGGCCGTACCTGATGGGACGGTGACGGACGTAAACCGGTCGGGGATCACCCCGCCTGACCAGTTGGTGGTAACATTCCAATTGCCACTACTGGCCCCCGTCCAGGTGGCGGTGGCGCCAGGGCCGTTTATTGTTATTGAGTTTGAATTATACGTTGTCGTTGAGCAGCCACCAAGATTGGGTGTCAAGGTGCAGGTTACAATATTGCCTCCAATAAGCGAGTTGTTGGTATAGGTGCTACCCGTACCGGTCTGCGTTTGACTTCCATTGACAAAGAAGGTGTAGGTCGGTGTCGCGCCGGCATTAATCGCCGTGGCATTGTAGACTCCAGCACTGGCATTATTGACCACCAGCGCATTGGTGATGGTTCCCCCGGTGCTGTAGATAGACGCATCGACCAGCATAGGCAAGGTGGGCGCGACCAAACTGGTGTATACCACCGCACCATTCTGATAGTATTTTACAATATTACCTTCAACGGAAATCTTTAAAATATCACTGGTGGTATAGGTTCCGACATTACCGCGGGCAATTCCAGACTCATAAATACCTAGAGTTCCTCCGTTTTGCAAGTAGAAGGCGTATTGAATGGTAGTATAACTGGAACTGGTGAAGGAGCTGCTCAGGCCAATCATCCGAAAGGTGGTGGTCTCAGATGCCGTGAATTGAAAATAGCCATTGCTAGAAACCGTATTCCAGGAAGCTGCGCCGCCATTCCAATTTGCATTGGATTGAATTTTGTTCAGATTATTTCCAGTGGCCTGAACGTTGGAGAGGGTTGATGTCTGCCATACTACTTGTTCGATGGCTTCCGTACAGGCCGCCGAGGAAAGAGCGCCAAGCAAATAAAAACTAATCCCCGTCGGGGCGGCCACAGCAAGGTTGGTGACGGTGTTGGAAGCCAACGTGGTTGCCACCGAACATCCCCCCAGGTTTGGAGTCAAAACGCACGTCACCACGTCGTTGTTATTTAATGACGTGTTGGTGTAGGTAGTGGAATTCGTGCCCACGTTTACGCTATTAAGCTGCCATTGATAGGTTGGCGCGGCCCCCGCATTGATCGCCGTTGCTGTAAATAAACCTGTATTGTAGTTTGAGACCAGTGCGTTAGAAATCGTTCCACCAACAGTTTGGATCGATGTGTCTACCAATAGCGGCAGCGTAGGGGCTATGCCGCTGATGTATAGAAGCGTGCCATTCTGATAATACTTGACAACGCTCGCTTCCACGGTGATTTTAAGAATGTCACTGGTGGCATAAGTGCCAAAAGCGCCGCGACCAGTTCCTGACTCATAAATCTGAAGGCCACCGCCAGCCACCAGGTAGAAAGCATATTGAATCGTCGTAAAACTTGAACTTGTAAAAGTGGTGCTTAGGCCAATCATTCGGCTCGTGCTTGTCTCGCTTGCCGTAAACTGAAAATAGCCGTTGTTGGCGACTGTATTGAAAGACGCAGCCGCACCGTCCCAGTTCCCATTGGATTGTATTTTTAGCAAACTGTTTCCAGTTGCCTGAACGTTAGATAGTGTCGAGGTCTGCCAAACCACCTGCTCAAGGTCGGTATTACAAGCAGCCGCAACAGCAGTTCCCTGCACAACTAAATTGATATTGTTACCCGTTGTAATGGGTTGGTTGGTAAGTGTATTGGATGTGACCCCTGTAGAAATCGAGCAACCGCCAAGGCTGGGGGTAAGTATGCAGGTAATAACGTTGCCAGCGGCCAGTGATGTGTTGGTATAGGTGTTACTGTTCGTGCCCACTGGGGCAGCGTTAAGGAACCACGCATAAGAGGGCGTTGCCCCGGCATTAATGGCCGTCGCCGTAAAAGTCCCAACATTAAGGTTGACTACAAGCGCACTATTGATTGTTCCACCCACGGAGTTAATAGAAACATCGACGAGCATGGGCAGCGTCGGGGATACGGTGCTGATATAGAGCAGGGTTCCGTTCTGATAATATTTGACCACATTGGCTTCCACCGATATCTTTAAAATGTCGTTGGTGTTGTAAGTTCCAAATGCGCCGCGACCGGTTCCTGATTCATAAATCTGAAGACCGCCGCCAGCGACCAGATAGAATGCGTATTGAATTGTGGTGTAGCTGGCACTTGTATAAGCGGTGCTCAAACCAGCCATGCGTGACGTAGTTGTTTCGCTGGCTGTAAATTGAAAATAACCATTGTTACCAACCATGTTCCAGGAGGCGCCGCCGGCATTCCAACCACCGTTTTGCGTTTTGAGCAAGCTGTTAGCAGTTGTGGTTACATTAGCGAGCGTAGTAGTCTGCCAAACCACTTGTTCAATTCCATCATTACAACCGGAGGTGGCAGCGGAATTTTCTATATAGAAACCGATATTGTTGCCTGTGGTAATGTTGCTGTTGGTAATGATGTTGGAGGAGAGTTGAGTGGAGGAGCAACCAGTAACGTTAGGCGTCAGCAGGCAAGTTACTGCGGCACCGTTGCCAAGCGCAGTGTTGGTATATGTGGCGCTATTGGTGCCGACCCCAGTTCCGTTTAAATACCATTGATAGGTGGGGGTTGTTCCCGCGTTTATGGCGGTAGCCGTAAAGACTCCCACATTGTAATTGGCGACAATGGCATTGTTAACAGTCCCCCCGGCAGTATTTATGGAGACATCAACGAGCAGAGGCAGTGTTGGTACCGCACCACTGATATATAGTAGGTTTCCGTTCTGGTAATATTTCACCACGTTATTTTCCACCGAGATTTTCAAAAGATCTCCGGTGGCAAAGGTTCCGAAACCACCCCTGCTAGCCCCCGATTCATAAATTTGAAGAGCGCCACCCGCCACCAGGTAAAACGCATACTGAATGGGTACATATCCGGCTCCAGTGTAAGACGTGCTGAGTCCTGCCATCCTTGAAGTAGTAGTTTCAGAGGCAGTAAACTGGAAGTACCCATTGTTCGCTACCGTATTATAGGAGGCAGCCCCGCCATTCCAACCGCCGATTGGTGCTTTCGTTAAACTATTTCCTGTGGCCTGCTGATTGGTCAGACTAGAGGCTTGCCAGCTGACATTTTCCACCGCGTCATTGCAACCAGCAGTCGCCACGCTGCCGGCAATATAGAAACCGATGTTTGCAGGCGCGCTAACAGTTAAATTAGTGATTGAATTCGAAGCTATCGGTGTTGTGGCAGAACAGCCACCCAGGTTTGGTGTCAGCATGCAGGTGACCAAATCAGTATTGTTTAGTGCTGCATTGGTATAGGTGTTTGTCGTTCCAACCCCGGTTCCATTCAAAAACCATTGGTAAGTGGGCGAGGCACCGGAATTGGTAGAGGCCGCGGTGAAAACGCCAGTGCTAAAATTGGAAACGATGGCATTGGTGATAGTGCCAGTCGTACTGTTAATAGATACATCAGCGAGCAACGGCAGCGTAGGGGCAACGCCGCTGCTATAGAGAAGGTTTCCGTTCTGGTAATATTTGACAACGCCCGCTTCCACTGAAATCTTGAAGACGTCATTAGGGCTGTATGTTCCAAAAGCGCCGCGGCCTACGCCGGATTCATAAATTTGGAGGCCTCCACCATTTACTAAATAAATGGCATACTGAATTGTAGTATAACTAGAACTTGAATAAGAAGAACTTAGTCCTGCCATGCGCGACGTTGTAATCTCGGAAGCCGTGAATTGAAAGTAGCCGTTGTTGGCAACAGTATTCCAGGACGCAGCCCCTCCATTCCAGTTGCCATTGGATTGTATCTTCAACAAATTGTTACCGGTGGCTTTTAGGTTGGATAACGTAGAGGTTTGCCATACTACCTGCTCACTTGCCGTGTTGCAGGCGGTGGCAGCAACGGTTCCCTGGATATAAAAATCAATACTTACTGGCGCGGAAACGACCAGGTTGGTAACTGTGTTTGACGTCAGAATATTGGTTGCCGAACACCCCGCCAAATTTGGTATCACCTGGCAAGTTATTACGTCGCCGCTATTTAAGGCGGCGTTCGTATAGGTTGGGCTGTTGGAGCCCACGCCCACGCCACCTCTAAACCACTGGTACGTGGGCGATGCGCCGGCGTTTGTTACCGTCGCCGTAAAAACGCCAGTGTTATAATTGGATACCAGGGCGTTCGTTATCGTACCCCCGACGGTGTTAATAGAAACATCCACCAGCATGGGCAGCGTAGGCGTTACAGCGCTGATGTAGAGAAGGTTTCCATTCTGATAATATTTAACCACGTTTGATTCCACCGAAATTCTGAAAATGTCGCCAGGGGCATAGGTGCCGAAGCCGCCAATGCCAGCCCCAGACTCGTAGATTTGAAGCGTGCCGCCCGCCACGAGGTAAAAGGCATATTGAATCGTGGTATAACTGGAACTGGTGTAGGTCGTGCTCAGACCTGCCATTCTGGAAGTGGTAATTTCGGTGGCGCTAAACTGAAAATAGCCGTCGTTAGAGACCGTATTCCAGGATGCGGCGCCCCCGTTCCAGCCACCATTTTGGATCTTACTTAAGCTGTTTCCAGTGGCCTGCAGGTTTGTTAAGGTTGCCTTCTGCCAAACGACTTGCTCAAGGTCGGTATTGCAGGCCGAGGTCGCCGGCGTTCCTTGTACATAGAAGTCAATGCTCGAGTTGCTGGCAATATTTTGCTCGGTAATTGTATTGGATGTCATCGTGGTGGCTGAGGTGCAACCAGCCAGATTAGGGATCATTTGGCATGTTACTAAGGCGCCACTGGGCACCGCAGGATTGGAGTAGGTAGGACTATTGGTGCCCACATTCCCGCCGTTCAAAAGCCACTGAAACGTTGGTGAAGCCCCGGCATTTGTAGTGGACGCAATGAAACTTCCCGTATTGGTGTTGGCCACCAGGGCATTAGTTATCGTCCCGGGGGTATTGCTAATGGAGACGTCAACGAGCATAGGCAAGGTGGGTGCCACACCGCTGATGTACAGGAGATTTCCATTTTGATAATATTTCACCAGGTTATTTTCTACTGAAATTTTAAAGACATCACCGCTTGCATATGTGCCGAACGCCCCTTTATTGACGCCTGATTCGTAGATTTGAAGAGCGCCGCTATTAACAAGGTAAAAGGCATATTGGATCGTAGTATAACTCGAACTGGTGTAGGTAGTACTAAGGCCTGCCATTCGCGAAGTGGTGGTCTCCGTGGCAGTAAATTGAAAATAACCATTGTTGCTTACGGTGTTGATGGATGCAGCGCCTCCATTCCAGCCCCCGTTCGATTGAAATTTTAACAGACTGTTGCCCGAGGCCTGGACATTAGAAAGGGTGGCGGCTTGCCACACGACTTGTTCGGCAGCATTAGTGCACGCTGACGCCGCCACTACGCCGTCGATTGCAAAGGTGATGCTGGCGGGAGAACTATTTACCTGGTTGGTAATAGAATTAGAAGTGTAAATGTTGCTGACTGAACATCCATTTAGGTTAGGGGTGACCTGGCATGTCACCACGTCATTGTTTGCCAGGCTCGTGTTGGTATACGTTGCACTGTTGGTGCCCACGTTACTGCCATTTACTTGCCATTGGTAGGCGGGTGACGACCCTGCATTGCTGACCGTTGCTGAAAAAGTGCCAACATTTGGATTAACAATCAAAGCATTGGTAACTGTTCCATTTATACTATAGATGGAAACATCGGCCAACAATGGCAGAGTAGGTGCAATAGTACTGATATACAAAAGGTTACCATTCTGATAATATTTCACCCCGTTTGCCTCGACCGATATTTTGAAAATGTCACCCGCGGCATAGGTGCCGAAATTGCCCCTGCTAGTTCCGCTTTCGTAGATTGTCAGCACACCGCCTTGCTGCAAGTAGAAAGCATATTGAATGGTGGTATAGCTTGAGCTAGTGTAGGCGTTACTCAACCCCGCCATTCTGTAGGTAGAAGTTTCCGAGGCGGTAAATTGAAAGTATCCGTTCGTTGAAACAGTATTCCACGAAGCGGCTCCGCCATTCCATACGCCATTAGAACCCAATTTAATTAGATTGTTTCCGGTGGCCTGCACGCCCGACAAGGATGAAACCTGCCAGGCCACTTGCTCGGTGCTGTTATTGCATCCTGCTACGGCGGCGTTCCCGGCGATAAATAAATTTAGAAACGGTGTAATAGAGAGCGCCCGATTAGTGGTTGAATTTGAACTGGCTATAGAAATAACCCCGCATGCCGTGGTATAGGTGAGATTGCAAGAGACTACGTCATTTACACTAAGGTTATTATTGGTGTAGGTGGCACTGTTTGTTCCAACAGGGGCTGCATTTAATAGCCATTGATAGGCGGGACTTCCAGCGTTAACGGCTGTTGCCGTAAATGTGCCTGAATAATAATTCCCCACCAGGGCATTGGTGATCGTCCCACCCGTACTGTTGATGGAGACATCCACAAGTAAAGGGAGTGTTGGCGCTACCGTACTTATATATACGACCGTTCCATTTTGGTAATATTTGACTTGGGTACCTTCCACGGAAATCTTCAAAAGATCACCCGTATTATACGTTCCCACAGCTCCTCGGCCTGCGCCAGATTCATAGACCTGCAGGGATCCGCCAGCCACTAAATAGAATGCATATTGGATCGTCGTGTAACTGGAACTGGTAAATGAATTACTCAATCCTGCCATTCGCGAGGTAGTAGTTTCAGAGGCGGTAAACTGAAAGTATCCATTCGCCGCCACGGTATTCCAGGAGGCCGCACCGCCGTTCCACCCACCGGGCTGATTTTTTGTCAAGTTGTTGCCCGAAGCAACGACGTTACTCAAATCCGAAATTTGCCATACCACCTGTTCTTCCACTGCCGTGCAGGCGTCTACGGCCGGAGTATTCTGGACGTAAAACTCGAAGCCCCCTGACGCTATGCTAATACTATAATAATTGCTTTGACTACACTCTACAGTCGTCCGGTCGGCCGTCGACAAGGCCGTCACAAAAGAGATCATTTCTGCCAGGGCCCCGTTGATATAATCGCTCGTGCCATTATAACTTCCTATCCACATGTTTGCCACGCTCGTCACTGATGTTGCAAGAGCACCGCTGCTCAAAGAGTTTACACCATTTTTCCAAACTGTGCCTTGCGCGCCGTTTCGCTCATAGGTACCAATCGCATAGCCGGTCCAGGTCAGCCCGCCGTACAGTCGGCCTCCGTTGCCAATGTCGCCCAAGTCAAAGTAGGTGTTACCGTCCCCCCAGGGGGCATGAATATTGTACCTGTTGGTACCAGGGTCACCGTTAGAGAAGACGGAGGAATTAGCCGTGGCATTTTGATACACAAAATTGCTGGTGGATATATTCCCACTTGTTGTGATTTGGGTTGCGTTTGCGCTGCTTTGCAGCGTTTGGCCGCCTGAAAATAGTAATGTTGGCTTTCCGTTCTGAAGGGCAACAGCACCCGCACTAATCAGCGTTGGCTGCTTGGCCGCAGTGGCTTGGCTTGCGTTATAGGCATTTCCGCTTTGGTCATACCATATATTAACTGTCCCGGAATTAGCACCTATCCAGGCACTCAGCAAGGTTGCTGTTGCTGCACCACCGCCGGCTGCGCTAACTTGGGAGTTGACTGAAATCGTCCCTGTTACGTCGAAATAGACGTCCCTAAGCTCGCCGTCGGAGCTACGCCTTACCCTTGCGGCAGGCCCGACATAAGAAGAACTAAGTTGCCGTAAGCTATAGGCTAATGCTGAAGGCGTGGCCGCAGTCAGCCCAATTTTGTTAAGCGTATTTTGAGCATGAGCCTGAAAAAAAAAGGTAAAAACAGTGAGCCCAGTTAAGATTATTCCGATCTTTTTTTTCCCCGTGTCCTTCATAGAGTTGTTCTACTTGAGTTGTTCTTACTTGCAAATAGCGAAAGTTAGAGAAATTAAAACTAAGACATTTAATTATTTGGGAACCGTAACAACGAATTAACAATGGATTTTTGTGAAGTAATCGTAAGGGTTCTCGCGGGGGCAATCATTACCAAGAAATAACTATGAGTGGGCCGGTGTTCAACGTGGTCCCCCGGTATTTACAATCTTTTTAAACTTAAAATCAGCTGGTGAATTCTACAAAAAAAACCCTAACAGATCAGGGGCAAGATGTAAAAACGTCGGGGTGGCCAGATTCGAACTGACGATCTCTTGGTCCCAAACCAAGCGCGATACCGGGCTACGCTACACCCCGAAATTTTAATGGAGGCGCGAAGGTATAAAAAGATTCTATACCTCCAACATTTTTTTGTGATCCGGCAGGGAATCGAACCCCGAACCGTCAGATTAGAAATCTGATGCTCTATCCAGTTGAGCTACCGGACCTAAAATTTTAAACCCCGCTTCACGTGCGGGGTTTACGGTGCGGAGGGGGGGGGATTCGAACCCCCGGTACGGTTTGACCCGTACGACAGTTTAGCAAACTGCTGGTTTAAGCCTCTCACCCACCTCTCCGGGCAAAAACGGAGCGCAAATATAGCCTTTGCATTCTGAAATTCAGGCGCTTTGCCTTCTAATTTTAATAGCGAGCCAGTTTTTTTCCTCTCATCCAGGTTCCAGTCAGGGCCGCCGAGCCCCCCACCAGCCCTCCAATTAATGTCATCATGATAAATAAATTCAGCGGAAAAAGTTTATTCACTTTCTCGGTAAGAATGGAATGGGTCGTTGAATCCATGTAGTAGGCCATCGCCAGCCAGAGCAACCCAGCACCGGGAAATCCCGCCGCAAAAGATAGCAGGCCCCCATTATGAAAAAAATATCCGGCCACCAGAGCGATCAAGGCCATGGTCCACCATGGCAAGAAATATTGAGCGATGAAACTGCCGATCATGGTAGCGAGTAGTTGTAAAATGAATTTCATTTTCCTTCGGATTTTAAAGTGAGTGTTGACATCATGAACGGGTTCATTTGCTCTAAGAGTGAATTAAAATGAAGATTAAAATAATGGTCGGCAGTCCAAACGTCAATCATGTTGTTATAAAATGGACTTCCCGGATTTCCTGATTGTCCACCCGGATAAACTCCCCACGCCTTCACCCCTTGCTTTTCCAGACTGACAATCATTCTCCAGCTTGGGCCATTGCGTTTGCTGTGTGCGTTCACGATGCTCGCGTTACCTCCGTGCTTGACAGGATAGCTGAAAGGGGCCAGCCGTGCCAAATGTTGGATGTAGGAATCTTTGAAGTCGGCCCACTGGGGATTCCTTTTTTTCTCCTGCTTCCATTTTTCGATTTGTTTTACACTTTCTGAAAAAGATTTTCGGACAATATCGATGGCGGTTTCTTTCTGGGCGGTTGACTTGATGTCAAAAAAGCTTAGATCTGGTTTTTCTTTAATCAATTTTATGGTCGTGTAAGCCGTAGGCTCAGGGAGCGGGACTCTGGAATCAATCATCTCATCCCAGATCATAGGATAAATCGCCCGAAGCCAGGCTTCATAATACGAAGCGCCTTCAGCGGAGATCGAATTATTGAAATCCCATGACCTTAATTTTTGGAATGCTATTTTTTCTTCTCCCGTCAATTTTGTTGAATCGAGCATCTTTAGCCAGCCCGGCAGACTCTCTGATGCTTTCAAATTGAAGTTGTCAGCTTGCAGTTTCATCATGTCTTGTGGCGTGATCGATTTCCATTCACCCAGCAACTTATTGATTCGGCGATTGCGGTAAGCTTCAAAATTGGTGGCGGTAACATAATAAGGATAGGTCTCGTCCACAGGGTATTGGTTGGCCGAACTCACAAATCCGCGCGCGGGATTTTTATAGGTGATGTTTTGGTTGTTGGGAATAAAGGCTTGCCACTCGTTGGATGTTTTCGTTCCATCCAAAACAAAGCGCCCTTCGTTTGCCCTTCGCACCGGATATTTCCCCTGGATTCGCATGGCGATATCCCCATTCACGCAGGCGAATACAAAATTTTGGGCCGGTGAGGTGTAATGGTTAAGGGCCTCCATGTAGTCCCTGTGATTTTTCCCCTTGTTCAATAAGTAAAAAGTCAGCAGCTCCTTAGAGGGGTCATGGGCGATCCAGCGAAAGGCGTAGTGATTTTTTTCGCTGTCGCCATGGTAACTTTCATCGTAGGTGACCGGGCCGTGATGAGTATAGATGACCGTGTCGAAGGTGTCCGCTTTTCCTTTTGCTGAAAACTTTTCAATCACCTTTTTCGTCGCCCTCCAAGTGCCATCACTCAAATACGCATTTTTTGATTTGTCTTTAAATTCGATTTTGAACCAATCCACCAAATCACGCTGCGCATTGGTTTCGCCCCAGGCGATGGAATCGTTGAATCCGCTAATGACCATGGGTGCTCCCGGCAAGGACGCACCCATGCTATTGATGCCCGGCGCACTGAGATGAATGATGTACCAGATAGACGGCAGGTTAAGTTCCAGGTGTGGATCGTTGCAAAGAATTGGTGATCCGCTGGCTGTTTTGCTTCCGGAGACGGCCCAGTTGTTGCTTCCGATGTCCGGGGCGGATTTTTCCAATTGGTTGATCTGAACAAAATC
>Ga0209067_10001254_pt1 | contig 15815 bp, 9 predicted proteins | sample ColStrG_CSR_2013_FD_187199 | JGI IMG/M metagenome (GOLD analysis project Ga0209067, IMG submission 187199) | Freshwater sediment microbial communities in response to fracking from Pennsylvania, USA - Cold Stream Run_MetaG_CSR_2013 (SPAdes)... | ecosystem: Environmental > Aquatic > Freshwater >...
CTATTACACGAATCAGAACGTACAGGAAATCGCCAGCGAACTGGACGTGAAGATTATTCCCAAGCCGATGATTGCGCTGGTGCAGATTTTTTGTGATCCGATTGTGATCAGGTAATCGGTATTATAAAAAATTGATCCATGAGCCGAACAATCGTCTGTCGGCTAGGCCCGTTGAAGTGATACAGCCGAAAAGGGTAGTGCTGTCACGAGGCAAAACCCTTTTTAACAACTCCAATTTTTTTAAACGAAAACCAAAACATCCTATTCCATGAACCAACTCCGAGAGTTCCATATGTTAACGGCAAAGGAAGCCTGTCAAGCCAAAATTAAATTGACGCCATTTGCAAAAATTTTTTATGTTGAATGGGTTTTGGAACCTGATAGTTACCGATACAACATGCTGTCCGCTGATCAGGTACTTCATGGACCGCTCGACTTGCCGAGGTTGCGCAGTGCGCTAATCAGATATGTCGAGGAGCATGTCTTGTTGAACAGCCATATACAGGTGATAGATGACGAACCCTGTTGGATTAAAAACAGCACCGTCACGGAGCTCGAATATTTCAACATGCCAATCGGTGATCATGAATTACTGGAACTTGTGCAAAGGCCATTCAATGTCAATCTAGGCCCGATGTACCGATTTATATTAGTAAAACTTGCTGAGAATGTGCACAGATTTCTGGTCGTATTTCATCACTTGGTCATGGATGGAATCTCATTAAATAGAGGCATTATTGATGCAATATCGAATTATTACAATCAACCGACATATCGCGCCGAACACAGTCTGAATGATCAAATCAACTTGCTTGACAACTTGCACAGTAAATTAACTAATGAATTGAAGGCAAACCAAGAGGCATATCAGCATTTTTGGCGACAGCAACTGTCAGATCTGGAGGTAGTTAACTTCAGTTTTTTACAGGCCCCAACATTTAATTCATCACAAGAATCAACGAAGAATCAAAATCCAATTGCGGAGATCAGATTTGATTTCAATTCAGAGGTATTTAACAAGTTAAAACATGTATGCAAAAAATTTAAATTAATCCCATTTATTTACAGCCAATGCATCTATGCGATTTTGCTACATAAATATTCTAATCAACGACACTTTGCAGTTGGCTATACGCTGGCAGTCAGGGAAGGCGCTGATTTTATTTACGGCGGTCAGATCAACGTCAATCTGGTTCCCTACCATTTCGAACCAGAATCGTCACCGCTGAAAATTTTGGAAAGCGTCTGCGCCTTCTTTTTTACAAGTCTTAAAGGTCAAATCAGATACGCCTACACACCCATTTATGACATTTTTCAAACCGCTGACAACAATAAAAAGTTATTGCAAGTCATGTTCGGACAAGCCCCGTTCAGGGACGAGTCATTCCATTTTACAGAAATTGAAAAAGCGGAATCGCTACAAACACTGTGCGTTGATACAGTAACGAGGGATATTCCAATATTTGATCAGGAGATGAGCAATGACAAACTGAACTTCCGATTCAAATTTCATCGCGAATCAATTAATCAAACATTGCTGCATACATTCCTTGAAGGTTATAAAAAGCTGTTCGTGGAAATATTGGACGATTTATATTCAGGCGCAAATCAAAAGCTAATTGCAGACTATTTAACAGCCACGCCCCAGCAATACCAGGAAATAATTTACGATTTAAATAAAGATCGCGATTTTGGTTTGTACACTAAAGCAGTTCACCAACTTTTTGAAGACCAGTCAAAAACAAATCCCAACAAAGTCGCAATCGTTTATGAAAACACCGAAATCAGTTATGGCGAATTAAATTGCAAAGCCAACCAGTTAGCTCACTACATCAACAGCAACTGTCCAATTCGCCCAGACGATCTGGTAGTCCTCTACCTCGATAAGAACGTGGACATGCTCATAGCGATTCTCGCCGTTCTGAAGTGTGGCGCAGCTTATGTGCCTATTGATCCTGACTGTCCAGTTGAAAGAGCAAGATATATTTTGGAGGATATTGGATCACCAGTTGCAATCATCAATAAGAAGTATGAAAGCAAATTATTTACAGCGATGACTGTAATTAAAGTTGATGAGCCTGAATTCATCGTCACCCTTAACAACCAGAGAAAGGCCAATCTGAACATTCCGGTCAGCGCTGAAAATTTGATCTATGCCATATACACAAGCGGCACGACCGGCAATCCCAAGGGTGTATTGCAACAACATGGCAGTATCACAGCATTATTTCACTCGACAGAAAAATTATTTGACTTTAATGAAAATGATATCTGGTTGTTTTTTCATTCCTATGTATTCGACGTCAGCGTTTGGGAACTCTGGGGAGCCTTGATTTATGGTGGCAGACTCGTCATCCCAAATGCAGAACAGACAAAAGATTTTAAAGAGCTTGCGCAGTTATGCAGTCGAACAGAAGTAACCGTGATCAATCAAACGCCTTCGGCATTCTACAAATTCAGTGACATTGTCCTGAGCAGCAAACTGGAACTGAACACGCTGCGCTACGTCATTTTTGCGGGTGAAAAGCTCAATTTTTTAGCCCTCTCGAGTTGGTGTTCAAGTCAGTTCAAAGGCAAGCCAAAGCTCATCAATATGTTTGGCATAACCGAGGTAGCTGTGCTTTCGACATACGCAGAAATTCATCCTGAACAATTGGGCAACCATTCCAATATAGGGAAAATGTTGACTCACCAAACAAGTTATATTCTTGACGCAAGGTTATCTGCCGTGCCATCAGGCGCGATCGGCGAACTGTATATTGGTGGCGAAGGACTGGCCAGAGGGTATTTAAACAAGTCTGCATTGACACTTGAACGATTTATTCCCAATCCATTTCAAACCGATTACGAAAAATCACTCAATAAAAATTCCAGAATATATAAAACCGGCGATTTGGTCAGAAGACTACCAGACGGCAGTCTGGAATACATTGGTCGCAATGACATGCAACTGAAAATAAGAGGATACCGGGTAGAGACGGGTGAGATTGAATCAATGTTATGTGCCTATCCGGGAATCAAACAGGCGGTTGTATTGAAAGTCAATTTCAATAATCTCCCATGCCATGAGAGAGCTGAAAGTACTGAGATTAACAAAGTTAAGCAATCGGCCACTTCCAAAGTAATGCACAGCACTGGCATTTTAGATCAGAACGACCACGGTTCTAGGCCAACCCAATCAAATATTTTGCCTATTCAAGAATGGTTTTTTGCTCAAAATTTTAAGAACATTAATCATTGGAACCAGTCTTTCCTGATCAGGACACCTCAACTGGATACTGAATTACTGAAAATCAGTTTAAGGCAAATAGTCGACCAACATCCAAGTTTCTCATTCAGATTCAATCGCGTATCAGACGCAATTCAACTCTCCTGTAATAGAAATAATCACGCAGATTTGAACTTCAGGCAGTTGGATCTCGGCAGCATTCCCTATCCTGAGGAATCAGCAGAATTCAATAACTCACTTTTTCAGATTCTCACTGAATGGCAAAGTGATTTTGATATTGCAACCGGGCCGTTATATACAACTGGCTATATCCATGGATATAAAGATGGAAGTACAAGGGTCTACTTTGCCCTGCACCATTTAATTGTTGATGTTATCAGTGCACATATCCTTGTCCACCAACTGAAAACGTTATACATGGCACTGACTGATCACAAAGAAAAAAATCTTTCACTTGCGCCGAAATTATCAGACCTGATTAACCTTGACGGAACAAGCTACCTGGAATGGGTCAAGATCGTCAGAAATTACGCTGTCAATCATGGTGACGAAAAAACATATTGGATCAATGTATTAAATGGCCATCGAGAATTTGATCGACAGCTTGAAAAATTAATCAGCCATATTAATCAATTTCAACAATTTGAAAATTTGGACGATCATTCAATCTCGTTCAGTATCGATCAGAAATTAACGTCAAAGCTATTGAATGAAAATAGTCTCACTTCTATTTTCAAGACTGACGAAATTTTACTCGCCGCCTACTCCATCGCAATTAAAAAGCTTTTCGTCAATTCAATTCAGATTCCAGAAAATATTCCCAAAGAAGCTATTTTTTGCATCGAAGGCTACGGTAGACAGATCGATAACACGGAAACTGATGCTGCCAATACGTTGGGTTGGTTTACTACCATGTATCCCTGCAAAATAAGCATAGAAGTCATTGATCCACCGAAAATTTTAAAGCAGGTTAAAAAAGTTCTTGAAACCATCCCGGCTCACGGTTTGGGTTACGGCGCACTGTTTGGCTACTGCGAGGGATTGCCAAGGACAGGCTTTAGTTACCTGGGGCATTTGAATAACCGAAACGAAAACAGCTTTTGGTCCATTTCTAATGAACCGAGTGGTCAGCGAATTGCCACAATAAACAAAACCGCCCATGTCATTGACCTTGTCTGCTGGATTATTAGCGGAAAACTGGAATTTCAGTTGTCCTGTAAATTCGACGAACTTCGGACAAATCAATTTGCACAATCTTTAAAAGAAGAATTGGTTGCGCTGATTGAATTTGATGGGCCATTTGAAATTGAAAACTGCCGCAACGTGGATCATTTCAGATGTACTCCAAAATCTGACGATCAAACTTACCCAGACGAACGACTGGTTGCTTATTACACTTCTCCTCAAAAATTGGATCAGGCTGACATCAGAGATTATTTATCCAAACAATTACCACAGTATTCGATGCCTCAAGAATTTATATGGTTATCGTCCATGCCAATAACGATCAATGGAAAATTGGATACAAAAAAGCTGCCGCGATGCAGTGAGTCAGACGATCAATCCACGGCAACTCCTCGAAATGAAAAGGAAAAATGGATTTGCGAAGCTTTTAAAAATATTCTAAACAAAAAAAATATAAATCTAAACGATGATTTTTTTATTATTGGCGGAGATTCGATTTCGGCAATTAACCTCACAATGCAACTGCAAAGCCGGTTCAATGTAAAAGTTCGGGATATATTCAGCTATAGAACACCGACTCAGTTGGCAGAAAATTTAGAATTTTCAATTCACACTATCAGGAACAAATTGCTGAAAATTCAGCATGAAAGCATGGACAGGATTAGCCAGCACATTGTAAATCCCGAACCCTCAAATTCCAGATTGAAAGCCTACTTAACGGCCAATAGAAATTTAGCAGCGGATACTTCACAAAAAAAAATAAGACATGTGCTGCTGACGGGAGCGACTGGATATTTAGGCTGTAATTTACTTAATCAACTTTTGAAGGATACTGAGTACCATCTATACCTGATAATCAGGGCAGAATCCGATAGCCTGGCGCTGGAGAGAATTAACGATAAATACCGTTTGTATTTCAACGACCTGGTCAATGCTGAAATACGCAGCGGAAGATTGTCTGTCTTTTGTGGAGATCTTAAAAGAAGGAATTTGGGGTTAACGGACGATACCTACGTCAACTTAACCGAGCGTATCGATAGCATAATTCACTCGGCCGCCTTATTAAAACAATTCGGTGATTCAGACGTTTTTTATCAGGCCAATGTACAGGCTACGATTAATCTGTTGGAATTTTCAAAATCAACAAGACTGAAAGATTTTCATTACATATCTACTGTGTCGATTTTAAAAAATAATGCCGACTCATTTAAGCAATGGGGAGATGTGTGCACAGAAGAGCTGTATCCAGAGGATTTACAACCAATGGAAAACAATATCTACCTTCAAACAAAATTGGAAGCAGAACAGCAAGTAATTGCGTACCGCCGCTACAAACTCAACACCTCAATTTATCGGGTCGGCAATCTGGCGTTTATGTCAAACAATTCCTCAGTTCAAGCCAATATTAATTCGGTCGGATTCAAACACTGGCTAGCTTACCTGTTTGAATCAAAATCAGTTTTTTTAAATGCAAAGGTGAACATCTCACCAGTCGACCTGACTGCGAATGCAATCATCAAATTATTTGACAAAAACTGCTCTTCCAACATGATCTACCATGTTTATAACCCGCATCCGTTTAATTTAACTGAGTATATGCGGCATATATTTCGATCTACTGTACAGGCACTGCCCATGACTGAATTTATTGAACACCTGCTCTGTGACCTCGAAAACTCGACAACACCACAATTAATCATGCGCTTTCTGATTGCGCAGGGTTGGATGGATGTTGAGGGCTATTACCAATTCTCACAACAAAGGTATGTTCAAAACCGGACTCAAACAATTCTAAAAAAGCTGGGCTTTAGTTGGCAACCCGTCACTGAAAATCAATTTCATGATTATTTGAAAAATTTATCTATTTCAAAAAATTTTTAACAAAATTCAGGCGGATTAAGATGAAGTCAGCGTTGACTAATCGAATATTTTTTAAAGAGGCGCAATTATCATGAACAACAATACTCCAAGAATTTCATCACAGGCTCTATTTAACGAATTAGGCCGAGTTGCCGACATCATGCCATCTCTGGTGTACTGGTTAGATAGAAATGGCATTGTTTTAGGAGTGAATAAAAGGACCTGCCTTGCTCTCGGAGGCTTGGACGTCCATTCAAAAATTGTTGGCAAGCGCCATGAAGATTTTTATCCTCGGTCGATAGCCAGGCAATTAACTGAGAATAACAGGAAAGTCATTGCATCTGGCACGGCCATGGAGTTCGAGGAAGAAGTTGTCAACGTAATTACCGGAAAAACCCAATACTATGCCGCAGTCAGGTCTCCATGGTTTGACGATGATGGCAACATTATCGGAATAATTGGCACCTCAATTGACATTACTGACAAAAAAGAAAAAGAGCGACTTCTCATTGAAAATATAAAACTTAAACATGAAAACGAGACGCAACTAGTCATATCAAACGAACAGGACAAATTCCGAAAAGTAGTCGAACAGATGGCACACGATATCCGCTCACCGCTCTCCAGTCTGATGATCGTCGCCAAGATCTCAGATAACATTCCTGAAAAAGAACGTGTCGCATTAAGAGAAGTGGCGAACAGGATCAGCAACATCACCAACAATCTGCTCAGTAACTTCAAAGAAACAGAAGTCGAGTCCACAGTCGAAGTTGAAGAGCGTGAAGCCGTTTTGGTCTCGCCGGAAATACTGCAGATTCTCACGGAAAAGTACTATCAATATTCGGACTTTTCCATTGTCTTTACGCCTCAGTTCACGCAGGCAGGACATTTCTGCTGGATAAAAATTCAGCCGGCAGCCTTTAAACGCATGCTGTCCAACGTGATTAACAATGCCGTCGATGCCTATGATCTCAAACCTGGCACGGTAACAGTACACCTCGATGCCGACGACGAACAGGTGCACATCACCATTGAAGATTATGGCAAGGGAATGAGTGCTGACGTCAGGGAGAAAATTCTCAATGAAATTGATGTCTCTGCCGGAAAAGAAGATGGCCATGGCATTGGACTGGGACAGGTGCGGGACACGTTGCACAGTAATGAAGGTCGGTGGTTTATTGAATCGGCTGTCGGTCAAGGTACCAAATTTACGGTGGTCTTTCCCCGGACCAGCAAGGACGACTGGCTTGCCGATTCAATTCAATTATATGAGGGCGACACTGTCGTCGTTCTGGATGATGACAATTCTATCCATCTGGCCTGGGATCTCCGATTTCAGCGTATCCGGCAGGATCATCCATTAATCAAAGCCCGACATTTTGAACAGGGCCAGGAAGCGATCGATTTTATTAACGGCCTCAGTGCGGAAAATAAGCAGAAAATATTTCTGTTTGCTGACTACGAATTATTACAACAAAACATGAACGGGCTGGACGTCATCGCCCGGACAAAAACCACCCGCTGCGCGTTGGTCACAAGCCATTACGCAAACAAGGATGTGCGCAAAGCCGCCGCTCAATCCAAGACCAGAATCTTGCCCAAGCAGTTGGCTTCAGAAGTGCCGATTCATATTGGCAAAGCCGCGACTCAAATTGCCGATAGTACGCTCAAAACCGTTGATGTCATTTTTATTGATGATGAAGTGTGCCTGCTCGAGAGCTATAAAATGTTCGCCTCCGGTAAAATCGTTGATACCTATTCTGTGCCGGAAGAATTTCTTGATGCGGTAGCGCAGTATCCCAAGAATACAAGAATCCTGTTGGATCAGAATTTTGCGAATTCTGCTTTAAAAGGAATACAGATTGCAGAGCAACTGCACGCAATGGGCTACACCCGCCTCTTTCTGTTGTCAGGCGGCGCCCTGTCACAACTGAAAATTCCCGATTACCTCACGTTTTTACAAAAAGGTGATCTGGATTCGTTAGAAATTGTACTCAACAACATGAGCTGACTTCGCCTGACCTGGCGCTGGCTGAGTCGACCCAGGTTCACATCAACTCAGCCCGGATTAAATCACACTCAGTGTTTCGACTTTCCACCAAGATCAAATCTGACACCAGTCAGCATTTCTGATATCTCCCACAACCGGACCGCTATACCAGGTTCCAGTGCTGAATTGGGAATTTTGCACTTCACAGGATTTCCCTTTTGTTCAAAAAATTCGTCTGGCCCATAATATCCGGCCGGTATCACTTCATTCGATGTAGCAGCATATAACGTTGGCAGGGCGCCGCTTGCCGCATCCTGACCGATAAATGGCATCAGCAGAGCGCCCAGAAACTGCGCGAAGCCACTCATATTCGATGCAAGATTGGTTCTGGCCAGTCCAGGATGCGCGCCGACACTCATCACCGGGGATCTAACCGTGTCCAACCGGCGTTGCAGCTCCAGCATAAAGACAAGATTGGCCAACTTCGATTGCGCATAGGTACCGTACATCGCTGTATAACATTTTTCAGACTGCAGATTACTGAAATCCAATTTGGCGGATCGAACCAACTTGCTGGAGATGGTAACAATGCGTGTGCCGGCCTGCTGCCGCATATGAGGATATAACAGCGCAGTGAGAATAAACGGTCCGAGGTAATTGGTGCAGAACTGGCGCTCAAATCCGTCGGCTGTCATCTCACGCTTGGGCAGATTCATGATGCCCGCATTATTGATCAGCAAATCCAGGGACTGTCCGGGATAATATTTCGCAAAAAAACCAACAAAAGAGCGAATACTGTCGACCGAACTTAAATCAAGGGTCTGCGTTGTCAACTTTGCCCGGGGAACTTCTGAAAGTATTCGCTCGATGACGATATTGGCCTTCTCTGTGGTTCTCGTCGGAAGGATCACTTCGGCACCATGCCGGGCCAATTCAAGTGCCGTGTAAAATCCAATGCCTGAATTACCGCCAGTAATTAATACTCTGCGGCCGGATTGGGATGGAATATGTTTGGTAGTCCAATTCATTCAATTTCTCCTGTATGAGGCTTCACTCAAAATCAAGCTAGCTGGTTGATTGCCATATTTACTATGGCTGCCTCATACGATCATGAAAAACTGCAATCGTTCCGACTATTTTTATGCAAAAGCAAACAAAATACAGCGAGCGCCTTCAAGCCGGCAACGCTGTGACAAATAGACTGTGGAAATTTGAGAAGGGAGGAAATATATCTTTGGACATCATGCACGCAGAACCGACAAGGTGCATAAAGAGAAATTGGCGAGCCTGATCTGCGGCACTTACGGGAAATGACTGTGGCTGCTTCGTTCCCGACCTGACCAGATTGGTCACACCGCAATGCGCAGGGACCCGCCAGCGCGAATTATACTGTAAATGTGATGGGCTGTGCGCATTCGACTCATTACAAACTGCATCACCAGCCGCATCACAGGCCTAATTCCTGCCAGATTCCATCTATCCGTTTCTTCACATCCGGCGTCATCGCAATCACCTTACCCCATTCACGACTGGTCTCACCAGGCCATTTATTGGTCGCGTCCAGACCCATTTTGCTGCCCAGCCCACTGACCGGCGAGGCGAAATCCAGATAATCAATCGGCGTATTGTCGACCATGGTCGTATCGCGCAGTGGATCGACCCGGGTGGTAATAGCCCACATGACCTCTTTCCAGTCCCGGATGTTGACGTCTTCATCGACCACAATAATGAACTTGGTATACATGAACTGCCGCAGAAAGCTCCACACGCCAAACATCACCCGCTTGGCATGACCGGCGTAAGACTTTTTGATCTGGACTATCGCCATCCGGTAACTGCAGCCTTCAGGTGGCAGATAGAAATCGGTAATTTCGCCGAACTGCTTTTGCAATAAAGGCACGAATACTTCATTGAGTGCCACGCCCAGCACGGCAGGTTCATCCGGCGGTTTGCCAGTATATGTTGAGTGATAGATCGGATTTTCGCGCATCGTGATCCGGTCGATGGTGAAGACCGGAAAATAATCCTGCTCATTATAGTAACCAGTGTGGTCGCCGAACGGTCCTTCCAGAGCATGCTCGTAGCCGGTGGGATGCGAGGCATCCGGGTAGATGTGCCCTTCGAGCACAATTTCCGCTGAGGCTGGCACGCGCAACTCACTGCCGATTGCCTTGACCAGCTCGGTCCGGCTACCACGCAACAATCCGGCGAACTGGTATTCAGACAGACTGTCCGGCACTGGCGTTACCGCTCCCAATATCGTCGCCGGGTCGGCACCCAGCGCCACGCATATCGGATACGGCTGACCTTTATTGACAATGCCATGCTCGCGAAAATCCAGCGCCCCACCCCGATGCGCCAGCCAGCGCATGATAACTTTATTTTTCGCCAAGACCTGCTGACGATATATGCCTAAATTCTGGCGCTTTTTAAAAGGACCTTTCGTAATCACCAGTCCCCATGTAATTAATGGCGCAATATCCCCTGGCCAGCATAACTGGATCGGCAGGCGTCCCAGATCAACCTGGTCGCCCTCCCAGACGATGGTCTGGCAGGCAGCGCTGCGCACTTCTTTGGGCGCCATGTCCCACACTGCCTTGACCAGACTGCCCATCCCGAGAATATCCTTGAAACCCTTGGGCGGCTCGGGCTCCTTCAGACTCGCCAGCACCTGACCTATCTTGCGCAATTCACCCAAGTCTTCCGCGCCCATACCCAATGCGACGCGCCGTGTTGTGCCGAATAAATTCCCTAGCACCGGCATGGCGGATCCGGTTGGATGGGTGAACAAGATCGCCGGCCCGCCCGCGCGCAAGGTCCGATCACAGACTTCCGTCATCTCAAGAATCGGCGAAATCGGTGTATTTATCTCTTTTAACTCGTCTTTTATTTTTAATTTGGCAATAAAATCGCGTAGATCTACATATTTCATAGGATTATTCGTTTTTTCTCTGGTTAATCAGCTCAATCAAGAAATGCCGGTAAGTAGCTGATTTAATTGCTACTTATTGCGGTGCAGCATAAAAAATGAGATTTATTAGTTATGATATTTTATTTTTATAGTATTGACTTGATATAAACAGCCCCCTACAATTCGCCCAATTCGGAAATCGTTCGGACTTGACCGCCAGTGTTAAAGAAGAACGCATTTCTCAAATCGGGAGTCCATCAGGTATTTCAGGATGAACGCAGCACCAGCCGCAGGTTCCACACCGGCTTCCCCGACCAGTTGTTTGTCACTATTAATACAGTGCAGGATGTTAGGCTAATTTAACGGCTTACACCAGACAACTCCGGCATCTGGCTTTAACAGTATATATAGAGGCAATCGATCGCCCCTGTATAGTTGAACGTTGCAAGTGAATAGCTGCAGCACCAGATGATGTATCTGATTCGCATTTCCTGTCTACTTCTGAATCCATGGAGGTACCCAGGCAAGGCGACATTTCAGGAGATAAAAATGCTTCAACAGATGTTTAACTACGAACCCAGTTACAGCGAGCCCAGTGTCACCATGCGGATCGTTGCAATGGGTAGGCGCAACACAGTCATTACAATTTTGCATCACACCATGATGGTTTTAGGTATCGCGGCCATCACAGCACTGGCAGTCATGTTCATCAAACCTGAACTGACTGACGATTTCCAGGCTATCTCTCCCTTCTTCAAAGAAGATGCAGCCGACATGGCTGATCCAGTGCCGATGTCCCTGGCTACGATTGCCACTGACACGGCCGCAGCAGCGGCAGATGCGACGGCGACAGCACAGCCAGTTGCGACGGCAGAAGAAACCCGACTTCTGGGTGACGCCAAGCAGCAGCGCTCTGTGACCAACTGGTTATCAAGACGCTATCACGTCTCTACCGATGCCACCAATATGCTGGTATCGGAAGCCTATTTAACTGCCAGGGACATTAAACTGGACCCGCTTTTGATCCTGTCGGTGATGGCCATTGAATCCGGATTGAATCCGTTTGCCGAGAGCCCGGTCGGCGCGCAGGGATTAATGCAGGTCATGTCCAAAGTCCATCAGGAAAAATTCGATGATCTGGGTGGCCTCAAGGCGGCACTGAATCCGGTAGCCAATATCCGTGTCGGCGCCCAGATTCTGAAAGAGTATGTGGTACGCGGCGGATCAGTTGAAGCTGGCCTGAAATTATATGTCGGCGCCGCACTTACTGATTCTGACGGCGGCTACGGCAACAGGGTCTTGGCCGAGTACCACCGCTTAAAAGATGTGGCCAACGGCAAGGCAGTTCCAACGGTGACCACCTTCAATGCACCGGTTACCACTGCAGCGAAACCTGAAGTCATCAAGACCAATGACAAGCATGCTGAGCCCGAACACCTGGCTGCAATCTGATTGTTGAAGACATAAAAAAACGGCACTTTTTGCAGTGCCGTTTTTTTTCCATCTGCTTTTTCAGTTCCGTTTCACTGACTGCCTGTCTCCACCGGACGCAACTGATTCGTCAGTTTGTCGAGAACGCCGTTCACATACTTGTGACCATCAATCCCGCCAAACGATTTGGTCAGCTCCACCGCCTCGTTAATCACCACGCGAAATGGAATTTCCAGATGATTTTTCAGTTCATACGCGCCGATTAACAGTGCCGCATGTTCGACCGGAGACAGTTCTGTAATCGGCCGATCCAGCAAAGGAGCGATGCTGTTACGCAGAATCACAACTTCGCGAATGCTGCCATGGATGAGCGCTTCAAAATGTTCAAGGTCAGCTTTTTCAAACCCATGGGCCTGACGGATGTGTGCTTCAATCACGGAGACGTCTTCGTGATTTAAAAGCCACTGGTAAATTCCCTGCAAGGCAAATTCACGTGCGCGGTGCCGTGGCGAACGACTTTTGCTGGGATTGGCGTGCTGAGATTTGGTATTCATTCAATAGATTCTTAGGGTTAGGCATCAAAGCCGACATCTTTGGCGTTCTCGGCCAGTTCTTCCAGAGCCAGTACCAGGTTGGCCATTTCAACGGCCACACGTGCTGCATCACGCCCTTTCTCATGCATGCGCGCCTGCGCCTGCCCGTCATTTTCTGTGGTCAGCACCGCATTCGCAATAGGAATGCCGTAATCGAGACCGATGCGGGTAATGCCGGCGCCCGACTCATTGGAGACGAGTTCAAAATGATAGGTCTCACCACGTATGACCGCACCCAGCGCGATGAGTGCGTCAAACTGCTGGGTATCGGCGAGCTTTTGCAGCGCCAGCGGAATTTCCAGTGCGCCGGGCACCGTCACCTGCAAAATATCTTCATCCAGAATACCAAGCTCCCTGAGTTCAGTCACACAGGCAGCAAACAGCGCATCGCCGATTTCTGAATTAAAGCGCGCCTGGACAATGCCGATCCTTACCCCGGCGCCATCCAGATTCATTTCGTAAGCTCCAACAGTCATGGTATTTTCTCCTGCGTCAGTGAACGCATCAGGGTGTTTGATTAAAAATCAGGGTAGATCAGTTCTCGGCTTTTTCACGATACCCAACCACTTCCAGATTGAAGCCGGTCATGGAAGGCATTTTGCGCGGATTGGCCAACAGCTCCATTTTGACAACGCCCACGTCTTTGAGTATCTGCGCGCCAATTCCATAGGTGCGCAAGTCCATGCTCGCCGCTCTGGGTTTGGCTGCGACCGTACTGGCAGAAAACTGGGCAAATAATTCTTCGGCAGATTCTTCGCAATTCAGCAGCACCAGCACACCGTTGGGTTCAGCCTGAATGGCGCGCATGGCCGAAGCCAGATCCCATGAATGCGATGTGACTTTGCTTTCCAGTAAATCCAGTATTGACACCGGCTGATGCACACGCACGAGCGCCACTTCCTGTGCTGAAATTGCACCGTGTACCAGCGCCAGATGCGCGGAACCACTTGGCTTGTCACGATAGGCAATGGCCTTGAAACGGCCATGGACGGTATGCATGTCGCGTTCGACAACGCGCTCAACAAAACATTCAGTCTGGCTGCGGTAATGAATCAGATCGGCTATCGTTCCGATTTTGATGCCGTGCTGCTTGCTGAATTCCATCAGATCCGGCAGGCGCGCCATGCTGCCGTCATCGTTCATGATTTCGCAAATTGCTGCAGCCGGAATCAGCCCGGCGAGTTCGGCGAAATCACAACCGGCCTCAGTATGTCCGGCACGCATCAACACGCCGCCTTTTTGCGCTTTCAAGGGAAAAATATGGCCAGGCTGGACAATGTCGGCCGCGCCGTTTTCCGGATTCACCGCGACCAGTATCGTTTTGGCGCGATCAGCTGCCGATATGCCGGTAGTCACACCTTCGGCCGCTTCGATCGACACGGTAAAGTTGGTGCCATACGAAGTGCCATTGCGGGTGGTCATCATCGGCAACTGCAATTCTTCACAACGTTCAGCGGTCAGTGTCAGACAGATCAGACCACGGCCATATTTGGCCATAAAATTAATCGCCTCCGGAGTAACGAACTCGGCAGCCATCACCAGATCGCCCTCGTTCTCGCGATCTTCTTCATCAACGAGAATGACCATGCGGCCGGCGCGTAACTCGGCAACGATTTCCAGCGTAGTAGATATAGACATGTTTAGTTTGAATGTAATGAGGCAGATCAACTGAGGGGCCTGCGCAAAAGGCGCACTGCTGTATCGGGCCCGGGCTGCAAATAAAACCAAGGCGCAATTCTACCATTTTCATGACCTTGCTAAGCCACTAAATGACCAATCAGCGCATCGCACAGGGCAAAATTTGGCGATATTGACAATCAATGCCGAAAAACTGACTGGCCGACAGCAGCCTATTTGAAATTCACGGTCATCAGCATGACCGGATGCCCGCCACTCATTTCAAGATAATCACGCGCGGCCTGATAGATCTCTGCCTTGCATTTATGAAAAGTCAGCAGCAAATCATTCGCATGCAGGGAAGCGGCGCCAAAATGGTCTCGCAATGCTTCAAATGAAATCTCGCACCAGACATATTCGCCGTCCACCATGGTCTGAAACGATATCGTCCCGATTGCTGTGACCTTAGGCATAACCAGATTGGGAAAACTGATTTCCATTACATACCTCTTGTGATCAGGTGGCCGGGAGTCCGTGCTGCAGCCACCGCTATGACAGGAGCACCGATTATGCTCCCGAAAAATTTCGTTTGAAAGAAAATTCTCCATTCAAATTCGTGGACTTGATCCGGTATCCGGATATACCATGCAGCTCCGATTGAATTGATCCTCCAATATGAACCCGCTAAAACTGATTATTGTTTCTTTACTGACCTTTGTTATGACATCCCTGTGCGCCCAACCGCTGCTGCATTGTGAAATCACTTACGCGGGAACGACTCACCAGCTGGACGCGCGCATCAACAACGATCCGGGCAGCGATGCCGGTTCCGACACCTACGGCGCCTATATCAACGAAGCCAGCGATATCGGCGGACGTTTTCGCTTCAAAGCGGTTTTACTGGGAACCAGGCAGCATCTGCTTGCAGTGAAACTCTACGCCTACTATGAAACTGACCGACGCCCTGTCCTGCTTTCCGAAGTCCGGTACAGCGAACCG
>Ga0209067_10001255_pt1 | contig 15810 bp, 16 predicted proteins | sample ColStrG_CSR_2013_FD_187199 | JGI IMG/M metagenome (GOLD analysis project Ga0209067, IMG submission 187199) | Freshwater sediment microbial communities in response to fracking from Pennsylvania, USA - Cold Stream Run_MetaG_CSR_2013 (SPAdes)... | ecosystem: Environmental > Aquatic > Freshwater >...
CAAGGCGCAGGAACTGGCCGAGCAGGAGGGAGTCGATATCCGCCTGCACTCGATCATTTACGAACTGCAGGACGAGATCAAGCGCGCCATGAGCGGCCTGCTCGAACCAACGATCAAAGAAAACTACCAGGGACGCGCCGAAGTACTCGAAACCTTCCGCATCCCGAAGGTGGGTACCATCGCTGGCTGCCGCGTCACGGATGGAGTGATCAAACGCGATTCCGAAGTCCGCCTGTTGCGCGACAACGTGGTCGTCTTCAAAGGCAAGGTCGGCTCGCTGCGCCGCTTCAAAGATGACGCCAAGGAAGTCACCAACGGCATGGAGTGCGGCATCTCCATCGCCAACTACGGCGACATCAAAGCCCGCGACGTGATCGAGGCGTTCGTCACTGAGCGCATCGCAGCGGAAGTCATTGCCTGATAGTTCCCAGTTCTCGGTTCTCAGTTCTCAGTCAAGGCGCGCAATTCTTCTGAGAACTGACAACTGGGAACTGAGAACTGCATGATCGCCTTCCTCACCCTCGAACTTCACATTGAAGCCGCGCAGTCGCTCAAAGATCGCCGCCAGGTCGTGCGCAGCCTGAAAGACCGGCTGCGCGCCAGCTTCAACGTGTCGGTCGCCGAGCTCGACGCCAGCGGCTTGTGGAATCGCGCCACCATCGGTGTGGTCAGCATCTCCGACTCTCGCGACTATCTCGACGGCCTGATGAAAAAAGTAGAGCGCGCCGCCACGCGTATTGCGAACAATCACGGAGCCGACGTAGCCGACTCCTTCGTGGAATATTTCTAGAGTGCTCGGTTAGCGACGGGCGCATTCGCCCGTCCCGCGGGGCGAAGCCCGGCGAAAAGAAGTCACGGCCGTTGCAGTTGAACTGCCACCACACGCACTTCACTCGTGAACTCCCCGGTCGCCCGCGAATAGCTCACAAAAATCGTCTGCCCGCCGTTCAGATCGTACTCAGAGTGAGCATGCGCGTCGTACGTATTCCCCGACACCGGCTGCATCGCTTCAAACGCAGTTACTTCCCGCGACCATGGCCCCTCGGGATTGGGCGCGGTCCGCAGGTTCACATTCTGCGAAAACAACTGGCTGTACACCGCGACATACTGCTGTAAGTAATCGTTCCACGAGATGCTCAGAATATTCGCGTCCGGAATCACCGACACCGCGTCGCTGACCTGCGACGACCATTTGCCGTTGCCCCCATAAAAGGTCCAGGCGCCGCGGTTCAGCACGCTCGCAGGATCCACCTTGGCCAGCCGGCACCCTTTGTCGGAGCTATTGCTGGGAATGCCGCATCCGTAAATGTAGAGTGTCCCCTGATTGATGAAAGCAGCCGATCCGAACGCAGGCTCGTTCCCGGTAAACATTAAGTCGGGATGATCGGCCACAATCGGCGGGTTGAACGTCGGCCGCTGCGGCTGCTGGCTGAAATCCTGCCACACCGCCACTGAACTCCCCATGCCCTGAAAGTTAAAGCTTCCCGGCAAAGCGGAGATAACACCGTAGAACACGAAGGCCTGGTTGCTGTCCGGATCGGTGACAATGGCAGCCGGCCACAGCGCCCAGCGCGCTCCGCAAGGCTGTACCTGGCATGGATTGCCGTTATGCGCCTGATTGAATGCGTACTCCGCGGGCGTTTCGGCCAGAATCATCGAAGGTGCGCCAGCCGAATCCAATCGCTCCTGAAATCCGCTGATTCCATCTCGCGCGCTCAGATCCGTGGTGAACGACCATGAATCGCTGATCAACCCACGACCATCCGCATTCGGATTGGCTAGGAACGTGTCTCCATAGACCCACACCGAATAACCCTGAAACAGCGCGCTGTACGCACCATCTCTGCCGAGAATCTCTGGATTGGTGGGAATTGGCCCGAGATCGCTGCTGCTCACCACAGTCAAGGCCGCAGGAGGGCCGGGGTTCGAACCGCAACTCAACATCGCAAGAAGGAAGGGCGCAATCAGGCCAAAGGCAGCCAACGTACTTCGACCGCGAGACCCTATCAGGCGAAATGCAAAATCCAGCATTTCGAACTCCCTGACTCGGCATTGTAGGCCAGTCAACGTTGGCGCATGTCAAGCGAAGGTAAAAAATTCTTAGCAGCACAAAGGCTAGGGCGTACCAGTTCTCGCGCGCACTTTGCGCGAGAGGTGGGGATTGCAGACTGCTCCATAACAGCCTTCTAACACCTTGTTACCTCCGTACTTACCGCTCCCCCACTAAAGCGGGCGACACTAGCGCTTCCGGGCCAACACGGCTCCCCGGTTTTCTGATATTCTCATGCGTTTTAATGCGGGGTGATGGACGTGGAGAAGCGCGCAGTCAAAATTCATCGCGGGCGTTTAGGCGAAGCCCTGCGCGAAGAAATTGAAGCGCTCGTCGAAGGCGAACTGGGCGACCCGCGCATCGGCCTGGTGAGCGTGACCGGCGTGCAACTGGCCGACGATGGCCGCTCCGCGCACGTTCTGGTCGATGTCGAGGGCGACGACGAAGAGGCCGAGCGCAGCCTGGAAGGCCTCGACGCGGCGAAGGCGTACATTCGGCACGAACTCGCCGATCGTCTGCGCCTGCGGCGCTCGCCGGAATTGGTTTTTCGCCTCGACCGCTCGGAGCATGAGAAGGCTAGAGTGGAAGAATTATTGGCGCGCACGAAAAAGCGCAGCAAGACCGCAAAGAAAGCTCGCAAGTAACTCATGGAGAGCAGGCACAACAACGTGCTCGCAGACGTGCTCCGGCAGATCGGACAGCGCGACCGCTTCGTGCTGACCTCGCATGCCCGTCCCGACGGCGACGCGGTCGGCTCGGCGCTGGCCTGCTGCCAGGTGCTGCGCGCCATGGGCAAGCAGGCCGACGTCGTGCTCCATGATGGCGTGCCGCGCATTTATCGTTCGCTTCCATTTGCCGATGAGGTTGTGCAGTCCAGCCGGGTGATGGGCGGTTACGATGCTGCCATCATCCTTGAGTGCGATAGCATTCATCGCACGCGCCTCGAAGGCCTCGAAGATCGTTTTCTCATCAGCATCGATCACCACGTCAGCGGCCGTCCTTTCGCCCACGTCAACTGGATCGATCCTCACGCGGTCGCAACGGCAGAGATGGTCTTCCGTCTGGCGCGCGAGGCGGGAGTAAAGTTTTCTCCCGAAATTGCTACCTGCCTTTACACAGCGCTGATGACCGACACCGGTTCCTTCATGTTTCAAGGGACAAACGAGAACACGTTCTCTCTGGCCCGCGAACTCGTGCTCGCCGGAGCCGATCCCGCGCACTGCGCCCGCGGAATTTACTTCGCGCACTCCGTCGCCAAGATTCGCCTGCTCGGCGAGGCCCTGCGCAGCCTGCATGTCGACGGACACATCGGCTACGTCTGGGTCACGCAGAAGCAGATGGAGCGCTGCGGCGCCATGGAAGAGGATTGCGAGGGATTGGTCAATTACGTTCTCTCCATCGGCGGAGTGGAAGTCGCGGCCTTCTTCCGCGAACTGCCCGAGGGCCGCTATCGCGTGAGCCTGCGCAGCAAAGGCAAACTCGACGTCGCCAAAGTCGCCGAGAGCTTCGGCGGCGGCGGCCACGAATGCGCCAGCGGATGCTCCGTCGACGGCCCGCTCGCCGAAGCCGTGAGCCAAGTCTTACTGCAACTAGGCCGCGGCCCTTCCGTACAATAGCGATCTTGCTTGAGATGCATTGGGTAGGGTACGGCTTTAGCCGTGCCGATAAGCGTCTCAAAAGAAAAATCGGCTTTAGCCGCTGAGGGAACCGCGCTTCAGCCATAATCACTCAGTCTCCACACAATGACCGCCCGCACCCGCACCGATGTTCTTCTGCTCGCCGGCTTCTGCGCCTTCCTTTTTTTCTACGGCATGGGATCGTTCGGCCTGATCGGCGCCGACGAACCGCGCTACGCGCAGGTTGCCCGCGAGATGCTCGAACATCGCGACTGGATCACTCCTACGCTCGCAGGCCGCGCGTGGCTCGAAAAACCCCCGCTCTACTACTGGCAGGCAATGCTCGCCTACTCGATGCTAGGCGTGAGCGATACCGCGGCCCGCCTTCCCTCGGCCGTCGATGCTACGTTGCTCGTCGTTGCCGTCTATCTTTTCTTCCGAAGATTTCGCCGCGGCGTAGAAGTCGATGCCGCGTTAATCACGGCCTCCTGCGCTGGAATCGTCGGCTACGCCCGCGCCGCCGCCATGGACATGCCCCTCACGACAACATTCGCCATCGGCATGCTCGCCTGGTGGGGTTGGCGCGAAAGCGAAAAGAAAATCTATCTCGCGTTGTTCTACGCATTCATCGCGCTCGGGACGCTCGCGAAAGGCCCAGTGGCTCCCGTGCTCGCCGCCGCGATCATCGTCCTATTCGCCGCAGCGACGCGCGAGTGGCGTGTCATCCTCAAGACCGCGTGGCTGCCGGGGATCGCCCTGTTCTGCGCGATCGCCCTGCCGTGGTACATCGCGGTGCAACTCCGCAATCCCCAGTTCTTCCGCGAATTCATTCTTGAACACAATCTCGCCCGCTTTTCGAGCAATCTTTACCATCATCCCGAGCCATTCTGGTATTACGTTCCAGTAATTTTGGTAGCGCTTGTTCCCTGGACCGTTTTCATAATCGTGGCGTTCGTGCAGACGGTGCGGCTGTGTTGGGCTGAACGAAAATCGCTCCCGTCCGAACCGGATTTCGAGTTTCAGTTCACCCTCTTCGCCAGCCTCTGGCTGATCGTGCCAGTCGCGTTCTTCACCCTCTCGCAGTCAAAGCTCCCGGGATACATTCTTCCCGCCATCCCCGCCGGAGCCCTGCTGCTGGCGCAATATCTACATCAACAACTGGAAAACGCGCAGCCCTTCTCCAAGTGGATAGCCCTTGTGCACGCGCTAGTCGCCTCCGCGCCGATGATTCCAGCCGCGCTCGTGGCCTACATCGTGACCCAGCATCATCTGCCCACTGGCCGCCCGCTATACTTCGCGCTCGCCATCGCAATGACCCTGTGCATCGCGGTGTTGCTCACGCTGCTAAGCAAAATTGGCCTGCGCATGCTGCGCTTCGTCACGCTGATTCCAGTGGTCCTGGCGGTAGCGGCGGTGCTGAAACTCGGGACGACCGCCATCGATCAAACGCTCTCCGCGCGCCCGCTAGCGATCGAGTTAGCCGCCGTCGAGACGCAGAAGCTGCCGGTAGCCATCTGTGGAGCCTCGCGCGAACTGGAATTCGGCCTGGCTTTCTACCGCAATCAAACCATCGCCCGCTACGAGTCAGGCGACGTCACCCCGCAAGAGCATCTGCTGATTGCCGCCCCCACGTGGAAGGCAGCGATAGCGGATCACACCACAGGCCGACGCGTTTCATTTCTCGGCCACAACGCCCCGCAGAATGTGGATTATTATTGGGTCTCGGCGTTAAAAACGCCCTAGTCGGTTAATAAAAAGTCTGTTTACCGCCCGCCCAAACCGGTATATATTCTCCCGAAAATCACCCTTGGATTTTTCTGGAGGACACCATGTTTCGTCGAGAGCTTCTAAGCAAGCTCCCGCAGTTTCTGGGTTTGGGGCTGCTGGGCATGCGCACGGCCAAGGCGCAAGAAACCGCGGGGCACAAATCGCTAAAAATTATGATCAAGAGCGCGTGGGGGTCGGATGATCCCACGCGAGCTTCGTTCCCATTCGCACACGGGCTGGCTTTGGCCGCCGCCGGTCACGAGGTGCAGATCTTTCTCACTGGCGAAGCCACCTACCTCATGCGCAAGGCCACCGTCGCGCAAATCTTCCCCGTGGGCTGGCCTCCGCTGAGCGAGATGCAGGAGAAGGTCGTTGCCAAACACATACAGGTATTTGCTTGAGGAGCCTGCTCCCGGGCCCGTGGGGTCTCGGAAACAGACTTGAAAGATTGGGGAGCAAAATTCGGTAACCCGGCGGTGTTCGTATCGCTGGTCGAGTGGGCGGAGCGCATCATTACTGAGTAAGAGCTGGATGTTGGACACGGCGTAATTGTCATCCTGAGCGTAGCGAAGGACCTATGCAATCGCCAGCAGTACCGATGCTGCCGGCGAGTACATAGGTCCTTCGCTTCGCTCAGGATGACAATGTTAGAGTTCAGGAGGTGCAGTTACTCCTCCACCGACGCCAGGGCTTCCAACTCCGGCCGCGCCGGACCCGCCGCCATCACCGTCAGCCCGTACTCATATCCGCGCTCAAATGCCTTCACGTTCAGCTCGCGGAAGCTTGGGGGTACTGAATCCGCCACGGCCTTGCGCACCGAATCCGCTTCGAGCAGTTTCGTGACTGCGGTGAAGAATCCGACCATCACCGAGTTGAGCACCATGCGCTTGCCCAGTTCTTCGGCGAAGCGGGTGGCCGGAATGGCATACACCTTCGGGTCGCCCTTCAAGTCCGACACACGCACCATGTCTTCTTCCACGATGAGCGTGCCTCCTGGCTTCAGTTCAGGCGCAAAGCGGTTGTAGGCTTCCTGCGACATGATCACCATAATGTCGGGCCGCGTCGTGTACGGATACAGCACCGGCTCATCGGAGAGCACCAACTGCGCGCTGCACGCGCCGCCGCGCGCCTCCGGACCGAAGTTTTGCGTCATGGTGGCAAAGCCGTTTTCGTAAATCGACGCTGCCTTGCCCAGCACGATGGCCGAGAGAATCACCCCCTGGCCGCCGAAACCTGCGATTCGAATCTCCGTTACCCGCATGCACACTCCGTTTCCACCTCGGCGTGATCGGTATCCCCGAGGTAGCGATCGCCCAGCGATTCCACATACTGCGCGCGCATCAATGTTTGATAATCCGGCCGGTCGCGGTCCACAAACTTGCCGACCGCAATCTCGCCGTTCAATGTGAGTCCGACTTCGCCCGTGGGCGCGCCGTTGCGCACCTTGCTCGCTTCCTTGTAGTACTTCATGGTGTCGAGGCCGTCGCCCATCTTGTTGCGCCGCTGGTAAAGCGTCGGGCAGGGCGAGATGACTTCGATGAACGAGAATCCCTTCTTCGCGAACGCCTCGCTGATTGCCCGCGACAACTGCCGCACGTGGAAGGTCGTCCAGCGCGCGACGTAGACGGCGCCGGCCGCGTCCACCAAGGCAGGCAAGTTGAACGCCGGCTCGAACGTGCCGTACGGATTGGTCGACGTGGTCGCATGTCCCGGCGTGGTCGGCGCAGTCTGTCCGCCGGTCATGGCGTAGATCAGATTGTTCACGCAGATGACCTTGAGGTCGATGTTGCGCCGCGCGGCGTGAATCAGGTGATTCCCGCCAATCGCCGACAAGTCGCCATCGCCCGAGTAGACGACCACGTTCAGCTTCGGATTCGCCATCTTCAATCCGGTGGCAAACGGAATCGCCCGCCCGTGCGTGGTGTGGAACGAGTCAAGCTTCACATAACCCGCCACGCGGCCCGTGCAGCCGATGCCAGAGACCAGCGCGATCGAATCGAGATCAACTTCGGAATCGATCAGCGCCCGCGCGAACGAATTCACCGTTGTGCCGATGCCGCATCCGGGGCACCAGATATGGGGCATGCGGTCGCTGCGCAGAAACGGCTCGACCGGATTCATCGTATCGTCGTCCAGTACATTCAGCATCGGCTTGCCTCCACGATTGCGTTGAAAATGTCGTCCGGATTGTGCACTCCGCCGCCGGCATGCGTCACGGCGAACGTCTTCGCCTTTCCATTCGCCGCGCGCTGGACCTCGCGCACCATTTGTCCAAGATTGAGTTCCGGCACTACGAAAGCTTTGACGTGCTTGGCCAACTCGACAATCTTCTTGTCGGGGAAGGGCCAGGCCGTAATCAGCCGCAGCTTGCCGACCTTCAGCCCACGCTCATGCGCCATATCGATCGCCCGCTGCGCCACGCGCGAAGTGATCCCGTAAGAAATCACGACCACATCGGCATCATCGAGCCGGTCTTCCTCGAACAGGCAGATGCGATCGGTGGCCGAGAGAATCTTGTTCTGCAGCCGCCGCACCAGCTTGTCTTGCGTCTGCGGCGTCATATTGGGATAGCCGCGCTCATCGTGCGTCAATCCCGTGACATGAAATTTGTAGCCCTCGCCGGCATGCGCCATCTCCGGCACCATGTCGCCGTTCGTGCCGTAAGGCAGATAATCTTCCACCGACTTTTTTGTATGTTTGCGCGGGACGACTTCAATCTGATCGGCCGGAGGAATGACGACTTTTTCCGTCATGTGCCCGACCACTTCATCCATCATGAACATCACCGGCACGCGATACTCTTCCGCCATATTGAACGCCGTGATCGTGAGATCGAAGCATTCCTGCGGAGAATTCGGGCACAGCGCGATGATCTCGTAATCGCCATGCGATCCCCAGCGCGCCTGCATCATGTCGGCCTGCGCGGGAAGAGTGGGCAGTCCAGTCGATGGCCCGCCGCGCTGTACGTCCACAAACACGCACGGCGTCTCCGTCATCGCCGCGTAGCCGATGTGCTCCATCATCAGCGAGAAGCCCGGGCCCGATGTCACCGTAAACGCCTTCGCCCCGCCCCACACGCCGCCCTGCAGCGCGATCGATGCGGCCAGTTCGTCTTCCATCTGGATGAAGCTGCCGCCCACGGTGGGCACGCGCGACGCGAAACGCTCTACAACTTCCGTCGATGGCGTGATCGGATATCCCGCCGCAAACCGCGCCCCAGCCGCCAGCGCGCCCTCGCAGCAGGCGTGGTCGCCATCAATAAAATGAGTGCCGGTCAGCACTCCCTTCGGATCGGCTTTCATTTGTCACCTCCGGCGGGGTTGGCCTCCGCCTTGGCCGGGGCCTTGTCGGCCGCCGCCGCTTTTGTGGCGTAGATGGCGAAGTCCGGGCAGTACATGCCGCACAGGTCGCAGCCGCTGCACTTTTCCGGATGCACCACATGCGGCGGATGGTAGCCCTTGGAATTAAAAGCGGAAGAGAGCGCCAGCACGTGCGTAGGACAGAATTCCACGCAGAAGCCGCAGGCCTTACAACGCTCCACAACGATTGAGACGCGTCCTTTTGCCACTTGATCCCCCAGCTTAGGAGTAGCGATTCACTCCAGGAGTGCAACGCAGGATTGGATTATGCGTCGGAAGGGGGGCAGAGGGGTGTGACCCGCATCACAGAACGAAGTGAGGCGGCGCACCAGGCGCTTTGGAGGCAAAACCAGGCTAAAGGGCGAAGGATGTTGAAGTTAGGCGCGTCGGCCACGGCGGCGTGTATGCGCGATTACTGGGACCAATCTGGGCCTCCGGTGATCGTAGTCACCCGCATGGGTACGGGTAAACACAGGGCACGGGCTCGTTTTCTCAGCTAGGGACTAGAATCAGCGGCCTTCGAGATTCTTGAGCCTGTCTGACAGGGACTCAACTTCAGCGTCCAGCGCACGAAGCGCAGCGGCATGGCTCCGCTGACGCTGTTCAACTGGGGACGCCCATTTGTGAAACTCGGTGAGAAGGGGCGTTTCCACCTGCTCTAACCGTAGGCTAATCCACTGTTTGTCTTCGTCGGTAAGCACACGCCAATTATAGGGCAACGCCGAACCTGATCCCAATCTTTTCTCGATAGCTCCAAGACTCAAGCAAGGCGGTGTCCCAGAGGTTGTTTACTGAGAAGTAAACTTCTCGCCAAAGCCAGAATCTTAGCCCCTGTTGCCGCCCCGTGTTCGCCTAGTTTGCCTCTCAGGCCCCAAGGCACTACACTCGAAATTTTGCCGCCAGGTCAGCCGCTCTCTGGCGCGGAGGCTCCCGGAGCCTTGGAGTTCGTTTTTTGGAAATTCTCGACCTCAGACATTTTTCGTCCGTAGACTTGCGCCCCTTACTGGACGACGAGACGCAACTCTGGTCGCGCCTGCTCTCCTGGGACTACTCCGGTTCGGCCGAGATGATCCTGCGCTACGTCGACGCGAAAATTCTGCCGGGCTATGCCGCCGTCGATCGCGGCCGCGTCTTTGGCTACTCGTTCTTTGTTTACGAAGGCAGCAAAGGTGTGATTGGCGATCTGTACGTGATCAACGGCAATCGCCTGCCCAATGCGCGCGAAGTCGAATTGAAACTGCTGACGCACGTCATTGAAACGCTGCAGCAGTCGCCGGGCATTCATCGAGTCGAGGCGCAGCTTCTAGCGCACGAAGCCAACATCGTTTCGCGCCCATTTCTCGACACCGGATTTCAGCGCCATCCACGTCTGTTCATGGTGCTCGGCCTGGGCAAAGCCGTACAGGAGAAGATTGCGTCGCATCCCGAGGTCGAAATCCGTCCGTGGACAGAGGCCGATTATCAACCTTCCGCGGCGGTGATCACGGCGGCCTATCGTGGTCACGTTGACTCGGAGATCAACGACCAGTACCACACGCTCAGCGGATCGTTGCGCTTCCTCAATAACATCGTGCGTTTTCCTGGGTGTGGCATTTTCGATCCCGAATCATCGTTCGTCGCGCTCGACCGCCGCGCGAAGAACCTGATCGGCCTGATCCTGTGTTCGCGAGTCCGCCACGACGTGGGCCACGTCACGCAAGTGTGCGTGCTGCCTGAATACCGCTCGCGCCACATCGGAGAATCGCTGCTGGCAGCAACGGCAGGGAACTTGAAGAAGAGAAATTTCTCGCTGCTCTCGTTGACGGTAACGGAGGCGAATGCCCGCGCCGTAGCCCTCTACCGCCGCCTGAGTTTCGACACTAAGAGGATTTTCGATGCGTTCGTGTGGGAGGGATGAGTCTTGATCGACGAGTCCTGAGTTTCGAGCTTCAACTCGCAGCTCACAACGCGAAACTCGCAGCTACCTTCGCACCAGCCACATCAGCCAGCCAGCTACAAAGACTCCGCCGAGGAACATCACAAAGCAATAAAGCCCGTACCGCACCATCTCGCGCGTGGTATCGCGATGAGTGATGCCGAAGACAATCGAGGCGAACAAAGCGAACACAAACGCCGCCCCGAAGTGAGTAAGTGTAATGGTCAAGCGGCCAATCTCCGCGAAAACGTAGCTGAAAGCTGATAGCTGAGAACTGATAGCTGCTTCACTTTTTCTTCCCAATCGCAATGTGATACGCGTCGGCCACCGCAATAAAATTCAGCAGCCCCGCCACGATCATGAACTTCGTCCCGTAATCCGCGGTGGCAAACGCAATCGCGCCCTGGCCCCAATCATTGACCAGCGTCAATATATACAAAGCGCCGGAGCCCACATCGCCGACGAAACCGAGTATGTCCAGAATGTCGCCGCCATTCGCTTTGTAGATGCGGCCCTGCATCCCCAGCCCGAGAAGGAACAGCGTGACGATGGAAATGAACAGCAGCGCCCCGCGAATCCAGCGCTTCTGAATCATGTGTCCGGCGCCCGGAATCAGCCAGCCCAGGGCGGGCGCGAGAACGGCCATCACGCTCATCGGTTCGGCTTGCGCGATTTTCGATTTTTCTGTCGTCGAATCTGCCATTCTAAATAGTCACAATCTCGCGTTGAATTTTTCCCGTCACTTCCGCCGCCTGCGGCCGCACCAGCACATTCACCTCGCTGCGCACGCCAAACTCCGGCAGATAAATTCCGGGCTCGATGGAGAAGCAGGAGTTGGGCAGAATCTGCCGCTCGTCGTGAATTTCCAGGTCATCCATATTGGCCCCATTGGAATGGACGTCAGTGCCGATGGAATGTCCCGTGCGATGGATAAAATAATCGCCGTAGCCCTTTTTCTGGATGTGCCCGCGCGTCGCGCGATCGACTTCAAACCCGGCAATCCGCCGGCCAGCACCGATGGCATCGAGAACGGTTTTGACGCCAGCATCGCGCGCGTCGCGCACGATCTCGAAAACCTCGCGCATCTTTCCCGACGGCGCTGCTCCCACGAAGCCCATCCAGGTAATGTCGTAATAAACCGCGCCCGGAGTATTTTTCTTTCCCCAGACGTCGAGCAGGACCAGATCGCCCTCGCGCATCGGCACCGGATGCGATGCATGCGGCTCGTAGTGCGGATTTCCGGCATTCGCATTCACGGCCACAATCGGAGGATCGTCCGTCAGCAGATTCTCCCGCGCGAACGCCTCCATAAACCACTGCTGGATCTCGTGTTCCTTCGCTCCGCCGTTACGGACGCGCCGGCCTATTTCCTTGAATGCCTCGGCGACGATCGAATCGATGCTGTCGCGAGCCGCAAAGTGCGACTGAATCTGCTCGGCATTCCAGGTCGACTCGAACTGCGCGACTAAATCCGCGGAACTGACCACGTTTTTTCCCAGCCCACGCAGCAGATCGATCGTGCCGCCGTCGACCAGCGAAATCGTGAACACGCTGTTGTTTGGCGAGTACTGCATCGCCAGATCGCGGTGATGAGCCAGAATCGCCTTGAGTTGCTCGAACAACTCTTGCCAGCCCGAATACTGATGTTTCTTGCCTGGCAGCGAGTCCAGATGTCCCGCCTCAATTTTGTGAACCAGTTTCACCGGCTCGCCCTCCGCCGGAATCAGATAAAACCAGCGCCGCGTTACCATCAAACCAGCGGGCAGGCCAAGCACGCGGTAGGCAATGGGATCGCGATGGTGATGGTCGTAAAAAAGCCACGCGTCAATATTGCGTTCGCGCAGCGCAGACTGAATGGCGGAAAGATCCATGGGCAAACCCCTATTGTAAACAAGAGCAAGGATTTGGGCGAATCGCGCGGATGCGACTATGGCTGAGTTTCTCGGGTTGACTGCGGCCCGTCGTTACACGCGGCCGCGCTGCGCCAATCGAAGCCAGCCGCAGAGCGGCGATATTCGTTAGCCCAGGGCGTAACCCCTGGGTAGGAGGGCGAACTGGAAGCAGCCCCGGAGGGACGGCATAAAGAGCTCAATCGAGAATCCTCCTTTTCACCTCCGCCGGCAGCGTTTCGCACGCTGTCCGCAACACCAACCGCGGAGCCCTCCCGCGAATCTTCATCAAATACGGCACGGTGCGCTTGGCGTCAAACTTCGCCGTCTCGCGCAAGAGCCAGCCCAGCCCCTTCTGCACCATGTCGTCTTCGTCACCCAGCAGGGAATCGGACAATCGAACAATCTCGGGGAAGAACATCCTCGCTCGCGACCCGCGAATCAACGCCACACAGGCCGCCCGCCGCCGCCACCGGTTCCGAGACTTGGCCCAGCGGAAAACGATTTTCGCTCGCGCCGGCTCAGCCGCCAGCATCGGTGAGATCAGACAGTGCACCAGGGCATCGTGATCGGCCCAACTGCTGATGCGATCGAGCCATGCCTCAAACAACCGCAGCTCGCGGTCACCAAACTGCGCCTCCAGTTTTTCCAGCAAAAAGACGGCCGCAACTTTCTCCTCCAGCACGGAACCGGAGAAGAGCGAATCCGCCACACTCACGAGGAATTTAAAATCATGCTTGCGCAGAATTTCGCGACGACACTGCCTTACCGCACGCCGCAAGGCCGCCGTATACCAGCCATGCGACTGGATCTCATCCTTGAAGAACCACTGCACCCCGGAGGCATGCTCCGCTGATCCGCCGTTCTTCAGTGCCCGCCGAATCTGCGCCGCGACTTCCGGTGCACTTTCGCTGACGCTTGCAGAGGGCGCTGACTCGTACACGGCCCGCGCCATTACTTCACTTGCTCCGTTTCGACTCGCACTACCCGGTCATAAATCCACAGCAGCAGCGTGGTCACGACGCCCACCGCCACTACTGACCACCACACCATCTTCGGCTGGTGCAGTTCCTCGCCGAAGTGATGCATCACGTACCCGCTGAACTTTCCGGCAATGAATGACCCGATCCCCAGCGGCAGAAACGCAAATCCCATGTACGTGCCCTGCTGCCCCGGCGGCGCCAGCCGCGAGATGTAGTCGTAATAGCGCGGCGCTTGCACGATCTCCCCGATCGCAACCGCAACCAATGTCGCCACCGCCATCCACACCGAGGGATGCACAATCAGCAAAATCCAGGCCAGGCTCGAAATCAGCGTCCCCAGCACAATGGCGTGGAACGCGTGCATTTTCTTCGTGAGAAATCCGATCACCATGGTGAAGCAGATGACCACGATGGGGTCGGTCGCCAGAATTCGCGCCGTGTTTGCATTGGGGTCGATATACGCGGAAATGTACAGCGGCAATGCGATGAACTCCTGCCAGAAGACGACCCAGTACCCGGTGAAGATCAGCAGAAAGAGCATGAATCGCGGGTTCGATAGCACGGTAAGAAAATTCTTGCCGACCTGGCTGAGGCTCGGAGTCTCCGATTCTCCCGAGCGCTGCGGCTCCTTGAAGAACAGCAACACAAAAACCAGCATGAGCAGCACGCTGATGGCAGCGATACGAAACAGAGCTGGAGCGCTGCCGTGATCCTCTTCCCATCCGGCCAGCAAAGGCCCCGCCGTGCTGCCTACATTGACCAGCGTGTAGTAAATCGAATATCCCACGGAGCGCACGTTCTCTTTTGACGCGCGCGCCGTAGTGCCCACCACGCTGGGCTTGACCAGCGCCACGCCCAATGCCGGCAGCATGAGAACGAACGCGACCAGAGGCACCAAGGGCACGGCATTTCGTATCGGCGCGAACCAGTCGGCGCCAATCGATCCCAGCGTGAAATAAGCAATGCTCAGAAACAGGTAAGCCAGCGAGAGCGCTCGCCGGAAGCCCAGCCGGTCAGCGACCGCCCCGCCCACTACCGCCAGAAACCACACCCAGCCGCCGAACATTCCGGTCAGGCTGCTGGCCCGCTCGACATCAAAATGCAGCCCCTCGTGCAGATAGCGCGCCAGCACCGCAAACACGGCGTAGTAAGAAAGCCGCTCAAAAAGTTCGCTGATGTTGGCAACCCAGAATGGCCGCTCAAATCCGGTGCGGATTTCGTGAAAACGTTCCGTGAAGGTCAATGTGGCTCCCAGTATGTGGCGCGGGCGCCCCCGCCCGCGAGCGCGTAGGGCCGGCGTCTTCTAAATCGCTAGCCGTTTCCGTAATTCTTCAGCGGAAATTCCCGCCACCCGAATCACCTTATTCCGGCTGGTCAAGCCGGACGCAATAGTAACGGAACTGCGCGGCACCTTCAAAAGCTTCGCGAAGAATTCGATGCAAGCCTCATTGGCCCGTCCGTCAATGGGCGGCGTGGTGAGCGAGAGTTTCAGCGCATCGCCAATCTCGCCAGTGATCGCATTCTTCTTCGCCCGCGGATGCACCTTGACCGCGAAGCTGACGCCCTCGCTGCCTTCATGGATCGCAACCATAGTCAGCCTAAGAAAGTTGTCATCCTGGCGAAGCGAAGGACCTATGTCCTCTGCGTGCAGCACCGGTGCCGCAGGCAAGGTGCAGGGATCCTTCGGCCTGCAAGAAACGCAGGCCTCAGGATGACAAAGCAAAACTGTGTCCCTCTGTGGTTAAGCCTTTGCCCGTTCCCCGAAGATCGCCGTCCCCACGCGCACGCAAGTCGACCCTTCCGCAATCGCCACTTCGAAATCGTGCGACATGCCCATGGAAAGCACATCCATGCCGATGGCGGGGAGCTTGCGCGCAGCGATCGCATCGTTCAACGCGCGCAGCTTGCGAAAGAACGGTCGCGCGCCCTCAGGGTCGTCGGTAAATGGGGGCACGGTCATCAATCCGCGAAACTCCAGCGCCTCAAAACGAGGCGCAGCCGTAAGCAATTCCTCGAATTCCCGCGAACCCGCCGCGACACCGGTCTTGGCCGCCTCTCCGCCAACATTGATCTCGATCAACACGCTCAGCTTCTTGCCCAGGGTACGAGCCGCCACGTCCAACTTATCAGCCAACTTCACCGAATCGACCGAGTCCACGGCGCCAAACAGTTCCGCCGCCTTGCCAGTCTTATTCGTCTGCAAATGCCCAATCATGTGCCATTCGGCCTCG
>Ga0209067_10001256_pt1 | contig 15797 bp, 13 predicted proteins | sample ColStrG_CSR_2013_FD_187199 | JGI IMG/M metagenome (GOLD analysis project Ga0209067, IMG submission 187199) | Freshwater sediment microbial communities in response to fracking from Pennsylvania, USA - Cold Stream Run_MetaG_CSR_2013 (SPAdes)... | ecosystem: Environmental > Aquatic > Freshwater >...
ATGGAACGGCACCTTGAGATAGCCAGGGCCATGCAGCACAATCGGAGATGAAACCGGCTCGATGCCGATGCCATCGGCGATGTCGTCATTGGCCGCGTCCAGCACGATGCCCGACACGTCGTCACGACCGGAGGTCTTGACCCGGTAGAGCTGGTGGTCGGCGGCCTTCATCCACAGCTCCGGCGCCACCCCCGGCAGGCACCGCGCGGTGGCGACCCCGATGCTGACCGTCACGTTCGGCGACACCGCCGAGCGCCGATGCTCGATCGCCAGCGCATGCACCGCGTCGCGAATGGTGTGCGCCAGCAGCATCGCCTCGGCGTGGTCGGTCGCGGGCAGCAGGCAGGCGAACTCCTCGCCGCCATAGCGCGCGGTGACGTCGGCGGCCCGGCGCACCACCCGGTTCATCGCGGCCGCGATCATGGCGATGCAGCGATCGCCCGCCGGATGGCCGTAGGTGTCGTTGAACTGCTTGAAGAAATCGATGTCGAGCATGATCACCGACAGCCATTCGGTGCTGCGCGCCAGCCGGGCGGTCTCGCTCAGCAGCGCATGTTCGAGCCGCCGCCGGTTGCCCAGCCCGGTCAGCGCGTCGGTCACGGCGAGCTCGGCCAGGTTGTCGCGCAGCCGCTTGAGCTCCAGATGGTTGTGGATCCGCGCACGCACGATCACCGGCGAGATCGGCTTGGTGACATAGTCGATCGCACCCAGCGACAGTCCGCGCACCTCGGCCGCCTGGTCGCCCAGGCCGGTTGCGAAGATGATCGGAATATCCAGGGTCAGCCGGTCGTCCTTCAATCTGCGGCAGACCTCGTAGCCGTCCATCCCCGGCATCATCACGTCGAGCAGCACGAGATCGGGCCGGGTGCTGCGGGCAATGCCGAGCGCATCGACGCCGGAGGTGGCGAAGCTGATCTCGTACTCGTCCTCCAGCGCCGCGTTGAGGATCTCGATGTTCATCATCTCGTCGTCGACGATCAGGATGCGCGGGCGCCGGTTCATGTCACGGTCTCCCTCAAGGGGGTCTGGTCCAGCGGGTTGAATGCGGTGGAAGCATGATCGCGCAGCGACGCTGACGCGCGCAGCGACGCTGACGCGCGCAGGGCGGGCTGCAGCGCCCGGGCCAGATCGTCGATCAGGCCATCGATGTCGGCGAGATCGCCCTTCGCCAGCGCGTCCTCGATCCGCCTTGCCGCATCGGCGACGGCGCGGACTTCAAGCGAACCGGCCACACCCTTCAACGTGTGCGCCAGCATCCGCGCCTCCGCCTGCCTTCCGCCGGCGACATGGGACGCCAGGTCGTCGGCGGTGGTGGCGAACTTGCCGCCGAAATCCAGGATCAGCTTGCGCAGCAGCGCCTGCTTGCCGTTCACCCGCAGCAGTGCCGCCGGCAGGTCGAAGGGCGGCAACAGCTGCGGCAGCACCGCCGCCTCGCGCCGCGTGGCCACGCCCGGCGCTGGCCGGGGGGCTGCGCGCGGCTTCAGCCAAAGGTCCAGCGTGCGGATCAGCAAGGCGGGATCGACCGGTTTGGGAACATGGTCGTTCATGCCGGCATCCAGGCAGCGCTGGCGCTCCTGCTCATAGGCATGCGCGGTCATTGCGATGATCGGCAGGCGCTCGGCCGAAACCTCGCGCCGGATGCGCAAAGTGGCCTCGACCCCGTCCATCACCGGCATCTGCACATCCATCAGCACCGCATCATACTGAACGCCCGACAGCAGCACCTTGCGCAGCGCCTCCTCGCCGTTCTCGGCGATGTCGACGCGCAGCCCTGCATCGGTGAGCAGCTCGACCGCCACCTCGCGGTTGATCTCGTTGTCCTCCGCCACCAGCACATGCAGGCCCCGCAGCGCCGGCGCCACCATCGGGATGCTGTGCGGCGCATGGGGCTGGGCCTGAACCTGGGCCGCCGCGGCGGCACGCCCGGCGTCGAACAGCGCCGTGATGGTTTCGAGCAGGGTCATCGGCTCGATCGGCTTGATCAGGAAGGCGGAAATGCCAGCCTCCTCCGCCTCGGCCTTGGCCTCGCCCTCGGCATAGGCGCTGACCATCAGCACTGTCGGCAGCGGCGCGTGGCTGGCGATGCGGCGCATGGCGCGCACCGTCTCGATGCCGTCCATGCCGGGCATCTTCCAGTCCATCAGCACCAGGTCGTACGGAGCACCGCCCGAGGCATCCAGCGCCGCCAGCGCCTCCCGGCCCGAGGCCACCAGGTCGACATGCATCTGCCACGAGACAAAGACGTCCTGCAGGATCTCGCGGGAGGCGGAGTTGTCGTCGGCGATCAGCACGCGCAGCCGGCGCAGCTCCTCGGGCAGCATGCGCCGGGCGACGCGTTCGCTCTCGCCCTTGTCGAGGGTGACGCTGAAGCTGAACACGCTGCCGACACCGGGCGTGCTGCGCACCGCGATCGACCCGCCCATCAGCTCGACCAGCTGACGGCTGATCGCAAGCCCCAGCCCGGTGCCGCCGAAGCGCCGGGTGGTCGAGGCATCGGCCTGGGTGAAGGAGGTGAACAGGTGTTGCTGCTGCTCGGCGGTCATGCCGATGCCGGTGTCGTGCACGGCGATGTCGAGCGTGACGGAGGCCGCCTGCATGTCCTGCAGCCTGACGACCACGTCGACATGGCCGCGCTCGGTGAACTTGATGGCGTTGCTGACCAGATTGAGCACCACCTGGTTGAGCCGAAGGGCGTCGCCCACGAAATTGGCGGGCACGGCATCGTCGATCTCCAGCCGCACCGCGATGCCTTTCTCGGCCGCCTTCAGGGCCGCGATGTTGAACGGGCTTTCCAGCGCGGTGCGCAGGTTGAAGGGGGCCTGCTCCAGGGTCAGCTTGCCGGCCTCGATCTTGGAGAAGTCCAGGATGTCGTTGATCAGGCTGAGCAGCGACAGGCTGGCGCCCTTGATCTTGGTCAGATAGTCCTGCTGCTTCTGGCTGAGCTCGGTGCGCAAGGTCAGGTGGCAGAACCCAAGGATGGCGTTCATCGGCGTGCGGATCTCGTGGCTCATGTTGGCCAGGAAAAGGCTTTTGGCCATGTTCGCCGCATGCACCTCGCGGGTGCGCTCCTCGACCTTCTGTTCCAGCGTCTCGTTGCTGCGCAGCACCTCCGCACTCATCGCGTCACGCCGCCTGAAGCTTTCGACCAGCGTGTTGCTGAGCCAGACCAGCACCGCGGTCTGGAAGGTGACGATGGCGGCATGCAGGCAGACGCGGGCGAAATCAGCGCCGTGGGTGAACACCGCGAAGGGCAGCAGCACATCGAGCAGCAGATGATGGGCCGCGATCGTCACCGCGGCCACCACCACCACGCGCCAGTCGCACCAGGCGATGGTCAGCGCCAGCGTGGCGAAGAAATACATGTGCATGTCCATCTGCCAGTCATGCCCGGCCAGCAGATAGACCAGCAGCGCCGGCTGCCCCATCAGCGCCACGGCGGACAGATAGCGCGTCACCGGGGCCACGCCGAAGCGCCACCAGGTCAGGCTGTAGGCCACCGCCAGCAGGCCAGAGGCGAGTGCCGGTCCGGTCGGATCGCGCTCGACCTGCAAGGCGACCACAATCGCCAGCGGCACGTGCAGCCACAGCAGCAGAAGCAGAAAGCGCCCGAATTGGGCGCGCAGCCGGTCGAGTTCGGCCATCAGGTTTCTCCGTGCTGGGTCTGCGGGTACTGGGGCTGGGGATCGGCACGAAAGCCCAGGCATCCGCGCAGCTGCGTGGGGTCGAGCACCAGCCAGGCGCCGGCGTGGTACAGCGCCCGGATGAACGCCGGCTGGGCCGAATGGACGATCAGGACATTGCCAAGCCCGCCGGCATCGACGATCTCGCCGCCGGCGCGGCCCACCAGGCCCGCGCTGCCCTGCAGGTCGTACCACGGCGGCGCCACCACGGCGTACATGCCGCTGCCCGAAACCGGTGCCAGGCCCGCGGCCAGGCTGGCCAGGGCGCTGAACGCCAAAAGCAGTGCGGCCGGCGCGAAGCTGGCCCAGCGCGACGGGCTCAAGGCAGTTGCCGGATGTGGCGGTGATGATGCGGTACGCATGCGTTACTTCTTCAACTAAGGAAAAATGACGTTCTGTTCAGGACACCAAAATACTGCTGGGCCTTGTCAATGTCCGGTCAGGAATAACTGCCAGAGGTTAGGAATTGTTCTGACCGCCAGGCAGGAACGCTGCCGCCACAAATTCTCGCAGCCGCAGCAAATCATTGATTGGAAGCAGGCCGTCACCGGGCGATGGTGAGGCTGCCGATCGCAATGGAGAGCACCGCTTGAAAATCCTGATCCTTGGCAGCGGTGTCGTCGGCACCAGCTCAGCCTATTATCTGGCTCGCGCCGGCCACGAGGTGGTGGTGGTGGACCGCCAACCCGGCGCCGGGCTGGAAACCTCCTTCGCCAACGCGGGCCAGGTCTCGCCCGGCTATTCCGCCCCCTGGGCCGGACCGGGCGTGCCGCTGAAAGCGCTGAAATGGCTGATGATGCGCCATCGGCCCTTCGTGATATGGCCACGCGCCGACGCCAGGCTCGGCTGGTGGCTGGCGCAGATGCTGGCCAACTGCACCGACGACGCCTACCGCATCAACAAGGCGCGCATGGTGCGCATCGCCGAATACAGCCGCGACGTGCTGGCCGCCCTGAGGGTGGAAACCGGCATCGAATACGACCACCGCGAGCGCGGCACCCTGCAGCTGTTCCGAACCCAGAAGCAGCTCGACCACATCGGCGACGACACCACGGTGCTCGACGAATACGGTGTTCCCTACGAAGTGTTGGACGCCGCCGGCTGCATCGGCGCCGAGCCGGCGCTGGGCCGTGTGCGCAGCAAGTTCGCAGGCGGCCTGCGGCTGCCGCACGACGAGACCGGCGACGCCCATCTGTTCACCCAACGGCTGGCGGTGCTGGCCGCCGAAATGGGCGTGCAGTTCCGCTATGGTGTCACGATCAACCGGCTGCGCACCGAGGCCGGCCAGGTGACCGGCGTGGAAACCGGCGAAGGCGTGATGACCGCCGATCGCTACGTCACCGCCCTGGGCTCCTATTCCCCGGCCCTGCTCTGGCCGCTCGGCATGCGCCTGCCGGTCTATCCGGTGAAGGGCTATTCACTGACGCTGCCGATCACCGATCCGGACGCAGCCCCGGTCTCGACGGTGATGGACGAGACCTACAAGGTCGGCATCACCCGGCTCGGCGAGCGCATCCGGGTCGGCGGCACCGCCGAGCTGGTGGGCTTCAACCTGCGCCTGCGCGCCCCCCGCCGCGCCACGCTGGAGCATTCGGTGCACGACCTGTTTCCCGGCGGCGGCGACCTCTCCCGCGCCAGTTTCTGGACCGGGCTGCGGCCCATGACTCCCGACGGAACACCCATCGTGGGCCCCACGCCCTACGCCAATCTGTTCACCAACACCGGCCACGGCACGCTCGGCTGGACCATGGCCTGCGGCTCCGCACGGGTGCTCGCGGATCTGATCTCCGGCGTCACGCCGGAGATCGACGCCGGCGACCTGGGCCTTGCCCGCTACACGGTCCGGTAGGGCGGACGTGAGTCCGCCACCCACCTGACGCGATCACTCCGCAGCCAGGCGATCGCTTTCAAAAAACCGGTTCGCCGGCCGCAGCAGTCCCAGATGCTCGCGCAGCGTCGTGCCCGTGTATTCGGTGCGGAAAATCCCGCGACGCTGCAGTTCCGGCACCACCAGCTCGACAAAGTCGTCCAAGCCGGCCGGCACGGTCGGGAACATGATGTTGAACCCGTCCGCCGCGTCCTGCTCCAGCCAGGCCTGCATGGTGTCGGCAATCTCACTGGCGGTGCCGACCATCTGCAGCCCGCCATAGCCGCCGACCAACTGGGCCAGCTGGCGCACGGTCAGATTTTCGCGCCGGGCCAGCGCCACCAGCGTGTCGCGACCGCTCTGGCTGGCGTTGGTCTGCGGGATCTCCGGCAAGGGCGCATCCAGCTCGAAGCCCGAGGCATCGACGCCCAGGCGCATCGACAGGTTGGGAACCCCGCTGTCCGGATGCACCAGGCTGTCCAGCAGCGTCTTCTTCTGCACGGCTTCCTCATGCGTGCGCCCAACCACGACCAGGGCGCCCGGCAGCACCTTGATCTGATCCGGCGCGCGCCCCACCGCCGCCATCCGGCTGCGTACGTCGGCTGAAAAGCGGCGGCCGTCCTCGATCGTGCGGCTGCTGGCAAAGATCACCTCCGCCGTCTCGGCGGCGAGCTGGCGCCCGGCCTCAGACGCGCCCGCCTGCACGATCACCGGCCAGCCCTGCACGGGACGGGCGATGTTCAACGGCCCGCGCACCGACAGATGCTCGCCCTTGTGGTCCAGCACGTGCAGCTTCGCCGGATCGAAGAACACCCCGCTCTCCTGGTCGCGCAGCCAGGCGTCGTCAGCCCAGCTGTCCCACAGCCCCGTCACCACGCCGAAGAACTCGCGCGCCCGACGGTACCGTTCGTCGTGCTCGACATGCTCGGTGCGGCCGAAATTCAGCGCCGCATCGGGGTTGGACGTCGTGACGATGTTCCACCCCGCGCGCCCGCCGCTGATATGGTCCAGCGAGGCAAAGCGGCGCGCGATATGGTACGGCTCGTCGAAGGTGGTGGATGCCGTGGCCACCAGGCCGACCCGCTCGGTGACCATCGCCAAGGCGGACAGCAAGGTCAGCGGCTCGAACGAGGTCGCGGTGCCGCTGCGCTTCAACGCCGGCATCGGCATGTTCAGCACCGCCAGATGGTCGGCCATGAAAAACGCGTCGAACCGCGCCTTCTCCAGTTTCTGGATGAAGCTGACGAGATGGCTGAGGTTGAAGTTCGCGTCCGGATAGGCGCCCGGATAGCGCCACCAGCCGGTGTGAATGCCAACAGGACGCATGAACGCGCCGAGATGCAATTGCCTGGTCATGTCGAGCTCGAACCTTTCAGCGTCGAACTCAGCATAAGGGTACGCCCCCCGCCGCAACCAAGACCGGACATTCACCCGGCTCACGGGCGCCTGAAGGCAAGCAAGCGCTGGGCTCCGCCCAGACCCGCCAGGGGCCGAGCCTGCCGCTTGCTTGCCTTCAGACGGCGATCAATGCCCGCGGAGGATCTGGCTGAGGAAGAGTTTGAGGCGGTCCGTCTGTGGGTCTTCGAACATGCGGGTGGGGGTGCCGGATTCGACGATTTCGCCGCGGTCCATGAACACCACGCGGTCGGCGACCATGCGGGCGAAGCCCATTTCGTGGGTGACGCAGACCATGGTCATACCGGATTCGGCCAGGCTGACCATGGTGTCGAGCACCTCCTTGATCATTTCCGGGTCCAGCGCGGAGGTGGGTTCGTCGAACAGCATGATCTTGGGCTTCATGCAGAGCGCGCGGGCGATGGCGACGCGTTGTTGCTGGCCGCCGGAGAGCTGGCCGGGGAATTTCTTGGCCTGTTCGGGGATTTTCACCTTGCGCAGGAAGTCCATCGCCAATTCTTCGGCCTCTGCCTTTGGCATCTTGCGGACCGAGATGGGGGCGAGGGTACAGTTCTCGAGGATGGTGAGGTGGGGGAAGAGGTTGAAGCTCTGAAACACCATGCCGACTTCGCGGCGGATGGTGTCGAGTGCGCGCAGGTCATCGGTGAGCTCGGTGCCGTCGACGATGATGCGGCCTTCCTGGTGGGTCTCCAGGCGGTTGATGCAGCGGATCATGGTGGATTTGCCGGAGCCCGAGGGGCCGCAGACGACCACGCGTTCCTTTTGGGCGACGTTCATGGTGACGTCGCGCAGCACGTGCATGGTGCCGTACCACTTGTTGACCTTCTCCAGCGCGATCGCCGGGGCTTCCATTGTTTGGCTCATCATACTTCCTGACGTCAGCGATTGGGGGTCAGCGGTTGCGCACGCGGTCGAGCTTGCGCTCAACGCCACGGCTGTAGGAGCTCATCGTGTAGCAGAAGGCGACATAGACGAGGGCGACCACGATATAGATCTCGGTGGAGACGCCTTGCCAGGTCGGGTCGGCCATCGCGGTCTTGCTCGAGGTGAGGAAGTCCAGGATGCCGATGGTGAGCACCAGGGAGGTGTCCTTGAAGAAGCCGATGAAGGTGTTCACCAGCGGCGGGATCACCAGCCGCAGGGCCTGGGGCAAGGTGATCTTGATGGTTTTCTGCCAGTAGGTCAGGCCAAGCGCGTCAGCCGCCTCGGCCTGGCCTTTGGGCAGGGCCTGCAGGCCGCCGCGGACGACTTCGGCGAGGTAGGCGGCGGCAAACAAGATGATGGCGACCTGGGCGCGCAGCAGCTTGTCCGGGTTGATGCCGACCGGCATGAACAGCGGGAACATCACATTGGCCATGAACAGAAGAGCGATCAGCGGCACGCCGCGGATCAGCTCGACATAGACCACGCAAAGCATCTTCACGGCGGGGAGCTTGGTGGAACGCCTGCCGAGGGCGACCAGGACTGCGAGCGGGAAGGCGAGCGCCAGGCCGAAGGTGGCCAGGATGAGGGTGATCGGCAGGCCGCCCCACTCGTCCTGTGCCACATAGGCGAGGCCGAAGACGCCGCCCCACATCAGGGTGAAGATCACCACCAATGTCACCGCCCAGATCGCACCGAGCCACTTGTTCCAGAACCGGCTGTCCGACGAGACCCAGAACAGGCCGATGAACAGCAGCAGGCACAGTGCCTCGCGCCATTGCTGCTCATAGGGGTAGCGGCCGAACAGCATGAAGCGCCACTTGTCGCCGATGGCGGCCCAGCAGGCACCGACGCCGTGCACCAGGCGGCAACTGGTGGGGTCGAGCGCTCCGGCGGCGGTGGTGGGCACCGACCAGACCGCGTTCACCACGGCCCATTGGAACAGGCCATAGACCGCATAGACGATCAGAAAGCCGAGCACGATGGTGACGATGCTGGAGAACACGCCGCTGAACAGGTTGGCGCGCATCCAGGCCATCGGGCCGTAGACGCTGGCCGGCGGGCGTTCGCGGGTGGGGGCGGGGGTGAGCTGGGTGACGGTGGCGGCCGCGGGGTTGTTCATGGCTTAGCGCTCCACCAGCGCGATGCGCGCGTTGTACCAGTTCATGAACAGGCTGATCGACAGGCTGAAGGCGAGGAAGACCAGCATGATGATGCCGACGCCCTCGATGGCCTGGCCGGTCTGGTTCAGCATGGTGCCGGAGATCGAGACGATGTCCTGGAAGCCGATCGCCACGGCGAGCGAGCTGTTCTTGGTGAGGTTGAGGAACTGGCTGGTCATCGGCGGGATGATCACCCGCATGGCCTGCGGCAGGACGATCATTTTCAGCACGGCGCCGGGGCGCAGGCCGAGGGCGCCGGCGGCTTCCCACTGGCCTTTCGGCACGGCCTGGATGCCGGAGCGGACGATTTCGGCAACGTAGGCCGCGGTGTAGAGCGTGAGGCCGAGCAGGAGGGCGAAATATTCCGGCGTGACGGTGCCGCCGCCGACAAAGTTGAAGCCGCGCAGGGCGGGGTAGTCGATCGTGAAGGGGGCGCCCATGGCGGCCCATACCAGGATCGGCAGGCCGATCACCAGACCGACGGCCGCGGGCCACACCGCGGGCTTGATGCCGGTCTCGTCGCGTTTCTTGTTGGCAGACCGGTTCCAGGCGAAGCTGCCGAGCAGGCCGAGCAGGAAGGCGCCGAGCGCCCACCAATGCGCGTCCTGCCATTCCAGCAGCGGCAGCTTCAGACCGCGGTTGCTCAGAAACACGGCACTGCCGATTCGGAACGAGGCGCGCGGCGCCGGCAAGGCCTGCAGCAGCCCGTACCAGAACAGCAGCTGCAGCAGCACCGGAATGTCGCGCAGGGTTTCGACGTAGAAGGCCGTGACCTTGGCCACCAGCCAGTTCTTCGAAAGCCGGCCGACGCCGATGATGGTGCCCAGGATGGTCGACAGCACGATGCCGACGAGGGCGACCTTGAAGGTGTTGAGAATGCCTTCGACGACCGCGCGGCCCCAGGTGCTGGTGGCGGGATCGTAGGGAATGAGCGTTTCCGCGATCGGAATGCCGGCGGTGTTGCCGAGGAAGGCAAGGCCGGTTGCGATATGGCGCTGTTCGAGATTGCGCGTGGTGTTGCTGACCAGGTACCAGATGATCGCCACGATAACGCCGACGATCAGAATTTGCCAGATGATGCTGCGAAACACAGGATCGGCCCAGGACAGCTTCATGCCCTTCTTGGGTGCGCCACGGGCGTTGGCCAGTCGAGGATCGATGGTTGTGCCGGACATCGTTGTTCGGATTCCTTGGTCAGACCAGCTGGAAAGTTTTCGAATCAGGCAATTATCGTGCCGCAAGACTTGCGCATCATGCAGCCCTGTAGTGTGCGTCACTTTCCCGGGCAAGATCAACCCGCCCCATGAACGCTTTGTCACAAAAAAGCCGCCCCGGTTTCCCGGGACGGCGATTTTCAAGTGCTGCCTTCAAGGCCACGCGAAATCGGGACTCTGCACGTGTCTGGAATGGCCAGCTGGCGTGCGGTTTCGAGCACCGGAGCGGAGCGGCCTAAAGGCCGTGAGCTCTGCGACAGCTTGCTGTCGCTGGGAGCGGAAAACCGCGCGTCAGATGGCCATTCCAGGCGCGCGCAGAGCCCCGATTTTTTAGCGGATGGGGGGGGCGTAGTGGAGCCCGCCCTTGGTCCAGACGGCGTTGATGCCGCGGGGAACACCGAGCACGGTGATGTTGCGATCCCAGGTCTCGCCGAAGTTGCCGACCTGCTTGATGATGTTGTAGCCCCATTTGTTGTCAATCGCGAGCGCCTTGCCCATGTCACCCTCGACGCCAAGCAGACGGCGGATGTCGGGGTTGGTGCTGGTCAGCATGCTGTCGACGTTCTTGCTGTCGACGCCCATTTCCTCGGCCGCGACGGTTGCGAAATACGACCAGCGCACGATGTCGAACCACTTGTCGTCACCCTTGCGGACCACGTAGCCGAGCGGCTCCTTGCTGATGATCTCGGGCAGCAGCACGAAATCATCCTTGTTGGTCTGGGTAGCGCGGAAGGTCGCCAGGGCCGAGCTGTCGGTGGAGTAGCTGTCGCAGCGGCCGGACAGGAAGGCGTTCTGAATTTCAGCCAGGTCCTGGATCAGGATCGGCGTGAACTTCATCTTGTTGACGCGATAGTAGTCGCTGATGGCGAGCTCGGTGCTGGTGCCCGGCTGCACGCAGATGGTGGCGCCGTCCATTTCCTTGGCCGACTTCACGTTCAGCGACTTCTTCACCAGGAAGCCGGTGCCGTCGTAATAGTTCACGCCGGCGAACAGCAGGCCGAGGCTGCCTTCACGGCCGAGCGTCCAGGTGGTGGAGCGCACCAGCAAATCGACTTCGCCGGACTGCAGGGCGGTGAAACGGTTCTGGGTGGTGGTGACGGCGAACTTGACCTTGCTGGCGTCGCCGAGCACGGCGGCGGCGACATTGCGGCAGCTGTCGGCGTCGATGCCGCGCATCACGCCCTGGCTGTCCGGCAGCGAGAAGCCCGGCACAGCGCCGGCGATGCCGCAGATGAGCTGGCCGCGCGCCTTCACGGCGTCGAGCGTGGCAGAGCCGGTGCCCTGAGCGAAGGCATGGGGGGCGAAAGCGGGCACGGCCGCCAGCAAGGCTGTGGCCAGCAGCCCGCCGGTCAGGGTCAGACGGAACATGGGTGTTTTCCTTCGTATCAGCGGGTTCAGCCCCGCATGGCGCGCGAAGGTGCCCTGCGTTGCGCGCAAGATCAAGGATGAGTGTTAAACTGATCGTCATTCAGTCGCAATCAATCGCGTGGGCGGTCAGATCTTCCAGCCGGCAATGCGCCAAGGCGCCGAGATGACTGGCGCCCAACACGACCTTCGGCGCGTGCCCGGCTTCGAAGGCCTCCTGCCAGCGCGGCGCGCACAGGCACCAGCGATCGCCGGGTTTCAGCCCGGAGAAGCCGTATTCCGGATGCGGCGTCGACAGATCGTTGCCGACGGCGGCGCTGTAGCGCAGGAAGTCCGCATCCATGACGGCGCAGACCGTGTGGCTGCCGCGGTCCTGCGGGCCGGTGTCGCAACAGCCGTTGCGGAAAAACCCGGTGAGCGGCGCCAGCGAGCAGGCTTCCAGCAGCCCGCCGCGGACATTGCGACTTTCCTGTCGTTCCGGCCGTCCTGGCTGGCGTCCGAAGCCTCCGCTGCCGTCCGGCATGATCGATCCCCACTTGTGACTCACAGCTCCGCAGGGCACATCGCGCCAATGCTTCATATGGTCAAGCTCGCCGTCGGCGTTTGCGATGTCGCACATCTTCGCCAGATCCAGGCGATGCGCCTGGAAACCAATCCGCCGCTGCGCCACCAGACCCGCAGCTTTCCCAGGCGGGCCGCGGAGATCACCGAGGGCGGATCGATGTACTGGGTGATCGCCGGCGCCATCGTGGTGCGCCAGCGCATCGTCGACATCATCGAGGATCGCTGGGACGACAACGCCAAATGCGCCGGCCTGGTGCTGAGCCCGGATCTGGTGCCGGTGGCGGGTCGGCCGACCAAGGCGTTCCAGGGCTGGCGCTACCTCAGCGCCGAAGACGCGCCGCCCGATATCGATGCCAGTGCGCCAATCGATGCAGGACTGCCACAGGCATTGCGCCTCAGCCTGCAGGAGCTCGGATTGCTCTGATTACACTTGCGTTGCGGGCTGGGCTGGGATCATAGATTTCAATAATATCCGAGCCGTTCTTCCCTGGCTTTCTTATCTTGGAGCCCTGCCATGTTCTCCCGCCGCGCCGCCCTCGCTCTGTTGGGCCTGTCTCTGACCACCGCCACGGCGGAAGCCGCCACGTCGAAGAAAAAGCCGTCGTCGACGCAGCACACCGCCAGCACCACCCACAAGTCGACCAAGACGACCAAAACCGCCAAGGCGGCGCCGCACGGCAGCAAGTCGAAGAAGACGGCTTCGGCCAGCCCGGTCGTCGCCGGAAGCTAGGCAAGCATACGGGGCGCGTGCACTCTCCTGGGAACGCTACTCCGGGGGAGAATGAAAATGTCCAAGGTGATCATCAGCTGCGCCATCACCGGCGCCATCCACACCCCGTCGATGTCCGACGCGCTGCCGATCACGCCCGAGGAGATCGCCCAGGCCTCGATCGAGGCGGCCGAGGCGGGGGCTGCGATCATTCATCTGCATGCGCGCGACCCCGAGACCGGCGAGCCGACGCCGGACCCGGCGGTGTTCATGCGCTTTCTGCCGGTCATCAAGCAGAGCAGCGACGCCGTGATCAACATCACCACCGGCGGCGGGTTGAACATGACCCTGGCGGATCGGCTGGCCGCACCGCTGCTGGCCAAGCCCGAGATGTGCAGCCTGAACATGGGCAGCATGAACTTCAACATCGCCGGCGCCGCCGCCCGCCCGCGCACCTGGAAGCATGAGTGGGAAAAGCCGTACCTCGAGCGCACGGTCGATCACATCTTCCGCAACACCTTCGCCGATATCGCCAACATCACCCAGGAACTCGGCAAGGGCCACGGCACGCGGTTTGAATTCGAGTGCTATGACGTGGGGCACCTCTACAACCTGGCCTATTGCCTGGAGAAGGGCTTCGTTGAGCCGCCGCTGTTCGTGCAGACGATTTTCGGCATCACCGGCGGCATTGGGCCTGACATCGCCAATCTGATGTTCATGCGTGAGACCGCGAACAAGCTGTTCGGCAATGATTACGTGTGGTCGGTGCTGGCGGCCGGTCGCAACCAGATGAATTTCTGCACCATGGCAGGCATCATGGGCGGCAATGTGCGAGTGGGGCTGGAGGACAGCCTGTATATCGCCAAGGGCGAGATGGCGACCTCTAACGCCCAGCAGGTGGCCAAGATCCGCCGGATTCTGGAGGATCTGAGCCTGGAGATCGCAACGCCGGCCGAGGCCAGGCAGATTCTGAACCTCAAGGGCGGCGATCGCGTCGGGTTCTGAGCGACTTCGGCGGCGGGATGACAAAGGATCAAAAAAGAATCGTTGACCTGAATTAACTGGTTAGTTCATATCCCGTCGCAGGGAGGAACAAAACCATGAAATCGTGGAATCGCGTCTTTTTCGCCGTGGGCAGCCTGGCTCTTTTCGCCGGCCCCGCCATCGCGCAGCCGATCAAGCTGGCCGATGTCGCCGAGCTTTCCGGCGGCGGCGCCACTGTCGGCACCAACTGGAAGAACGGCATCGATCTTGCCATCGCCGAGATCAATGCCAAGGGCGGTGTGCTTGGCCACAAGCTGGAAGTCACCCACGCCGACAGCCAGTCGGTGCCCGGCACCGCGCGCGCGCAGGTGCAGAAGGCGCTGGACGCCGAACCCTATGTGCTGCTTGGCCCGGGCTATTCGGGTTCGGTGAAGGTGACGGAATCACTCGCCGCCAAGGCCGGCATCGCCAACATCATGGGCGGCGAGGCGGCCGACCTGACGCAGACCGGCAATGAATACGTGTTCCGCACCTCCTTCGGCCAGCAGTCCACCATGCCGAAGGTCGCCCGCTACATCGCCGACAACGTCAAGGCGAAGTCGGTGGCCGTGGTGTGGGTGAACAACGACTTCGGCAAGGGCGGGCGCGACACCATCAACCCCGAATTCGCCAAGCGCGGCGTGAAGGTGGTGGCCGATCTGTCCACCGAAGCCGGCCAGGCCGATTTCGCCGCCGACGTCGCCAAGATCAAGGCGGCAGCGCCCGATGCGGTGTTCATCTACCTCAACGAGGAAGAGAGTGCCCGCATTCTCAAGGAGCTGAAGCGCCAGGGTGTGACGGTGCCGCTGATCGGCGAGACCACGCTGACCGGGCAGAAGGTGATCGACCTTGCCGGCGACGCCGCGGAGGGGGCGCGCGGCCATGTGGGCCTGACCACCGACGCGCCGGTGCCGGCGATCGTCGCGTTCCGCAAGCGCTTCTCCGACAAATACGGCTACGTGCCTGATCACAACGGCATCAAGGGCTATCTGTCGATCTATATCGTGAAGGCGGTGACGGAGAAGATGGGCAAGGTCGACCCTGCCAACTTCGCCAAGACGCTGCACGGCATGACCATCACGCCGGCGAGCGAGCCGGGCATTCTGATGGAGGTGACCTACGACAAGAACGGCGACATCGACCGCCAGAGCTTCATGGTCGAGGTGGTCGGCGGCAAACAGGTGATCAAGGAAGTCCTGCCGAAGCTGGGTGGCTGAACAGATAAGGAATGAAAGTTTTTTGCTTCTTTTTTTCAAAAAAGAAGGCCTTCTTTTTTGAAAAAAAGAAGCAAAAAACTTTTATTCGTTTGGGGGGCGGCAATGGCTACATTGATCAATCTCGTCGTGTCCGGCTGTGCCACCGGCGCCATTTATGCGTTGGTAGCGATCGGTTTTACCTTGCTATGGCAGACATCGCAGACCATCAACTTCGCCCAGGGCGAGTTCGTGATGCTGCCGGCGTTTTTCATGCTGGCCGCGGTCAACATCGGCCTGCCCTTCTGGGTCGGTATCCTGCTTGGCACGGCGTTGTCGCTGCTGATCCTGGGCGTGGGCTTCAAGCGCGTCGTCGTCGATCCGATGCTGAAGCACGGCACGCTCCCGCTGGCGATCGCCACCATGGCGCTGTCGCTGATGCTCAAGGAAAGCGTGAAGGAATTCTACAGCGCCGAGGCGCAGCCCTTCCCTTCGATCATTCCCAGTGCCGACCTGCACTTCTTGGGTGCGACCATCTCCACCCAGAGCGTCGGCGTGCTGGTGGTGGCAATCGCCGCCGTGGTGGCGCTGCAGCTGCTGCTGACGCGTACCAGCACCGGACGACAGATGCAGGCGGCGGCACAGAACCCGACCACCGCGCGCATCCTGGGCATCCCGGTCG
>Ga0209067_10001257_pt1 | contig 15786 bp, 13 predicted proteins | sample ColStrG_CSR_2013_FD_187199 | JGI IMG/M metagenome (GOLD analysis project Ga0209067, IMG submission 187199) | Freshwater sediment microbial communities in response to fracking from Pennsylvania, USA - Cold Stream Run_MetaG_CSR_2013 (SPAdes)... | ecosystem: Environmental > Aquatic > Freshwater >...
GACCCGGAGTCTGGTGGGCACCGCCCATCACCAAGCCGGGAATGGCCGGGTTGCGGTCGACGAAGGCGTTGTTGCCCGGTCCGGGGAGCAACTGGTTACCCGAAGCGTCGGTGGCGAGCGGCGTGTTCGGGCCGGTGGGCTCGAAGTTCACGTTCTTTCCGTAGAGGTTCTCACCGGCGCTGTCGGCGGCGATGGAGGATGCCGCGGTGGCGGGGTCCGTCGTCGAGTTGTTGAAGCTGTTACCGGTGAAGGTGAACGCCGGGAAGCCCTCGTCGAAGGACACGTCGATCAGACCATTGTCCTTGAATGCCGGCGAGGCCTCGATCTCGGGGATGATGTGCTGGAGGAACAGGTCCGCCGCGTAGAGACCACCGGTGTAGTTGATCGGGGCGTTGGGCGTGTTGGGGTCCGAGAAACCACCCGAGAGGTTGTTCCCGGCGCAGACCGCGTCGTGGGCGTCGGAGCAGTTGTTCGGCGTGATCCAGTTGAACTGGGGCGTGGTCGCCTCGTTCTGCAGGTCAGCGTAGAGACCGTTGGTCTTGTCAAACAGGTTCGCCACGTGCGACGAGGTGCACAGGGTCGACGCGTTGTCGATGATCGAGTGGAACCACGGCAACGGGAAGTGCTTGGGCACGTACTGGTCGGTCGCGTTGGCGCCGCCCGGGTTATTCACCGGCGTGGTCGTCGGGTTCGCACCCGGTGCGCCACAGGCGGTCACGCTGTGGGGCGCACCCGAGGAGTCCGGGTTGCCGAGGTCCTGGGCGTAGGCCTTCCAGGTCACGCCGGCGGCCGACAGCTGGTTGAAGAGCGTGGGCACCGACGAGGGGTACACGCAACCGGCGCCGGTCGAGTACGGCGACCCGCTCGAGGCGTACTGGCCGTAGTTCGGATCGGACGGTGAGGTGATGAGCGACCCCGCCATGTCCTTGTAGACCGGGCAGTCGTTCTGGGTGTCGACCTGGGGGGCCTGACCCGACGCGAGCGCCACGTAGTTGTCGAGGCTGAAGTGCCCCGTGCCGTAGTAGTGGGTGAGGAGGGTCCCCTGGCTCGGGAGGGTCTTCCAGAGATAGGTGTTGTTGTTGAGCCCGGTGAAGGTCGCGTCGTAGGACTTGTTCTCCAAGATGATGAACCAGACGTGCTTGATGGGCGGCAACGACGAGTGGGCTTCCTCGCGCGATGAGGAGGCGACGGCGGCGGGAACCGCGGTCACGAGCAGCATCAACGTGGTGAACGCCATGGCGATGACGAGTAGGGAACGGCGACGCATCACCGTTCGGATGAATGGAACATGGGCAGTGGCTGTGGTCATGCTCAACTTTTAGTAAGGCCAAGTTAAGGAGCACCTAATGGAAGGTGAAGTTCCGGCAACTCTTGTGCACCAGTTGTGCGACATTGCCTGGGCCGAGGGTCATCGACTCACGGGGCTCGGCATCGGCGCCCCCCTCACAGACAATTCACAATGTACGGGGACCATCGCCCGAGGTCACGGCAGATTTACCTCGTTCTTAGCCCCGCGCTAGGGCGCCTTCACGATGGCCTCTCATAATGGGGATCGGACACGCACCAGGAGGCATCATGGATTGGACGACACAACCTCACGACGACGACAGTGCCGAGGGAGTCGACTCGGTCACCAGCGCGACCGACGCCCCCGACTTTCCCCGTAGCCGATCGACCAAGGGTTCCGCGCCGCGTATCGCGCTGTTGTTCGTCGCCGGCCTCGTCGTGGTCGCCGCCATTGGCACGACCGGTTTCGTGATCGGACATTACGCCGCGAACCGCAGCGTCCAGGCCTTCGGAGGCTCCGACGACGGTAACTTCCCCAACTTCCAACGGATCCTTCCCCAGGGTCCGAGTGGTTCGTTCGCGCTACCTGGCGCCGGGAGTGGCGCCACTCCCACCACGCTGCCGGCGAATGCGCCCTCGAGCGCCGACGCCGCGAAGATCGCCGCCAAGGTCAACCCCGGCATCGTCGACATCTCGACCGTCTCCTCGTACCAGTCCTCCAGCGCCGCCGGCACGGGCATGATCCTCTCGTCGAACGGCCTAGTGCTGACGAACAACCACGTGATCGCCGGGGCGACGTCGATCTCGGTGCGCGTGGTGTCGACCAACGCGACCTACCAGGCCAAGGTCCTGGGCTATTCCGTCTCCCAGGACGTGGCGGTCCTACAACTGAGCGGTGCCTCAGGACTCACGCCGGTCACCACCGCCAACTCCGACCAGGTCACCGCGAACCAGCCGGTGGTGGGCATCGGGAACGCGGGTGGCGTGGGCGGCACGCCGAGCGTCGCCCCCGGGGCCGTGGTGGCGACCAATCAATCCCTGACGGCGTCGGACCCGGGGAACTTGACGGGCGTCGAGAAGCTCACGGGCATGATCCAGGTCGCGGCCAACATCGTGCCCGGTGACTCGGGTGGACCGCTCGTGAACACCGCGGGTCAGGTCATCGGTATGGACACCGCGGGTTCCTCCTCCGGCGCGGGCTACGGTTTCGGCTACGACGGCGCCTCGGGCACCACCCAGGGCTACGCCATCCCCATCAACACCGCGCTCGCGATTGTGCGCACCGTCCAGAGTGGGACCACCACGGCGAGCGTCCACGTGGGCGCCACCCCCATCTTGGGGGTCGAGATCACCGCCACGCTGTCGCAATTCGGCACCACCCCGGTGGCGGGCGTCACCATCGCCGGTCTGGCCCCGGGCACCCCGGCCGCGAGTTCGCCGCTGTCGCCCGGTGACGTCATCACCGCTCTCGACGGCCACGCCGTGACCACCCCGTCGCAGCTCTCGGCCTACGTGCAGACCCTGGCCCCCGGGGACCGCGTCACGGTGACCTACACCAACCTGTCGGGGGTGAGTGCCACGACGACTATTGTCCTCACTGCCGGACCGGCCCTCTAGGGTCGCGCAGATCTTTTCCGTACGCGGGCGCACACGGGAAAAGAGGGGCACGGGCGAACATCGCGTCGCCCGTGCCCCGCACCTCTCACGAGGCCACGAGGGGAGCGACGCGACGTCGGCCTCTAGTGCGCGAGCCCTCCGCCGGGAGTGACCGGCCCTTCGTAGGACCAGGGGAAATCGATCCACTGGTCGGTCTGCTTCCAGGCGTAGTCCGGGAGAATGACGGAGTGGGGCTTCTCGTACAACACCGCCGAGCGCACCTCGCGGACCGTCTCGGCGCAGAAGTCCGTCACCATCTTGAGAGTGTGACCCGAGTCGGCGACGTCGTCCGCGATGAGCACCACCGCACCCGAGAGATCCACCTTGCTCGGCACCGGAGGTAGCACGACCGGCATCGCGAGGCGCTCGTTCACGCCGGTGTAGAACTCGACGGACATCATGAAGGCGTTCTTGACACCCAGGGCGTACCCCAGTCCGGCCCCGAGAAAGAATCCTCCCCGAGCGATGGAGAGCACGATGTCGGGCCTGAACCCCGAATCACTGATGCGCTGGGCCAGCTCGCGCGTGGCACGTCCGAACTCCTCGTAGGTCAACCGTTCACGTGGGGCCATGGGGAAACGCTAGACGACACCGCGGGGCGGGCGACGACACCAAAGGTCGAGCGCGGCGACTGAGCCCAGGCGACGGGGCCGATGACTCTCGATAGATTGAGGCCATGGACTACGTCAACCTCGGTCACACCGGTCTCAAAATCTCTCGCCTGACGCTGGGCTGTATGAGTTACGGCGTTCCCACCCGGGGTCGCCAGACGTGGGCCCTCCCCCCCGAGGAGTCGACGGCGTACTTTCGCCAAGCCCTCGACGCGGGGATCAACTTCTTCGATACCGCCAACGTCTATTCCGACGGTACGTCTGAGGAGATCACCGGGGCGGCCCTCTTGTCGATGGTCCCGCGCGACGAGGTGGTCATCGCGACCAAGGTCAACGGGCGGATGAATCCGAGCGCCAACGGGATGGGGCTCTCGCGCAAGGCCATCCTGTCGGAGATCGACCACAGCCTGCGTCGATTGGGCACGGATTACGTCGATCTGTATCAGATCCATCGGTGGGACTACGAGACGCCCATCGAAGAGACGATGGAAGCCCTGCACGACGTGGTGCGCGCGGGTAAGGTGCGCTACCTCGGCGCCTCGTCGATGTTCGCCTGGCAGTTCGCCCAGGCGCTCTACACCGCGGACCTCAACGGCTGGACGCGCTTCGTGTCGATGCAGAACTACTACAACCTGCTCTACCGCGAGGAGGAGCGCGAGATGATGCCCTTGTGCGAGGACCAGGGGATCGGCGTCATCCCCTGGAGCCCGCTGGCCCGCGGACGGCTCACCCGACCCTGGGATTCCCAGACCGTGCGCAGCGAGAGTGACGACTTCGGTCGCTCGCTCTACAGCGACATCGACAAGCCGGTGGTCGACGCCGTGATCCAGGTGGCCACCGCTCGGGGCGTGGCCCCGGCCACCGTCGCCCTGGCCTGGGTGTTGGCGCAACCCTTCGTGACCAGTCCCATCATCGGGGCCACCAAGCCCCACCACCTCGACGACGCGGTGGCCGCCCTCACCTTCGAACTCGACGACGCGGAGAGGGCGCTCCTCGAGGAGTCCTACCGTCCGCATCACGTGATCGGCCTCGCGAGTCCGTCGGCGCGTCGCTGAGTGTCCGTCGGCGAGCTCGCGGGCTTGCACGAGAGAGGAGTACACCGTGTGTCGCAATATCACCGTGTTGCGTGGCCTCGATCCGGAGGTCACGCCGCAGGAAGTCGACGACGCCGCACGACAATTCGTCCGCAAGGTCGCGGGCCTGACCCCCGCGCAACTCGCGCGCGACGACGTGCGCCGGGCCGTCGCCGGTTCCGGAGTAGTACTACATACTCCTGGGGGGTATAGTGGTAGTACCTCTCGAAAGGAGTACGAATGTTCTACCCCTCGCACGGTGAGTACTTCGACGGGCGTGGCCCCGGCGCCTTGGCCATCATCATGATGGTCGTCTTGTGGGTCGCCGTGATCCTCCTGGTCATCGGTCTCGTTCAGAAATACCGCCACGCCCCACGACACCCATTGGGCGCCGCGCCGTTGATGACCCACACCGTCGCGCCCGTCCCGGCCTCATCGCCGGCGATCGATCTGTTGAAGGAGCGCTTCGCCAAGGGTGAGGTCTCAGAAGAAGAGTTTTTGCGTCGACTCACGCTGCTCAAGCAGAGCTGACGTCGCGGCGTCGCTCTCGCGGCGACGCCCCACACCACCGAGGTCACGAGGGAGAGACGATGGCCACACCGGGTTACACCAACGACAAAGCGGCGATACTCGCCCGCCTCAAGCGCATCGAGGGTCAGACCCGCGGCGTGCACAAAATGGTGCAGGACGACCGCTACTGCGTCGATGTTCTTCAACAGATATCCGCCATCACGCGGGCGCTGCAGGGCGTGGCCCTGCACCTGCTCGACGACCACCTGAGTCACTGCGTGGCGCACGCGGTGGAGGTGGGCGGTGAGGAGAAGGACGCCAAGCTGCGCGAAGCGTCAGCGGCCATTGCCCGACTCGTGAAGTCCTAGTCCCGTGACGCACCTCCTACTACTCGTGGGGCGCTCGCTGCGCGAGGCCGGACTGATGGGCTGGGAGACCCTGTGGGCCCTGGTGCTCGGCTTCACCCTCTCGGGAGCGGTGCAGGCCTTCGTCACGCCCGACCAGATGCGCGACCGCTTAGGTGATCGCCGTCCGCGCACCATCGTGCGCGCCGCCGTCTACGGCATGGTCTCGTCGAGTTGTTCGTACGCGGCGTCGGCCATGTCGAAGTCGCTCTTCGCGCGGGGCGCGGACTTCACCACGTCAATGGTCTTCATGATCGCCTCGACCAACCTGGTCGTCGAACTCGGCGTCGTGCTCCTGGTGCTCATCGGCTGGCAGTTCGCGGCGGCGGAATTCATCGGCGGACCCCTCATGATCGCCCTCCTCGCGCTCGTGGGCGGCTGGGCCTTTGGTACCCCCCTCGTGAGCGCCGCCCGGACGCGCCTCGCGGCCCTCACCGACGACGTCGCTCCCGACGCCACCGGTCCGAGCCCCGAGCGCAACGTGCGTCGCCTCGACGGCTGGTCGAACGCGGCGTCCTACGCGGTGGCCGACGCCACCATGTTGCGACGCGAACTTCTGCTGGGTTACCTGGTGGCCGGTGGCCTCGCGGTCATGGTGCCCGCGTCGTGGTGGAGTGCGGTCTTCGTTCGCGGACACGGTCCCTGGACCAGTCTCGAGAACGCGCTCGTCGGGCCGCTGATCGCGGTGGTGAGTTGGGTGTGCTCCGTGGGCAACGTGCCCCTGGCGGCCGCCCTGTGGCACGGGGGAATCTCCTTCGGGGGTGTGATCGCCTTCATCTTCGCCGACCTGATCGCGACGCCACTGCTCTTGATCTACCGCAAATTCTACGGGGCGCGACTGAGTGCTCGCGTGGCGCTCACGTTCTACGGCGTGATGGTCGTGGCCGGCCTCATCACCGAGGTCCTCTTCCGCGCGACGGGACTGGTGCCGCGTTCGCGGCAACTCAACGTCGTGGCGACGGGCGTGCACTGGAACTACACCGCGTGGCTGAACGTCCTCGCGCTCCTCGTGGCGGGGGTCGTCTGGGCGCTGGCCCGACGACGGCGACACCAGGGAACGGCGTCGGGCTACGCCATCGACCCGGTGTGCGGCATGCAGGTGCGCGTCGCCGACGCACCCGCGCGCCTCACGCGCGACGGGCGGAGCTATTACTTCTGCGCGGATCGCTGCCGCGACCGCTTCGTGGCCGGCGGGACCGACGACCGGTCCTCCGACGACCCAATCGTCGAGACAATCGCCCCCCTCCTCGTCACCCTACGGTCGAAATCTCCGAGTGACGCCGCCGAGGACACGCCCGAAGAATTCGTCGATCCGATCTGTGGCATGAGCGTGAGCGCCGCCTCGGCGGCGGCGCACCGGCGCGTCGACGACCGCGACGTCTGGTTCTGCGCGACGCAGTGCGCCCTCGAATTCGACCGACAACAAAGGCCCCGCTAGCCGCGGGCGCGGGCGGATGAACACACCATTTCGTCACGAAGATTTTCGGTCTTATTAGAAACGCTTCCTACTAAGGTGGCCGTATGACCACCCTCTCGAGCCCCGCGACGCGTACGCGTCGCGACAAGGTGAAAGCCACGTTCTCGCCGAGCGAATGGCGCCGCCTCTCGGCGATGATGGGATTCATCGCCTTCTTGCACCTCCTCGGGTGGGGACTGCTCATCTACGCGTCGCGGCAGCACTTCTCGCTGGGTTCGGGCAAGATGCTCGGCGTCGGCACGGGCGTGCTCGCGTACACGTTGGGAATGCGCCACGCCTTCGACGCCGACCACATCGCCGCCATCGACAACACCACGCGCAAGTTCATGTCCGAGGGCAAGCGGCCCATGTCCACGGGTTTCTTCTTCTCGCTGGGTCACTCCTCCGTCGTCTTCGGTCTCACGCTGATCCTGGGACTGGGCGTGCACGCCCTCGGGGGCCAGGTGCGCAATGCCAATTCGGGACTGCACCACTACGGGGGCATCATCGGCACCCTGGTGTCGGGAGGCTTCCTCTACCTCATCGCCATCTTGAACCTCATCATTCTGGTGGGCATCGTGCGACTCTTCGTCGAGATGCGCCAGGGTCGCTTCAACGACGCCGAACTCGAGAAGCACCTGGACGCACGGGGCTTCATGATGCGCTTCTTCGGACGCTTCGCCCGCAGCGTGGACGCCCCCTGGAAGATGTACCCGATCGGCCTGCTCTTCGGTTTGGGTTTTGACACGGCGACGGAGGTCGCCTTCCTCGTGCTCGCGGGTACCAGCGTGGCCGCGGGCCTCCCGCTGTGGGCGTTGCTCAGCCTGCCGATCCTCTTCGCCGCGGGCATGAGCCTGCTCGACACGATCGATGGGTCGTTCATGAACTTCGCCTACGGCTGGGCTTTCTCCAAGCCGGTGCGCAAGGTGTACTACAACATCACCATCACCGGATTGAGCGTGTTCGTCGCGCTCTACATCGGGACCCTCGAAATCGCCCAGGTCCTGACCGGCCAGCTCCACCTGCACGGTGGGCTGTGGAACTACGCGGCCAACTTCAACATCAACGCCGCCGGTTTCACCATCGTCGGCATCTTCGTCGCGGTGTGGGCCTTCGCCCTGCTGTACTGGCGATTCGGGCGCGTGGAGCAGCGCTGGGAGCGAGCCGCCATCCGCGCGCAAACGGCGCGCGGCGAGCGCGTCGACCTGCACTCGGCGGGGATCACCCTCGGCCAGGTCCATCGTCCGTTCACCATCGACGAGTAGGTTCGGCCCCCTCCCGGGTCAGCGCGTAGAATTGACGACGGTTGCGGCGAGGTCGCACGGTGGGAAGGTCGCGTGACGCGCTTACGAATCTCTAGACCCGGACGACTCTCCTTCGTCCTACTGTCCGTGTTCGCCCTGGTCGTGGTCGCCGTCGTCGTCTCGTACCGCGTCGTCCACTCACCGGCCCCCGCGCAGAGCCTGGTCACGACAACGACCACGGCGCCGACCTCGCCGGGTCCCGACGGCATTCGGTCCCAGGGCGTCATCGCCGAGAACGCCAAGCCGGGCTCGTCGGGGTGGCTCATCAACCAAAACGTCTCGCCCACCGCCATCCAGGGTTTCGCGACCTCCACCCAAGCCGAGCTCGGCCAGACCGTGAACCTCTACGTCACCACCCAACAACCGAGCTTTCACGTCGAGGCGTACCGCATGGGGTGGTACCAGGGCAAGGGAGCTCGACTGGTGTGGACCTCGCCCACGGTCAAGGGCATCAACCAGCCCACGTGTCCGCGCGACACGTCCATCAACATGGTGCAGTGCTACACCTGGAAACTGACGACCAGCTTCGTCGTGACCTCGGCGTTCACCCCGGGGGACTACCTCTTGAAACTGGTCGCCGGGCCCGGCGCCCAGAGCTACATCCCGCTCACCGTCTGGGACGCCACCTCGACCGCCACCTACGTCCTCGTGAACCGGTCCATGATCGAACAGGGGTGGAACACCTACGGGGGTTTCTCCTTCTACGCCGGCGTCGGGCCCTGCACCATCGACCAGAACCCCTACCCGGTGTGCAACCGCGCCCGCGTCGTGTCCTTCGATCGCCCCTACGACACCGGCTACGGCTCGTCGGACTTCTTGACCAACGAGTACCCCCTCATCCGACTCATGGAGCGCGAAGGTCTCGACGTCACCTACGTCACCGACGTCACCCTGGCCACCGATCCCACCCTGTTGTCGAATCACAAGGTCCTCTTGTCCCTCGACCACGACGAGACCTGGACGTACTCCGAACGACTCGCGGTCCTGCGGGCCCAGCAGCACGGCCTCAACGTCGTGTTCTTCGGGGCCGCGGCCATGGTGCGTCACGCGCGCCTCGAACCCTCGGTCATGGGACTCAATCGCCAAGTGGTGGATTACCGCAACTACGCCGCCGATCCGCTCTACGCCAAGGGCACCAGTCCCAACGAGGTCACCGGCAACACGTGGGAATCGCCGCCGGCCAGTTGGTCGCCCCTCGGGCAGATCGGCGTCGAGTACAGCGGCTACCTCGACCCCAACCTCTTCGTGCCGATGGTGGTCTCCGACGCCAGCTCCTGGGTCTACGCGGGAACGGGCCTGAAGAACGGTTCGGTGCTGCCGCACGTCATCGCCTCCGACATCGACCACGTCATCGCCTCGGGAGCTGAGCCGGGCGATCTGCAGATCCTGGGCCACTCACCCGTGCCCACCAACCTCGGCACCTTCTCGGGTACCACCTGGAACGGGGTGAGCTACTCCGACATGGTCTACTTCACCAATCCCACCTCGCACGCGGGGACCATCGACACCGGCAACAACGTCTGGATCGGCGACCTCAACCGTTGCCCGGTCACCGCGGCGGATTGCCCGGCGGGGGCGCTCATCAAGATCACCAACAACATCCTGCGCGTCTTTGGTCAGGGACCGGCCGGTCTCATCGAGCCTTCGCACTCGAACGTCGCCTCGATCACGCCGGCCGGTTCCTAAGACCGACCCGCGCTCCGTCAGCGATCAGCCGAAGCGGCCGAGGGTGTAGTCGAGCGTGCGCGAATCCGCCGGGTCGTTGAAGATCTTGTAGGTGGTGTCGAACTCGATCAGTTCGCCCGCGCGGTCCTCCGCCATCAACAAGAACGCGCAATTGTCCGAGATGCGGTGCGCCTGCTGCATGTTGTGGGTGACGATGATGATCGTCACGAACTCCTTCAGCGAGGTCACCAGCTCCTCGATCTGCTGAGTGGAGACGGGGTCCAGGGACGCGGTCGGTTCGTCCATCAACAGCACCTCGGGCTCCACCGCCATCGCGCGTGCGATGCACAGGCGCTGCTGCTCACCGCCCGACAAGGTGGCCGCGGGCGCCTTCAACCGGTCCTTGACCGAATCCCAGAGCACCGCCTCGCGCAGGGCCTTCTCCGCGGACTCCTCGAGGAACTTCTTGTCCTTCACGCCGATGAAGCGTAGGCCCGCCACGGCGTTGTCGTAGATGGACATCGTCGGGAAGGGATTGGGGCGCTGGAACACCATGCCGATACGACTGCGCAGCACGGTGATCGGCACGGACGAGTCTTCGATGTTCACGCCGTCCAGCAGGATCTGGCCGGTCACGGTGGCCTTGTGATTCAGCGCGTGCAGGCGATTGATGGCCCGCAGCAGCGTGGTCTTACCCGAGCCCGAGGGACCGATCAGGGACGTCACCTTGTTGGAGTGCACGTCGAAGGTCACGTTGCGCACGGCGGCCTTGCCCGAGAAGAGCACCGACACGTCGCGCACGCTGACGCGGACGTCGGCGGTGGTGTCGAAGGGCGCCGGGGGCACGGTCGTGTCGGTTACGTCCACTGGTGTGATTCCTTGTGCTCGACGGGATGATCCACGAAATGAGGCTACGACTTGTTGGAGAAGGCGATGAACACGCGACTCAACACGTTGAAGAAGAGCACCACCGCCATCAACACCAGGGCGATACCCCAACAGGACGCGCGTTCGGACGGGTACGACCCGATCAGGTAGTTCCACATCAACGAGGGCAGCGTCGTCGCTTGGGCGTTGGGATTGAATCGCACGAGGTCCGACGCGCCCACCACGAAGAGGATCGGTGCCGTCTCGCCCACGGCGCGCGAGAACGCCAGAAAGATGCCGGTGAAGATTCTGGATTTGGCGGCCGGGATGACCACGTGCAACATGACGCGGGAGGGTCGCGATCCCAGTGACAGCCCCGCCTCGACCAGGGTGTCGGGCACACTGCGCAGGGCGGCGAGGGCGTTGATCGTCATCACCGGGATCATGATGAAGCACAGCGCGAGGGAGCCGAAGTACGCGTGAAATTGGTGCGTCGTTTGGACCAGGGAGACGTAGGTGAACACGCCGAAGACGATGGAGGGCAGACCGATGAAGGTCTCCATGGCGTTGCGCACCGCGGACACCCACCGGTGGGTGAACTCGAACATCGCCATCGCCAGTAACAACGCCACCGGGATGGAGATCAGCACCGCCCCCAGGTCGACCACCGCCGTCCCCGCGAGCGCGTTCCCGATGCCGCCCACGTTGTCCGGGTTGGTGATACTCGGGTACTGCTGGGGCGTCGTGAGGTAGTGCCACGTGATGTAGTGGATTCCGTGGCCGACCACGTTCTGAAGGATCGAGGCCAGCGGCACGAAGGCGATGAGCAGGGCCACCGACAACGCCCCGAGGTAGAGACGTGACGTCCAGGCGCGACGCGTGTAGGACTTCGCCGACGTCGCGCGAATGAACTCGCGGCGCTCGTGCGACGCCACGTCGGTCGGGTTCGTCGTCGTGCTCACGAGAACTGCTTCTGGTTGCGACGGATGATCGAGCGAGCGAAATAGGTCACCACACCGACGATGACCAGCAAGATCAGCGCCAGCGCATAGAGAACGTTACCGGCCTTACCGGTGATGGCACCAAAATCGAGGGCGATCTCCGCCGCCAACGTCGAGCCGGTGGCGAAGGCCCGGTCGGGGAGCGGGCTGGCTTGCGTCACCCCCCCGAGCACGGTGGCGAGAGCGATGGTCTCGCCCAGGGCGCGACCGGTGGCCAGGGTAACGGCGCCCACGATACCGGTCTTGCAGGAGGGCAGGATGACCCGACGGATGACCTGACCACGAGTGGCTCCCAGCGACAGTGCACCCTCGGTCAGCTCCTTGGGAACGGCCACGATGACGTCGCGACTGATCGCAGTCACGATGGGCATGATCATGACGGCCAACACGATGGCACCGAGCGTCAAACCGTAACCGGTGGGCGCGCCGTTAAAGGGCCAACTACCGTGGACCACGTTCTGGATCCACGGTTCCACGTGGTTGCCCAGGAGCGACGCCATGACCAGTGCCCCCCACACGCCGTAGACGATGGAGGGGACAACGGCGAGGAGTTCGATCAAGGACGACACGGCCAATTGGAGTCGCCGGGGGATGAGGAACACGATCGCCAGGGCCGCACCCACGCCCACCGGAACGGCCAGGCAGAGGGCGAAGAACGTCGTCGTGAGGGTTCCCAGGATGAGCGGCAGCGCACCGTAGTTACCGCCGCCGAAGTTCCAGCCGGTCGCGTAGAAAATCCGCCAGCCGGCCAAACTCCAGCCCGGAATCGAATTCTTGGCGAGGACGAAGAGGAAGTAGAAGACGACGAGTCCCACGAGCGTGATGGCACTCATCAGGACAATTCGGTACCAACGGTCAGTGCCGGTCGAGAGCTTGAACTCTCGACCGGCACTTCCCGTGTCGTTGTTCGACGGTGTTGCGATGTCCGTAGTGGTCACGTCATTCACAATCGTCGAAGTGTACTGGGTACTGCTTAGTTAGTGGCGCTGAGGTCCGTACCGTTGTTGATACGACCGATGATGCTGTAGGCCGCGTTCTGGAACGACGTGGGCAGCGGCACGTAGGCCTGGGCCGCCGCGAAGTTCTGCCCGAAGGTGTTGTTCTGCGTCGTACCGGCACCCTGCTGGCTCAAGAAGAGCAGGAACTTGGTCGTCAAGATCGCGACGCCGTTGTTGCTGATCGTCTTGGGAGCGATCGCGTAGCTGAAGCCGGCGATGGGGTAGGCGGCCGAGTACTTCACGTCAGTGATCGAGAAGCACTGCGTGTTGACCGAGGCCGAGTTGTAGGTCGCCGGAGCGTCCGTCGAGAAACCCGAGCAGTTGTGGTTCGCGTTGATTGCGGCCAAACCGGCCGAGGCCGCGGCGGAGACCGACGACGCCGTCAGGGCGACGTAGGCACCCGCCGAGTTCTTCAGGCGCAGCGTGCTCAAGTGGTTCTGCAGGGCGTATCCGTACTCCACGTAGCCAATGGCGCCGTCCTTCGAAGCAACGGCGGGAGCGAGCGTGCCCGAGCTCGAGAACTGCAGCTGGGCAGCGGTGAAGGCCGCCGACGACGGGACCGGGAACTCGGTGGGGTCGGCCTTGGACAGGAAGTCACGGAAGATGAACGTCGTGCCCGAACCGGCCGTACGGCTCACCACGGTGATGGGCAGGGTGGTCGCCAGGCTCAAGCAGTTGTAGGCCACGAAGTGGTTCTTCTGCGGAACAGCGCGGTGGTAGGACTTGGTGCCCTTCTTGCCGTGGGCCGGGATGGCCTTGGCGTAAGGAACCTTCACGAGTACCGTCAGGCGCGGGTTGGTCGCCAGCACCTGAGGGGCCCCCCACGAGTTCACCGAACCGGCGTAGATGTTGGCCAGCGTGGTGCCGTCGATGGCGACACCGTACTTGGCGGCCAGCTGCGCGCAGGTCAGACCCGACGCCGTGCCGTTGGAGGTCAAGGTGTAGGTGTTGATCGCACCGAAGGAATTCTTCACGCCGATGTTCTTGCGGTAGTTGATGTTGGCGATGATGCCAACGCCACCCAGGGCCACGGGGACCTGCACGTAGTTCGCCGTGTTCGAGGTGTCCTGTCCGGCGAAGTTGAGGGGCACGTCACTGAAACCAATGGCGTAGGTGCCGTTGATCATGTTCGTACGACCAGTACCGGAGCTCGACGAGGCGTACGCGTTCAGCGACGACGCGTTGTTGGGGTTGATGGCCTTCCACGCGTTGTACGCGGCGCTCACCAGGTTGGCGTCGAACGACGATCCGCCCATGCTCTGAGCGGAGACCGAACTCCTCATGTTGAGAGCGTTCAAGAGAACTGAGCTCTTGCTGGGTGCGGCGAGTGCGGGCGAGACGCCCACAGCCACCATCGCGACCGACGCCACCACGGCGACGATCGGCGTGCGAAATGCTTTCTTCATTACTTTCCTCCTAGAAAGTCATTGGGGTGAGCTCATAACTGCCACGGATTCAGACGGTTATTAATTTGAACCCGGACTGACCATAGGGGGGCAAAATGAATTAAATGTGTCAGAAAAGGTCCTCGAAAACCAAATCTCAGCGATGAGTCGTAGCAATTCCGTCCCATTCGAATGGCCCCCAGTGGTGAGAGGTGCACGACACATCGACAAAGCTCAATCTCACGTCGCCGCAGCTCCGGTGGTTCGGCGCCACCAATCAGGTTGACGACGAAAGTCTTTCGACCACCACTTCACTGTTGCCCCTTGAAGGGCAATGAACCAGGTAGGCGCGCCCGTCGAGACGAGGGGTGAGGTCACGCTCGTGAAAATGGTCATTGGTCAGGGCATCCCCCCTTGAATGGCCACGGCACCAGACCTAGGGTGGTGATTGGCGGCGACTGGGACCAGATTGCCGCCTGAGGAAGGATCGTGACCGAAACATCGATTCATCAATTCCTCGCTGAGGAAGGAGACGCCGTCACTCGAGTGAGACTTCGGCCTCGCAAGAGCGGACGACGCGGCCGCGTACGGCCCGAACCTCCGCCGACCAGGTCACCTCGGCCGCCTGGTGACGCCTGGCCGCCTCGCTCGAAAGTGCCCGCATGAGTGCGCCGCCCGTCGTGACACCACGTCCCGACGAGGACGTCGCCGAGGTCGACCGCGACGTCGTCGCGACGATTTCGGTGGACCGCGTGATTGAGTGGGTCTCGGACTCCGTCGTTGACCTCCTGGGTTGGCACGGCGACGAGATCGTCGGTGCCGACCTGGCACAACTCGTCGATTTCGCCCAGTCGCCCCTCGACCTCTGGGACGTCACTGGATTGCGCGACGGCCAATCAGTGACGCGGTCCTGCGTTTTCCTCCACCGTGACCAATCGACGTCGACGGGACGCATCACCCTGCACCCAGTCGTCGTCGAGGGGACGTGGACCTCGACGATCGCCACCCTGAGTCCGAGCGATGACCCGCGCCGGAGAGCGGGCGTCGACTGGTACCAGTTGCTCGCCGAAAACGTGTCCGACGTCGTGTCGTTGACCTACGGCGACGGCGATATCGCCTGGGTCTCGCCGAGTGTGACATCGCTCGTGGGTCTCGCCGCCGACGACGTCATAGGACATCGGTTTCGCGAGTTCGTCCTCGCGAGTGACCTCACCATCGTCGATGACGCCGTCACCAGAATTCGTCGCGGAGATTCGGTCACGTTCAGCGTTCGCCTACGCCATCGAGATGAAAGCGTCCGATGGGTCTCCATCAGTTCGCACCTCGTAGCGGTCCCCGGCTTCGACGACGCGCGCGTGGCGGTATGGCGCGATATCACCACCGAGACGGAATCGCGCCAGGCGCTGGTCCGGTCCCAACACGATTTTCAGCGAGTGGCCGAAAATGCGTCGGACGTCGTCGTCCAGACTGACGTCGAGGGACGTATCGAGTGGGTGTCGCCGTCCCTCACCAGCGTCCTCGGGTGGCGGTCTGCGGACGTGGCCGGTAAGCACATCGCGGAACTCGCGT
>Ga0209067_10001262_pt1 | contig 15737 bp, 22 predicted proteins | sample ColStrG_CSR_2013_FD_187199 | JGI IMG/M metagenome (GOLD analysis project Ga0209067, IMG submission 187199) | Freshwater sediment microbial communities in response to fracking from Pennsylvania, USA - Cold Stream Run_MetaG_CSR_2013 (SPAdes)... | ecosystem: Environmental > Aquatic > Freshwater >...
GTGAATCACCTTCGCGTAACTCATTGAAGAACTGAACAAGGCCGAACCACGGGGAAGGCAGTGTTGAACTCATAACCCAAAGGTCGAAGGTTCAAATCCTTCCCCCGCAACCATCCGAATGCGCTTGGTTGCCGAGTTCCCGGCTTCCTCATCGTACCCACCCAACAGATTCCACTCCCCTTCAACGATGTAGTGGCCTTTCTTTCCTTCCACTTGCGGCACCATTCTAATCTCGGTGACGTGCTTTTCCAGTTCAGCCTTGGCCTTCTGGACATCAACCTTGAGAAGCTGGCGAATATCGCCAAGCTGCCCCGTCACGAACTGGCGAATGCGCCCCGTCTCAGCCGACACCGAATTCGGCTCAGTGCCCAGTAGTTGGCGGGTGATGTCGTCAAGTTCCTGCTGGCGGCTGTTGATTTCTTTCACAAGAGCCGGGGTGGGGCCGCATAGGGCCCAGTCGCAGCGAGATTCCCGATCTCCTGCTGAAGCTGTGACGCACGCTGGCGCATACGTCCGAGCTTGCTGTCCATTCCGGCCAGAGAATCTTTCAACTGGCGCTCGAACTCCTGAATGGCGTATTCGATTGCCTCGGGCCGCAGGACGGCATTCTGCAATTCGTAAAACAAATGCTGTTCAAGGAAGTCGGCCCGTTCCTTGAGTCCATTCGTGCAAGCTCCACGGTTGAAATTCTGGGGACACCCATAGCGGTGATGACCACTCTTGCCACGACCCGTTACGATGATGAGATTGGCTCCGCATACACCACACTTCATGAAGCCGGTCAGGATGTTTGAGCTTGTTGAGGCACGATGCGCCAGTCCAGGGCGGTTTCCGTAGTTGTATTTCTTGGCAACTGCAACTATGCGATCCTGAACCTGCTGCCAGAGGGTTTCGTCAATGATGCGTAGTTCCGGTTTTTCGAGAATCAACCATTCCGATTTCGGGCGTTCCCGGCTCACCCGCTTGTTGGTTCCCGGTTTCTTGATGAAATGTCGGCGGTTCCAGACGATGCGTCCCGTGTATAATTCCCGTCTCAACATTTCTCGGACGGCGCTTGGACACCACGTCGCAAATCTTCTTCCGTTTCGTTTTTGTGGCGTGGGAACGTGTTCGGCATTCAGGGTTTTCGTGATGCTCTTCAGTGAGCCGCCGTCCGCATACATTTGAAAGATGCGCCTGATTACTGCGGCTTCCGTCCCGTTGACCTGCTTTCGCACAGCGGGAGTCCCATCCGCACCGAGAATGGTTGGAACAGGTACGTTGTCGTAGCCGTAGCAACGGCCACCAGTGTTGAGACCTTTTAGAGCACGGCCTTCGAGACCACGATGAGTCTTCTTCGCCAATTCCTTGATGAACAATTCGTCCACCATGCCGTGAACCGCCATGAGTACGTCGGATTGTTCATCGTCACTGTCGATTCCTTGGGAAACCGCAACAAAGCGAACTCCAAGGAATCGCATCTCGTCCTTGAACTTGTGGGCTTCACCCTGGTTTCTGAAGAGCCGACTCGTATCGTCCACGAGCAGCACATCAAAGGGACGGGGACGTGTGCCAATGGCCAAGAGCAGTTTCACCCACGCCGGTCTGTCGGCTCCAGCCCCGGAAAGTTCTTCATCGGTATAGACGTGGTTCGGCAATACATCCCATCCCTGCTTTGCTGCGAACTCACGGCACTTCCGCAGTTGATCTTCAATTGACGCAGGACTTTGGCGATCACTGGAATATCGGGCGTAAGCGGCGCACCGTAGGCTCATTGGAAACGCTCCGTGACTACGAGACCATTATCCGCTATCTGTCGCTGCTTTCGCTAGGTACAGGCGTACCATGGCCGGAACAAGCACATTGTCCAGCCAAGCCTTCACAGCCGGATCAATTCTCCCCTTCTTGGCGGGAGCACCACCTTCAGACTCACATTTGAAACCAGCGCCGGGGCAGGCCCCGCTGTGTTCTACACTTTCCTCATTTTCCTCATTGAAACCACTTCTCATTCACGCTTTTGACAGCGAACAAATGGACGGACCCGGCTCATTGCATCTCCTTATGTTGAATTTTCACTACTTGACCCACTCACTACCGAGCAGATCTTAACCTTGGAATCACGGCGGATCGCCAAAGCATTCGGGCTCTCGGAATCAGATGGCGTCGTTCAGCGCTTTGGACGCTGGCGATGTCGGAATGTCGTGGGCGTAGATTCTATCTGCGTCCCTAGTCTCCCCGTGCATCTGTTCTGCATCTCTCAATTATCGCAGATTCGACTTCTAATGTCAAGCTATACTGCTGATTCTATGATAGCTACAGCTACTTTGGACTCGCTAAATGACCTAAGGTTTTCAGTATTGAGTGACATTCATATCTGAGTGAAGTGGGGCAGCGGTGTAAGCCGCAGAAACATTCTCACATTAGATGTACCTACTTGACTGAGCGTCCTATGGCTGAGGCCACCCGCTAATGGGCGGCAGACTAAAACAGTTTGAAGGCGGCGGTGTGAACTAAACAAGCCCCACATTGCAGATTTGCAATAGGGGACAGCGGTACCGAGGTCGTGGCGAGATGCCATCTCAAAAACCAGAGCAGATGCAATCTGTACATCGGTCCCCAGATCCGCCTGTCGAAAAAGGTACATCCAGTCCCCACAGATGGCATCTCAGATCTTTCAGCGGCCCGATATCAAAGTAGATGTATCTACCTTACTTTCAATTATTTACGCTTGACAAAACGGGCGGGGAATGGTAGCATAGGGATCAGATGTCGCTGTCCGAACTCGAATTCCTTTTGAACAATAACGGTTGCACCACCAGCTTGCGGAGTTACCGGCGACTTTTTTGGCGCTCGGCAAAACAGCATGGGTTATCGCTTTGTGTAACGATGAACTCAGTATAATGGGGGGAATCCCAAACCATGACGATACGACAGCGCAGAGCAATCCATGAAGCAGGACATACTGTCCATTCCTTGCTACACGATTGTTCCATCTTCGAAGTCTGCCTACCGTTGCAGAAGAATAAGGAGACCGGAAGTCATGCCTGGTGTGATACCGATACCCAATGCCTTGTGCAACGTTGCAAATACGATGAATACATCAAAGCACTCGTAGCTGGTGACGCTGCCGAAGCTCACGCTGCTCGAATATACATTGGTGCGATGGGCGGCTCGACTGCCGATTGGAACATTCTGGAACAGTTCTTTCTTTGGCAAAAGAAGGTAGAGAACTTCAAGACGTTAGTCGCCAACGGAATCGACATTGCGCAAGCACGGCGGGTGTCCGTCGATTCGGACCTACAGATGGACCTTGCCTTATACGATGAACTATCAGCAATTGTCCTCGACGCCCGCAAGGAAGTCCTCATCGAACTTCTAGCAAATTGGAATGCGGTCGAAGCTATCGCTCTGGCTTTGAATGAAAAGAAGAGGCTGAACCGTGAGGAGGTTATGGCGATTTGGGCACGATTCAGACCTTTCGTTGTACGGTCGTGATACGAGACGGACTGGCTATACGCCACGTTTTGCTGAGAATGTCATCCTCACAGTTAATTCTTCCCGGCCACAGCGATGACACACTTCACGTCATCATTGACCTCGGATAGCGGTCGCTTGGCCCACTCATAACAGCGTCACTTCGACATCTAGAATTTCAACCCTGGATTTGTCGCCGTGATCCGAATAATCCCAATCAACATCAGCGAAACGCTCACCGAGCGCAAGTCGAGCGGCTTCCTCTTCAGATGCGGCTTCGACATCCACGTAGCCGACGTGCATTGCAGGCATGACAAGCGTCACTGTGTAAAGGACCGGGACGACCCGCTCTTCGGTGTCGGGGCTCATATAACAGGTATCTAGTTCGCCATCCATTCTCATTTCATCTCCGGGCGTCCGATTACGGTAGCACTCGGAACCCATTGCATCGACGGCTGGCTTGAATGCCTCTGTCCCGTCGCATGACTGGACATTTATAATATGCTTACTGGAAGCTGATACCACGTCGCCGTACTGCAACCCGTGCTTGGCCGTGAAGATCAGGCCGTTATTGACCTTAAGTAAGTAGCCCGTCTCTGATACCGCCAATACCGTACACCAAAAGCGTTCACCACCCCACGGCCCTTCTACCCCAACTTTGATATTCTGTCCAAGCCGAATCCCCCGTAATGCCTCCGCAGTTGGCAGGTCCCAAGTATTGGGGTCCGTCTGATGTCTCAACTCGGCGTTGATAAGATCACGCCTGATCTTTTGTCCTGCTGCTAATTGTGTTCTCATTTCGTTAGGGTCTCTGGGCGACCGACCGCTCCTGCGGCGCACGTTGCCACGAGTGATTTTTAGGTCTCTCCTGATCCGCTCAGATCGGCCAGGACCGCACCGCCTGTGCTTCTGGCGACGTTTGCTTGCTCGTATTGGGGGCTCCTTACGGCCCTTTGATTTGGGTGTGGCTACTTTAGAACGACGGGGCGGATGCCACCGGACAACCCTGAGGGTTCGACGCTATGATCCGCTTCATTTGGACCAGATCGCTGCCTAAATGTTTGAAACAGTGTAGAATGGAAATGTTTGGCGGCCAGCAGGAACGGCGAACCAGCAAACGGTCGCCGGTCCAAGGGTTCGAGTGTCGATCTTCGAAGGGGTGCTTCGACATGGAGAACAATGCGATTTTCGGCTCCAACGGCCTCTCGGCGTAGGTCATTTGGCCGTTCTTGAAGCCCCAACCTCTGGGATATTCTGATATCCCGGCTTTTTGGTGGTCAGCCACGACCCATCTTTCCCCCTATCCTGCTCATTCTCAGTCACTTCGGCGTCGTCATAAAGTAGCCACACCCCTTTGATTTCGTGGGTTGGGTGGTTCTTGGCGGGAACGGCTCAACTGCTGTGAGTATCTACGATCCGTCCGACCGGGCGCAGTCCCAACCGAGGTTAACATGCGCATTGCTAACCAGCCTTTGGGCGTGGCCGCTGCCCGCTTGAGATGACTTCTGGCTGGCCGATCCATCCCGCCCTGGTCAACGCTTCCCGATGGCAGTTGACAGGCGGCGGGAAATTGCGCTGTGGCCCAGTCCCGTCTCGGGCACGCATCTCTTGGACTCCACAGCCGTTCTGCTGCATCGCCGCCGTGCGCTGAGTGTCAGTTGCGATTTACCGTTCCAACAGTTGGTCGAACTCTCTGCGTCGATTCTCAAGAATGTCTGCAAGCGTGGTTCCTGCGGGGGCGTAATCGTGATAGCTTCGTGCCGCCTGAATCGTTCCTAACAAGGCTTCAAGTTCGTCCGTGCGCTGAATGATTCTTACCTTGACGAGGTTCACCGGGCAGCTTTGACCGTCTGGCAACCTCGAAATCTGATCCAGGGTTTCAGCACCGAAAGCAACAAACTCGTTGCCGGTCTCTTCATCAACGCCAACGATGACATCGGCGTTGTCGAAATTGCAGTTGTGGAGCATCTGTAGCTCTTGGAGCTTGCTCAACCGTACTCCCAATCGTGCTGCTTTATCGGCAGGCGATTCCTTCTTCTTTGTTCGCATAAACGTCCTTACTTCCCGCCCAAAGCACACGTATACCGTCACGCTCGGAACCCGGTGTTACCCGGCTTCCGGCGCTGTAAGTCCGTGCCTTTAGATTGGGGGGAATTCTTTTGTGCTGGTTTGCGGTGGCGCTGGCCTTTGCGCTACTGCCCTCCAACAAACCCATCATACCATCGGACCCGAATCTTGTCAAGTATAAGATCCGTAGAATCACATAGATACATCTATTTCGCCCTTGACTCTCGCAAAGTATGCCCTTGCTCCTTCGGTGTTGACATAAGATAGCGTACACAGCGAGTCTCGCCAACAGTCCATCTATCCGGTTACCGATTCCTTCACGACCACAACCAATCGTTTCCCTTAACCGTCAGCCCGCCGCAACGCTCCCGGCGCTCGATCAGCCAGCGCTCGATTTCCTCATCAGAAGCGGATCGACCGCCCAGGTCAAAGTTTAGGTGCCCCAGTTTGAGATCTCGCCTGATCGTGGATGCCGACAAGCCGCTGAGATCGGCCAGCACCGTCACGGCGTGGCTTTTGCTGGTTCTCGGAGTTCTCATCAAATCTATATATCCGACCGGCCCTTTGGCGTCTTCGACACCGAACGATCCGCACACCAGCAGCGGTCGTTGCTGATCGGTAGAATCCACCGCCACTGCCACGTCAAGCCGCTGTACTGGGCGGAAGAATTTCATAGTCTTTCACGATCACGCCCTTCCACGGGTTCCCTCTTGAGTGCGGTCGAACTGGAACAACCTTGCCCGACTTCAGGTTCCGTTGGTGTGCTCGTACCTTGTGCCACGCCACCTCCCATCCGCCCTTCCCAGAATGGATTCCGGTCCCCTGTGTTCTTTCCAGGTCAATCGAAAGAGTGTAGTAGCGGACCAGCGGTGGCGTTGCCCGAGATGGAATGCGCTCTTCAAACCGACGCTGCTGGCGGCTCTTCAGAACTTCGGGTGAAAGTGTACTCTTGAGGAGTTTGCAGTTCAACATCATCAGTGCGACCAATACAACCATAATCGGAGTACGCTGCGGCGTACTGCTCGGAAGCGAACGGTCAGTACCCTTCGGCAATAGGGCGCTCACCCTGACATTGAGCAACTGACCTTCGTTGTCCGACGCAATGATGGCCATCGTTTGACGACCGCTGATTGAAACACCATTCAGGATGAATCGGTGGAATACCGTAGCCTCTAAGACAAAGGAATAGCCCTCGTCGGGAAAGACCGCCTTTATCCATTCTTCCGGCATCGACTGAAGATGGACCCCACAATCAACGGCGTCGGGTTCAAACGGCGTTTGCCACTCGAAGAAACAACTGTCGAACGGCGGGATGATTCCGACATACTGGTCCACTGCCAGTTCATCAAGCCCATCGGTGATGGGGCGAAATCTAAAGAGTTCCTTACCTTTGGCAGTGAATATGGTAGTCGTGCTACCGTCAGAGTTGTCTTTGACCGACTCAATTTAATTGGGACGCAACGTCGCCTATGAGAAAGACGGTCGCTCCCTGTATGAGCAAAGACGCATCAAAATCAAAGCGATTTGTTGCCGAATTGAAACATATCGGGTTCAGTCTCAAATGGTCAATGAATCTCATGTTCTTGATGTCCAGGTCCAGCCGTCTGCCATGAGATCGGCGGTGGTTATATATTGCGTTTCTTTCATGTATGCGTGCCAGACCTTCGGCTCAGGTTGCCATCCTTTGAATGATATGTGGTAGGGGAACGGCTCGAATCAGGTGGGTTCGAACAAATGCTCGACTACTTGCCCGTATTATCGCACTGAGCCATAACTCTGTCAATATCGAGCGACATTAAAACACTGTTAATGGGCAGCAGGAGCCCGAGTCTTGACCTGTTCCCCTTGCAAGCATCTTATCAACCACCTATTGCCAGTCCGGGTGCTGGATGGTGTGGTCGGTCGTGGACTTGACGAATTTCGGGTCGGTGAGAGAATTAAGTCAATGGCAGCGGATGAGGCGCACTTCGTGATGTCGGTGGCAGGGGCGATTGAATGTTTCCAATTCGGCACCAGTTGTTTCCGGTTTTGTTTCCGTTTCTGGATCTGGGTAAGTGGTTAGCTTGCAAGGGATTGCGCACTTGTTTCCAATGTTTCCATATCTTTCAAGGAACTGTCCTGTAGTAAAGGTAAAGTACACTTGAGTTTTTCTTTCAAAACTCTTGCGAAAATATGGAAACATTGGAAACATCTTTGGAACCCATTGTATCGACACTATTTAGGATGGTTCGGGAAGTGGAAACACAACGGAAACAGGTTGCCGAATCGGAAACGCCCCTTCCCCCATCCTCCCACACCATTCCGAGCGTACAACAGCGGTCAGGTGGCGCACTGATGACACACGAATCGCTCGGTGTATATATATCAATGAGGTTCAGCAGTGATGAACAGATACATGACAACCAGAGAAGTAGCCAGCGAACTTGAAATATCGACGGCATGATAACGTGCGCTAGTTTATCATTCGGTTGACTTGACAGGTACGTTGATGTTCGAAGTCGGCGTATTTGGGGACCATTCAAGAAATACGGCACCGAGAAAATCAATCGGCTGTTCAAGCGTGCGAAGTGATTGACTTTCCTTGTGGTTAGTGCTATTCTGAACAGGTTATGGCTGAACGGCACGTGAATGTCGAAGACGAATACAGTTGGGCGTTACAGACCGCCGCTCTGGTTCGGAAAAAGGAATGGCACGCCATCGACCGTAAAGCGCTACTGGCCGAACTGGAAGGCTCTATTGCCGGTGGCCGTCGCCGGGAATTGCGTTCGTACATTCGGGACATCCTGAGATCGAGACTGAGTTTGAAATTGGCTCCGAAAGTTGACAAACAGTACAACAAGGATCTTCTTCGGAACGCTCTTGAAGGACTCGAATCATTGCTCTGGTCTTGCCCTAGTTTGCGGGAAGTAGTCACCGAAGAGTTCGTAGACGACGCCTATAAAAGTGTAAAATACATCATCGGCAAGAGTATCCGGCTTCCTATGCGCTGCCCTTATTCGCCTGACCAACTCTTGAAAGAAGCGGAAGCGATAGATGTTGTTGAGTTATGAGTACAAAAGGGTTCTTTGAATACGTCAACGAGATGAGCAATGAAAGGCCGGGGTACCGTAGTCTCATCAAGAATCTTCTTTCACATCGTCTGAAGATCAAGTATGTACAGGGGCGGGATGTGCCGCATTGGGAAACCGAAATCAAGACCTGGGAAGACGATCTGGTCGATCTTCTTACGACTGTCAAACCGTCGCTGAAGTCTGTACAGATTGATCTTCACGACCTTTATGCCAAAGTTCTGAAGCAGAAGGACGGCCTTCGGCGGAAGTATCCAAAGGCATCCTTTCCAGATACCTGCCCATATGCCAGCCTCAAGGAAGTCTTGGGGAGCCGGGTGTGGAACGCCCGAAATCGAAGAAGCGGTGAATGAAGCCGAAATGCCTTACCGCTAGTGAACCAGATTGATCGGAATTCATATTCGATGGACCTGGAAGTGTATCTTGACACGTACACCATTGTACGCTAGAATCTGTACATGGCTGTACCGATTTCGCAATTTCGCAAGGACATCTTCGCCCTGACGGAAGCGGCGCTCAAGGGGAAGGTGGTCGAGTTCACGCACAAGGGCGTGACGTTCAAGGTGGTTCCTGAAAGCCAAAAAACAACCAGCAAGACTGCCAATATCACGCCGCTTCAAGTCATCAATCCTAAGTTCGATCTTGAGTCCGCTGCGACCGAACTTCGGGCCGAAATGGAAAAGGAATGGGAGAAGGATTGGGGTCAGCTATGACCACGGCCTACCTGGACACCAATGTTGTGGTATGGCTGGCCCAAGGCGATCTGAACAGAATTTCGCCAGCCGCCTTGAAGTCCATCGAAAAGTCTGAAAGGCTGCTGGTGTCTCCTATGGTCGCATTGGAACTGGCCTACCTGCATGAGGTCGGTCGTATAGTTCTAACGTCTCAAGACATCCTTCTGAAGTTGAACGCAGAACTTGGGGTTGAGATTTGCGATGCGTCCTTTCCGGCGCTCATCAACATCGCCACTAATGAAAAATGGACCCGTGATCCGTTCGACAGGATCATTGTTTCGCACGCTAAGGCCAATGGACTGTCGCCGCTCATTTCATCCGATGCAGCGATCCAGAAGCACTATGTCAAGGCGGTGTGGTAAATGAAGATGCATCCGGCCATAATGCTAAAATAGGGAACTGTGGTGCGGAAACTATGAAAACGTATCGTGACCTGAGAAACGAGATGGATGTTCTTACCGAAATGGCAAACCTCACACCCGAAAGGACGGGCTTGCCGTTTGCCGTTTGGATCTGTTCTAGAAGCCGTGCGCAACACGATATTCGGGTGAAGGTCTACGCCGGTCCAAAAGCAACTGGAGAACCCGTTGCTTCCGTAGCGATCCGCCCCACCGTCCGTGTGATGGAAGGCGACATGCCTAATAGTGATTTGTATTTGCTTCGACGATGGATAGAAGCAAATCGTGACCTGTTGATCCGATACTGGAACGGGGAGATCACGGATACGAAGTGGCTTGCCGCAAATATCCATCGTGTTGGCAACCGGCCCATCCATGAAGAAATGGACGATACGATAGACCCCGTTTTTGAAGACGACGCCGAATCGGGGTACTACTTTACCGACATTCAACGCCAGTACACCGGCCTGCCCTTGGTTGTCTGGATTGCGGTTTGCGCTGGCGTCAGTCACGACATTCGAATATGGCTCCACCCTGATCCACGGTCGCTGCCGACCGAACGAACCTGCCTTGCAATCCGGCCCGATGTTCGTGTGTTGAAGGGCAATGCCCTGGAAGCCAACGAACTTGAATTGATCCGGCGCTTCGTAGGACGGAATCTCGATACGATTCAAAAACATTGGGACGGCGAACTCGATTCCGGTGAGGCTATTGACGCTATTCGGCCAATCTAGCCAATGAAATGCGGGTGATCCCGTGTTTCCACTAGCACGGCCCATAGCTCTTCTGTCATTTCTTTCGGCTCGTAGCTGATATACGCCCATGTGATAGGATCGACCTGTTTGTACATGAGGCGCTTGTTGGTTCTCACCGGGAGTACCGGAAGCCCGTCACTGGCCTTTTCCGTGATCCACATCCAAAAAGCCTCGATTACGGTAGCTGGCGGGCAGGCGTAGTTTCCGTCTGCTGTCGGCACCACGTAGGAGCCTCGTTTAAAGGAGCCGGTCATTTCTTTCCTTCCTTTCTGCGTCCATCTGATCGTAAACCATTTTTCTGATCCTCTCTTCGTCATCGTAGGACAGCGGTTTCTTGAGGATGCCTTCACACGCCTTGATGTTGGCAATGGTTCGTTGTACGTATTCACGGTCTCTGGTCAGGGTAAGCCGCCGCTGACATTTAGCTGCAATATACTCCAACAGCGAAAATGGCGAACACCATAAATAGCTGGCATGAGACCAGTATTAGAGAAACGCCGGGTCCGTAAAGACCTGAGCGGAACCGTTCAAAAGAACTTAAGAGTTATTGAATACATGGGCAGCAGCGTTAGTGGCAAGAGGGCACGCCGTCCATACTGGAGATGTGAATGTCTCGTCTGTGGTCTAGAAGTAGTAACGACCTTTGCTATAAAACACAAGATTGATAGGTGCCGCCACTGTACAAATGGAACGGGCAGGGACCACTACGCATGGAAAGGCTGCGGCGATCTGCCTAAAGACCTTTATACCTCATATCGACACTCAGCCGCCGACCGTCATCTTTCGTTTGACGTGACGATTGAGCAAATGTGGAACCTCTTTGAGGCACAAGGTAAACTGTGCGCCCTCACAGGCTGGCCCATCGTGTTCCATCGAACTTATCGAAGCAAGGCGACGAGAACAGCATCCCTGGACCGGATTGACAGCACGAAAGGGTACGAGATCAAAAATCTGCAATGGGTCCACAAAGACATCAACATGCTGAAGAAGAACATGGACGACCGAGCGTTTATTAGATTGTGTGTTGCGGTAGGCAAGCACCAGAAGAAAGCAAATGACGACGATGACCAAAAGCGGCTTGAATACCGCCAAACAGAACAGTGACGCATCAAAGATCGGTGTTGGATGAGACTGGTAGGGCGTTCGCAAATGGTGTGTATGTCCAAGTGGACGAACTGGTTCCGGGGAGCGGAATGCACCTGGAAACCAGCGCCGCAGTGAACGGCAGAAGTCTGGATTGTTCAGCCAGTCCCCGGCGACTCCACTTTCGGGTTCGAGCATAAATCGAGTTGCAACTCCATGGGCTCGACGACGGTTCGGATGTTTGCATTTGCGTGACCCCTGGCCCGAGAACCATTCCCTCTGTGAGTAGCTGTACAGCCCAACGTCCATGTTGTGGGGACAAGGCAAGATGGCCGTCGAGTCGGCGTCCTGGTTTTCCGCTTGCCTAGACCGGAGACTGGCGGGCGCTGGACGGTTTCAAGTTCTAAAGTTGCAGCCCAAGATGGTCGGCAGGCGCATCGGTTAAATTCTGCTGCACCCCGATGTACCGCTCACTTGTAACGAGACTGGCGTGCCCGAGCGAAAGCTGGATCTGCTCGATGGGGGACTGTCCCTTGTGTGCGAGACGGGCGAATGTCCTTCTTAAATCGTGCGGCACGATGCCTTCCTTTATTCGCTTGGCGTAGCGCCGAACGGCAACAAATACGCTCTGTGCCGTCATGCTTTCACCCGAGATGCGATCTGCCTTGTTCACCGGCCTGAAGATCCGGCCAGCTTCGACACCAGCAGCCTGGGTCCAATCATCGACTGCGGCCTTCGCCCATGATGGGACCGGCACGGAACGCCGCCGCCGTCCTTTTCCAAGCAGATCCACGATCACCGAGCGGCCTTCCCGCTCTTGTACCGACTCCAGTGTCAGAGAAGCGGCTTCTTGCCGCCGCAGACCGCAGCCGATCAGGATAGCCAAGAGCGCCCGATCTCTTTTTCCTTTCAGCGTGGCAACATTCGGGGCATTGATGAAGGACTCGGCTTCTGGCCCTGTGAGCCAATTGCCGATGTGAGGGCCTTCCCGCCTCACGCCCTTGACTCTGCCGATTCCAGCGGCCAATTCGGACGCCAGCAGGCAGTTGTCGGCGGCTTCGCCAGCCAGTCTACGCAAAGCGGTCAAGTACAAGTTCGTGGTGGATGAAGACAAGCCAGCGCCGATCAAGTGCGCTCGGAATGCCTGAACGGTAGCCTTGCTGAAGCCGGTCAAAGGGCGTTCGGACTGCAACCAAGCGATGAACCTGTTGATTGATCGCTCGTAGCTTCTTTTTAGATTCTTTGCTAGTGAGAGAATCGAGCACGACGGCCTTCATCCGTTTAAGTGCCTCCGTTTCATCGGTTCCAGCGACTTCCATGACTCAATTATACGTTGCGACAGTTGGAAATACCATAATCAAACAGCCTCTTAAGTACTAGAAAAGTACTCTAGGACTGACCGGAAGGGATGGTTTGTTTTAGGCTACCTATCATAGGTACATCTACTTTGAGATCACATCTATTGATAAGATAACCACTGATGATATCATGGCCACACGAATCTGACCGTGTTGCATACGTTTAGAGATCTCATCTCTTGGCGTCTATTGATGACATGTCACATAAGATAGGAAACAATCGAGGGCCAGACAAAGCAGCGGTCAAACCGTTGACAGCGGCGGGCGGATCAACGTACACTTTGGAGACATGGACGGCCCGATGCTTAGAACGGGTTGCACGAATCAAAAGGCAGGCGGCATGAACTTCATCCTAGAGCTACTGGACAGTTTGGTTGTTCACCTTAACGTCGCAGGGGATGACACAACACCTATCGAAGCACTGGTGCGTGGGTGCATGATAAGCGCTTTCGGGGCCAGTTCGGGAATGCTGCGGAGGTCACAGTCGTGATCCGACAGGAGGATGGCTACCACGTCACGCTCCTAGCCCTACAAGTGAGTTCCGGGCGAGATGAAGATTCCAAAGCACGTCATCCCTGTCGTCTCGTTTACGGAAGATTATGATCCAGAGCTTGACATTACCAGACAAATTAAACGATGGAACTTGAAGCAGGATTAATATCAATGACACCGATCACTGTATTTCTGATCTCCGTTGCCGCCCTCTCGGTGGTATGTGGCATTGCCGTCGTAATCGCAAAGGGCCTGTACCTGATTTCGAAGTGGCTCGAAAGCAAACACTTCAAGCCCTTTACGGCGTACATGCTTCCGATCTTGGTGGCACTAGTGCTTGCCGGGGCAACCACGATCACGTTGGAATACATGGTCCTTCGGCATGTCGTCCGGGAGGGCATTGATCGGGAACGGCGACGAGCGTAAATAGATGAGGAAGGGGAATAGTGCCGTATGCCAATGCGCCCCCAAAGCCTTAAAGAAGCGGTAGAACGTATCATAGCCGGTGAAGAGGAGCGAATTCCGATAGCGGAATTCCTGGACGAATTCTACCTTCGTCACGGAAAAACAGCAGAACAGCAGGCGATGATTGCTGATCCACCACCAGTCTTGGGTAGACAGCCTCTTGATGCCTATGTCGGCGCAATCGGAGAACATTTAGTGCGGCGTTGGGGATTACCCACGATACCGTCTTGGGTGGAAGACGAAGGCCGTTTCCTCGATACGCCGTTTTGGGTTGACGACTTGCAATTGATGAAACCCATCTTGCTTCGGGACAGCCCGATTGCTTTTCGGCGGCGGCTCATCTTCACCGAATTTGAACCGCTCCGCAGGGGCCGGTTCCCCGTCGAAGCACCTGGATTCACAGATTCGTCGTTTTGAGCCGAAAAGCAATGGAGGGGACGACAGAACCGGCTATACTGTTTTTTCAAAAAATGGACCTGAAGCCCGGAGATCGCATCCAACTCGCCGCCGAAGGAACGAAGGCCATCGTCCTGGAGGTCTGGTTTGTCGATTCCATCCAAGACGCCTGGAAACGGCAGACCGACAGCCGCACGCTGCTGGCGGCGGCTGAACATAGGTGGCAATCACTGCAAGTCGGCAATGGACAGAAACAAAAAACCCGTAGATATTGTTCATCATTAAACCTGAACTTCGCACTTACCATCCGCCCCGGTCCAGCAATCGCAAGGCAAGGCTGCAAACGCCGGGAATCGGCATCCTAGCAGCCATCCCAGTCGGCTCCTGTGGCCTAATTTTTGTGAAAAGGGTCGTTGTGCTGGTCGTGGTCGATGGAAGTTACTAAATAGTTCCGCTCTGGAAGTGTCGAAGAGTTCCAGGCAGGAGCAGCACATGAACGATACACCTACCAGCCGTCATGCCACAGACAATCGACTTCGGCAGGCCCTCATCGACGCCATTGTATTCAGAACTGAGCAGGAATTGGAAGATGCGATTCCGCCCGAGATCCCAAAAGAGTCACGCAAAGCAATCGTCGAGGAGCTTTTGTCGAATTCCCGTTTCGTCATGGGAAAGTTCAGCCTCGAACAACTTCAAGATGACAGTTTGCTTGACCGGCACATTGAGGGTGCCGTGGCGTCCGCTGAATATCTGGTTAGCCGGATACAGGCGCAGCGGAGCCGGTCATGACGAAGATCGTTTCGGGGGCCGATTCTGACCCAGGACACAACAAGGTGTTGCAGTGAAGACCGTGACGGCATATAATTGATCCCCTATGCCACTCTGCAAACTCTGCTTTACGGTCGCTATTGCGGTTCTGTGCGGCGCTTCGGCCTTCGGACAATCGCCCACTTGCGACGAAACCTTGTGGAACCACGTCTACAAACCATCACGCCTCGTCGTGCAGGAAAAGTGCGTCACCGTGACGGGAACCATCGTAGACGCCACGTCCACCGAGAAGAAACACCAAAAGGATGGTGTTCGACATGAGGAAGATGGTGACACCCACGGGTGGCTGAAGTTGGACCCCGGCCAAGAAAAGTTCCTTAACGACGGCAACAGAAAGGCCGAAGGCGGCAATCTGGTCTTCGAAATCGTCTGCAAATATTCCGTAAAGCAATCCGACGCAAAGTCGGCGTGCAGCGGATTCAAGAGCGCAGTGACAGTGCCGCCAGTAGGCTCCCACGTGGCGATCACTGGAACATGGGTTCAGGACATGGAGCATGACAAGTGGTTTGAGATGGGTGTGGCTACTTTGGAACGACGGCCCAGACAACTGGGTATAAGCGGCGCTGATCCTGATCGATGTGGAATTGCCAGTAACGGTCAAAGTCGCCTGAGAGGTAGATAGCTCGGAGTTGGACGATGG
>Ga0209067_10001263_pt1 | contig 15729 bp, 21 predicted proteins | sample ColStrG_CSR_2013_FD_187199 | JGI IMG/M metagenome (GOLD analysis project Ga0209067, IMG submission 187199) | Freshwater sediment microbial communities in response to fracking from Pennsylvania, USA - Cold Stream Run_MetaG_CSR_2013 (SPAdes)... | ecosystem: Environmental > Aquatic > Freshwater >...
GAAGAATACAGCGATAATGTTTTGGTAGGGTATGAGCTAGGTAAAGATGAATTTGAGGCTATCTCATTATTTAAACAAAACAGAGATGTGGATGCAATAATCCAGGTTTTTCCAACCCGTTTCCTGTGATGTCAGAAGCTTTATTGCAGCATTATAAGCAGCACCATGACAAGCTAGTTAAACGTTTAGCCTTTAGAGCTGGAACAGTTTGGGATGCTGAAGATGTAGTACAGGAAGCATATGCTAATGCATTGAAATACTTTAATTCTTTTGATGGGACAGATTTCAATAAATGGTTTTCCACCATACTGACTAACTGTCTTAAAGAACATAAGAATAACGAGAAAGGATTTGGAAAAGAAGATTTTGAAGAAGACGATTTTGAAGCTGTTCATGCTTCTCATCAAGTTAAGAAAACTTATGAGGAAGTGAAAGAGCTAATAGAGAGTAAGCCAGATGTTCAGAAAGAGATTTTAAAAATGTGGTTTAATGAGGAGCTTTCTTCTAGAGACATTTCTAAAATCACAGGGCATACCCATGGAAATTGTAGGCAGATTATTAAACGATTTAGAGACGAATTGAAAGGAAGATATAAATGAATGTATTGTATTATTTTAGTATAGCTGCTGGTTGTTTTGGGACATTCGCTATACTTTTACAGCTGTTAGATTATTCTTTAAAAAGTGAAATAGAGCGATTCTTTACAGTGTACAGCTCGTGGCCCATTATCTTGACATTCTTTAGCTTTACCTTATCACTATGTATCCATTTCGGAGGCTAATTATTGAGAATTGTCTGTGGAGATTTAGAAGCTAATGGCTTTCTAGATCAAGCAACAAAAGTACATTGTGGCGTATTTAAAGACATTAACACTAACGAAATTAAAAAGTTTAAACCAGATGACGTTCAGAGCATGCTGGAGTATTTAAATACAGTTGATGTCTTAATTATGCACAATGAGCTGGGCTATGACTTACCCCTTTTAGAGAAGCTGTATGGCTATGTATTCAAGGGCCAGAAGATAGACACGCTGATTATGTCTAGGCTTTTAAATCCTAAGCGTACCTTGCCGCCTAACTGCCAAGATAGAAGCATATCACCACATTCTATTGAGGCCTGGGGATACCGAGTAGGAAGGGGTAAGCCAGCACACGATGACTGGGATACATATAGTGAAGAAATGCTCCACCGCTGTACTGAAGATACAGAAATTTTACATCTAGTTTATAAGGAATTACTTAATGAAGCCAACGGTACTGGTTGGGATAATGCTTTTAAGCTTTCTTTTAAGCTCTTTGAATATCTACAGAAGCAGTCAGAATATGGATGGCTTGCTGATAACACTCATATCAATTTTTGTATTTCTCAGCTCACTAGGTGGATTGCTAGGATTGATAGTGTATTACAGCCTAGCTTACCCAGTTTAATTGAAGTAGAGGAAACTAAGAAAGCAGGGGAATTTAATTACGTTAAGAAGCCATATTTAAATAGCGGAAAACCTTCAGCAAGCCTAGCTACATGGTTAGTGGCCCAAGGGTTGCCAGAAGACAGCAAGATAGTAGGTGGGCCATTTACTAGAATCTCATTTAGGAAAATAAACCTAGATTCTAATATGGAGACTAAGGGCTATTTGCTAGCAGAGGGATGGGAGCCGTTAGAATGGAATATTAACGATGACGGAGAGCGAAGCAGTCCTAAAATGTCTAAAGATGACCCCTTTGAGGGGATTAATGGCAAAGTTGGAAAACTTGTAGCCAAGCGAGTCCAATGCAGACAGCGAAGAAGCATTCTGGAGGGCTTGCAAAATCTTATTAGACCAGATGGGCGTATCGCTAGCAATGTAGCATCTATGGCAGTTACGGGAAGACTAACTCACAGAGGTATTGTTAATATACCTGGAGCTAAAAGCTTTTATGGAAAGCAGCTCAGAAAGGTATTTACTAGCAAGCCAGGCTATGTGTTAGTTGGCACAGATAGCGATAGTTGCCAGCTTAGGATGTTAGGTGGGAGAATGGAAAGCCAAGCTTATATAGACGCTATTGTGTCTGGGGATAAAGACAAGGGCACAGACTTACATTCACTCACTAAGAAGATTGGAGAACTGGACAGCAGAGATACAGCAAAGAAAGTGATGTATTGCATGCTGTTTGGTGGTGGGGATAATAAGATAGCTAAAGCAGCTAATCAGCCTGGAAAGGGCACAGAGCTTAGAGCAAAGCTTTACAAAGGCTTTGATGGACTAGGGGAGCTTATGCAGCGGCTATCAGATGAGTGGAAGCGTACAGCTAAGAAAAGATTTAACCCTAGATTTAACCGTATGGAATATTACGATGGGTTTATAACTGGCCTTGATGGCCGACCTGTACTAGTCACTTCTGAGCATCAATTATTAGTTTATCTTCTTCAGTCGGATGAAGCCATCATGATGTCAGCTGCATATATCAGAGTTAATAAGCAGCTTGAAAAGAAATATAAATGGGGAATTGATTATGGTATTGTATGTTTTTACCATGACGAGTTTACCATTGAATGCAGAGAAGAAGTAGCAGAAGACGTAAAACAAATATCTGAAGAAGCAATTGCATGGGCAGGTAAGTTTTATGGAATTAAATGCCCACATGTAGGACATGGAGCTATTGGAAAAAATTGGTATGACATACATTAGAAAGGGGTGAATTTGACTTGGGTTATTTCAAGGAAAATGAAACAGGATTACGAGAACTATCTCTGTTCTCAGGAGCGGGTGGTGGAATTCTCGGAGGGCACCTACTCGGATGGAGAACAGTTTGTGCAGTTGAATACAACGCCTATGCCAGATCAGTACTGCTGGCCAGACAAAATGACGGAACAATCCCGACTTTCCCGGTTTGGGATGACGTGCGAACTTTTGACGGAACAGTGTGGAAAGGGCGTATTGATGTGGTATCTGGTGGGTTTCCCTGTCAAGACATATCCTCTGCTGGTAGGGGGGCAGGTATTACAGGAGAGCGATCAGGACTCTGGGGGGAAATGGCTAGAATTATTGGCGAAGTACAGCCCAGATATGTCTTCGTGGAGAACTCCCCAATGCTCACTAAGCGGGGAATACACAGAGTACTCGGGGACTTATCCGAGATGGGGTTTGATGCTAAATGGGGGGTTGTATCAGCAGAAGATGCCGGAGCACCTCATCAGAGGAAAAGGATATGGATTATGGGCTATCACCGTAACCATGGACAAGCTTCCCCCAAAATCGAAAGAAGCATTGCTGAGGGAAGCAACCATTACTCGAAATGGGAGAACACCTGGTTTAGAGACAATGGTATTGAAGTTCCCAACCCCGCAAGCTTCGGACAACAGGGACAGGGGAAACATGAGCGACCCCTCTATCCAGAGGAGGATAGGCATGGGGAAGCAAATAGGACTATCTACCAGTGTGAAACCAGATGCAGGTGGTGGGAGTCTGAACCCGTATTGGGTAGAGTGGCTCATGGGGTGGCCCATAGGATGGACAGACTTACAGCCATTGGGAACGGACAAGTTCCTATTGTGGCAGCAGCAGCATGGAATATCTTAAACAACCAATAAGGGAATTAAATGGCATTAAAAGCAGCATCAAATAATAGCAATCGTGTAGAACAGCCTCAAATTGAAGCAGATGTCTATCCTGCTTATGTAGTGCAGATTGTAGACTTAGGGTTACAGCCACAGAAGCCCTTCCAGGGGAAAGACAAGGCACCAGCTAATGAAATCATGATTACATATGAATTAGCAGATGTCTATATGGTAGATGCTAATGGGGTAGAGCAGGAAGACAACCCTCGTTGGTTGTCTGAATCAATGCCATTGCATGGGTTGTCAGCAGATAACGCTAAAAGCACTAAACGCTATTTAGCTTTAGACCCTGAGAACATCCATGACGGAGACTTCAGCAAGCTGGCAGGGATGGCATGCAATGTAACTGTAGTGCTGAATAAGAAGGGTGACAAGGTTTATACAAATATCGGTAATGTGTCAGCTATTAGCAGCAAGAAAGCAGCAGCCATGCCACCACTTAAAAACCCTGTCCGTGTATTTGATTTAGACAATCCAGACATGGAATTGTTTAATGGTTTTCCTGAATGGGTAAAAGAGAAGATTAAGTCCAATCTTAACTTTGCAGGTAGCCATTTAGCTATTAAAACAGGTCACCATGAAACACGTGTCCATGTACCTAAAGAAAGCAAGCCAGCTGTTGTAGCAGCAGATGATGAAGACAATCCTTACTAGCATAGGAAAATAAATGACTACATTCATAGTAGCCTTAGTAGTAATCATAGTGATTTTTTGTATCTTAACTATTGAAGATGATGAGGATGTTTGAAGGCATTAATTGATGCAGACTGCCTATTGTATCAAATAGGGTTTGCTCATAATGGTGGAATGAGGGATGGGGAAGAAGTCCCTCTTTCTTCTTTTGATACAGCAGCAGATTCTTTAGATAGGCAGATTCAATATATATGTGATGAAATTGAGGCAGATGAGCCGCCCATGTTATGCCTTACCGGACAAGGTAATTTTAGAGAAGCTATAGCAAAGCGAGCTAAATACAAAGACAGAGCAGGGGATAGGCCATTCCACTATTACAATCTTAAAGCATATATCAAGGGGAAATATGACTACAGAATGCAAGATGGACTTGAAGCAGATGACATCCTTGCTATTGAGCAAACAAGTAGGAATGGAGAAGCATGTATATGCAGCATTGACAAAGATCTTAGAGCTGTACCTGGATGGCACTATACTTGGGAAGTGGGAAATCGACCTGCAAGTGCTCTCACTCTTGTTGGAAAGCTTGGACACATTAAATTGTGCAAGGATAGAAAAAAAATCAAAGGTGACGGTTTATTGTTCTTCCTCGCCCAGTGTCTCACAGGTGACCCAACAGATACAATTCCAGGTCTCCCTCGCTGTGGCCCGGTCAAAGCTTTTGAAACGCTTGAGGGATGCACAAGCTACAGAGAAGGACTTAACAGGGTAATTGCAGCTTATAGAGAGAAGTTTGGAGCAAGAGCAAGAGAAGAGCTTCTAGAGCAAGGAAGGCTTCTGTGGATGACTAGAAAACTTAATGAGGATGGTAGTCCGGTCCTCTGGGAGATAGATGAGGATTTATAATGGAGGTAAATGGACAGAAGCTAGATTCAATAGCTTTATTAAGTCCATATTGCGCTCAGGAAGCAGACGATGGGAACCGAAATACACCACGTTAAATGATGCTTGTATCGGGGTCAAAGAAAACCTTAAAACAGGTAGACAAGCCAAGCATTATTTATGCAAGAGCTGTATGGGATATTTTCCAGCTAAAGATGTCCAAGTAGACCACATTGAACCGATTATAGACCCGTCCAAAGGTTTTACTAATTGGGGTGATGTCATCAATAGCATGTACTGCGAAAAAGAGAAGCTTCAGGTGCTTTGTACTGATTGCCACAAAGCCAAGACAGCTCAAGAGAAGAGCATAGCCACAGAAAGAAGAAAAAATGCAAAGTGATAATTATAAAGGGTATTCTTTATTCAATGATATTACAGACGCCGAATTACGAAATAGAAACCGTGCTGTAACAATGTGCAATATTATCTTGTCCAATCTAGATAAAGAAACTAAGAAAATCACATTACGCGGCACCGATCTAGTTTTAAATTATTTTAATTTAGTACCTAAAGAAGACAGAGCTGAAGTTAGCGATGGTTTAGTGATAGCTATGGAAGACAGGGGATTTTATCTATGAATACACCGTTTCCTAAAATAGAAGGAATTGGAGATGTAAACAGCAAAGAGAAAGGGAGTGGGGCTAGATATAATGTAGGTAAGCCTGACTACTCACTTATACCTCTTTGCACGTTAGAAGATGAAGCACGTGTATGGGAATATGGCAAGCGTAAATACAATGCATGGAATTGGACTAAAGGAATGACCTGGAGTGTTCCCTATGCTTGCTTGTTACGTCATATGGCTAAGTGGCAAGCTGGAGAAGAAGTGGATGAAGAAAGCGGACTACCTCACTTAGCTCATGCTATGGCAAATTTACGCATGCTAGCCCTCTACGCTAAAAACTATACAGAGGGTGATGACAGGCCTAAAGAGGAGCTTAAGTGAATCAAACCAAGCTAGGTAGCTTTATTGAAGCCATCATTAATACGATGATTGGCTTTGCTATCAACTACACAGCTAATCTCTGTATATTCCCTTTGTTTGGGATGCACATTAGCCTTAGTGATAATTTGCTGCTAGGGATGATTTACACAGTGATTAGCGTAGTTAGGGGATATGTTATCCGCAGATTCTTTAATGCAAAATTACATGAAGCAGCTCAGTATTTAGCGAGGGGAAAAGATATTGCTTAAGCACTTTGTATTACCTGATGTACAAGCTAAGAGTGGGAATGATTTTGATTTCTTACGAAAACTTGGGGAGTATGTAGTAGATAAGCGTCCAGATGTCATTGTGTGCATAGGGGATTTTGCAGATATGCCTTCTCTCAGCTCTTACGATAAGGGAAAGAAAGATTTTGAGGGACGTAGGTATCATCTAGATATAGAAGCTGCTAAAGAAGCTATGCAGGCTTTTATGAAGCCTATCCGTGAATATCAAACGGAATGTATTCGCAATAAAAAGAAGCAATACAACCCTAGATTTGTTCTCACATTAGGAAATCATGAGCACCGCATAAACAGGGCTATTAATGACGACCCTAAAATTGATGGCTTGATTTCTATTAAGGATTTAGGATATGAAGAAGCTGGCTGGGAAGTTTATGACTTTCTTGAAGTGGTTAGCATTGACGGTATTCTTTATTCTCATTATTTCACCACTGGCACTGCTGGTAGGCCAGCCTCCACAGCCAATGCACAGCTATCCAAGCAGCATTCCAGCTGTATTGCAGGACACCAGCAAGGCCTGCAAATAGCCACAGCTTATCGTGGAGATGGAAGCAGACTCACTAGTGTTATCTGTGGAAGCTGTTATGAGCATGATGAGGCCTATCTAGGGAAGCAAGGGAATAAGCATTGGCGTGGAGCTTTAATCCTGCATGAAGTTAATAATGGAGAATTTGATTTATGCCCAGTGTCCCTAAACTACATAAATAAGAAGTATAAGTAAAAATAAAGCCCCAATACTAGCGATAGTAAAGGGGCTTTTTCTTATTTTGCAGGCTCAGAATTAGCTAGCAAAATATCTTTCTGTTGACTTCCATGAGAGCTGCCAAAATAGAAGCTGATTACTTGCTCTGCTTTAGCTGATAAATATCCAATCAATGTTCCAGCAAGAGCTGAATCAACATGAGTATAACCTGCTAAAGTAAATCCGACAGTAGATAAAAATCCTAAAACTACTGTCCACGCTAATAGGGGGAGAGTTACAGATTTAGTCCCTACTTGCATAGCTCTAGCACTCCCTCTATCAACTACCTCTTGGGTGTAAATAGCTTGAGAATAGTCTAGATGCAGCTTTAGCATATCTGTGGTATTTTGAGTTTGAAACTCTTTAGCCTTCTCTATTGCATCTGCACTAGCTGTAAGCGTAGTGAGAATGTCTTCAGGTTTAGCACTAGGAGAGCCTATAGCAGAAGCTAGAGCTGTACCGATAGCAGCACCACCCGGGATAGGGAGAATAGCCCCTAGAAGTGGTAAGCCGATCTTAGCAAGCTCTTCACCAAATGATTTTAAATCCATATCATCCTTTTACGTATTCAATCGTTACCTTGTCACCAGAAGAAAGAGCTGCTTTAATCTTAGAGAATAATGGCTCAAAAGCTGCTACTGATTGTAATATCTCATCCTTAGACTTACTTTCACCAACTAGGCAACATCCCTCAGTATTTGAGGCTACATTGCCTGGGTGGATTCTGATTTCAGAGAAATTAGGGACATCTTCCACTAATGGCATATCCCTCTGGAAGTGGCCAGAAAAGCTTATAGAGACATTATAAGAGCCGTATGGTATAGCCGTATGTCCAAACACTTTTAAAGCCTCTGGTGGCCTTGTAGTTGGCTCTAGCGTATAACATTCAAATACGCCATCCACTTCCATTGTGCCAATAGTACAGACATCATCAAATATCTGTCGGGTCACTCTTAGTAGCATCTTTTGATTCCTGGATTAGTTTAGGCCTTACATAGAGGATATAGTCATAAACTCTTAAAAATACCCAAGCAGCGGCAACTAATGAGGCCCAGTATGGTAGCTTATCAACAATGTACAAAAGCAATGTAGCGAAGGAGCTACCATCTACTATGTGTTTAATATCTTCTCCTTTAATCATTCTTAAAACTCTTTATCAGAATGATCTGAATGAGGAGCTTTAAACTGCTCTGCTATTTGCTCTTGTATTTTTCCATACACTTGACCAGACTCTTTGAGCTTTAATTCCCCAAGTCCAAGAATAATAATATTGATGTCCTGCTCATTGAATTTAAAATTTAATGTATTCATTTTAGTTTTGGAAATAAGGTACTTTTACAATTGTTCCACCGACAGCCATTTTAATAAATCCCTGATAATTACCAGGAGAAGCAGTAGAACCAGCAGTGGCAGTAGTAGAGGTTTGGTTAGAAAAAGAAAAATTAAGAGGTGCTTGAGCAAAAGTGGCACCTGAGAAGTCAAGACCCCAAGTCCAGAAGTTACTAATCAATGCCCAAGCTCTTGGTGCATTAGCAGCAGCACTCCCACCATAATGCAGAATCCCATAACTGTTAGCAGCTCCAATAGCTGAGCCATTATCCGGCATTAATGTATCTGTCCGCATTAAGTGCCCTACCCACCATTTATGTCCATGAACTGATGGGAATACCCCAAAACCAAAACTTCCAGGATAAGATGGGAGAGCAGTGATTGGAGCGGCAAAAGAGCCAGAAGTATTTACAGCCGCACCACCAGTAGTTGCTGAAATTTGGAAAGAAGTAGCAGTAAGGCCAGCAGCTAATACAAAGTAGTTTGTTCCAGCTGTTATGCCAGTAGGTAATGTGCCAGCACCACCAAAAACTACTCCACAACCAGACTTAAGACCGTGAGCAGTAGTAGTAGTTATTACAGCTGGGGAAGCAATAGTAATACTACTTACAGTGTAATTATTAACACCATCGGGGGATGGCACCACATCTGGCACCACTTGAATACCCACTGTATATTGTGCGCCACCAACATCTAACTGTGCTCCAAAATCTGCCCATCTGTTTCCTACATTAGCTTCCATTGCGATAGCACTTCCGCCGCTAAATGTTTGGCTTAACGTAGATGCAGGTGTATTACAACCTGGCCACATTCCATATACAGCTCCACCAGTTAAGTTTTGCTGAGTTACCCATGCAGTGGTGCCGACATCAAATTGTGGGGATGGAGTAGCGGCAGAGATAACTAGAGTGTTTACCCAGTTACCATACAGGCCAGCTCCGCCAGTACGAGTGGCTATTGTAGAAATCATCCCAGAGCCAACATTACCAGCTATACTTCCTAACTGATTGACTGGGGCAAGAGAATTCCTAACAGCACTGATTACAGCCCCGCCTGAATTTGGTATTGTTCCACCGTTATTTTGGATAACTGGTGAAGATTGAAGCTGTATTTGTACTCCAGCCACTTGGACAACACCTGGACCCCATAGCAGCTCTTTTTGAGAATTAGTCAATGCAGTCACTACATAGTATGTACCATTTTTAGGGACATACACTGGAACACCCAATGCTGTAGCATTAGTGAAAGCTGTAGTATAGTTTGTAGCGCCATCGTCTACTGCACCGAAGTCAAGATGCACATCTACAAACTGCCCTAAACGTACTGCCACGTTAGTAGTAATTGACCCTGTACCGCCTTGTGTATATCCGATAGAAGAAGCACCAGAAGAAGCACTTAAACTAACATTGGTGATTTGATCTTCTGTCCACAGTAGGTTGCCAGCAGCATCATAAACTACATATTTGTATGCCTGCCCTGGAGTCAGCCAGATAGAAGCTTCACCCCTACTATTTAGAACAATAGGATTGGCCTGTGGAGTACTTCCTGTTGAATCAGTATAGGTAGCCACAGGGGTAGTTGTTCCTGCTATGTACGTATAGACTAGCCCACCTACAGCTAAATTTCCTGAATTATCATACACACGAAGTATCGGTGCAGGAGTTAATTGAGTTGTCATATTTTATTTTGGCTCTTGTTTAATTAAATCTCTAAGCTGCATTCCACCATTAGCGTTATTTTTCAATGTCTGCTCTAGCTTCTGTGCATCCCCTGCTATACGTGCTTTTGCCACTTGCTTAGCTACTGCATTAGCTGCACCACCAGCCATTAATCCCCCTATACCAGGGTGTACAGCATGCCCAACAAAAGCAGCAGCACCTGGGGAATATTTTTCAATAAATCCAGGTTGTGATGCTAGACGTTGGCCTTGCAAAGCTGCACCCTCGTAGGAATGCTCTCCAGGCATAATCTGGCTGGCAATGTTTAGCTTGTGAAAATTCTCCACTTCTTCTGGTGGAAATGTAGAGGTAATTTTTCTACCTACTAAACCATTAAGGGTTTTATTAACTGAATTTTGATTGAATGAACCAGCTTTAGTAGCTCCAGCTTTTTGTACTTCTCTAGCTAGTGCCCCATGCATTTCTGATCTAGCAGCTAAAGCAGACTGCTTAACCTCTTCAGGTACTGGTGGAAGCCCTTCTGGCATTCCAGCTATACGGCCATTAGACAGGTCAGCCAAAGTCCTATCAATATGCTGCCACTGATCTAGTGGCATAGTATTTAATTTAGACTCAAGCTTATCTAGGGGAACACCTTCTTTAATGCCATTCTTGTCCATGTCCCCGAATATAGAAGACATGCCTGGGGCATCTGTAATTCCCTTTTCTACTGAGTGAATTTTATTACCAAGCTCATACAGGCCTTGCCCACCACTCTTAGCAATATCAGAATTAATGAAGCCATTAATGTCTCTAATAGTGCTAGCGGTATCCCTCGTCCAGTTTGCATTCAAAGACTTAGTAACTGCTTGCATAGCAGAGATAGAACCAGCTGGAAGCATTTCACCAGTCACTGGGTCTTTAAAACCCACATTCTTAGCTAGATCAATCAGTTTTTGAGCACCTGATACAAGCCCCTCATGGCCACGTAATTGGACAGTGGCTTGAAAAGCTGGCTCTTCCATTCCTTTATCAATAGTGCTGGTATCAATTTTATTATCACCAACAGTATTTTTAGCCTCATTAAATATGCTTTGTTTAAGCTGTTTAATGTAACCAGTTAAAGAAGTTGGTTCTTCTCCTTCACGCTCTTGCCCAAAGATAGCGCCATTGATTCTTTCTGCCCTTTGCTCTGGAGTGGTGAGATTAGAATCAGCTCCAGTAGCTTTTACTCTGTCTTCAGCATATGAAGAAAGGGCTTGCTGCTCTTTTGCAATTTGTTTAGACATCACATTAGCAGCAGGTGATTGATCTGGATTTCTAGCTAGTGTGTGCTCTGATCTTAATGTCTGACCATTACCAGTAATAACACCAGTGCGGGCAGTAGCATCTGGTCCCATAACTTCACTAACTACCTGCGACCTAACATGCTGCTCCTCAGGGCTAACATCACCAGAAGTATTAGAGAGTTTAACTTGAGGGAATTCTCCTCTTGCGTCCTCTTGACCTGTTAAACGTGGAACAGGATTTTGAGCTGTAGAGGCGGCTCCACCACCCTTCATAGTAGATTGCAATGGAGCTGCATTACTTTCCATTGTAGGCTCTACTCTTCCTTGAGGTAATTCCATTCCAGCTGGTTGTGGAGCTGATTGAATAGCTCTAGGTGGTGCATTTTCTAATCCAGGCTCAGCTCTTGAGGCTATATCTCCAAGATACCCAGTTTGCTCAGCATTTACAATCCTATTAGGCGTACCTCTGCCCAAGTTAGAAAGCTCAGCAGCTTGAGGAATAAGACCAGGAAGCACAGCACCCATAGCATCATTTACATTACCAGCATAGCGCTGGCCAGCATCTGTAGCTGGCTGTGTCCAGTTCATCAGCTTATCAAACACCTGATTGCCCTGCTCACTAGTGCCACCAAAAGCTTCTCTACCAGCTTTAGCTATTGTAGCCACTGGAAGCATAGCCCCACCAAGAATAGTGGAAGCACCAGCTTCTAATGCCCCTCCAGCTTTATCCCAAAGACTTTCATTAGAACCGTTATGAGCTTTCGCATTAGCCATATCAGCCAGATACTGAGAATAACCCCCGCTAATACGATACATATTAGGCATGGTAGATTCTGGGTATTCATCCTGTAAAGATTTAGATTGACTGGGTAAGCTCCCTGGGCCAGCTCCTGAAATATCCACATGGACTGTACCCGGAGGGTCTACTAATAAATCAGAAATTGGGTCAGACTTATTATCTGCAATTTGTTTTTCTAAATCAGATATTTGTGGGGCTGGCTTACTGCTGCCATTATTAAATATCTGTTTAAACTGTTTATCGGTAGACCCTGATGGTTTGCTCGCTACTGGTTGATTTTGTGTTGATTGATTTTCTGGGTCAACCAAGAGTGAGGTTATATCGTCCATTATTGTGGTAATTGTCCTGTAGTTGAAAGGCTTTGTAGGTTTTTCCACTTAGCAGCAAGAGCTTGCGCACCAGGTGAATTCTTTCCGCCTACTTTCCTTAGAATGTTATCTACTTCCTCAGTATCTCCGCTAGCTTTGGCATTCTTTAAACGATATACATCAGGGTCAAAATTCTGCCCCCATGCTTGATCATATTCACGTTTATTTAAAATGCCCCTAGGATTAGCTTTAATAGCTTTCTCTAATCCAGGTTGGTAATCTTCTGCACCAGAAGTAATAGCATCACTGAGCTTGGTAACATTCTTCAATGCTGTAGGGTTATACGTAGGAGAGCCATTAGCTGCTAGCTGAGCTTGCAATCCAGCCACAGTTTGAGTGCCCATAGTGGAAGCTGCTTGTAATGCATTACGCTCCGTCATTTTACCTATAGTGTCATATGCGCTAGCTGCTTGCTCTGCTGAATACCCACCAGCCTTATCTGGTAAGAAAATACCGCCAAAGGATTTGGCTTTAGAAATAATTCCACCGAACTGCCCTGTAGTAGCTTTATCCACGTTATCTAAAATTTCTTTATTAGCGTTATGTGTAATTCCTGCATTGAGCACAGCTTGTCGTGCGGAAGCTCTCTCTTCAGAAAGTTTAGGGATATCGCCAGCATCTTCTGGAGCAAGTCCTGTTTGGATATTTTGACCACGAGGACCATATACTCCAGGTGCACCACTAGCAGTCTGTACAGACTGAGTTACTGGTACATCTTTTTGATAGACAGTACCAGGAATAACAGAGCCAGTAGGAACGCTTGTGCGGGGTTTTGTAGATACTTGATAACCAACTTGCCCAGTATCCACTCCAGTACCTTCTGGGGTTTGCATAGATTGCTGAGTAGCTTGTGGAGTAAACATATACCCACCCTGCTGTAGGAATTGCTTTCTTTGTGCGGGGTCATCCGTAGCAAGAATATGATCATGCATTTTATTAAGGGTATTCTGCATGTTTGGGTCAGAATACAAACCTTTGATTGTGTCGAAGGTTTTATTGATCAGCTCTGGTGGAGCATCTTCTGGAAGACTGTAAAGAGCTTTAGATACACGTGAATTATTCTCATCAGATTGCTGGGAGATTAATTGCTGTGCTCCAGTTTTTAAGCTCTGAGCATGAGCAAGTTGCTGCACAAAATCAGCCCCCTTAGTAGGGGCTACTTGCATTATTTTAGGAATAGCATTTACTAAATCAATATCACCAGACTGTGGGTCAGAAAACCCATTATTTTGTTTCATTACTTGAGCGATATTTTGCCGCTCTTGTAAATCCATCTGGCTCTGCTGGTTCTGCATATTCATGCCCTGCATAGCTTGCATCCCCCTAGCAGTATTCACCATATTAGATAGTGACTGCATAGGGTTTACTTGCTGAGCTTGTAAGGGGATTGAAGCATCTATCGGCATAATTATCCTGGAGCGTTGGAAGGGTCAATAGGTGTGGAGCCTGAAGAGCCTCCACCATTGTTAGTTCCCATTTTTCCCATTAATTGATTCATCTGGTAATAGCCTAAAGCATTATTTATTCCGCCACTAATAGCATTAGCTTGGCCTATTTGGCCAGCTGCTAAAGCATTACCAGCGCCAGTAATTGTGTTAGCCATTCCGTTAGAAATAGAAGCGCCATTGTTACCAAGCCCAGCTGCTGCATTTTCACCAAGCCCAGCTAAATTAGAGAGCTGGTTATACTTCATATTTTGGCTAGACATCCAGTTATTATAAGCATTCTGGTATGCACCAGCAGCAGTGTTTTGGGTGTAATCCTGCATGCCTTTAAGAGCTGCTCCAGACAAAACTCCACTATCTGCTGCTTGTGAGTTTTCTAAAGCTTGTTGGCCCTGTTTTAGCTGGAATGCGTAATTAGGAGCCATGTTGGCGTTTAAGTCAGCATTAGTGAATGAACCACCTAATGTACCATTAGCCAAATCACCATTTAATGTATTCAGAGCAGTAGTGCCAGAGCCAATGAAAGGGCTTAAGTTACTCTGTGTCTGATCATACATGGCCTTCTGTGTATCTGTGGCCTTGTTAGCTGCTGCTGCTTGTGTGTTAGCTGCTTTATTAGAGGAATATGCGCTTATGCCAGCACCAACTATTGTAGCCCCTGCTACCCAACCTGACATAATGCCCCCTCAATTGCAATTCCAAAATTAACTAGCATAGATGTCCTATAGTTGATTAAGATTTCTTGGCCTTTGCTAATATCTTCTAAAGACATTGCAACTAAATCGCCATTCTCTTTTTTAATAGTTGTAGTGTTTGGTGTGGCTGAGTGATTAATAAACCTTCCAGCTGGAGTGCGCTTACCATCAATTCTGCCTGGGCAAATAAATTCACCAGCTTTAAAATCACGTGTAGCAAACATCCCTAATCCATGAAGTTTTGAAGGTTTAATTTCTACATCAAAACCATCTGGCATAGGGATTAAATCAGCTGTATTAACTACCTTCTCCATATCGGATTGAGATAGTCCAATCTGTTTTACAAATAGCCCATAATCTAGATTATCGTGCTTAATCCTATTAGCTATTCTGTTTTCGCCAAGGATTTCACTACCTCCTTCATAAAGCATGTTCTCTAGTGTTTCTATGTCTGTAATATTGTCTGGATTGTCGTAAACATCCACCCAGACTACTTCAGACTCAAACACCCTACCAACACGCTTTACACCTTCTTTAGCGATTAATTCAAAGGGCGCATGCAATAGCACTACTCCACCATCAGTATTAACGGCTATAGACCCCTGCTCCAGCCTGACTGTGTATGGGGTCTTGTGCACTGCTCCGGTTAAGACAGTCCATGGGGGTATAGTGATTTTTCTTTCATACCCCCCATCATAGAATATATGCTCTGTCTTGATGTCAGCCTGCGGCATTTTAAGAAGCTCTTTTTCTAGCTTATAAATCTTGGCAACATCTGCAATTTTTAAGAAGTTACCACTATAATTTACAGTGATTGCCATGCTCATTAAGCTACTCCGATTTCGCCTTCAGCTTCGATGGTAAGGGTAGTAGCTAAAGAAGCTAGACCAGTTAAATAGTCTGACACATCTAAACGCAAAACCCCATACCAATCCACAAAACCATTAGCCGCAATAGGTTGTGCTGTTCCCATAAATTCAGTACCAGCAGCACTTGCCCCAGTAG
>Ga0209067_10001264_pt1 | contig 15724 bp, 14 predicted proteins | sample ColStrG_CSR_2013_FD_187199 | JGI IMG/M metagenome (GOLD analysis project Ga0209067, IMG submission 187199) | Freshwater sediment microbial communities in response to fracking from Pennsylvania, USA - Cold Stream Run_MetaG_CSR_2013 (SPAdes)... | ecosystem: Environmental > Aquatic > Freshwater >...
AACCGGATCAGTGGAAACAACTCGGAAAAATTATCGAAGACAGAAGTCCTCAGAAAATTGCCGTCAACAAAGCCCCCGACTTTGGTCATGCGGATGGAATTTCGTCCCATGATTATGACGAGTTGTTAGCCGTTTTGTCCAAGCCGCTTCAGGCGCATGTTGTTTCTGCCGAAAAGCTTGCCGTGAGTTGGCTCGAAACGAGAACCGAAAGAGAAATGACAATCTATCCGCAAATTTGCCGCATCGCACACGAAATTATTGCCGAGGGTTTTTCGGATCGTGTTATCCAAGCAGGCATAACCACCACGGACGATGTAGTCTGGTGGTACCGCGAAAAAATAAAGGAATTAAAGTTGGATACGTGGTTTCATCCTTCCGTAGAAATTCAACGGGCTGGAACCAGTGACTCAAATATAATTATACCCGGTGATCTGCTGCACGTCGATTTTGGGATAACTTATTTAAGGTTGAACACGGACACCCAACAGCACGCCTATGTATTAAAAGCCGGCGAGAGAGCTGCTCCAGAATTTTTAAAAACCGCTTTGGCACAGGGTAACAAATTACAAGACATTCTCACCTCAAATTTTAAAGAGGGCAAGACGGGAAACCAAATTTTAGCGGATTCCCGTAAGCAAGCCGTCGACCAGGGAATTACCCCATCCATTTATACCCACCCGATCGGGTATCACGGTCATGCCGCCGGACCCACGATAGGGATGTGGGATAAGCAAGGCGGGGTCCCGTTTACCGGAGAATATCCGATGCATTTTAAGACGGCTTACTCCATCGAACTGAGTGCCACCGTGCCCATTGCAGAGTGGAAGAAAGATATACGGATCATGCTCGAAGAAGATGGTTATTTTGATGAAACCGGTTTTCGCTACATTGATGAAAGAGAAACGGAATTAATATTGATTTCCAAACCGTTGAATAAATAGTGGATGGGAACCTCAAAATGAAAATTGTACGAACTGTTCACACGGTCTATGGCTTCCTCATCTTTGCTTTACTGCTCTTACTGTTGTTCCCGTTATTTTTAATTCCGATAATATTCCCTAAGCAATTCAAACTCACCGGCGTGATTAATCGGTGGTGGGCAAAATTGCTCTTCATTTTTGTTTTTCTGCCCTATGAAGTTGAATGTCGGTCCAGATTGGACGCCAAACAAACGTATATTTTTTGCCCTAACCATTTTTCCTACCTTGATATTCCCGCCATGGGGCTCAATCCGATCAACGCCATTTTTGTAGGGAAGAACGATATGGAGAAAGTACCTCTCTTTGGCTTTATGTACCGCAAGCTTCACATTACCGTTAATAGAAGAAGCCTGAGGAGTCGCGGAAACTCTGTTCTAAATTCATTGAAGGCCATTGATGAAGGAAAAAGCCTAGTCATCTATCCAGAAGGAGGAATCGTCGCCCAGGGGCCTCCACGGATGATGCATTTCAAGGACGGGGCATTTCGGACCGCCATTGAGAAGCAAATTCCCATCGTGCCGGTAACGATTCCGTTCAATTGGATAATTTTGCCTGACCACCATCCGCTTCGACTTCATCGGGGAAAAGTGAAAGTCATTTTCCACACTCCGATACAGACCAAAGGGATGGTTAATAGCGATGTGAAAAAACTGAAGCACGAAGTATTTTCAGTGATCGCTTCGGAATTAGAGAAACAAAATAAGATGACCAATGAAATTCCGATTGACCAGGCAAACCCAACGGAGGGTAATAGGGCGTGACATTCCCCTGAACATTAACAAAAATTGATTAACCGATGAAAGTAGATAAAGAAACGTTAGATAAAATCGCTCATCTCGCCCGCTTGGAGTTTGATGATAAGGATTCGGAAAAAATGATTAAAGACTTGGGCGACATCCTATCCTTTGTTGAAAAACTCAATCAAGTGAATACCGATGGGGTAGAGCCGTTAACCACGATGAGCCACGAAGTCAACTCCCTTCGCCAGGATGAAGTAAAACCCCATCTTGATCATGACACCGCCCTGAAGAGCGCACCAAAAAAAGACGCTGACTATTTTCGTGTTCCGAAAGTTTTGGAATAGAATCAGCATTTCCCAACTTGCTATCAATCATTCGCCTATGTTCTCACTGCCATTCTGGAAGTCATGGAATAAACCATATCAGGTTATTTTTTTGGCTTTCATACTTTTTATTTCTGCGTCGATTATTTTTTTCTGGGCAAGCTGGTTGGAATCGCCTGCTCCAGTTATTACCTATGAACACTTTCAACAAATTCAGCATGTTGAAGTTCCATCGCACCCCTTTCAGGTTGGGTTAATCAACCTGATGGTTCCAACCGACAGCTACCTGGTTGTTGAAAATATATTGGGGAGTAGACTGCAGCCCAATGTTTTTGCTTTATACTTTTTTCTTGGCGCCCTGACCATTTCGTTTCTCTTTTTCACAACCATCATCACCACCCTTACCCGATACTGGTTTTTAGTCGGAATGAGTTTGGTGATCTTGTTTCTGGCCAGCCTCCGCTTTGAATCGTTGGAAATTTTTGGGTTGACCGATAAAACGATGACCATTGCCGTGATTCTTCTTTTCAGCGGAATTTCATTTTACTTTCAAGCATTTCGAAAAGAGGTTTCTTTTAGTCGACGGCTGTTGATATTTTTATTCTTAGCAAGCCTGGTGGCTGTTTTTTCATTTTTTTTAGCTCCTGTTGCATCGCCTTTTTTGCATTTGGCGGTCAATGGATTGGTAGCCGGGATTATTTTGTGTTTGATTTTTATTTTAATGGTGTCGCATGAAATTGTTGCCTCCTTTGTCACCCTTACCACGCAACACCTTAATTCTTCCAAAAGCCTTCAGCACTTTCTAATTCTTACCAGCGTATACCTTGTCAACCTGGCGCTGATGTTTGCATCGAAAATGGGTTTTATTGGCTGGAGTTTTTTTTCGATTAATTCATTTTTTGTTTTGACCATTTCAGCCATTCTTGGCGTGTGGGGTTTTCGTCAGCGGGGCGTGGTCTATGAAACGATCATACCCCAAGAGCCGATCGGTATTTTCTTTTTCTTGTCCATGATGCTCACCAGCATGGCGGCGATGGGCTATTTCGTCGCATCGGCAAGCGACATGATGATGGATGCACTCGATGATCTGATCATGGCGGCTCATCTTGGCTGCGGAATAATTTTCTTTTTTTATGTCATTGCTAACTTCGGTCCGATGCTGGTAAAAAATCTGCCTGTTTATAGAGTGCTTTACAAGCCGGAGACGATGCCTCATTTCACCTACAGGCTGATGTCCATCATCGCTGTGTTTGCCGTGATTTCCACCGCCGTATCGTGGAAAACCTATGTTAATCAGGGAACGGCATCTGTCTATCATGCCTATGGTGATTTGTACTTGTCGCGAGGAGATGATGCAACTGCTGAAACCTACTACACCAAATCGATCCAATTCAGAAACCAGAATTTGCACGCCCATTACGGTCTGGCAAGCATTTATGGATTGCGCTATGAATCCATGAAAGAAAAAAAGGAATATGAAAAATCCATTGAGTGGACACCCAGTGTTCCGGCCTACCTCAATTTAAGTGAAGCCTATGCCGGGCAAGGCGATGTACTGGAGGCCGCGTTAACCCTTGATGAAGGAAAGAAAAAATTCTCAAAGAGTGGCGAACTATTAAATGCAGCGGGTTTATCGTTTATGAAACTAAAGTCGCCTGACTCGGCGCTGTACTTTTTTCAACAGGCACGAAAAGCAAAGGGTACTGCTCAAATTGGAGAGACGAATTTTTTAGCAGCCAGCGCCTTATTCAACCTCTCCTTCAGGGGAGATTCGATCATGTCGTTGAAGAACATACGAAACGATGGAGTAAAGGTCAATGCAATAGTATTGGCTAATCAAAAACAAGTTCGCCTGAATTTTGAAGACAAACTTGAGTTGGACACCGCGCTCACTGTTTATCAAATGGCTTTTCTGTGCAATTATTTGATCAATCAAAAGGAAATGGCTGACACGGCTTTGATTAGCCGCGTGGTTAAGCTCTCGGACCGGTCTTCCAATGCAGGGTTTACGGAGCGCTTACGGAAGGCCTGTTCACAGGCCTTGTATGCGAGGGGCGAAGTGAAGCGGGCTTTGCAAATGATGCGAGATGCGGCTTACCGCTCGGGCGAAGGACACTCTTTTTCCTTGCTTGGGCTGTGGTTGCTGGAACAAAACAATCCGCTCGCTGCCGCTGGTTACTTTAAGATGGCCAATGAAAAGAAACAGCCGTTGGCGCTCTACCATCAGGCCCTTTCCGAAACGGAGGCCGATAGCTTAGCCATGGCCTTAACAAATTGGGATAGCCTTAGTCATTCCAGCGACAAGTCGATGGCAGCGTTCTCCTCAATGATGAAGCGCGTTCTGCGGAGCAAAACTTCGGAGATTAACAACTTATCGGATGAAGAAAAATATTATTTCTGTCGGTATAAAATTGCACTGACTGATTCCTTACTATTTGGTAGAACAGTTGGCGGAATTACGACTGAAAAACTGAGAGCGCTGGCCATGGTGGATCGGAGTAAAAAATGGTTTGCGCTGGATGAAATTGAAAAAGCCACTCGGCAGCTAAGGCAAGTTTCAGGTGGTGTGGATAAAAATTTAAGAGCGGAAATGGATCAGCTCAGTTTGATGTTAGCGGCTGAAAAAGGCGATTGGAATTTTGTTGGAAGGAAATTAAATGGTGGAGTAACGATTCCATTTAATCAGCGAGTCTATCTGGAAGCACGTCAGGCAGAAGAAAGCGGAAATACAACCGGAGCAAGGGTCCGATATCGCTACTTGGTCAATGGTAACAACCAATTTGAAGAAGGCATTGTGGCTGCGTCCCGATTCCTGGCTAATGACACCACCGAGCGGCTCAAAAATTTCACGTTACTGGTGGATGGCTTGGTCGCTAAACCGAACTCTGTAAAAATATTGAAGCAACATGTCCTGCAGTCAATTCAGTTGGGATTGCAGCCGGAAGCCCAAGCCTCCCTGGACAAGCTTCGTTTGCTGATGCTGCCTTCTTCCTTCCATAAATTTATCGCTGCGCATGCGGATTATTTTGGAGTGGAAGGGAAGTGAATTAGATGCAATTTGTTATTGCCGAGCCCAAATTATTGAGGCATCTTTGTGGGCCAAATGATTGTCAAGTCGATTTAAGCTTTTGCCATGGAATTAAAATTCGTTCCCCTCAACGCGGTTCACGAAAAACTGGGCGCCAAGATGGTACCGTTTGCCGGATACAACATGCCGGTTCGCTACTCTTCGGACATCGAAGAGCACATGACCGTGCGCCAGGGCGTGGGGGTGTTTGATGTAAGTCACATGGGTGAGTTTACGGTGAAAGGCCCACAAGCGCTTGACTTGATCCAGCGGGTGACCAGCAACGATGCCTCGAAACTCGTGGACGGCCAGGCGCAATACTCTTGTTTGCCAAACGAAACGGGCGGCATTGTAGATGACCTTATCGTGTACAAAATCAAAGACGATGATTACCTGTTGGTGGTGAATGCCTCCAATATTGATAAGGACTGGAACTGGATTTCGAAGTTCAACATGAAAAACGCCGAGATGAAAAACATCTCGGATGATATTTGTCTATTTGCCGTGCAGGGCCCCAAAGCAATGGGCGTGTTGCAGAAATTAACAAAGACGGATTTGTCGGCTGTTCCGTACTATCACTTCGCCATCGGCGAATTTGCTGGAGTGAAAGAGGTGATGATGAGCAACACGGGCTACACCGGCGCCGGAGGGTTTGAAATTTATGTGGACAAGGGTTCCGCAGAAAAAGTATGGAACGCCATTTTCGAAGCAGGCAAAGAGGTAAACATAAAACCGATTGGTTTGGGTGCGCGCGATACGCTTCGCCTGGAGATGGGTTTCTGTTTGTATGGCAATGATATTGACGACGCCACTTCCCCCTTGGAAGGGGGCTTGGGATGGATTACCAAATTCACCAAAGAATTCACTAACTCAGCCTACCTTAAAGCACAGAAGCAAGCGGGTGTAACACGAAAACTCGTTGGCTTCAAGATGATCGACAAAGGCATTCCGCGCCATGATTACCCTATCAAAGATGCAGCTGGAAAGGTAATTGGTAAAGTGACCTCGGGAACTCAATCACCCTTGCTAAGTGTAGGTATCGGTTTGGGGTATGTGACCAGTGAGCATGCGACGGTTGGTTCCGAAATTTTTATTGAGGTGAGAGGGAAGGCGTTGAGGGCCGTGGTAAGTAAGATGCCATTAATTAATTGATTCGTTTGTTCGGTGATGTACCGTTGAACCCTCTTCATGACCGAATCATTGAATTTACTACTTTAACGAATCATCATGAAAACCATTGACGTCTGCCTCAGTCCCGAATTAATGCATCTTTACGATCTCAACGATCGTACCGTTGTCGTGGTGGATATTCTTCGTGCCACGTCGTGCATGGTCACGGCTTTTGCCCATGGTGTGGAAAGCATTACACCGGTAGCCAACCTGGACGAATGTTTGAAGTTGAAGACCAAAGGCTATGTGACTTCGGGCGAACGCGACGGCAAAAAAGTGGAAGGATTTGATAAGGGGAATTCTCCCTTTGAATACATCGGTGAAGAAGTGCGTGGCTTGAAACTTGCTTTCACGACCACCAATGGTACACAGGCCATTGACAAAGCGAAGAGTGCAAAAGAAGTTATCATCGGTTCGTTTTTGAATTTAACTTCGGTTGTCCGCTACTTATTACTTGGTGAAAATAATGTTCTCATCGTCTGTGCCGGCTGGAAGGGCCGGGTGAATCTGGAGGACACCTTGTTTGCCGGAGCGGTGGTGGAAAAATTGAAAGACTATCTTGGTCCCGATTGTGATGCGCCTTTGGCAGCACAGCATTTATACAATGTGGCTAAGGATGATATGATAAAATTTTTGGAGGCTTCTTCCCACGTCAAACGGTTGAATCGACTGAACATCCACAAGGATATTGAGTTTTGTGTAACTCCTGATTTATATAAAGTGTTGCCGCGGTTGCGGAAGGGAGTGTTGATCGCCTGAACTTTGTTCGCTCTGATAAATAATTGAGATAATTTTATCGTTAAGAGATGCCGAAGAAATATAGGGTCTTAGGGATCCTCTCCCTTCTTTCTGTTATTACTTTTTTAGATCGCAATGCCATTTCCATAGCGGCCGTTCGCCTTACCGAAGAACTTTCGCTGAGCAATGAACAATTCGGATGGATCGCCAGCGCGTTTGCCGTTTCCTACGGAATTTTTGAGATCCCCACGGGCTTGTGGGGTGACCGATTCGGAGAAAAGAAAGTCCTTGCTCGGATTGTATTGTGGTGGTCGTTGTTCACGGCCTTTACCGGAGTGGTCACCGGCTTTGCTTCGCTGCTGGTGGTGCGCTTTCTTTTTGGTGCTGGCGAGGCCGGTGCTTATCCAAATTTGGCCATTGCGGTAAGAAAATGGTTTGACGCCAAAGAATTGGGGCGCGCTCAGGCGTTTATCTGGATGGCAAGCCGGATGGGGGGAGCCATCACTCCTTTTGTTGTGGTGCCATTGCAAATTCATTTTGGGTGGCGCGTTACTTTCTATGGACTGGGAGCCATTGGTCTGATTTGGGTTTTGGTTTGGTGGCTGTTTTATAAAGAACCAAATGAAGAAAGGCCATTGAATTTACCCCTTGAAAGCATGTCGTGGAAGGAAATAGGAGCCAAACGGAATTTCTGGTTGTTGCTGGTAATTTATTATTGTTATGCCAGTGGTGTGTTCTTTTTTATTTCGTGGTTACCAAAATATTTACACAACGGGCTGGGAATTTCTGAACAAAATCTGACGTACTCGGCTTCGCTGCCGTTTTTGTTGGCTGCCGCCGGATGTTGGTTTGGCGGATCGATCAGCGATGCCCTGGTTAAAAAATTAGGAATGGACTGGGGTAGGAGAATCGTGCCGATGATTGGCCTGGGCCTTTCTGGAGTAGTCATGATTGGTGCCACAATGACTACCAATGCAGCGCTTGCCGTGATCTTACTGGCGCTGGGTCTGGCCCTTATGGATTTAACGGCGCCCGTGGCATGGGCTATTGCCATTGGGATGGCGGGAAAAAACAGTGGGGCAGTGACGGGGGCAATGAACACCGCCGGGTTATTGGCAGGGGCCATCACGAGCGTGGCGGTAGGTTATGTTATTGCCGCCACCGGCAGCTACCAGGTACCGGTAGTCATCATTGGGCTGTTACTGGTGTCCGGTTCGGCGGTTTGTTGGTTGCTACGAGTAGAGCAATAAATTCATTTTTTCTCAAACACGACCTTACCGCCAACGACGGTGTTTAATACGCTGACATCACGTATTTTTTCCGGCGCGATGGTGAAAATGTTTTTATTCAGCACCACGAAATCAGCAAGTTTTCCTTTTTCCAAAGAACCTTTTATTTTCTCATCGAAGGAGGAATAAGCAGCGTCAACCGTGTAGGCTTTCAGCGCTTGCTCAACAGAAATTTTTTGTTCGGGGAACCAGCCATTCGGATTCTTGTCGTCCAATGTTCTTCTGGTCACGGCCGCATAAATTCCTTCCAGCGGAGTAGCCGGTGCAACCGGCCAATCGCTGCCAAAAACAACCTTTGCTTTGGCATCGATCAGTGAACGAAAAGCATACGTTGTTTTGCTGCGCTCATGCCCAATCACTTTTTCCGCCCAACGACCGTCATCAATGGCATGATAGGGTTGCATGCTGGCGATGACTTTCAATTCGGCAAACCGTGGAATGTCAGAAGGCTGAATATGTTGGACATGCTCGATGCGGAAGCGCCGGTCCCGGGGTCCGTTCTCCTTTTCTACGCGTTCGAAAATATTCAAAAGTGTGTGGATGGCTTTGTCACCAATGGCATGGATCATCACCTGAAGCCCGGCCGAGTCAGCTGATTTTGTCCATTGGTACAATTTTTCTGGAGGCGTGATAAAAAATCCTGAATCTTTTGGCGCGTCAGTAAAAGGTTTGAAGAAGGCAGCGGTATGAGATCCAAGAGCGCCATCGGTAAATGCTTTGAGGCAACCTATTTTCAACCATTTGTCGCCACCTCCATCGTTATCAATTTTTGATTTTAATTCCTTCCATTCGTTGAGCATTCGTGCCGCATAGATCCGTGTAATCAATTTATTGGCGGCGTGCGCTCTCTCGAATGTAGAATTATAACCATACATGCTGTGGGCGCTGGTTACCCCTTGGGCGGCCACATAATTCATAGCCGCTTCCAGTGCGCGGTCTTCGGCTTCTAGGGAAGACGCCGGAACTACTTTATCTACCAGCTCTTTTGCATTGTCCTTCAGCACGCCGGTGACTCTCCCATCTTTATCGCGAACGATGGTACCACCGGCAACATCCTTCACCTTGTCATTGATATGGGCCGCTTTCAGCGCTGCCGTGTTAGCTAAAGACATATGTCCATCGAGACGGGAAATCCAGACCGGATTGTTGGGTGTGACAGCATCAATCCAATTCCGATCAGGCAGCTCGCCTCCCCAGTTTTCATGATCCCATATGCCACCGATAATCCAGGTGCTTGGCTTAATGGTTTTCGCAAAATCGCCGATGCGGCGAATAAATTCTTCTTTTGTTTTTGCATCGCGTAACTGCACTGACGACAAGGCGAACCCGGCTTCCACAAAATGCGTGTGCGTGTCAATGAACCCCGGAACAATCAATCGATTGCTGTCGTAGTGGGTTACATCCGTTTTATCCCCTTTCCATTTGAACACCTCGACTTCATCACCAACCGCCACAATAGAATCGCCATGGATGGCCATGGCTTCAGCCCATGGTTGCTCTGTGTTGGCCGTCCAGATTTTCCCCACGATAATTTGTTCAGCAGGTCCTTTCCTTTCCGAACAGGATAAAAGCAGAACGACGATGGTCAGTGACAAAAAATAGATCTTCATTTTAGTTTTGGATTTTGGTGGTGACGGTCATTATCTCTTGTTGTTTTCTTTTCTAAATTTTTTTGAAAGGCTTCCGAAAGATCAACCCCGGTTTGATTGGCCAGGCAAATCAATACCCAAAGAACATCGGCTATTTCATCGCCAAGGTCTTTATGCTTGTCTGATTCTTTTTCGGATTGTTCGCCATAACGTCTAGCCATGATTCGGGCCAGTTCACCGACTTCTTCGGTGAGAATAGTCATGTTGGTGAGTTCATTGAAATAGCGAACGCCATGCGTTTTGATCCAGCGATCGACTTGGGTTTGGGCTTGAAGGATTGTCATGGATAATTTTTTTGGAAAATGTACGCTAATCTGAACCCGGAATAGTTTCCGGAGTACCCATTTGATGTTGCAAATTGTTGACGATAGCTAAGATCCCAATGAGTTGATCGATAGCCAATTCCTGGTGCATAGCTGAAATCTGTTTCATTGGGAGGGCTTTCATTTATTCCATTGACTTGAACGGTACCGGTCAATACTTGAACCCCAAGTTCACCGGAAACATACAACCCTTTTTGAATTTTATTAATACTAAAGAGATAGAATTTTCCCCCGATTTGAACGGGTAACATCGAAATTTTAAAACTTAGCGACCTGGTTCCCGTTGGCGTCGAACTAGAATATTCCTTCTTGGCAAAAGAGATGTAATCCAAAGTAGAGATAAATGAAAGGTGCTTATTTATGGGAACTTCCAATCGAAGCATTCCACCAAATCCGGTGTTCGCCCCGTTCTTTAGGTTTCCATTGGGGATTCCAATTTCAGTACCAATTTGCATAGCACTCTTCTGCGCAAAAAGAATCGCAGGACAAAAATAAAGGAGTAGCACTATTTTTCTTATCAACATCAAATCTTAAAGAAAATTCCTTTCTTAAATAGAAACTGGCACATATTCCATTCCACCGCGAAAATCGCCAGAGAAGTGATTATTGCCATCATCCCCATGGGCATATTGATCAGACTCATCAATCCGTTTGTAATTGCCCCGATGTACCCGTTGAACCACCGGCTGGCTACAATTTCAATAAAGAGATAGATGAACAGCGAATTCATTCCAACGACGGTGAACAGTTGTAAATGCTTTCGATGATCTTTTATATCAATCCACCAGTAAGACAACCCCAGGCCAAGCAGGCACCACCCGCCGGAGGCCAGGACAAAGGAACTTGTAGCAATCCGCTTAATGATTGGTGTCATCGTGACATTCATTCCATATCCGATTACTACTGCAGTTAGTCCTGTCAGCACCAGCGATCTTACCTTTCCATCCTCCCGTTTTCCCGACAATAATAATTTTCCTGCAAGTACACCCCAAATTGTATGCGCTGCGGTGGGAATGCAATTGATGGCCACCCAGCCCCCCTGATTTATTTTATTCATCAGAATCAGATCAACATAGTTTCCAAAATTATGTTGGTCGGTGAAGGGATGATCAAATCCGGGCACGTTAGTAAATCGATAGAGTATTTCAGTAAGGGCAAGCAAGCCAATGCTGAAAATTAGTTGAGCTGAATAAGACCAACGAAAAATCAGAAAAGCCACCAGCGTAGTAAATGACAATTGGGTGAGCACATCCCACAATTCAAACGAAAGACCTTTTGGGCGAACGGCATAGTCCAATACACCCCAAAAGAACAACCACCCTGACCGCTTGAGTGTTTTGAAAAAAGAGTGAGTCCAGGTCATTCCATTTTGTATTTGACGGTCAAGGGAATATGCCATGGCTGTCCCTGCCATAAACATGAAACCGGGTTGAATCAAATCCCAGAAGCGCAGTCCATTCCATGGATGGTGAAAGAACTGTAAGAAGAATCCGTTCAGAACGTTCCCCTGACTTAGTTCGAAAAGATGATCGAAGAGTTGTGTACTCTCAAGCATTAGTAAAACCATGATCAGGCCTCGCATAAAATCCAGGGAGAGTAATCGTTGGGGGTTACTTGGGAGCGCCATGAGATTATTTTTTTTCGAGCTCTTCAAAATCAATGTTCATCACCTCAAATTTCTCCCATCCAATAAAATCAAAATGCCACCATTCTGCTTCATACACCCGGAATCCGTTTCGTTCCATGACGGCGATAAGCGTTTCACGATTTTTTCTGATCACCGGATCTTCTACTGGAGTGGATGGCCATGATTCTTTGACGGGTGAGTCATATTGGGTAGGCATTTTTAATTCTTCCTTGGTTTTAAGATCGATGATCGTCATATCCAAGGCACAACCCCGATTGTGCTTCGAACCCTTGTATGGGCTGGCGACATAGGTCGTGTCGCCCTTCATCATCTCGAAAAATTTGATGGTGGCCGAATACGGCCGGTAAGCATCGTAGATTTTAATGCCATAGCCGAGTTGATTGAAATCAGCCTGCGCTTTTTTCAATGCCTCGGCGACTGGTTTTCTTGCGTAAGCCCTGGCAAGATGGTAAACTTTAGCTCTTGTAAAATTATTTTTGGTGGCGTACCGAATATCCAGTACCATCCCCGGAATAACATTTTTCAATTCGACCAGTTCCTTTTCTGGATTGGTTTTAATGGAGGCCTCATATTCGTTCAACGTAGTGGCATGCAAGCCATACTTGTTCTGAGCTGGCGAATAATAGGAAAACAAGATCAAAGGGAGAAGAAGTCTAACGTTCATAATCGTTTTCTTGAACCACCAATTTACCAATACTTCTTAAATTATGGTTTCACTCAATTCAATCCATCGGTGAGCCTGAAGTTTTGTTGATAAAAAGATTACACAGCTGCTTTCATTTTTCATTCTGGTTTTATTAGCTTTAGGTGATTGAAGGAATGACGCGAAGAAACGTTAACACTTACCGGGTTTTATAAATCACAGTAAGGGACGTGTCTTCGCGATTTTTTTTAACCTTTTATTAGCCTATGTCCAAAAGCAAAAAAGAGAAAGACAAAAAGATCTTCGTACTCGACACCTCGGTCATCATCTTCGAACACAACAGCATTCTTAACTTTGACGAACACGATATCGGCATACCGATTACCGTGCTGGAGGAGCTCGACAACTTTAAAAAAGGAAATGACACCAAAAATTTTGAAGCACGCGAATTCATTCGTCTGATCGACAAATTGGCTAAGAACCAAATGCTTCATCATTGGAATCCCATCAATGGAAAAGGCAAGGGCAATTTCAGAGTGGTGATGGATACGGGAGGCACTGAACAGACCGATGCCAATAAAGTCTTCAATGAAGACAAAGCTGATCACCGCATTTTGAATGCAGCGCTTTTGTTGCAAAAGGAAGAAAGGGGAAAGAAAGTGATCTTGGTGAGCAAGGATATAAATCTTCGGCTTAAAGCAAAGGCGCTAGGCCTGAATGCAGAGGATTATACGACAGGAAAAGTTCAAAACATCAGTTCCCTTCATACCGGCCGGACGATTATTGACAATGCGGATTCGGATGCCATCGACTTGATTTATGAGAAAGGCTATTGTCCTCCCCATGAGGTGCTCGGAAAGGAGAAGCCGATGAAGAACCACTACTACATTTTGCGTAGCGGAAAGAAATCAGTGTTAGCGTTTTATAATTCAGCCAACGGCATGGTGGAACAGGTGGAGAAGCGCAATGCGTATGGGATTAAGCCACGCAATGCCGAACAAGCTTTTGCTATTCATGCCGTGTTGAAACCGGAAATAAAATTGGTTTCGATGCAAGGGGTGGCGGGGACGGGAAAAACGTTAATTGCCTTAGCGGCAGCATTGGAACAAAAGCGTGAGTACAAGCAAATTTATCTGGCCCGACCAATTGTTCCATTAAGCAATAAAGATATTGGCTACTTGCCAGGGGACATCAAGTCAAAATTAAATCCCTATATGGAACCCCTGTGGGACAATTTGAAATTCATTCAAAATCAGTATAGCGAGAGCGATAAGGAATATTCGAAGATCACCGAGATGGTGACCAATGAGAAATTGGTGATTACCCCATTAGCCTATATCCGGGGACGAAGTTTGTCGAATATTTGTTTTATCGTAGACGAGGCGCAAAATCTTACGCCGCACGAAGTAAAAACGATTATTACCCGGGCAGGCGAAAATACCAAGATTATATTCACCGGTGACATTCATCAGATTGACACGCCGTATTTGGATTCGCAAAGCAATGGGCTTTCCTACCTGATCGACCGATTGAAAGATCACGAACTGTATGCCCACGTTACCTTGGAGAAAGGGGAGCGAAGTGAACTTGCAAATTTGGCCAACGACTTACTATAAGTGTACGGGTGTTCATCTTACCTAAGGCCGCAAGATTTAGGGTGATTATGCTAAAAAAAGCGAGAAGAACCGCTCATTTCCGGTTTAAACGATCTATTTTTCAAGAAAAAGCCTGTAAGGTTTAGCTCCCTGGCGATGTATAGCTCATGGACTATGACAACCTGACCTCTGATCTAATATCTGATTTTGAAGCCCATCTTTAAGAACCCATTTACTTGGTGTTCCTTTGCGGCATCAAGATCAAAAACACACGAATATGTCATTGTTTAAATGGGGCTTTAAATACTTTTCACTCACCAAGCAGTTGGATTATCTGCGTGAACATGGGATCATGCTTGGATCAAGGATGCGTAACGATCGCAAAGTTTTTCTTTACATGGTGAAAAGCACTTTTGTAGAAGTGATGTACAAAAACGACAGTATTGAAAAAGAAGCCGAGCGATTGGAGGTTTTCAATAACCTGAATCACCTGAATCAATACCTCGAGAGCGAGTTTAAAGCAACCTTTTAACCGCTTTACTTTCCTAGCGCCTTTAGCATGGTATCGCCAATGAGCGCGGGGGATTCTACCACGTAAATACCGCACTCGCGCATGACTTTCATTTTGGCTTCAGCCGTGTCTTCGGCCCCACCAATGATGGCACCCGCGTGGCCCATCCGTCTGCCGGGAGGTGCCGTTTGGCCAGCAATAAATCCAACGACGGGCTTCTTATTTCCATTTTCTTTAATCCACCGTGCCGCCACTGGCTCGTAGCTTCCTCCGATTTCTCCAATCATCACGATACCTTCTGTTTCAGGATCATTCATGAGCAGTTCGACCGCCTCTTTGGTCGTTGTGCCAATGATTGGATCGCCGCCAATGCCGATAGCGGTGGTGATGCCTAATCCTGCCTTAACAATTTGATCGGCCGCTTCATAGGTAAGTGTACCGGATTTAGAAACGATTCCAATTTTCCCTTTCTTGAAAACAAAGCCGGGCATGATACCGACTTTGGCCTCCCCCGGAGTAATTACCCCCGGGCAGTTGGGGCCGATCAGCGTGGCATGATGATCTTTTACATATTGCTTGGCGATCATCATGTCTTTTACGGGAATACCCTCTGTAATTGCCACAATAACCTTAATTCCGGCTTCTGCTGCCTCCATAATTGAGTCCGCTGCGAACGCAGGGGGAACAAAAATGATGGACACATCAGCGCCGGTTTTGACAACAGCCTCTTTTACGGTATTAAAAACAGGGCGGCCTAAATGAACCTGTCCTCCTTTGCCGGGAGTTACACCTCCGACGACATTGGTTCCATATTCAATCATTTGTCCGGCATGGAAAGATCCTTCCGATCCGGTAAAGCCCTGCACGATGACTCGTGAGTTTTTGTTGACCAATACGCTCATGATTATTAAGGTTAGAAGAACAAAATTAGGATAATTCTTCAGGCGGCCAAGAAATAAAAAAGCCCCGATTAATCAGGGCTTATCGAACTTCATAACCTGTTACTTAGATGACTTTAACTTATTCCTTAAAAGAAACTCCTCATAGG
>Ga0209067_10001266_pt1 | contig 15703 bp, 14 predicted proteins | sample ColStrG_CSR_2013_FD_187199 | JGI IMG/M metagenome (GOLD analysis project Ga0209067, IMG submission 187199) | Freshwater sediment microbial communities in response to fracking from Pennsylvania, USA - Cold Stream Run_MetaG_CSR_2013 (SPAdes)... | ecosystem: Environmental > Aquatic > Freshwater >...
TTTTATGCTTGATGTTGGCCCATTTACTGTGTCCAGCCATGGTTTGTTGGTCCTGTGGAGTGGTGATGATACGGATTGGAAGGGCGCCATTTTACCATAGTGGCCCTGCTCAAAATCCAGTCTGACGACAGATAAACGTAGTCAATTGGCAAGGAATGATTTAATTCGTCGCCATTTCATCGGCACGCAATGCCATTTCATGATGTATCCGCAGGCGCGACAGCACAACGAAACCGATAGTCAGCAACACGGTCGCCAGGCTGAAGCCAGACATACCCCATTTCACATAGGCGATGCGCATGACTTCAATTCCGGCAGCCTGCAGTCCCAACGCCAGCAGACTGATGCCGGCCGAGACTATGCCTTTGGGCAGTTCAGACGACATCAGCGTGAAACGGTACAGCACCGAATAAGACAGGCCCAGTGCAAAGGAAATCAGGCTGATGCCGGTCACGATATAGATCGGCGTATTGTCGTCGAAGACCAGTCCGGCAATGATAATCAACACGCCCAGCAGTATTGGCCAGACGCCGATCAGAACAGTGCGACCCAGAGGCCAGCGTTTTGCCACGAATGCGACGAACAGATTGCCGAGCACGATGCAGCCAAATACCGGCAATTGCCACAGGCCGTATGCCAACATGGACAAATGCATGTCGTCGACCAGGATTACCGGTGAAATCGCGATCCAGCCCACCAGCGGGATGCACAGGATGGGAATGCAGACCGCCGAAATCACAAAATGGCCGTTACTGAACAGCGCAATGTATTCATGGATGATGGTTGAAAACGGGGTTTTTTCTGAGTCCGGATCAACAGTTTCCGGCATGGTGCGCCACAGGCCGATCAAGGCGAGCAGGGCGATCACGGCAATGATTAAAAAACTGCTGCGCCATGGCGCAACCGAGATCAAGGCTGCGCCGGCCAACGGACCAATCATGGGTGCCAGCAGACCGACGTTGCCCATCAGCGCGGTGACCTGTACCGCTGTTTTTTCTTCGTACGCTTCCTGAATCACGGCATACCCCACCGAAGCAATAAAGCACAAGCCTGTGCCCTGCAAAATGCGCAATAACAGAAAGCTTTCAATCTGGTGGGCAGCGTAAGTGGCCAGACAGGTGAGGATGAAAAAGCTCGCGCCGGCGAGCATGACCGGTCGGCGTCCAGCCCGGTCTGACCAAGGTCCGGTGAGCCAGGTCAGCATGGCACCACCGAGCGTGAAGGCGGTCATCGAGACCGGCACCCAGGCATTGCCGACGCCAAATTCCTGGGTCACCAGCAGCATGGCCGGTTGCACCATATCGTTGGCGATATAGACCGCAAATTCGAATAAGACCAGAGCGATGGGGAACAGCAGGGTGGCACCGGTCAGGGTAGAGATTTTTTTAAAGTGATGCATGACAAAGCCCAAATTTCTGGTTGCACTGAGGTGCTGCGGTCAGTGAAAAAGTGGAGTGGTTACAGACAGTGAAACGATGAACGTTCGCAGCGGAGAGGGAGGGCGGATGGACAGGTACAAAGGCAGACCGGCAGGAACGAAGGCGAATACTATAGTGAGATAGCCAGATTGACAATATTAATTGACAAGAAAAAGGTGAGTATTAATACTCAGTCGAACCGGTCTTACGGATACGCATTTCTGCCTGAACGCTGGATCTCGATACCAAAATGTAGCAACTTGCCATGACCACCACGGCCACGCTGAACCCGGTCATTCCCCAGGCAACATGGGCCAGACGGGTAATTTCAATGCCGAGCGCGTAACAGGCCATGGCCAGAATCGACAGACCGGCCGCGACGATACCTTTGGCGTGCGCGGCAGACATCAGGGCAAAGCGGTACAGCACCGCCATCGACAACCCCTCGGCAAACGCGAGCAGGCTGATGCCGGCAACGATGAATATCGGCGAGTGCACCGGGATGAGTAGACCCGCGAGGACACAGAGCACGCCAGCCACCATAGGCCAGTAGCCGATCAGGATTGAACGCCCCAGTGGCCAGCGGTCAGCAATAAAAATCACCAGCACGTTGCCGACTACCAGACTGCCGAATATCGGCAATTGCCACAGGCCGTAGCCGAGCAGGCTGCAACCGAAATCCTGCACCAGCAACACCGGCGACATGGCGATCCAGCCCAGCAGCGGCATGCTGATCAGTGACGTGGCCAGGGCAGCATGGACAAAGCGGCGCTGACCGAACAGGCTGATGTAGTCATGAATGATTTGTGAGTAGGGTGGTTTGTCGGTGTGCGGGCTGACGGTTTCCGGCATCTTGTGCCACAGCCCGATGAGTGAAATCAGCGTAATGGCTGCGATAAATAAAAAGCAGCTGCGCCATGGTGCGATGCCAACCAGCGCTGCACCGGCCAGCGGTCCGGCCATCGGTGCAATCAGTGCCACGTTGGCCATTAAGGCTGTCACCTTGACGGCATTGATTTCATCAAACGTTTCCTGCACCGTTGCATAGCCGACCGAGCTGATGAAACACAATCCTATGCCCTGCAGTATGCGCAGCGCGATAAAGGATTCGATGCTGTGCACCAGATAGGTTGCGAGGCAGGTGACGAGAAAATACAGTACGCCGCCCATCAATACCGGACGTCGGCCGATACGGTCCGACAGCGGGCCGGTGAACCAGGACAGCAGCATGCCGCCGACCAGATAAGCGGTCATTGACAGCGGTACCCAGGAGGTGCCAACGTCAAATTCTTTGACCACGAAAATCATCGCAGGCTGCGCCATGTCATTGCCGATATAGACAGCAAATTCGAATAACACCAGAGCCAGGGGAAAGAGCAGCGTGTGACGGTTTAAAGTGGTGATTTTGGTGGTGAAGGGCATAAATTCCGGTGCGGTGGGCGGCCGGCAGACAGTTCCGGGCCGGCTGAATTATACATGGGGTTCAACAGCGAAATTGATGCCGTATCAGGCTGAGTGCAATCAGGCTGCTTTTTGTGCCATCGCTTCACCCAGCCGCACCAGTCCGGCGGGTTGCCAGGTCGGATTGAATGTCAGTGCGTTGTGGGGGAACAGCAAAACAACGGTCGAGCCCAGCAGGAAGCGTCCCATTTCTTCGCCTTTTTTGAGCCGGATATCCTGCGCTGCATAACCCCAGTTGCGCACTTCCCGGCTGCGCGGCGGATTGACGATGCCATGCCAGACGGTCGCCATGCTGCCGACGATCGTCGCGCCGACCAGCGTCAGCACAAACGGACCATTTTCCGATTCAAACACGCAGACCACCCGTTCATTGCGGGCAAACAAATTCGGTACGCCCTGTGCGGTGACCGGGTTCACCGAGAACAGCGTACCCGGAATATAGATCATGCGCGTCAGACGTCCGTCGCAGGGCATGTGGATGCGGTGATAGTCTTTCGGACTCAGATAGATATTGGCAAAGCTGCCGTTGGCAAACTGGTCGGCCAGTACCCGGTCGCCACCGACCAGGTCAGTGGTGCTGAAACTGTGACCTTTGGCCTGGAAAATCTGGTCTTGTGCAATCGCGCCAGACTGACTGATGGCACCATCCACCGGGCAGACATAATCGGCTGCGGCAAGTGGTCGGGCACCGGGTTTGAGCGGGCGGATGAAAAATTCATTAAAACTGGGGTAGCTGCTGATATCGGAATTCAGGGCCTCAGCCATGTTGACGTTGTATTTTTTGACAAACCAGCGTATCAGTGCGGTGGTCATGCGGCCGGCTCTGGCGTTGGCAATCAGCGCACCAAATTCGGTCAGGGCGCGTTTGGGCAGGCAGTGCTGGAAAATGATGAAGAGTGTATCGGGCACGGTAGTGGTTTGGGTCGAGGTAAAAGAATGGCGCGATTGTACCGAGGTATTGTGGTAAAGGATAGTTCAGCGGTCCGGTGTGGCTTTGGGTAGCGTATAGTCACGAATTTCGTTAAAAAACAGTCTGGTTTGGTTAAAAAGACATTGTACAAATCGCGACGCAGAAGATACTGGAATGACTCAATTTCACCTGATGAGAAAGTGCGCCTGATATGCATCGGATCTATATCCGTCTGATTGTGATGTTTGTGGTGATCGTCACCGCCGTGCTGGCTGTGTCTGGAACCTACTCGCAGCTTAAATTGAGTGATCAGCTGGAGCTGCGCGATAAACAGTTGCGTCAGAGTGTGCTGGCGAGACTGCAGATCAGTCTGCCACCGGCACTGTGGAATCTCGACAAGGCCAAGGTTGACAGTCTGATCGAAGCAGAAATGATCGCGCCTGAGGTGACCGCTGTCCGGGTTTTTGATGTCAATGTGACCAATCTGTTCAGCGGCAAAATCCGTGATGAGCACGGCAATATCGTCAACGCCGGTGCGAAACAGGGCAAAGGCGATCTGATTGCGGTGCCGCTGACTTACAGTGAATTTGATCCCGGCAATCGCGACCTGCAAAAGCTGGTAAATATTGGTCAGGTAGAAGTCACGTTCAGTCGCGATCAGATTCATTCAGCGTTGAACGCCGAGCTGACGCAGAAATTGGTTGAAGTGGTGACGCTCGACTTTATCCTGGTACTGACCCTGTCGTTCAGTCTGCGTCTGGTGTTTCATCCGCTCCGACAGTTGCGTGACAGCCTGCATAATCTGGCTGCGCATGAAAGCGATGAGGTTGAGGAACTGCCGGAAAGCCGCCGCGATGAATTCGGTGAAGTTGCTGTCGGATTCAACCGGATCCAGCGCAAAATGAAGGATACGATCAACCGGGCCAGGCAATCCGAAGTCGAAGCCAAACGCGCCAGAATGCACTCAGAAAAAAATCTGAAGAATTTGCAGCTGGCTCAGGAGTCACTGATTCAGGCTGAGCGACTTGCCTCGCTCGGTGGCCTGGTGGCTGGCGTGGCCCATGAAATTAATACGCCGGTTGGCATTACCCTGACCGGTGCATCGATACTGCAGGAAGCGACCGACCAGATCGGATTTGCCATGCGTTCCGGTAACATCAAAAAATCGCAGATCGCTGACTATCTTGATACCGCCAACGAAAGTACCCGCCTGATTATGGCCAATGCCCAGCGGGCCGCAGAACTGATCCACAGTTTCAAGCAGATCGCGGTCGACCAGACCAGCGAGGCGCGCCGGCCGTTTCGGGTCAAGGATTATATCGATGAAGTGATTATGTGCCTGCACCCACGCCTCAAAAAAACCAATGTGCAGGTCAGGGTGAATTGCGATGCCGGCATTGAACTCGACAGTTATTCCGGTTCGTTTGCACAGATACTGACCAATCTGGTGATGAATTCGCTGGTGCACGGTTATGACGTGAATGACGCCGGCTGCATCGATATTTTTGTGACCTTGCACAATGAGACACTGACGCTGGAATTCAGTGACGACGGCAAAGGGATACGTCCTGAAAATCTGGGGCGCATATTCGATCCTTTTTTTACGACGCAGCTGGGCAAGGGTGGATCCGGTCTGGGATTGAATATTGTGTTTAATCTGATTGTCAAAAAGCTGGGCGGGTCGATCAGTGTGGACAGTCGTCTGGGACAGGGCGTGCAGTTTGTGATCAGGATTCCGCGGGTCGCACCGCACTGAACCGGCAGGGTCTGATTGCAGCGGTCAACAACAGGGCACACTGCCCGACGGCTGATCAGAAACGCTTGGTCAACGCAGAACCTATCATCACCAGTACCGGCCCGCTGCAGCCGGAAATTCCCAACTTCAGGTCCGACAATGTCATGCGCATGATGCGCTGGTTCGGCAGACTGCAGTTTTCGATGACCACAACCGGCAGATCAGCCGGCCGGCCCTGTTGCAGCAGGAGTATGGCGGTCTGGATCGCCTGCTGCCCGCCCATATACTGCACCAGCGTGTCGCAATCCGGCAGCTGTGTGGTTTCAGGCAGATCCGGGGCACTGCTGGAGGTAAAGAACGCCACGCTGCGTGCATAGCCGCGTCGGGTCAGTGGCTGTTTGGCAGCGGCTGCTGCAGCAAAGGCGGTGGTAATGCCGGGAACAATGTCAAATTCGATACCCGCCTGTTCCAGCGCCGATAACTCTTCGTCCGCCCGGCCAAACAGCATCGGGTCGCCGCCCTTGAGTCGTACCACCAGCGCATGGTTACGCGCATAATCAACCAGCAGCTCATTGATGTGGGCCTGGGCCGTTGAGCGTTGACCGAAGCGTTTACCGACCGGTATTTTGAGCGCCTGCGGACACAGATCGAGGATGCCCTGGCTGACCAGTGCGTCGTACAGCACCACGTCGGCCTCGGCCAGCAGGCTCGCGCCGCGTATCGTGATCAGATCAGCGGCGCCCGGCCCTGCACCAATCAAGATGACTTTGCCCATGTTGTGCCTCAGCTGGCCGCGTTGAGTCGGATCATTCCGGCAGCAACCGTCTGATGTGTAACCTGATCGATCAGAATAAACGCTCCGGTGCTGCGCAGGTCGTTGTAGTTATCCGCAGCCAGTGGCTGCTGCACCGTGATCTTGACGCGTGCAATATCGTTGAGCTGCAACTGGGTGGCACTTCTGGTTTCCTGAGTATTGATGTCAAGCAGTGAGTCGATTTCAGTCACGCGTGCGGAAACCTGTCGTGTGGTGTGTTTGAGCAGATACTTGCGTTTGAAATCCAGCGGTTCTTCCGACAGCCAGCAGACATCGGCTTCGACCTGTTTGATCAGCGTGGCCGGCCGGTCAGCGTTGGCCAGCATGTCACCGCGTGAGATATCCAGATATTCATTGAGCAGCAGCGTGATCGACTGTCCGACGACGGCGCTGTCCAGGGATTTTCCCAGCGTCAGAATTTCTTTGACGGTGCCGGTCTGGCCGCTCGGCTGAATGACCAGTTTGTCACCGACGCTGACTTTGCCGGCTTCGATGCGTCCCATGTAGCCGCGGAAATCATTGGCTGCATGACCGTTGTGGCGTGCGACCAGCTGCACCGGAAAACGCAGCGGTTCATCGTGCGAAGCGTCATAAACCGAGAGCGACTCCAGCAGGCTGATTAAGGTCGGTCCCTGGTACCACTCGAGATGGTTGCCTTTTTCAACCACGTTGTCGCCGGCCAGCGCTGACAGTGGAATCGGCGTGATGTCGCGCAGACCGAGCTGCTGCGCAAAGCTCTGATAGGCGGCAACGATCTGGTTGTATTTGGTCTGGTCATAATTGATCAGATCCATTTTGTTGACGGCCACAATCACGTGCTCAATCTGCAGCAGATTGGCGATCGTGGAATGGCGTTTGGTCTGGATCAGCAGATCGACGGAACCATCTTCGTGGAATTTTACCTTCGAGACGTCGATCAGAATAATCACGGCATCGGCGGTTGAGGCGCCAGTCACCATGTTGCGGGTGTACTGCTCGTGGCCCGGCGTGTCGGCGATGATGAATTTGCGTTTCGGGGTGGCGAAGTAGCGGTAAGCCACGTCAATGGTAATGCCCTGTTCGCGTTCTGCTTCGAGGCCATCGGTGAGCAGCGACAGATCAATGCCATCACCGACGGTGCGTTTGTGCTTGGCGCGTGACATGGCGTCGAGCTGGTCGGCGAATATGCCTTTGCTGTCAAACAGCAGACGGCCGATCAGCGTACTTTTGCCATCATCCACCGAGCCGGCGGTGATAAAGCGCAGCAGTCCGCGTTCTCGGGTGGGTTCTTGTAATGCGGGAATGTGGGCAGCAGCATTCATCAGAAATATCCTTCTTTTTTACGTTTTTCCATCGAGGCTTCGGAAGTCTGATCATCCATGCGGGTAGCGCCGCGCTCGGTAATCTGGGTAATCGCGGTTTCGGCAATGATTTCTGCAACGGTGGCGGCGTCGGAGGCGACCGGGCAGGTGCAGGAAATATCGCCCACGGTTCGAAAGCGCACTACCTGGCTGACAACCTGCTCGCCTTCTTTGGCCGGGGTGAGCGGTGTCAGTGGCACCAGCAGGCCGTTGCGCGGAATCACCTGGCGTTCGTGAGCGAAGTAAATCGGTGGCAGGGCCAGCTGTTCCCGTTCAATGTACTGCCAGACGTCGAGTTCGGTCCAGTTGGAAATTGGGAAGACGCGGATGTTTTGCCCGGGATGCACGCAGGTGTTATACAGGTCCCACAATTCAGGGCGCTGCGCCTTCGGGTTCCACTGTCCAAATTCGTCGCGGAAGGAAAAAATTCTTTCCTTGGCACGTGCCTTTTCTTCATCGCGCCGCGCTCCGCCTATGCAGGCATCAAATTTGAATTCTTCGATTGCTTCCAGAAGCGTTACTGCCTGTGCGGCGTTGCGTGAATCGGTAGCGGGATTGCGCAGCCGCACGGTGCCGCGCTGTATCGAATCTTCAACGGAGCGCACGATCAGGCGTTCGCCGAGTTCGGCTGCGCGCCGGTCGCGAAAGGTAATGACTTCGGCAAAGTTATGGCCGGTGTCAATGTGCATCAGCGGAAACGGAAATGGTCCGGGGCGAAATGCTTTTTCTGCCAAACGCAGCAGCACGACGGAATCTTTACCGCCTGAAAATAATAAAACCGGATTGGCACATTCGGCCGCCACTTCACGCATGATGTGGATGGCTTCAGATTCAAGCCAGTCCAGATGACGGTTGCTGGCAGCATCAAAAACGGCTGACTGGGAGGATTGCGGTGAATTCATAAGTAAAACCTGGAAAGGTGTGCAAAACAGAATAGCGTGCTTGGGTTAATGATTGTTGATGCGGACCAGTTTGCCATCGACCACGTGCAGACCGCATTCCTTGCTGTCAGGGGACTCCCACCACCAGCGTCCGGCGCGGATATCTTCACCGGGTTGAATCGCGCGGGTGCAGGGAGCGCAGCCTATCGACGGATAACCGGCGTCGTGCAGTGCATTGTAGGGCACTTCATGCAGACGCAGGTAGTACCAGACATCGTGCTCGGACCAGTCGGCAATCGGATTGAATTTGGCCAGACCATGCGCCGCGTCATGTTCCTGCACGGCCAGTTCATTGCGGGTACTGGACTGACTGCGACGCTGCCCGGTCAGCCAGGCAGTTTTGCCGACCAGCGCGCGACCGAGAGGCTCGACCTTACGGATCTGGCAGCAGGTCTTGCGCAGATCAACACTGTCATAAAATCCGTTCAGACCGTTTTTTCCGACATATGCTTCTACCGCTGCCGCGTCGGGATAATACAGCTGGATCTGGTAATCGTAGCGTTGTCTGACCTGTTCCAGCACGGCCAGCGTTTCTGGCGGCAGACGGCCGGTTTCCAGAGAAAAAATCGCAATCGGAATCTGTTTTTTCAAGATCAGATCGGTGATTACCATATCTTCAGCGGCCAGGCTGGACGCAAATACGGCCGGTGAAAATTCGGTGGCGATCTGTTTCAGAATCGCTTCTGTCGCGGCGAGTCGTTCGTGAAAACCTTCAGGTGCAACCTGTGCTGCCAATGCGTAGCTCATAGGACGTGACTGGCTGTGCGTTCGGTGCGGCGAAACAGCGGCGCTTTTTCGTCGATCGAGGCCTGATAGCTGAGGCTGAAATCGGTCAATCCTTTGAGCGCATCCTGAATGCTGCGATCTGCACGTGGTGCAAAGGCATTAAAACCGACGCGCTGCATGTAAAACAGCTGGTCACGCAATACATCTCCAATGGCGCGCAGTTCGCCCTGATAGTTCAGCCGGCTGCGCAGGTTATAGGCGATGGAATAGCCGCGACCATCAGAAAATTTGGGGAAATCGACGACGATCACGGGCAGGGTTGCGATGTCGTCTTTCAGGGATTCAGCACGCTCCGAACTGGCCAGCCAGACCCCGACAGTGCCGCGTGCTGAGAGCGCATCGCGTTGTGCCAGCCAGACCGCAAGCGGGACGATCTGGTTCCCGGATGGTACGTTGACGGTGCCAGCATGCTGATCTTCATTCAGCCGCAACACAGTCCAGTCATCGGCAACGATTTTGCCGTCTTTGATTATCTCAGACATATTCATCCTCATTTTTCACCACCGAGGTATTAATCGGTGTTGCATATACAAATTCTTTAAATGGATTGATGCCGAGGCGCTGCACAGTATCAATGAATTTTTCATCTTCAAAACGCAGATCCAGATAGACCTTGATCAGACGCTCGATCACTTCCGGCATCTGCGCTGCGGCAAATGAAGGACCGATGATTTTTCCGATTGCAGCGTTAATGCCCTGCGCGCCGCCAAGTGAAACCTGGTACCACTCGCTGCCATCCTTATCCACGCCCAGAATGCCGATGTTGCCGACATGATGGTGACCGCAGGCGTTGATGCAGCCGGAAATGTTCAGCTCGAGTTCGCCGATGTCGTGCAGATAATCGAGATTATTGAATCGCTCTGTAATTTCGAGAGCGATCGGAATCGATTTGGCATTCGCCAGCGAACAGAAATCGCCGCCCGGGCAGCAGATCAGATCGGTCAGCAGGCCGATATTCGGTGTTGCCAGTCCCTGCGCCTTGGCTTTTTCCCACAGGCTGTACAGATCTGCCAGTTGCACGTCGGCCAGTACCAGATTCTGTTCATGGGTGATGCGCAATTCGCCAAAGCTGAACTGATCAGCCAGATCGGCAATCCATTCCATCTGTTCGGTGGTGGCGTCGCCCGGTGGGACGCCGGGCTTTTTCAGTGACAGTACGACACTGCGGTAACCCTGCACCTGATGCGGTTTGACGTTGCGTTTAACCCAGTTTGCAAAGGCCTTGTTCTGACCCAGGTGCGCAGAAAATTCGGCGTCCTGGTCAGGCTGAGTCTGGTAGTCGGGACGGGTGAAGTAGCTGGCGATGCGTCTGAATTCGGCCTCAGTGACCGTGGCAGGTCCGTCTTTCAGGTCAGCCCATTCGGCCTCGACCTGACGGGCGAATTCTTCTGCCCCCAGCGCCTTGACCAGAATTTTGATGCGTGCCTTGTACTTGTTGTCGCGTCGTCCAAACTCGTTATAAATGCGCAGAATCGCTTCCAGATACGTGATGACGTGCTGCCAGGGCAGAAATTCCCGGATGACGCTGCCCAGTATCGGGGTGCGACCCATGCCGCCGCCAACCATGACCTGAAAGCCGATTTCACCTGACTGGTTTTGCACCACGGTCAGGCCAATGTCGTGCGCCGCGATGATGGCGCGGTCTTCTCTGGAGCCGTTGATGGCAATTTTGAATTTGCGCGGCAGGTAAGCGAATTCCGGATGGAATGTGGTCCACTGGCGCAGAATTTCTGCGTACGGACGGGTGTCGATGAGTTCATCGGCCGCAACGCCAGCGTATTCATCGGACGTGATATTACGCATGCAGTTGCCTGAAGTCTGGATCGCATGCATTTCCACGTTTGCTAGGTGCTCCAGAATTTCCGGTGTCTGTTCCAGGTTGATCCAGTTGAACTGAATGTTTTGACGTGTCGTGAAGTGGCCGTAGCCCCGGTCGTAGTGTTTGGCGATATGGGCAAAGGTGCGCATCTGGGCGCTCGACAGCATGCCGTACGGCACAGCGATGCGTAACATATAGGCGTGGCGCTGCATGTACAGTCCGTTTTGCAGACGCAACGGCAGAAACTCTTCTTCAGTCAGTTCATCGGCCAGGCGGCGGCGCACCTGGTCGCGGTACTGAGCAATCCGCTCCTTGATGATCTGGTGGTCGTACTGGTCATAACGGTACATAAATATCCTTACGTCAAACGCAAAATAAGTGACTGAGCCGTCACTTTGCGAAATATATTTTCACAAAATGACTTTTCATTCGAACAAGTGGCTTAAAAAATTAGTTTGGCCGCAACTAAAGTGAGTGTCGAAGCCAGCAGGTAACGCAATATCCGTTCCGGTACGGCTTTGGCTGCCATCGATCCCAGAATAATGCCAGGGATGGAACCAACCAGCAGAGTGCCGAGCAACAGCCAGTTGATCGAACCCAGCCACCAGTGCCCGATGGCGGCAATCGCGGTCAGCGGCACTGCGTAGGCAATATCGGTTCCGGCGATTTCTGCCGGCTTCAGATGCGGATACAGCAATACAATCAGGGTGGCACCGATCGCACCGGCACCAATCGAGGACACGGTAACCAAGACGCCCAGCAGCGCACCACACAGAATGGTCGCGATCTGCAGGGTGGTGCCGTGCAGCTGCTTGTCAGGGTGACGGCTGAGCCATTCCAGCATGCTGCGTTTAAACAGCAGGGCAATGACCGTCAGCAGCACGGATGCCGCAATCGTGTAGCGTATAATCTGCCCGATTTCGGCATTCAGCGCGCCGTAATGTTTCAGGCACAGCGTTGCGAACAGGGCAGCGGGTAATGCGCCCAGGCTTAAATGGCGCACGATATGCCAGTTCACCGTGCCGCGCATTCTGTGGGTGAAAGTGCCGGCTGTTTTGGTCAGGGAGGCGAAGGCAAGGTCGGTACCCACGGCAACGGTAGGAGAGACGCCAAACAGCAGCGTCAGCAGCGGTGTCATCAGCGAGCCACCACCGACCCCGGTCAATCCGACCAGAAGCCCCACCACGAACCCCGAAATCACATAAGATAAAGTCATAAAGCCTCTCACAATATTGCGTAATCGTAATAAACTATCGCTTTATTCCAAACGACTTAGTATTTATTTGCTTATATGTCGATTTGGTATATATAAGCTTATTGGATGCATAAGGCCGTTTCGAAGTGCGACAAATAATGACAGGAAGCACCCGGCGGGAAAGCGGGGAGCTTAATCGCTTAAAGGCATCAGGGAAGCTATGAATTTACATCAGTTGCGCTTTGTCCGTGAAGCAGTTCGTCAGAATTTCAACCTGACCGAGGCGGCCAAGGCTTTATTTACTTCACAGCCGGGCGTCTCAAAAGCCATTATCGAACTCGAAGAAGAGCTGGGGGTCGATATTTTTACCCGTCACGGCAAGCGGATACGCGGATTGACCGAGCCAGGCCGCGCAGTATTGAAATCGGTCGAGCTGATCATGCAGGAAATTGAGGGCTTGAAGCAGATCGGTCGCGAATTTGCCGCCCAGGACAGTGGCAGCCTGACGATAGCCACCACCCATACCCAGGCACGTTATTCGCTGCCGCCAGTGGTGCAGGCATTTATGCAGAAATATCCCAAGGTGCGACTTTCACTGTTGCAGGGCAACCCGAAGCAGGTGGCCGAGATGGTGCAGCGCGATCAGGCTGATCTGGCCATTGCCACTGAGTCTATCGCCGGCATTGATGGTCTGATCACCATGCCGTGCTATCAGTGGGAACACGTTGTGGTTGTGCCGCCCGAACACCCGCTGCTGAAACTGAAAGTGGTGAGCCTGGAAGAAATCGCCAAATATCCGTTAATTACCTATGACAGCGCGTTTGCAGGACGAAATAAAATCGACCATGCCTTTGCCCTGCGGCAGATCAAGCCCGATATCCTGCTCGAAGCCATTGATGCCGATGTTATCAAGACCTATGTGGAACTGGGCATGGGCGTAGGTATCATTGCTGGCATGGCGTTTGATGCGGAACGCGATAAAAATCTGCGTTCTATAGCGGTAGGCAATTTGTTCGGAATGAATATTTCGCGCATTGCGTTAAAGCAGGGCGCGTATCTGCGCAGCTATGTCTATACCTTTATTGAACTGCTGGCGCCTACTCTGAATCGCAAACTGATAGACCAGGTTTTGCAGGGCAGTAAAGATAATTACGAACTTTGAAAATGAATACCAATTTAATCGACTACTATGCGCAACGCTCAGCGCACTATGAAGACATTTACCAGCGACCCGAACGCCAGGCTGACCTGTTCGATCTGACTGATCATCTGCAAACCTGGCTGGATGGAAAAAATGTGTTGGAAGTGGCCTGTGGAACCGGCTACTGGACTGAGCGCTATGCGCAGTTTGCCGTTCGTGTGGTGGCCACCGATATCAATCTGGTGATGCTGGAACTGGCCGGTAAAAAGCCTGCATTGCATGGGCGGGTTGAGCTCAAACTGGCCGACGCATTCGATTTGCCCGAGGGACAATTCGATGCCTGCGTGGCCGGCTTCTGGTGGTCGCATGTGAAACGTTCGGAGCAGTCAGCGTTTCTCGAGGGACTGCAAAAAACCTGTGGCGCCGGCGCATTGCTGGTAATGTTTGATAACTGCCAGGTTGAAGGAGACAGCCTGCCAATCGCCCGCACCGATCTTGAGGGAAATACCTTCCAGATTCGTCGATTGCCAGATGGCAGCCGGCACGAAGTCATCAAAAATTTTCCAACCGACAGTGCCCTGCGCAAAAAACTGACTGGATATGCGCGCGATATCCGCATCATCCGCAATCAGCATTTTTGGATGCTCACCTGTGTTTTACGTTAGCGATCAGGCTGGCACCGCGCAACCAGTTTTTCGGACTTAATTAATACTGAGCACACTATGAAATTAGCCACTTTAAAAGATGGAAGCCGCGACGGACAGTTAATCATCGTCGCACGCGATCTGAAAACGGCGGTCATTGCTGATCACATCGCGCCGACCATGCAGGATCTGCTGGACAGCTGGGATTTTATGCAGCCGCAATGCGAAGACCTGTACGTGCAGCTGAATCATGGCCGCGCACCTTATAGCTTTGAGTTCGATCCGAAAAACTGTATGGCACCGTTGCCACGCGCTTATCAGTTTGTCGATGCGTCAGCCTACCTGGATTATGTTGATTTGATCAGCCGTTCGCGCGGTCATGAGATACCGGAATTATTCCATTCCCAACCGCTGCTGCATCAGGCCGCATCCGATGATTTCATTGGCGCATGTGATCCGGTGCTGGTGGACAGTGAGAATCGGGAAATCGATTTTGAAAGTGAAATCGCGGTGATCACCGGTGATCTGGCCTCCAGCTCAAAACCGGAACAGGCGCGAGATCAGATACGACTGATTATGTTGGCCAACGATGTCTCTCTGCGTGCGTTGATCGTGGATGATATGATCCGCGGACTTGGTTTTATGCACTCCAAGGCAGTCACCAGTTTTTCACCGGTAGCGGTAACGCCGGATGAACTGGGTGAGGCCTGGGGCAGGGGGAAAGTGCATTTGCCTTTGCGCAGCAGTGTGAATGGCAGGTTGATTGCACAGCCGGATGCGGGCGTGGATATGACGTTCAGTTTTTTTCAACTCATTGCGAGTTTGACCCAAACCCGCAATCTTAAAGCCGGTACGATAGTCGGATCCGGAACGGTATTTAACAAAGATACCAGCAAAGCCTGCAGCAGTATTTACGGTATTCGTGCCGCCGAGCAGCTGGCCGGCGATGAAGTGACTACGCCATACCTGAAGTTTGGCGACCAGATTAAAATCGAGATGATGGACAAACAGGGCAAGTCTATTTTTGGCGCGATCGATCAGCAGATAAATCAACGTGGTTAAACTGCCATCAAATTGCGTGTTTTGCATGTTGATGGTGGGGCGTCTGTGCTATTTATGATGACTGGTCCGGTTAAAGGTGAACAAGTTTGTTTTGCATCAAATTATGAGGGGCGGGTAGCAGAGCTATACTTTCAGTTGAAAAATTACACCAACACGGAGACGTCATGATTGAAATTGAATCGAATTCAGAAGAAAGCCGTTTGTTTCCTCCTTCCGCTGCTTTCCAGGCTCAGGCCAATGTATCGGGAATGCCAGCCTACCAGGCCTTATGTGATGCTGCCAAAGCCGATGAGCAGGTATTCTGGAGCAGACTGGCGCGTGAGCAGCTGCAGTGGCATAAGCCGTTCACCAAAGGCCTGGATGAATCGAATGCCCCGTTCTATACCTGGTTTGCGGACGGTGAACTGAATGTCTCGTATAACTGTCTGGATGTGCAT
>Ga0209067_10001268_pt1 | contig 15698 bp, 11 predicted proteins | sample ColStrG_CSR_2013_FD_187199 | JGI IMG/M metagenome (GOLD analysis project Ga0209067, IMG submission 187199) | Freshwater sediment microbial communities in response to fracking from Pennsylvania, USA - Cold Stream Run_MetaG_CSR_2013 (SPAdes)... | ecosystem: Environmental > Aquatic > Freshwater >...
GGTGGGGCTGGCGGCAACATCGGCGTCGTGGAAGCGACCTGGCCCAGGTTCCGCGGCGTCACGTGTGCTGCGGCGTCTGGGGCGACTTCGAAGGTCGCGCCGATCTTCTCCAGCAGCTTGCTTTGCGCCTCCAGGGTGGCGCGCAACTGCTCAATCTGCTTCTGCTGCTCATCGAGTTGAGTTTTCAAGCGGCGTAATTCCGCCGAAGAATCGGCGGCGGCATTGGCGGATGCTGACACCGGTGGGTCGGCCGCCCAAGCCGTGTTCATTGTGGCGACGGCCACACAAGACAGGACGAAGCCTGCTCTTCTCGCTCTGTACATTCGGCAATCCTTCCTTCCATTAGGTTTCATGATGCGTTTGAATATACGGTTTGGCACCTGGCTCCCCGGCAGACTTTCACGGTGCGGCAAAGTCCCCGGCGGGCTAGTACGCCCACAAGAGGTGGTTTGGCACACTTCGGTTCGAATAAAACTAGGGAAGCCAAAGGTTGAGGTTACGGGACGCGTGTCAATATACGATGACTAAACGGTTAAAAGTCTCCAACTTGAGCTGAAAACCTGGGCAGGGAAATGCGGAACTCGGTGCCTTGGCCAAGCTGGCTTTCGACGGCCACGGCGCCATTCATCTGCTCGACTGCATGCTTAACAATCGAAAGGCCCAAACCGGTTCCTCCCACCTGGCGGGAACGGGCCTTGTCCACCCGGTAAAAGCGCTCGAAAATCCGCGACAGATCTTCGGTGGGGATGCCCAGCCCGGTGTCGGAGATCCGAATCTCGATTAGTTCGCCGGGCAGCTCCGAAACGGATACTCCAACGTCCCCGCCCTCTTTATTGAATTTGACGGCGTTATCGATCAGATTGAGCAGGGCTTGTTCGAATCGGATGCCATATCCGAGAACAAAAAGATCGGGAATGGAGTCCGTGGTGAGATTCACATGCATCAGGCTGGCGGCAGGTTCAATGGCACGGACCGCGTTGCCGATGGCTTGCCTGAGCGAGATAGGGCGAGCCCCGGCGCCCGGGCGCCCGTCCTCGATCTCCGACAACGTCAGCAGGTCCGCGGCGATATTGTTCAGCCGCACACCGTTGGCTTGGATGATCTCAACGAATCTCCGCCGGTTCGCGTGATCTTCGAGACCGCCGTCGAGCAGGGTTTCGGCGTAGCCGGTGATGGTGGCGAGCGGCGTTCGAAATTCGTGCGAGACATTGGCCACGAAGTCGCGTTTCGCCCGTTCCAGCCGCTCGATGGGGGTCACGTCATGAAGGATGGCGATAGCGCCGCGCCACGAGTTATTGGTGCTGCTGGAGAGCGGCGCCGCGTAGACGTCAAAGGTGAGCCCTCCAGGCGAGAACGGCTGCAATCGTTTGCGGACCATTTCGCCCGAGTCGACTACCTGTTTGACCACTTGATTCAGCCCAGGGTCGCGGACGACCCGAATGAGAGGTACGCCCTCGATGTTGGACTGGCTGCCCACCGCGCGCACGAACGCATCGTTGCAGAACGTCACGTTGAGCCGGGCATCGACAGCCAGAACGGCGTCTGTCATGCTGGCTAGAATGGCTTCCCGCCGCATCAGTTCCGTACTGAGCTGATTGACCAGTTCCCCGACCTGGGGAGCAATCCCGGATAACGAATGCACCAACTCTCCCAGTTCGTCGTCGCCACCTTTTAGTTTTGGAGGCGTGCTGGTCAGATCCAGCAACCGGTTGACGAATCCAGTCAGGCTCTTGATCCGCCGGGCCAATGACCAGGACCAGAGGCCGGCGATCGAGATGCCGGAAAGCGCCGCAGCCAGGGAAAGCCAACGAACCCAGGATACCGCTCCGAACGCATAGACCAGCACAACCTGCGGAAGGACTATGGCGGTCGCCACCGCTAAGGCTCTGCGGGAGATCGAGTACTGCATGGTCGGATTGCCCCAATGTTAGCACGCGAAACGGGCGCCGGCCCGGCACGCGGACGCTCCGTTACGCCGAGGCCGCGGGCGCTCCCAAGTGGGCTTCCGCTTCCGCGAGAGACGGGTAGATTACCAGGAGGCTTTCCACGCCGGCTACCCTGAACAGCGTCTTCAAACGGTCGGACACATTGGCTAAGGCGTACCTTCGGTTATGCCGTTGGCAGGAGACATGTAGGCCCAGGATCGAACCGAGCGACGCGGAATCCATGTAAGGCACATCCGCCAGATCGATGATCGTTGCCGGTGCAGGATCGGTCCGAACGATTTCCTGAAATTCAAAGACACCCGCTAGAGTAAACGGTCCGGCCAGCTTGAGGATCTGTATTTCAGGCACGTTTGCGGAGCGTCTTTCGATGGTGAATTCGGGCATCGAGCACAGTGTACTATGACCAAATTACAGACACGTTACGACGTTCCTGGCAGGCGGGATTCCGGAACCTCGGTACCGTTCTCGCGGCCCGAGCGAGCGAATCGTAACGACGGTGCGGCGGATCGTGGCAACCGTGGCGGAAGTGCCGTGTTTATTGGCCCGCGCGGCCCGCATCCGCGCGACGCAAGCGCTTCGGGGAGGTGCACCGTTACTTTGATTTCGATCTCTCGATCTCGCGGTACCGCACCAGCGCTTTCGCCTGCTCGCCCACCCTCCCCAGATCCCTGTATGCGTTGGCGACGGCCAGGTGCGCCGCGCTGTTGCCGGGCTCCAGGCTCGCCGCCCTCTCTAGATACGGCAATGCGTCCCCGGCCTTGCCCTCCTCAAGAAGCACCGTCCCCAACTGGTAGTGGGCCGCCGCGAGCGACGCGTCCAACGCCACCGCCTTCCTGAGCAGTTCGACCGCGCGGGCTTCCGATGCGGCGTCCGGATGCGATCCCGGATCCGTCAGCAGTTCCGCAAACGCTGCGTACAGTCTGGCGTATCCGGGGAACGATGCTATCCCCTGTTGGAAGGTCGCCGCCGCCTCGGGATACCGGAACAACAGGCGCTGGGCGGTGCCCAGCCGCTGCCATGCTTCCGGGTCGGTAGGATCTAGTTTGGTTGCGCGCGCGAAGGCTTCGAGCCCGGCCTTAAGGTCGCCCCGTTCTGTTTCCACCATCCCCTTCACCTTCCAGGCCTGCGCGTCGCCGGGCGCCAGTTCCAGTGCCTTGTCTACCGCGCCGGAAGCCGCGCGGAAATTTCGTTCCGCCAACAGAAGCTGGGCGGCGCCGGTGTACGACGTCGCGTCGCCGGGCGCAATCTCGATCGCTTGCCGCATGGCAGCCAGCGCTTCGTCGGGGCGGTTTTGACGGTGGTGGCACCAGGCCAACAGCCGGAAGACATTGGCATCGCGGATCGCTTCGCGCGTCATCTGCTCCAGCAGCGCCTGGCTCGCCGAGAAATGGCCTGCCCGATACTGAGCGAATGCCGCGTCATACCTGGTTTTCACGCCTATCGCCGCCAGCAGGGACTTAGCCTCCTTGTGGTCCGGCTTTTGCTTCAGGATGCGCTCCAGATTCGTCCTGGCCGCATCCAGCTTGTCCAACCGGAACAGGTTGAAGGCCAGGTTGTAGCGTGTGTTGGTCTCCCCAGGGTCCAGCTTCAGCGCTCGTTCCAGCCAGATATCTGCCTCCTCCAGCCTGGGTGGCTGTGAGAGGATTGTTCCCAATACCGCGAGCGCCACCGGGTCGTTCGGCGCCAGCGTGATGGCCTGCCGGAGTTCGGCCTCTGCCCCCTTCAGGTCGCCGTTCTGGGAGAGCGTATACCCTCGCTGCACGTGTTGTCTGACCTCCACAGGCGGCGTCTGCCAGGGCGGGCCGGCCAGGATCAGCACTAGCGCACGGAGCATAGGTTGACCCACTCTACTTCTCAGGTTCGCGCACGGCGAGCACCTGGTTGACCGGAACGTTCTCCAGCACCTGCTCGATCCCGCTCGGCCAGCGGATCTCGATCCGCTTCGCGACCGTCGCCTTGCCCAGCCCGAAGTGCACTCCGAAGTGGCTGGACGATGCGTAGCCGGTGCTAGTGGTCATATGGTTGTACTGCGTGCCGATCCGGACGCGCGCACCGATGCCGTCCCGGTTGCTTCTGGTGCCTTGCAGCCTCAGAATGAGCCATGAGTTATCGCCAGGGCTCGTGTTCTCCCACAATTCCGCCGATTCCCCGATTACGCTCACCGCCACGTCAAGTTTGCCGTCCCCATTAAAATCGGCGAAGGCCGCGCCTCGGTGGGCTCGTGCCGTCTGAAAATCGGGTCCCGCCGCCGCCGAAGCGTCCCGAAACGTCCCGTCGCCTGTCCCTACGAAGACAGAGTTCGCCTGTTTGTACTGCGCTGCCTCGAAAAACTCCACCGTGTCGTTGACGTGGCCGCCCGAGACGAACAGGTCCTTCCACCCGTCGTTATTCAGGTCGACGAAGAACGGACTCCATCCGCTGCGCCGCACGCTCAGCGAGGCAAGCCTGCTGCGATGGCTCCAAAGGCGAAAGCCCCCCCGCGCGTTGCGAAAAATCGGAAATGTCTCCCCCGCCAGTGCGGCGAACACGATGTCGGGCAGTCCGTCGTTGTCGTAATCGCGGAAGTCCGACCCCATCCCGGATACCTCGTGTCCGTTGTCTGGCAGGGCAACGCCGGCCTCCAGCGCCACTTCCTCGAACTTCCCGTTCCCCAGGTTGTGGAACAGGAAATTCGGCATCTTGTCGTTGGTCACAAAAATATCCATGAAGCCGTCGCCGTCGTAATCCGCGAACGAAACGCTCATGGCCTTGCCAATGTGGGAGGCGATCCCCGATTTTTCCGAAACGTCTTCGAAGGTGCCGTCGCCCCGGTTGTGATAGAGCGCGCCCGGCAGTCCCTCGTAAAAGCGCGGATGGCAATAGCTACGGATCTTGCGATCGGGATCGCCGCAGTACGGCGGGTTCTCGGGCGACCACTTCAGATAGTTCGCCACAAACAGGTCGAGCAGTCCGTCGTTATCGTAGTCGAACCAACCGCCCGCGATTGCCCAGGCACCTCCCCGAATGCCGGCCTTCTGCGTGACGTCTTCGAACCTCCCGTTCCCCAGGTTGCGATACAGGTGATTGGATCGGACGCCCGCGACGAACAGGTCTACGTGCCCGTCGTTATCGTAATCTGCTGCGGCCACGCCGTGACAGTAGCCTGCGCCTTCCAGTCCGGCCGCCGCCGTAACGTCTTTGAATTTCATGCCTCCCAGGTTGCGGTAGAGGAGGTTGGAATATTTTGCCGCATTCTTTTCCAACTGCGGAATCGCGGCGCCGTTGGTAAAGAAGATGTCGGGCCGCCCATCGCCATCGTAATCGAACACTGCCACGCCGCCCACCATTGTCTCGATGACCTGCTTCTCGGGCGTCGCGCTGTTCTCCAGGATAAAAGTGATGCCCGCGCTTGACGCCGCGTTCCGGAATTTCACGGGCGCGGGAGTGTCCCCTTGCGGCACTGCCAGTGATGCGCATGCGAGGAGTGCAAGTACGGGTATGCGGTTAACGATGCCCACAGGATTTCTGCTGGCTGCCAGCCCACTGTCGATTATATGCCTACTTTGAAGATCAGGCCGAAGGTCACCGAGTCGCACACCGCCGTGTCCGGGGCTGGGTGCAGGCGATAGGCCACCAACGATATGCCCCCGCGCCCGTGGGCCCCGCTTTCCGCAGCCGCCCATAGTCGACGCGCGCGTCCATCCAACCACACCTCCAACTGGGAGAACCGCTGCTTGATCTCACCTTACAGGTGCTTAATTTCATAAGTCGCGCCCTTGAATGGAACGAAACAGAACCAGCGAATTCCAGATAACTTTCGTGTATACTCAAGCACGATCAGGACGGGAAAGAAATCCTGGTCAAGAAGGAGACGCGATGGGTAAGACAGTGATAAATTGCAAACCCTATTTCAAGGCGGCCACGCCCCAGGGGCACCCCCAGTCCTGGATCGTACCCGATCTCTGCAAGGCCTACAACTGGCCGGCGAACCTTGCCGGTGGTGGAGTCATCGCGATTGTTGAACTCGACGGGGGCTGGGTCCAGTCCGATATGGACTCGTACTTCCAGTCTATCGGCCAGCCGAATCCACAGATCACGGACGTCTCGGTCGATGGAACTGCGAACAACCCCAACCAACACCTCGGCGACCCCCGGGATCCCGATTACGAGGTTGCCATGGACATCCAGGTGGCGGCGGCGGCGTACTTCGTTGCCACCGGTCAGCCCGCCACGATTCGGGTTTACTGGGCTCAAGACATCGCCTCAGCCGTCCAGGCGGCGACAGCCGACGGTTGCGATGTGTGTTCGATCTCCTGGGGTGCTGACGAAGCCCTTTGGGGTGTTGACGCGGCACAGCAGATGGAGGCCGCCGCCGCGGCAGCCACCGCCGCCGGTATGGTCGTGTTCGCGGCGTCCGGGGATAACGATTCCAGCGACGGCGGGCCGACCCCGGCAAACGTCGACCTTCCCTCGTCCTGTCCGCACATGATTGGGTGTGGTGGAACTAACAAGACCGCCACGACGGAAACCGTTTGGAACGACGAACCCGGCGAAACCAGCGGCGAGGGAACGGGTGGCGGATTCTCGACCATTTTCCCCGTTCAGCCGTTCCAGGCGGGCGCGCCAAACGGGCCTGGACGGATGGTTCCGGACGTGGCTGCGGACGCCGATCCGATGACCGGTTACACACTCTTTACCCACGGCGCGGAGGTAACCGGGGAGGGTGGGACCAGCGCTGTCGCGCCTCTCTATGCCGGTCTGTTTGCGGCGTTTGGGACCAAACTCGGTTTCGTCAGCCCAACACTCTGGTCGAACCAGCTCTGTTTCAACGACATCACGCAAGGCGACAACGGCGCTTACCGGGCCGAGCCGGGTCCCGACCCGTGTAGCGGGCTGGGATCCCCGATCGGCACGAAACTCGCCAACCTGCTGGCCACGTCGGACGCGCAAGCTTCCGCGGCAGGAGTCTAAAGGTCAATCACCTTGCCGAGACTGGGGCTGGGGTTGCTGTTGCGTCTCCTGAACAGCATGGGCGGACCCCGTGGAACCTCGCCCCAGCAACCGCTGCTTCAACGAGCGCGCGGGATACAGCAAGGCGTTCCACTCCACGGCCAGGAAATCTCGGATGCTGAGCGGAGCGTAAAAGAGACCGAAACTGGCGGCCCATCGGGTCAGGAAATGGCGGATGATCGCGTAGTCCATCCGCATCTCCGTCCCGGCCACATCCTGTAGCACGCCGTCCAGCGTGAACAGGCTCTTGCGAAACAGAAACAGCGGCGCGGCGAAATGGACTCCCTGCAAGGCGATCTCGTCCAACAACTGCATGGCATCCAGCACTCCGGGCAACTTGCCGGCCGGCAGGGTCTCGAAAAAGCGCTTCACGGCGCGGTCGATCTCGCGCTCGGCTGTCCGGGCTCGTCCCACACCTTGGCGCCGCAACGCCCGGATCGCTTCGCGAACTCCGTCCTGGTTCTGGAGCACCATCATCACCGCCAGCATCACCAGGTGGCGCCGCGATTCCAGGCTCAAGCGTTCCGCCAGGGCCCAGTCGAGCACGATCAGCTCGCGATTGGACTCGTCGTACAAGAGATTGCCGGCGTGCGGATCGGCATGAAATACGGAAGGGTCCTGGCCGGAGAATAGCGGCACCGCGATCAGCGCGTCGATCAACTGCTCGGCAATGCGGCTGCGGCGGATCGGAGAGCGGGGGAAGGCATCGGTGACCTTCACTCCCTTCTCCTCGCTCATCGCCGTGATTTTGGCGGTACACAGCCGTTCCATCACCCGCGGCACGCGGATCCCAATGCTGGAACGGTAGATGCGCACCGCTTCCGCCAGGGTAGCCTGTTCGCGGGCAAAGTCCAGTTCCCGCTCCAGCAGGAGGCGAACCTCGGTGAGCATGTCATTGACGTCCTTGGCGGCAAAATCGTATCCCTGCTCCGGCGACGTCAGAAAGTTACCCAGCCCCTGCAGGAGCGCCATATCCTCGGCGAAGCAGTCCGGAACGTAAGGTTTCAGGACCTTGAAGACAGCGCGCTCACGCTCCCTACCTGGCTTCTTCCAGGTGAATCCAATGACGGCGCTGACGCTCGCTTCCGAGAGCAGAGAGGACTCGATCACCACCTGGTACCGTTCCAGGCGGCCGCCCAACTGGGCCCGGATGATGGCACGAACCTCAGGGGCGGTGACGTCCGACATGCCGTTTTCCAGCTCGGTCAGTGCCGTACGCAGCCCAGGGGCCAGGTGCCGGTTTCGGGCCAGGACCTGACCGATTTTCTGCAGTCCGGGCATCTTGGAAATCAACTGGATCAGGCGCCTCTCGGGCGGAGTATCCAGCGGCAACTCGATCTGTTCCACGAGTTTGGCGGCAAGCCGGCGGTCGCTTAGCCGGGAGAAGACAAACTGAATGGCGTCCTGCACCAGAGGGCGCCAGCGGCGGGCGGCTTCGGGAACGAGCGTCTCCACGGGGACGATGCGGGTTACCCAAGCTCCGGCTCCGATCCTCCAGGCTTGGCCGGCCGGCGACTGCAAGGCCGCCTCGACCAACGGGATCTTTTCAGCGGCGGTTGCGCCGCCGAGGGCTGCAAGCCACGGTTCCAACGAGGGGCTCATGACAACCTCCTTTGCCGCGCAAGCTAAAGCTTGCGCTACCTATTACTTGCGGCGCCTGCTCTTGGGCGCGCGCGCCTCCAGTTCAGCCACCCGCTGCCGCAGTTGCTCCAGTTCCTTGTCGGCGGCGGGGGGTTGCGGCGAGAGCAACTCTTTCACCATGGTGAACGGCGTCAACGCGGCGGAGCGTACGTCGCTGAGGCGGGTCTGCACGGTCTCGTGCACCTTCTGGTAAGCATCGAAGGCCGATTTCAGGTACCACATGATGAATTCCTGGCCGGCGCGATCCGTCGCCATGATGAGCTGGCGAAGCAACTCCAGAGGCAAGCCGGCGGGCTGGTCCTTGGCATCTTCCACGATGATCTGGGTGAGGACCACGCGCGTTACGTCTTCCCCGGTCTTGGCATCGACCACCTGGACATCCGCTCCCTGGCGGACCAGGGCGGCCACAGCGTCCAGATTTACGTAGCGGCCAGAGGAAGTATCGTACAGTCTGCGGTTCGGATATTTGCGGATGACCACGGGCTTCATAATTTCATCTTGACACAGAAGAGTTTCAGATCTATTATGCAATTGATGCTGCAATGCAGCAATCGAAGGAGCAGAACATGCCAGTCAAAGCAAGACCCGAGGCTGCCGAACACACCCGGGAATCGTCCGCCTTCACCCTGCTTTCGGAATGGGTGCGGCAGGGAACGGAGAGTTTCTTCGCTACTCAGCGGATCCTGTTGGATCTGGTGATGCGGCAGAATAGCAACGCCATCGCGGCCATCCGCGAACGGCTGTCCGGCGCCACCGCCGCGCCCGTGGCGGCCCTCACCGAAATGGCTGGGGAAGGGATTTCGAACTTCATCGCAGCGCAGCGCGTGCTTCTGCAGCTCGCGCAACGGCAAACCGATATTGTGATGGGCGGCGTGAGTGAGCGCGCCGGCGGGGTCGCGCCAGCCGAGGCCATGAGCGAACTCATGCGCCGGGGCGTCGACACGTTCATCGACATGCAGCAGCATTTCCTCACCATCGCAGCCAAGCAGACCGATGTCTGGATCGACGCCGCCAAAGAGGGCAGGCCGTTTGACGGCAAGCACATGGCGGAACTGGCCCGCGATGCCATGGAGAACTTCGTCCGCAGCCAGAAGAAATTCCTGGATGTGGTGGCCGAAGAGACCGCCCACGCTACCGGGGCCAAGAACGGAAAAGAACATGGCAAGAAGAGCGCCGAACTGGCGGAACTGGCGCGCGAGGGCGCCGAAGCCTTCATCGATGCGCAGAAAAAGCTGCTGGATATTGCAGCGCAGCAAGTGTCGGTTCAGGTGAAGATCGCCCGCCGCACGGCGGAAACGATGAATCCATTTCCGGCGGTCACACTAGGGGACCTCACGCGCAACACCGTGGAGAGCTTCGTGTCCGCCCAGAAGGCCTTGCTGGATGTAATGTCCAAGAAAAACCATGCGGCCGAGACCCATAAGGCCGCTCCCCACAAGGCCGCTCCGCACAAACCCGCGGCCAAACGCACAGCGCGACCGGCAGCGCCTGTGACCGTTTGACCCGCGTATAGAGCGGCCCGCTTGCCGACGCGCGCGGCTCCGTTGGGAGCCGTGCGCGTCAGGGGGCGGCTTGCCCGGCCGCTGTAGGAAAATACTACATAGACAACCCGACAGGTCGTGTGCGAAATTAGATCGGTTTGGGCACAAGACGTGAGAGGGGAAAAGTGGTTGCGGGGCGCATCCAGGTGCGCGAAGACAGCGCCGTCAACCCTCTCCCGATTTGGCAGGAAGCCCTGGTCGGTATCGAACTCCTTCTGTTGCACGCGGCTCCCATCTACTACGGGTTTGGCGTGCCGCGCGGGGATGGGTCAGGCGTTGTGATCATCCCCGGTTTCCTGGGCAGCGATATCTACCTGGTGGAGATGTATGCCTGGCTGCAGCGGATGGGCTACCGGCCGTACTTCTCCGGCATCGGCTTAAACGCCGATTGCCCGAATCTTCTCATCCGCAACCGCTTGAACGCGACCATTGACCAGGCTTGCCGCGAAACCGGCCGCAGAGTGCATTTGCTCGGGCACAGCCTGGGCGGCCTATTGGCGCGATCCGTGGCTGGAGCGCGCATCGGCGAGATCGCTTCCGTACTCACTCTCGGCTCGCCATTCCGCGGCACTGTCTTACACCCGAGAGTGAAACAGGCGGTCGAGGCCGTGCGCCAGCAGATCCTGGTCAACCATGGCCAGTCCGTGTTGCCGGATTGCTACACGGGGCGGTGTACGTGCTCGTTTCTGGCTTCGTTGCGCACCGATCTGCCTCCCTCGGTGCGCGAGACAGCCGTATGTTCGCGGACCGATGGCATTGTGGATTGGCGCTACTGCATCACCGGCAATCCCGGCAACGATTTCGAGGTGATCGGAACCCACATAGGGTTGGTGTTCAATCCGGTGGTCTACCGCATTATTGCGAACCGCCTGGCTGAGCAGCCGCACTAACGGCCGGCGCGGCCCACTGCGAAAACTGGGCGTTCTCGGTAGAACCCGCGAGCGCTTCGGTAGCGGCGTGACCGCCGGCTACGATGTTCTGCACAGCGTCGAAATAGCCCGTTCCGACGAACCTCTGGTGCCGGACGGCGGAATACCCGTCGCTCTGGGCCATCGCGAACTCCCGTTCCTGTAAGTGGGAATAAGCGCTCATGCCGGTCCGGGCGTAATCCCGCGCTAATTCGAACATGCCGGCATTCAAGGAATGGAATCCAGCCAGAGTTACGAACTGATACTTGTACCCCAAGTGTGCCAGTTGGGTCTGGAACTCTGCGATCTGGTGTTCGGTGAGGAGTTTCCGCCAATGGAAGGACGGAGAGCAGTTGTAAGCCAGGAGTTTTCCGGGATAGCGGGCGTGGATGCCCTCGGCGAATTGCCGCGCCTCCTCCAAATCCGGCTCTGACGTTTCGCACCAGATCACATCGGCATACGGCGCATAGGCCAGACCACGGGAAATCGCTGCTTCTATGCCGCCGCGGTATTGGAAGAAGCCTTCCTCGGTCTTCACGCCAGTGAGGAACGGCTCGTCGCGCGGATCTATGTCGCTCAGCAGGAGGCGCGCCGAATCGGCATCGGTGCGGGCAATCAGAATGGTTGGGACATTCAAGACGTCGGCCGCCAGGCGGGCCGCGATCAGTTTCTGGATGAATTCCCGGATGGGCACTACCACCTTGCCTCCCAGGTGGCCGCACTTCTTGGCCGAAGAGAGCTGATCCTCAAAATGGACCGCGGCGGCGCCGGCCTCGATCATCGCCTTCATCAACTCAAAGACATTCAGGATTCCGCCAAACCCCGCCTCGGCATCCGCTACGATGGGCGCCAGCCAGTAGTGGCCCGGTTTGCCATCCATACGGCTGACCTGGTCCGCCCGCAGCAGAGCATTGTTGATGGCGCGCACCAGGGTTGGCACGCTGTTAGCGGGATACAAGCTCTGGTCCGGGTACATTTGTCCGGACAAGTTCGCATCGCCAGCCACCTGCCAGCCGCTGACATAGATCGCCTGCAAGCCGGCCTGAACCTGCTGAACCGCCTGGTTGCCGGTGAGTGCCCCCAGGCTTCTCACACAGCCATCGGCGTGCAATAGCCCCCACAGACGCTCGGCCCCGAGTTTGGCCAACGTATACTCGATCTTCACAGACGGCCGAAGACGGTCGACGGCCTCCGGACCGTAAGGCCGCACAATTCCATCCCATCGCGTATGTTTCGTCATGATTACCTCGATTCCACCCGGTGGCCGGGACGCTGAGGTGCGCCGCTCCACGAGCCGGTGTACCTAACCCAGTAGATGCGGGAACACCACACTTTCGCAAAGCTTGGCGTACAAAGTGGACGACTGGTCCGGATCGGACCGGAAGAGAGGCGTCTCGTCACGATCCTGCGCTAGGATCGGCCGTGAAGGAGCTATCTGTGATTGCAACACCAAGCGACCCGGTCTGTATTACCGGACAGATGACTGGGCCGCAGGATCGTATTCTTACCCCACAAGCCGTTCGGTTTCTCGTGAAGCTATCGACCATGTTCGAGTCGCGCCGGCGCGGCTTGCTGGAAGCCAGACGAGCACGCCAGGAGCGGCTCGATCGGGGGGAACTGCCGGAATTTGCGAAAGAGACGGCGGAGATCCGGCAGTCGCGGTGGAAGGTTGCCGATACACCTGCTGATCTCATGGACCGGCGCGTAGAGATCACCGGACCCACGGACCGGAAGATGATTATCAATGCGCTGAACTCCGGCGCTAACGTCTTCATGGCCGATTTCGAGGATTCCAACTCCCCGACCTGGCAGAACATGATCGAAGGCCAAGCGAATCTGTGCGACGCCGTCAACGGATCCATCAGCTACACGAGCCCCGAGGGGAAGCACTACGAGCTGTGCGAGAAGCCCGCCGTTCTGATGGTGCGCCCGCGGGGCTGGCACCTGGTGGAGAAGCACTTTCTGGTTGCTGGGGAGCCCATTTCGGCCTCGCTCTTCGACTTTGGCCTCTTCTTTTTTCACAATGCCCGGGCACTGATCCGGAATGGCACGGCTCCTTACTTCTACCTTCCGAAGTTGGAGAGCCGCCACGAGGCGCGGCTCTGGAATGACGTGTTCCGGGCCGCCCAGGACGCTCTCGGCATTGCGCGCGGCACGATCCGCGCCACCGTCCTGATCGAGACGATCCTGGCCGCGTTTGAAATGGACGAGGTCCTGTATGAACTGCGCGAGCATTGCGCCGGTTTGAACTGCGGCCGTTGGGACTACATCTTCAGCTACATTAAGAAATTCCGCAACCGCCCCGGATGGGTGCTTCCGGATCGATCCAAGGTGACGATGACCAGCCATTTCCTCAATTCCTACGTGGAGTTGCTGATTGCCACATGTCACCGGCGCGGCGCCCATGCCATGGGCGGCATGGCGGCGCAGATTCCCATCAAGAACGACCCGGAAGCCAACACGGCCGCCCTGGCGCGTGTTCGCGACGACAAACTGCGGGAGGTCTGGGCGGGACACGATGGCACCTGGGTGGCGCATCCCGCCCTGGTTCCCCTGGCGAAGTTCGTATTTGATACCTATATGCCGCATCCCAACCAGTTACACCGTGTGACGTCGTCTACCACGTCGGCTGCGGATCTCGTCTGCCCTCCGTCGGGACCGGTCACGGACCAGGGCTTGGCGATGAACCTGGACGTTGGACTGCAGTATCTGGCGGCGTGGCTGGGCGGGAGCGGCTGTGTTCCGATTTACCACCTGATGGAAGATGCCGCAACCGCCGAGATCTGCCGGGCCCAGGTATGGCAGTGGATTCGTCATGGGGCGACCCTGCCGGACGGTCGCGTCGCGACCCTTGCCCTGGCGGGCGCCATGCTCAACGAGAATGCGGAAAAACTCCGCCACCGGCTTCCCAGCCGCCACCTGCTGACTGCGACGCGCCTCTACGAAGAGATGCTCACCGGCGACTTCCCGGATTTCCTGACGCTACGAGCCTACGATTACCTGGATTAGGGCCGCCGATCGTCTTCACGCCAGCCCCGACTTTTTGTGGGGCAGATTGTCAACTGCCCCACAAGCCGCAGGCGGCGTGTGCCAAACTCACGGACGCACATCCTGATATATTCTCTGGAATGAAGATCCTTTGGTGTCTCGGTTTAGCGCTTCTCACCGTTCCTCTGTTCGGCCAGCCCAGCGCCACGATCCAGCTCAAGCCCGGGCGCGATGCCAGCCAGGCCGTGGATGAGGAATACACCAAGAAGATCCGCGAATACACTACCGAGCCTTTCTTCAATTCGCCGCTGACCGACTATTTGCCAGCGTCGAAGACGGTGCCGACTCCCAAAGCCGTGCTTGGCGACGTGGCCGGCGCACCGGGCATCCTGCCGTATTCGACGGACGTCTACAAATACATGCGGATGCTGGAGAAGGCCAGCGGACGGGTGAAGGTCTTTTCCATTGGCAGGTCGGAGGAAGGCCGCGAGATGATCGCGGTGGCGGTGGCGTCGGAGAAGCTGATCGCCAATCTCGACGCTAACCGCGAGCGGCTGGCCAAGCTGGCCGATCCGCGCACCCTCAAGTTGGACGATGCCGAGGCCGAGAAACTAGTGGCCGCGTCGGCTCCCATTTATTACATCACCGGGACGATCCATTCGCCCGAGACCGGCGCGCCCACCGCCCTCATGGAACTGGCCTACCGGCTGGCGGTGGACGAGAGCGCCTACATCAAGGCCATCCGCGACAACGTGATTACGCTGATCACTCCGATCGTCGAGGTGGACGGGCGCGACCGCATGGTGGACATCTACCGCTGGCACCTGGCGCATCCCGGCCAGCAGTGGCCGAACCTCATCTATTGGGGCCACTACGTGGCGCACGACAACAACCGCGACGCCATGGGGATGACGCTGCAGCTCACGCGAAACATCCTGACGACCTTCGTGGGTTGGAAGGCCCAGGTGCTGCACGACCTGCACGAGTCTGTTCCATACCTGTACGACAACACGATCGGGGATGGCCCGTACAACGCGTGGATCGACCCCATGCTGGCCGACGAATGGCAAATGATGGGCTGGAACAACGTTTCGGAAATGACCAAGTTCGGCATGCCCGGCGTCTTCACCCACGGCACGTTCGACACCTGGTCGCCCAGCTACCTGATGTTTATCGCCGCGATGCACAACGGCATCAGCCGGCTTTACGAGACGTTCGGCAATGGCGGCGCCGACACCGAGGTACGCGAGTTGCGGCCCAACGAGTATGCGCGCACCTGGTTCAAGCAGAATCCGCCGTTACCAAAAGCCAAGTGGTCGCAGCGCAATAACAACAACTACGAACAGACCGGCGTCCTGACGGCACTGGCCTATTTCTCCGCCAACAACAAGCTGTTCCTGCGCAACTTCTACGCCAAGGCCAAGCGGTCGATCGAGAAGGCGCGCACCGAGGGGCCGGCCGCCTATGTCTTCCCGGCCGACGATCCGCGACCGGGCGGGCAGGCGGACTTGTTGCGCATGTTGCAGGATCAGGGCTGCGAAATCTCGCGGGCCACGGCGCCCTTCACCGTGATGATGCCGGGCAAGAAACCGCGCGGCGGCCGGGGCGGGCGCGGCGGCAGCGCCACCGATGGCGCCGATTCCCCCGGCGACGGGGCCGCCGCCAAACCCGCCGAGAAACCCAAA
>Ga0209067_10001270_pt1 | contig 15682 bp, 13 predicted proteins | sample ColStrG_CSR_2013_FD_187199 | JGI IMG/M metagenome (GOLD analysis project Ga0209067, IMG submission 187199) | Freshwater sediment microbial communities in response to fracking from Pennsylvania, USA - Cold Stream Run_MetaG_CSR_2013 (SPAdes)... | ecosystem: Environmental > Aquatic > Freshwater >...
TGCACGGTCGATGGAGCGCGCGAAGGAAGTGGGTATCCGAAAATCGATTGGTGCATACAGGAGCAGTTTAATTTTTCAGTTCCTGGGCGAATCTTTCATCATTGTCTTTCTGTCCATGATAGTTGCTCTCATTCTCGTTTTCATGGCCGTGCCGAGCATGACTGCATTAACGGGAAAAGTATTTGTGTATCAAAATTTTGTCAATTGGCAAACCGTCCCGGTGTTCTTTGCCGCCTTGTTGTTGATCAGCTTGATAGCGGGCTCTTATCCTGCGCTGGCACTATCCGGCTTTGCGCCAGGCATGGTGTTAAAAGGGATCGCAACGTCAAATCTGGGTGGCGCAAATTTGAGGAAGGTATTGGTTGTGTTTCAATTCAGCCTTTCCATTGCATTGATTGCTGGAACGATCATAGTCTATACACAAATGAATCATCTGCAGGATAAGGATCTTGGATTTGATAAGGAACGCATGTTGGTCTTGGATTACAACTACGATGAATTGGTCAATCGCAAGTCCCAAGCATTAAAGATTGAAATGGAAGCTAACCCTGGCGTTCTATCAGCTGCTTTTTCCCGGAGCGTGCCGGGCAGTTATTTTCCCCATGCAGGAACAGAAATACAAACCCCTGACGGAGAAATGAAAATGATAGCTCAACCGATCTTTCAAGTGGGAATGGATTTTATCAGTCATTTCGGTTTGAAACTGGTAGCCGGGAGATCGTATTCAAGAGATTACCCATCGGATTCTAGCAAGGCGCTTGTCATTAATGAAGCCGCTGCGAAACAATTTGGCTACCCAAACCCAGCTGATATTATTGGTAAGAAATTTGATCAATGGGGAAGAAAGGGTCAAGTCATTGGTGTGGTGAAAGACTTTAATTTTGTTTCTCTTCATCGCAATATTGAGCCTTTGACATTGCCACTTGAACCTTTTGCCAGTAGGTACTTGACACTGAAAATAAAATCCGCAGATTTGGCCAAGACCCTTGTGGAGGTAGGTAAGATTTGGAATAAACTGGCGCCACATAGGCCTTTTCTATATAGTTTTCTTGATGAGGATTTTAATCGGCAATACCATTCTGATTTTATTTTCAGAAAATTATTTACCATTTTTTCCTGTTTGGCAATATTCATTGCGTGTTTAGGACTGCTCGGCTTGGCTACCTACACAGCAGAACAGCGCACAAAGGAAATAGGGATCCGGAAAGTTTTAGGGGCGGGCGTGGATAACATTGTTTCATTGTTATCGAAGGATTTTATCAAGCTGGTCTTGATATCAATCGTTATCGCTACGCCTGTTTCTTGGTATGCGATGACGCGATGGCTGGAAGGTTTTGCTTATCGAATAGCAATTCAGCCTTGGATTTTTATTTTAGCGGGAGCGGTGGCGCTTACTATTGCTGTTCTTACGATAAGCTACCAATCACTTAAGTCTGCTCGCATGAATCCGGTATCATCATTAAAAACCGAATGACCTTGGCTATGGTCATTGGTGGACGGCAGACGGGAAACACTGTGGGTGTATCCTACTACAAGCAATGGTAAGCCAATTTTGGCAGCGCATGGTAGGTAAATTAAAAGGGAAGATACTGATTTTCATATGTTTGATTCTTAATCTATATATGGGTTGTGCAGGGAATTGTTATGCTGGATTGTTGACCTTTCTTAACAAATGATTCTAACTTTTCCGATCGGCCTCAGTTGATCCCGCTGGGGTCTCTCTCTTTAATCTATGGGTTGGTGGAAAAGAAATAAGACTTAATGAGATGTACTTATTAACTTAACTATTCCAAATTTATGTTAGAAGACAAATGCAGCGTAGGATTGTTTTAATTCTGTCCCATACCTCTAACAATCTCGATAATTATCGTCAGTTGTATTGGTTTGTTTGCGCGCGATTTTTATATCAAGGAAACGTTCAAACTGGCAAATGCAAACATTTGAACAGAACATAATAGATTTGCTCTTTGTTGCCCCCAGTTTAATTATCTCGGGAGTTTTTGCTGCCAGAAAAAACCGAAATGCATTTAGAATATGGAGTGGCGTTGTCCTTTATTTGACTTACACCTTTACCATTTATTGTTTCGATGTTCATTTTAATAAATTATTTCTGGTCTATTGCCTCGGCCTAGGATTTTCTTTCTATTCACTCGTATTTTTTTCTTAATAGTCGTTTGGGATCTAAAATCAACTATTCCCGCAACAAGTCAAGCCGACTGATCGGCATTTAATCCTTGATTATTTCAGTCCTTTTTTATTTTTTGTGGATGGCAGAAATTGTTCCTGCACTCATTTACAACACCATCCCCAACAGCGTTGTGGAAACCGGCCTAATCACCAATGCAGTCCATGTAATCGACCTTTCAATCGTCCTTCCAGGCATATTTATAACGGGCATTTCATTATTATTGGGGAAATCATCTGGCTTTATTCTCGCCCCTATGTTTTAACCTTCTTTATTCTAATGGACGTGAATATCGGTTTTCTGGCTGTCATCATGAAAGTCAATGGGATTGAAAGTAGCCTGGTTTTTACGGCTGTTATGGGCGGGCTAAGTAAGAGCGTCCGAAATTGCTTAGACAAGAACATCGCCTTGAAAATTGAATTCTGATTTCGAGGGCTACGACACTTCGAGATAGAAATAGTAGGGACACCATTATTAGGCATAGCATGGACAATTTGCATCCACTACACCTATATTTGTCCCTTTTCGATCATTCCATGTCCACTAATGGGCATGTTTAGAATTAGATCCAATAAATTAGAAGGGAATGCGGATTCTTTCTATGGCACTGAAATTGTCAATTTAATTTTAGCCTATTCCTTGTGAAATCAATTCTCATCAAAAAATCACTTAGAAACGAATAAAGAGCCTTAACCGATATGTTTCGTAATTATTTGAAAACAGCCTTTCGCAGTATTCTGAGAAACAAACTGACATCGTTCATCAACGTTGCTGGACTGGCCTTGGCCATGGCCAGTGCGATCTCGATTTTTCTTTTTGTTAATGATGAACTAGTCTATGATCAATACAATTTAAAGTCAGATCGAATTTACCGCATCACTCGCGATTTTATTTCCGAAGATGGATCGGTCAATCTCCGTTTTGGCAATGTTGTAGCTCCCATAGGGCCTTGTTAAAGAATGATTTTGGTGAAATTGAAACCATGGCGCGTACACGCAATTTTCCGTTTGTAATCACACGGGAGGAAAATGGCGAGCTTAAAAAGGTTATTGCAGAACAGAAAACTTTCTTTGCCGAACCCGATATTTTCAAAATCTTTGATTTCACCATCCTGTCGAGTAGTGATTCAGTACCCCTCGAAAAGCCAAACACAGTGATGCTATCCGAAAGAACTTCAGTGAAATTTTTCGGAGACATTAACGTAGTTGGCAAACGACTGCGAGCTGGGAATCGCCTGGACCTCGAAGTTACGGGCGTTTATAAGAACCTGCCAATTCAATCGCACTGGCATCCCGATCTTATGATCTCCTTTAGTACGTTGAACGATAGTACTTTTTACGGTCGTGAAAAATTAGAGACACAGTGGGGCAACAATCAATTTGGAACCTATGTCGTTTTAGAGCGAGGTGCCGATCCTAAAAAATTAGAGAAACAACTGCCTTCCTTCCTTGACCGTCACTTAAGAGTTTATGTGCAAAATAAATGGGTTGCGCCAGAAAATAATGTTCCCTCAAAGACTTCTGCGCTGCGCGTGCAAAAAGTGACTGATATCCATCTGCATTCAGACATGGATGATGAATTGGAAACAGGAGGAAACATCAATAATGTATATATGATTAGCGTCATCGGGCTGTTTATCATTTTGATCGCCTGTTTCAATTTTGTCAATCTTTCTACTGCCAGCTCCTCCAGCAGAGCTAAGGAAGTTGGGTTAAGAAAAGTGGTAGGGGCATTCAAGTTTCAGTTGATCGGTCAGTATTTAGGGGAATCCATCATCGTCGCCCTAATGAGTTTAATTCTTGCACTTGGGTTTTCCTCCATGGTCCTTCCATGGCTGAATTCTTTTACCGAAAAAAACCTTTCACTTGATTTGATTGCCCAATGGCCGCTGCTTTTGATCCTTTTAGCCTTTGCACTAGTGACAGGAATACTAGCGGGAATTTATCCGGCATTTGTGCTTTCTGATTTTAAACCGGCGATGGTACTTAAGGGCCGGAAAGGCTTGTTCAAATCAAGAGCTACGCTTCGCAAAGCTTTGGTGGTGACTCAATTCGCCATTTCTATTGTGCTCATTATTGCAACTGTGATTATCAAAGAGCAACTTGGATACCTCACCACCCGGCCGCTCGGGTACAAGCGCGACCAGGTTATTATACTACCGTTCTTTCGGGAACTACGTCCCAATTATGATGCCTTTCACAATGAGCTAACAAAGAATTCCTCAATCGTCAACGCTGCATTGTCTTCACTGGTGCCAACCAACCGGCTGATTGATTCGTACGGTGATGCGAAAGTGATGCAAGGAAATAACTTGGTTGATCCTAAAGTGAATTTCAGGTCTGTTTCTGTGGATGAAGATTTTATCGACACGTACGGAATTACCATCGTTGCAGGCAGGAATTTCTCAAAGAACATTCCAACCGATGATTCACTTGCCTTTATGATCAATGAAATGGGTGCCAATGCGTTGGGTTGGAAAAGCTATGCTGACAAGATCAATACCGATTTTCAATATGCAGGAGTGAACGGAAAGCTGATCGGTATTGTGAAGGATTTTCATTTTGAGTCCCTTCATCAACCCATCTCACCGATGATCTTTGTGATAAGAAAAGACAATTTTGATTATTTCTCTGTTCGGATTTCCGCGAATGATATGCAAGCAAGCCTGACCTATTTGGGCAAACTTTGGAAAGAATATCTCCCAAAAAGACCATTCGATTACGAGTTTGTTAGTGAAAACTATTATCATCTTTACCAGGCGGAGATGAAAGAAAATCAATTGTTTACCATCTTCTCAAGCATGGCGATATTCATTGCCTGCATGGGACTATTTGGGCTGGCCACGTTTAATACACTCCAACGATTCAAAGAAATTGGTGTCCGAAAGGTTCTCGGGGCATCCGTGATCAGTATAGTGAAATTGCTTACTTCGGAGATCCTTTTGCTGGTTGTCATTGCCAGTATTGTCGCGTGCCCTTTGGCCTGGTACTTAATGAGCCAGTGGCTTGCTTTGTTTGCCTATCACATCGAAATGAGTTTGTTGGTTTATCTGGCGGCCACTGTGTTTGCTGTTCTCGTTGCAATAATCACAATCAGTACGCAAGCCATCCGTGCTGCAATGACTAATCCCACTAGTACACTTAAATACGAGTAATGATAAACGACCCTTTCTCAGTTCTGAAAAACAAAAGGCGCAATAAAAATGAAGCATAAGTGCAGGTACAAAGTGAAACTGTTTTGCTAGCGGCTTGATTAAAATACATGATAAGTCACACCCCATTGGTGTTTAACCCCAAAATTCTTAACCTATTATTTTATTAAGAAATTATATGTTTATTTTTTTCATTGCTATTTGTTTTGAAAGTTAATCATCCAATTAATGCCAAATTTGTCAGAAAACTCTCCGAAGTATGCTTCGAAAAACAACTACACACTGAGGCAGTATTAATTTATTATAGTGGGGTCACTACTATTTTACCTCAGGACACCCTTACGCGCTGATCGATACCACCGCTTATTGAGACTTCAAAATGTACTTGCCAACGACTGCCAGCAATTACCAATCGCACGGGCTGTGCCGAGGCCTATCAATAAAAAAGGCTTCAAGCAAGGCAGTTTGAGGCCTCCGGTGATCCCGCTGGGGTGTTACTCTTTAACATTTACTTGGAATCACTTTAATTATAGGCTTGGACCATTCAAAGTAGAATTAGTAAACAAATCTTTTATATCTCATTAACTTTTACATTTTTTGCTTTACACCGGAGCACTCTCATCGGCTGTTCAAAATCAAGAAAAAGTGGATTTTTTAAAAGAGAACTATTATTTGCTAAGGTTGAACTCGTTTGTCATGAATTAAAATTTGAGCTTGGCTGAACGAATAAAATTTTATGGAAGAGGAAAGAATTGGAAACTTTACAAATGAAACATCGCGTATTAAGGGATTCAGCGATGGTATTTTCGGCTTTGCCATTACACTTTTAGTAGTGGAACTTATTGGAATTTTGCATCCGGAATCAGAAAATGGGCTAATAAAATCGCTTCTTCATCATTGGCAATCTTTCTTTGCGTTTATCATCGGCTTTATTACTATACTGGTGTGTTGGGTAAATCATCATGTTGCGCTAGAATACATTCGCAAAATCGATACTAAATTTATGTGGATTAATGGCTCACTATTATTCTTGGTAACGCTTACCCCATTTCCTACAGCTATTTTAGCTTCCTACCTTCAAAGCGAAAGAGAAATTGCAATTGCAATTTTTGGCTTCAATTATGTTTTGATATCAATCGCAGCTGATCGAATATGCGCCTATGCGTACAACAAACACCTTATAGAGGAAGACAAACGTGAATTTTATTATTCATATAAATTGATTTATCGGTATGGAATATTTTACTGTCTCATTGCATTTTGCTTTTGTTTCGTGTCAATTGTTGTTTCCCTTATTTTATATGTCATTTTGTTTGGTGCTTCCGCAGTGCCAAAAGAATTAGCATCGATAATTTACAAGTTTACTATGGCTAGAAAAAAGTGAAAAGCCTTTGTAATTTTTGCAGGTTGGGTGAGTGGAGAAGACCGTGACCGCTCCTGTGACCAAACCTTACCAATGCTCTTTTGGTCCAGAAAAAATGTAATTTGGTAAGGATAAACGTTATGAAAAAACTTCTTGGCGAAATACGATCATGCACCGTTTGCAAAAGGCATCTTCCCAACAAACCAAAACCTATTATTCAAGCGTCTGAAAAATCAAAGATTTTGATCGTAGGCCAAGCACCAGGTCAAAAAGTTCAGGACAGCGGGATACCTTGGGATGATAAAAGCGGTGATGAACTCAGACGTTGGCTTGATGTGACCAAAGATCAATTCTATGATAGTTCCTTATTTGCCCTCATGCCAATGGGCTTTTGTTATCCTGGCAAGAGCGCTACTGGAGATTTGTCTCCCCGTCCCGAATGCGCTCCGTTGTGGCACAGTAAAGTGTTATCTGAAATGAAAGGGATTAAGCTTACTCTTTTGATTGGCAAGTACTCTCAGAAATATTATCTGGGGAGGGACTTTAATACCAACATCACTGAAAACATAAGGTCCTTCAAAAAATTTATGCCCGATTTTTTGCCCCTTGTTCATCCATCTCCTCGAAACAGGATATGGCAAAAGAAAAATCCATGGTTTGAACGTACAGTGATTCCGTTTCTTCAGCAAAGGATAATTCAAATATTGGAAAACTAGCGACCTTTGTTAAATGATTTTAAGAAAAGCCGATTATTCAGAACTACCTATTGTTTGGAATATTCTGCAACAGGCTATCGAGCAAAGAAAGCTGGATGGCAGCGAGCAATGGCAAAATGGTTATCCCAATGAACAAACCGTTCATGATGACATAACCAACGGTTGGGCTTATGTGCTTTTAGACAATAATGTAATTATTGCCTATGCAGCTATCATTTTTGGTGTTGAACCTGCCTATAATAATATTAAAGGGAAATGGCTTACTAATGGCGACTATGTGGCGGTGCACCGAGTTGCAACATCTAATTCAGTGAAAGGGAAAGGTATTGCTACCCACTTATTTAAAATGATTGAAGATTTATGTATCGAGCAAAAAGTGTATAGTATTAAGGTGGACACAAATTTTGATAATGCGCCAATGTTGAGAATTCTGGAGAAATTAAGCTACACCTATTGTGGAGAAATATTCTTTAGTGGTGCACCACGAAAAGCCTATCAAAAAATAATAGCCAGGTCATGAAACAAATTGAGGTTAATTTTTCTACGCGCCTTCAAATGCCACCGCAATAAAAATTTCCTTGTAACCCGAATATTCTCGAAATCCTATACTTCCCTTAATCTCTCCCGTAACCCGACCCATAAAAACGCCCCAGGAACTATAACTTCACTGACTCGTTCAGAACATTGGCCAAAGAGAAACTATTGGAAAATAAATTTTCAAACGATTAACGTTGAATCAGTCGAGATTGACCTCCATTTTTCCTCCAGGATCAACTTCAATGACAATCTAATGAGAATGTTATTGGCATACCTGCTCCCAGACTGTAACGGTCGGTTCTAAAGTGCCTTTTGGTCTGCAAAAATAGAGTTGTTTAATCCTACTGAGATCCCGTCAATTTTAAAATTTCGAATTGACTTATGAGGTTGACAAAGTTGATCCTATTTTTTAAATTGTCCTGCGGAGAATTATTATTCTCGATTGCAGAGTAAGTCTTTATTGTGAGTTGTGATTAGTGCGGGCTCACAATTTTTTCCATTAAATGCCTTTGATATTAAAGAGTAAACTGGAATACCTTACTATTAATGCCTAACGATGCCGTGATCTCTCCCGTGACTAACCTACATATTAAAAACGGCTTCCAATCCGTTTGAATCTAAATTTATAGAAAACTGCAACCGGAATGGTTAGAAAGTCGTCTTATACCTAACTGAATTAGGTAATATGACTCATTCTTCTGAATTATTGAAAGGGACACTGCGAACCATCGTGCTCAAAGTGCTTAAAGACCATGGCAAAACCTACGGTTATGAAATCACGCAACGAGTAAAGGAACTTTCGGAAGGGAGCATTGTGGTTACAGAAGGTGCGCTCTATCCCACCTTGCACAAGCTGGAAGCGGAGGGTTTATTAAAAACAGAAAGAGTAATGATTGGCAAAAGGGCTCGCAAGTATTATATGCTTACCGCGTTAGGAAAGTCGGAAGCCAAACAACGCGTCGGCGAATTTATCGAGTTTATCAAAACCATGGGCGTGGTATTGCAAATGGAAATAAATCTGCAGTAACTGAGGTGAAGTTAACGAACGATCATATCGACTATATCATCAAAGATCTCCACTACCGTGGCATTGTAGTCGATGGAATTGAAGATGAATTGATCGACCACATCTGTTCAGCAGTCGAAGTTGAAATTGAAAACGGACAGAAATTTATCGAGGCCTACCATGAAGTATTAAAAAAGTTTGGGCATACGGGTGGTCTTCGTGAGGTACAAAAGCACAGTCTACGATTCGAAAATAGAAAAACTAAAATTATGATAAGGAATTACCTCATTATTGCTTGGCGCAACCTACGTAAACAAGGATTCTATTCTTTCACCAACATTTTCGGACTCGCCATTGGTGTGGCGGCCTGTTTGGTAATTGTTCTTTTTATTGTTGATGAATTAAGCTACGATGCATATAACACGAAAGCCGACCGCATATTTCGCGTCAATGAAGAGATCAAATTTGGCGGTAACCACATGGTATTATGTGTCAGTGGTGCTCCAACAGCAAATGCCATGCTTCAAGATTACCCTGAAATAGAATCCACGGTTCGCTTCAGGAGTTATGGCACTTATTTGGTAAAAACCGCAGAAGGGACGCAAAACATTAAAGAGCAGAATTTAATCTGGACGGACAGCACCTTTTTCAACGTCTTTTCTGTAAACGTGCTCGAGGGAAATCCGAAAACTGCACTCAAAGACCCTGCCAGCATTGCCATTAGTAAAAGTACAGCGCAAAAATATTTCCCTGGCAAGAGCGCATTGGGGGAAACGCTTATTCTTGATAATAAGTATAATGCGAAAGTCACTGCGGTCTATGAAGATATCCCAACTGCATCTCATTTTCACTTCGATTTGATGGTTGCTCAAGTCGGAGATTGGCCAGTCGCGAAAGAGGCACAATCTAATGCTTTTCTAAATGAAAATTTTAATACCTACCTACTATTAAAGCAAGGTGCTGATGCAAAAGTCCTCGAAAAAATGTTGCCGGTTTTTTTGAAAAAATATATTGGACCACAAATTGCAAGCGCATTGGGCAATGACATGACAATGGAAAAATTTCTTTCTACTGGAAATAAGTGGGAAATCACACTCACACCGTTAAGAGACATTCACCTTCATTCAGATCGTCGTGGTGAATTAGAAGCCAATGGCAACATCACTTATATTTATCTTTTTGGAATAATCGCTGCATTTATTTTGACCATAGCGTGTATCAATTTCATGAACCTTTCCACCGCCCGGTCTAGCAATCGGGCGAAGGAAGTTGGTGTGCGTAAAGTGATGGGTTCATTGCGTTCGCACCTTGTCCGGCAGTTTCTAACAGAATCCATTTTAGTCACGTTTTTTTCATTTGCTGTAGCAATTTGGTTGTCGTACATGTTCTTGCCTATGTTCAACAATCTCTCGTTAAAGCACCTTCAACTTCCATTCACAAATGTGACGTTTTATTTGGTGCTTGTGGTTTGTGTTCTCGTCATCGGGTTGATGGCCGGATTGTACCCTTCCTTCTTTCTTTCAGCGTTTAAACCAGTAAACGTTTTGAAAGGCCAAGTATCGTTGGGGATGAAGAGTGGGATAATTCGAAGCGGGTTGGTGGTTTTTCAATTCGTAATTTCCATTTCATTGATTATAGCTGCAATCACGGTTAACAAACAATTGAATTTTATTCAAAATAAAAAGCTGGGGTTCGAAAAAAATCAAGTGATCATAGTGCATGACCCTTACGCCTTGGGCAAGTATTCAAAAATTCAAACGTTTAAAAACGAAGTATTAAAAATCAGCAGCATCAGCAAAGGGACAATTTCGGGATTTCTTCCTGTGAATAGCGATCGGAACAACAGTACATATTGGAAAGATGGGAGGCAGCCAACCCCTGATAATTTAGTTAGCCTTCAGACTTGGAGTGTGGACCGGGACTACATTGAAACGATGGGGATGAAAATAAGCACCGGGCGAGGCTTTTCTGCAGAGTTTCCGGCCGACTCAACGGCAGTAATCTTGAACGAGGCAGCTATTCCGATGTTTTCCTTGGGTGAGAATCCTATAGGTCAGAAAGTGACCACGTTCGACTGGGGTCACATAAGACCGGATGGTTCGCCCGATCCTGAAAAAACTAAATCGTGGACTATTGTCGGCATAATTGAAAATTTCCATTTCTCAACCATGAAAGAAGGAATAACGCCGCTGGGATTATTCCTCAACAAAAGTTCTGGAAATGTGTCTTTTAAATTTCATTCAGGCAAGACGGAGCAGGTTATTCAGTCCATCGAAAGGATGTGGAAACAAATGGCGCCTGGACAACCTTTTCATTATTCCTTCTTGGATGAAGACTTCTTAAAAATGTATGCTTCTGAGCAGCGCCTGTCTCAAATATTTTTTGTATTTGCTGGTTTGGCTATTGTGATTGCATGCCTTGGTCTTTTTGCATTGACCGCCTTCACTGCAGAACAGCGTACCAAGGAAATTGGAATCCGTAAAGTTTTAGGAGCATCAGTTAGCAGCATTGTGGGTTTGTTGTCGATGGAGTTTGGCAAATTGATCTTGATCGCTTTTGTGATTGCCGCACCACTTGCTTGGTTTGGAGTAGACTGGTGGTTGAAAAGCTACACCTACAAAACAGAAATCGGTGTAATGGTTTATCTTTTGGCCGGTGCGATTGCGCTTGCGATTGCCTGGCTCACTATGGGGTACCAATCCATCAGGGCGGCGAGTTCTGATCCGGTGAGATCATTGCGAAACGAATAGCCTATTTCAAATCCCATTAAGGATTGCCAGTACTCCCCTTGGGCACATCTCATGCACAAAGCTCGGTTTCTGACTAAACTCATGGGCCGCTACCGTGATTATACAGGCAGCCGGGATTGACTGCTACCTGTCGGCTGTTTATTTCGGTAGGGTCTGTTAATCTGTTTTACTATTTCACTATTTCACTGTCCCCTAAATTTTTATTTGCAGTTTATTGCAAATAGACCCTATTGCTTCCTTAATATGGAATCCAAATGGTCACAATCTCATTTTATCAAACTGACTGTGTCCTGATTCTTCTTTTTTCCACTATCTTTCAACTGGTCAAAAGTATTTATTATGAAAAAGTTTATCCTGTATTCCTTCATCAGCATTATTACGCTGTTTACCGTCCGCGCCCAAACTCCCGTTTACAAAGTTTACGCCATTCAATTCGCAGAGTCAGGCCTTCCTGCTACAGCCGCCGATTTTTCTTTAAACGCACCTAAATCCGAGCACGTAAAAATGAATTTTATGGTTTGGCTTATCCGTGGAAACGGCAAAAATATTTTGGTAGACACAGGTTTTTTGAATGACCTTGAAGATGTCAAAGAGTTTGGAATATCCCATTACGTCCGCCCTGATAGTGCCCTTTTACGGTTTGGCGTAAAGCCCGGAGATATTACCGATATAATATTTAGCCATCCTCATTGGGACCATATTGATGGGGTAACACTATTCCCCAACGCGCAAATCTGGATACAAAAGGAAGATTTTAATTATTTCGTAAGCACTGCCTGGCAAAAGGGCGAAAACAGTGGCGGCTTTGAAAAAAGAGACGTACGCGCAATGGTCGACCTTAATTTGGCCGGCAAGGTAACCCTGGTTGATGGCGACAACAAGGAGATTATACCCGGCATAAAAGTATTCACAGGCTCGCGGCATACTTTTAATTCCCAATATGTATTGGTTGATACCGCGCCAAACAAAATTATCTTGGCATCCGACAATATCTGGATTTATTACAGCCTCGATCATTTGGTGCCACCATCACTCGGCGGCACGCTCGACCCGACCGGCTATGTAAAAGCTATGCAGCGGATGAAAACAATGGTAAATGACGCGAAATACATCATACCCGGGCATGATGGAGCTATGTTTTCACGATTCCCAATCGTAGCGAAGGACGTTATTGAAATTAAATAATATCCGAACCATGTTAGCAACATAAAAACTCCATAGGGCACCGAACTGGTGACAGAGAAATTTGCTTACCTACCTATTAAATTATTTGGTGAGAAATTTCAGGTTAATTCAACTGAATGATTAATTGGAAGAACCCTCTTAAAATTTAAACGAAAATTATCCCAAATGATTTATATCACCCAACTTATTTACATTGTTGCTGGACAGGAAAGTGTTTTCCATCAATTTGAGGATATTGCTATACCCCTAATTTCAAAATATAACGGACGTCTTTTGTTAAGGGTAAGACCGGACGATAAAACCTTTATTGAGCATCAGATCGAACGACCATACGAAATACATCTGGTATCCTTTGATAGTGAACCGGATTTCAAAAATTTCATAAAAGATGAGGAGCGAAAAAGGTTTTTGTATTTGAAAGAACAATCAATTACCGAATCAATTTTAATTCAAGGAAGAAAGTTATAACATTTCATATGGCTAAAAGAGGCAATACTCAGTAAGGATTTCATCGTCTTTTGAAGCCGTTGACCCGTCATAACGTAAGCACCGATTAGCACCCACTTTCTTATTGAAGTTTATTGCCAATTTCAATGATGAAATGAAAGGGATGTTGCCATTTGTAGGGAATGCCATAGAAGCGGATTTACGCAATACGATGAATACAGTTAAATGGAAACCTATACCCTTTGAAAAAGCTCTTCTTGATACTGCTACCTCGTTGGAAAAAGCGATTAGGAATTGATTTTTGAGGTTGGCAAGTTGACCCTTTTTCTGAAACTTTCAGTTAGAGAATTAATACCGTCGGCTTCAGATTTGATATTACGTGTTGTAAATTATAACGGGGTCACAACCTAACTGAAATGGCTTACCATATTTGCCGTTATCGTTCCCGTGATCTCCAAAATAAAAACGGCGAAGAAAATACTTTCTTGGCCGTTCTCAGTGATCCCGCGGGAACATGGAGATTAAGCAACGAGCGCCAAATAGTATTCAGATTAACTCGGATTAAACTCTTTTCGAGTTCGCTCAAAACGATTTTGGGTTAATGGTTGGAATGAAGCCCCATGTTGTTTCCTTCAACGTCAGTGAAGAAAGCCATAAACCCATTCTGCCCAATTGAAGTTTTTGGCATAGTAATTTTACCTCCGGCTTTTTCAATTCGATCCAGGATATGTTGTAAGTCGGGATTTGCATTCAGGTAAATAATTGAACCCGTCAAGCTTGGTGTATGCATCTGGCTTTGTGCCAAACCCCCTGAAACCTTTTCGTTCATTGGTTCGAACGGAAACATGGCATACTTCATTCCAGGCATTTCCATTTCTTCCATTTTGATTTCGAAAATTTGTTCGTAAAATGTCTTTGCCCGAGCCATGTCTATTGCAGGAATCTCAAACCAGTTTATAGCGTTTGTTTTGGTACTCATGCTCTCATTCATAGGATTAGTGTTTAAGTTGTTAGAATATTTAGTATAGAAATTTAACCAGTTATCATTACCTGTGGTATGTTTGAAGATCATCTTTTCGTTAAGAATTAAAGGTGCATAGTTTGCCCGTGCTGTGATCTTTGTGATGAGTCAGCCCTCAGAGGCTAGGGGAATTTGAAGAACTTGTTTTGCTGATTATTGCTGCACTCGTAAATGAAGCGTACAGTGTAGGCATTTGCGATGAACTGGAGAGGAAAACCAAGAGAAAAGTAATATTGATCGAATTTTTCATGTTTTTTATTTTGATTGTTTATAAAAGGAATTATTTCTTTTTTTTTGATGACTTGGCTTTGCTGTTGAACTCTAAACAAAGATTTATCCAGTAGTCAAATTCCTGTTGGCTTTTCATGCCTGTGTCGTCAACCATTACATAACCTTTCATTGGTCTTCCGGTGAAGTCCATCAGGCGACAACCCGCTTTTTCTAAAACAATATCTTGTAATTCGGGTGCAATGCGACACATCATTTCATCTTTTATAATTCCAACGCACATTTTGTCGTTCACCATAAATGTCAAACCACCCATCATTTCTTTTTCCTCAACCTTGGGAAGGTCTGCGAGATGCTCTCGAATACGATTTGCTAATTTTTCATTGAATGCCATTTCTGTAACTTCATATGCAAATGTACAAGTCTACTTGTAAAATGCAAGTAGATAAAAGTACATTTGCATCATGGTTAAACAAAAACGCAAATCAGATTGTCCGATAAACTTTGCTTTAGAGATTTTCGGAGATAAATGGTCACTGCTTATTATCCGGGACTTAATGTTTAAAGGAAAGCGGACATACGGAGAGTTTCTTTTGTCCGAAGAAAAGATTGCAACAAACATACTTGCCGATAGATTGATGATGCTCGAGGAAGTGGCTCTGATAAAGAGTAAAATGGACAAGGGAAACAAATCAAAATATAACTATACCCTTACTGAAAAGGGAATTGACTTGGTCCCTGTGCTGCTGGAAATTGTCAAATGGAGTGCGAAGCATGATAAAAATAATGCTGCTCCCAAGGAGTTTGTTGATAGAGTAAAAAAAGATCGGGAAAGGTTTATTAAAGAAATCACAAGTCAGCTCAAGCAGTGAAGCTTTTAATTGATCCTACGATTGTAAAATAGAGCCGAATAAATTCTATTGTAGTTAAAGCGCGCTGGCCTATCATTTATCTTAGCGACAGACTCAAATTGAATATTTCGGAATAGTCGGACCACCTATTTCGGGAATGACTGACCACTGATTTCGGGAAGGGTGAGTACCACCTATTTCGGAAATGATCTGTACCAGGGTATTTCGGAAATGATCTGTAC